>SL_7KL_010_BRINEDRAFT_10001642_pt1 | contig 10594 bp, 7 predicted proteins | sample SodLak_010_BRINE_FD_10663 | JGI IMG/M metagenome (IMG submission 10663)
CTCATACCTCTCTGCGTCATCAAACGCGACGTGATCCATACCGAGCGTTGTCGTACTCCCGCAAAATTGTACCGTTAGCTGATACCGTTGCTGGGTTTTATGATACGACGCTTGCGAGTGTTTCGATCGGATGCGGCGGCTCAGTGTCATCATCCGGTCTATCACCCAGCTGTGTCCGGCACGAGGCACCCGGTGCGACAACCATGTCACCCTCGCTTTTATCCACCTGTTCGTACAGGATGTTCCCGATCGCACGGCTCATCTCTCTGTGCTCGGCTTCGTATCCGAATGACCCAGCCATTCCACAGCAGGTTGAATCAAGCGGATCAACTGCATAGCCTGCTCGTCGCAGGACGCCAACTGCATGATGGTCTTTCTTTGTCGATTTCTGGTGGCAGTGTCCGTGATAGGTGAGTGCTGTCTGTCCAGCGGTATCTGTATCAAACGCGATCGACTCGTCCAGTCTAAACGTATCAATGTATTCGAACACACCGTAGGTGTTGCCCGCGATCGTTTGGACATCCTCTCCGCTGAGGAGGTCAAGATAATCCGACTGGAACATTACTGCATCCGATGGCTCAACGAGCACGATATCATATCCATCCGCTACGAGTGGTGCGAGTGCATCTACATTCCGCTGTGCGATTTCGCTTGCAATGTCAATGAAGCCTTTTGAGTGCGGTGGTCGTCCGCTTCCTGTAATCTCTTCGGCAGGTAGTCGAACGTGAATGTTCGCTGCTTCAAGAACTTTTACCGCTGCCTTTCCTGCATCCGGGTGATTGTAGTTTGTGTACGTATCCGGGAACAACACCACGCTTCGATCGGCCTCTGCACGATTGACTGTTGATCCGCCCCGTGCTTCAAACCAGTCAACAAACGTTGTTCGATGGAACGTTGGCAGCGATCGATCCTTTGCAATGCCGATCGTTTTTTCCATTACCGCTCTCGATCCTGGAATCTTTGTTGCCGCATTTGCAAGCGGTGCAAACGTGCTACCAAGCGAGGAGAGCGAGTCAATGTTTGCAAAGATCTTGTCTCGGAGTGATGCACCATGCTCTTCATGACGAGCGTGTGTGATCTCCGCTTTCATTTTCGCCATATCAACACCGCTCGGACAGTCTTTTGTACAGCCCTTACACCCGATACAGAGATCAAGTACCTCGTTTGCAAACTCATCTGAGAGGAGTTCGGCTTCCGGGAGCTCGCCACTCATTGCTTGGCGAAGCATATTTGCCCGCCCACGAGTTGCTTGGATCTCCTCTTGGCTCGCTCTGTAGGTTGGGCACATCACACCACCGACCGTCTCTTGAGCACCTCGACAGCCACCACAGCCGTGACAAAGCTCAACCATCCCTTGATAACCGTTCTCGTTATCCCAGTTCAGCGCTGGTTCAAATCCGGAGTCGAACTCGTACTCAGGCGAGAATCGAAGGTTTTCAGTGAGGTCGTGATCGCCACAGATGTTTCCTGGGTTCAGAATCCACTGTGGATCGTATGCTGTTTTCAGCTCACGGAACGCATTCCAGAGCTCATCTCCATACAGCTTCCGATTCCACTGTGTGCGTGCTCGTCCATCTCCGTGCTCACCAGAGATTGAGCCACCGTACTTTACAACGAGATCTGTGACCTCGTCAGCGATCGCCTCGTATGTCTCTAACCCCTCAACTGTTTTTGTGTTGACAAGCGGGCGAATGTGCAGTACACCTGGGCCAGCGTGTGCATAGTAGCTCGCAAACGTGTCGTGTTTGTCGAGCACGTCTTGGAAGTCCGAAACATATGCAGGGAGGTTCTCTGCGGGGATCGCTGTATCTTCGATGTATGCAATGTGTTTTGAGTCAGACGTCCGAGAGAGCAAGATTGGAAGCCCCGATTTTCGCATCTTCCAAAACTTCGCTTTTGTCTCCTCGTCGTATGCTTCCATCGCAGTCGTTGCAAACGTCCCCGTGCCTGTCGTCTCTGCTGCACCATCTGTTGGTTCGACAACTGCTGAGACATGCGGGACACGATCGGCAAATAGATCCGCAACCTGCTGTTTTCCATGCGCAGTATCGTCCGCATAGAACTCTACAAGAAGCACCGAATCGGTCTCCTCAGGCAGGAGTCCGACCACATCACTGAACTCTGCAGTTTGTGATGCAAGATCTAACAGCACATCATCCATGATCTCAACTGCTGCTGGGTCGTGTTCTAGAATTGGTGCAACATCCGAGAGTGCTGTAATTACGTCCGGGTAGGTTAACAGCGCGACTGCGGTTGTATTTGGTACTGGCTCAAGCGAGACGGTTGCTTCTGTAACGATCGCAAGCGTCCCTTCACTCCCTGCAAGCAGCCGTGCAAGATTGACGGTTCCTGGTTCGCTCTCCGGATCAAGTCCTGAGTTGTCCGGCAGCCGGCGCTTTCCATTCGCCTCATCCAGCAGCATATCTAAATTATATCCAGAGACGTTCCGTTTCAGGTCAGGATACTGGGAATCGATCTCAGCTGCTTGCTCATCGAGAATGGTGACAATCTCCGCATAGATCCGTGGAATGAGTGTGTCGGCAGTCGGGTCTGCCTCTTCTCTGAGTGTCTCTACGTCGATCTCACCGAACGTTGTCACCGTCCCATCGGCTAAGACTGCCTCAACTTCTTCGATGTAGTAATCTGTTTTTCCGTATTTAAGTGAGTGTGCTCCTGTCGAGTTGTTGCCGATCGCCCCACCGAGTGCGCTTCGATCGCCCCATGCAGGGTCCGGTGCGAATTTCAGCCCATGCTCGCCCAGTGATTGGTTGAGTTCGCCAAGTCTGACACCTGCCTGTGCAGTCGCTCGTGCGTTTTCTGGATCGATCGAGACAACTGAGTCAAGATGTCGTGTAAAATCAAGGACAACCGCTTCGTTTACCGTTTGACCTGCAAGACTGGTTCCGCCACCTCGCGGTAGTACCGGAATTTCGTGTTTTGAACAATATGAAACAACTTCTGAAACGTCTTTCGTTGACTTTGGCATCACAACGCCGATAGGGACGGCCTCATAGGCAGATGCATCAGTCGCATAGAGCTGCCGTGAGTAGCTATCAAATCGGACTTCCCCATCAATTAGCTTACGAAGATCAGAAACGAGCGCAGGTCGATTGATCTCATCGCTCACATAGTCGTATCCTGCATCCACTGCTGCGGGATCTCTATGTGAATCAGAAAGCGGTGTCGACATAGTTTATTCTGATAGTTTATGACTAATGAACCCCTCGAATTTGCACCATTATTGCCTATCAAATTCTCGGCATATTCCTCAAGTAGCGGCCATTTTGTTCTGCTTCACGAATGGTTTAATCCCCGTAATTTGTTACTGTTGATTATGGACTTAGAAATTGCAGGTAATGCAGCGCTCGTGACTGCATCTAGTCGAGGGCTCGGTAATGCATCTGCCACTGCACTTGTTCGCGAGGGTGTCAACGTTGTTATCAACGGTCGGGATGCGGAAACACTTGAAGCCGCAGCCGAAGAACTTCGTGCGGAAGCGGCTGACGGTGCTCGTGTCGTTCCAGTTGTTGGTGACCTTACTGATGAAGACGATATTGTAACTCTCGTTGAGACAACCGTTGATGAATTCGGAACGATAGACCATCTGGTTACATCCGCTGGTGGCCCACCAAGCGGCACATTCCTTGACACCGATGATGAGGACTGGTATCAGGCATATGATCTCCTCGTGATGAGCGTTGTTAGACTTGTGCGCGAGGCTGCGGAGCCGCTCGCCGCAGATGGTGGTGGGACGATCGTCAACATTACATCCCGGAGTGTCAAGGAGGCGATCGATTCGCTTGTGCTTTCGAATGCTGTTCGTATGAGTGTTATCGGACTCGAAAAAACGCTTTCAAAAGAGTTTGCACCTGATGTCCGGGTTAATGCAGTTCTCCCCGGATCTCACGAAACATCTCGGATCAAAGAACTCATCGAACAGGGTGTTGAACGTGGTGACTTTGAAAACTACGAGCAAGGCCTCGAACAGTGGGGTTCATCCAACCCACTTGGACGAATTGGTGACCCAATGGAGCTCGGTAATACAGTTGCCTTCCTTTCGTCGCCAAACTCCGGTTTCATCAATGGCCAATCGATTGTCATTGACGGCGGTTCAGGAAACGCAAACTTATAATAATACAGGTGTGCTTCAGGTTTCGTCGCTTTTTCGCGAATTAAAACAGTACGCTTACACTTACTGAATTAGAGAATAACATACCGATTGAAATACCCGGATGAACACGGGTCCTCAAATACGTTCATTATGACAGAGACAGCAACACAAGCAACTCAAACAGATGCAGAACCGGATCCTGAAGAGAATAATGACAATAAAAAAACAGGAATTGTCGGTCGAGTGTGGTCCAAACGGGGATCAGCGCTTGCGTACATTGCGGGCGGGATCGTGCTTTATATCGCCGTCACGAACCTACAAAATAATACTATCGCAGGGATCCTTGGAATTCTTTTAGGTGTTGTTACACTTCCAGTTGTACGCTCACGGTTACCACTCTCTACTCGCGTACTGATTACCAGATACGGGAAAGTACTAGTCGTGATCTTTGTCGCAATCTTCAGTGGTGCGATCGTCGATCCGGATTCGCTCTTTATGTCGATTGAAGGACTTCTTGGAGTATAAATAGAATTAGTTATCGGCTTTTATTCGGTAGTTCCTCTCCACAATGTGGGCAATAAACATACGGCCGTGGTTTTTCTTCTTGTGTCGCCTCCTCAATAAAGCCACTTGCAAGAATCGATGCAGGAAGGGCAAACAGGCCAATTCCTAAAAATGCTACAAGCGATCCGATTATTCTGCCAGCAGTCGTAACTGGTGTTACGTCACCATATCCTACAGTCGTCATTGTGACTACCCCCCACCAAAACGATGCAGGAATACTACTGAACTCCTCAGGTTGTACCGGACCTTCAATAAAATAGATTGCACTAGATGCCAGAACTAATAAAATTCCAGTGGCGATCGTGCTTATAATCAAATCCGGTTTTTTCTTACGGAGCACATACCCCATCGTTTGCAATGATTTTGAGTAGCGAGCGAGCTTGAAAACACGTATGATTCGAAAGATCCGAACAACACGGAGGAACCGAAGGTCAACAAATCCACCAATAAAGAATGGGAGGACCGCAAGCAGATCTATCACCATGTGATAGCTTGTCATATACCGTAGCCGTCCACGGACTGAACTGTATCCTTCTTTTGCCGTAATCGTCCAGATACGCAAAATGTACTCAATCGTGAATACTGCGACAGTAAATACTTCGAGTCGGTCGAACCACAGACCGTACTGCTGTCGTATTGGTGCAACTGTTTCTAAAATAATCGACAGTATTGAGAGGAAAATAAGCCCCATAATGAAGAAATCGACCGCTCTCCCTTTTCGACCGCCACGCTCTGGGTCCAACAGCGCGAATGTTCGGCCCCGAACTGCAATATAATTCATTTGGTTCTGATGTGTCTTTGTTTATGATACTAATAAACAATACCCATAATGCACCCCGTTACGCACACCTGATACGATTTTATTTTTAGAACGTTGTTGGGAAGAGTAGATATGTGAAAAGCAACGTTACCATCCCCGCACAAACCAGGTAATACAACAATGGGATCAGCGTGAGCCTGATCACCCGTCCTTCTTCACCGACAAGTCCAACAGTTGCCAACGCGGCCACTACATTATGGATTGCAACAAGATTCCCAATCGCGCCTCCAACCGCTTGGGCACCGACCGTGAGCTCACGTGATATTCCAAGGCTATCGGCTGCAAAGAACTGCAGTGGTCCAAACGTGATGTTGCTCACCGTATTTGACCCGACAAGCGCTGCACCTAGCGCCCCAATAAGCGGTGCAACTAACGGATACGCTGGTCCAAGTACATCTGCGATCACAACCGCCAGAACAACAATCATACCGTCTAATCCTGGGGCATGAGAACCGGATTGCAACATCACTTGAACCATCGCAAGAACAAATGAGAGCGCAATAAGTGGCGTAATTAATTTAATTGCTGCTTCTTTCCAAACCACCGAAACCGCATCTGTTGGCAGTTTGTATAGTGGTACTGCAATCATTGCACTAGCGAGAAGCCAAATGCCAGGTACGTATAACAGATTGATACTGTTCCCAATTGTTGTTCCTGCGATTTGTGTCCACTCAAACATTTTTTCGCCGACTACCGTAGATGTAGATGCTACCTGCAGCGATATAGGCGTTCCAAGTAGAATAATCGTGTCACCCTGTAGTAGCGATGACATTGGGTCAATGCTTCTAGTGAGTAGCAAACTCGAAATAAGGAAAATATACGGGAACCACGCCTTGAGCAGCGACATCTCCCGATCCTCGGATAACACGGACTCTACATCAGTTGGGTGAATCGATCCGAGCCAATGTTGGGGCCACTCTTCTTGCGGTGGGAAGTCCCACTCTGTTGATGGCTTGAAATATCCCGCTCGGAGCGCAGCAATAACAACTGCGGCACCAAGCATTGACCCAACCAAGGCAGGAAGTTCAGCGCTCACTTGTGCTGTTATCCAATATGGAATGACGAATGCGAAACCTGCAAACAAACAAAGCGGTACTACCTCAATGATCGGCTCCATGGTTCGAGACCCTTGTGGTGTAAAGAAGTAGACGACAATCCCAACTGCAAATAATGGCATCATAAATCCGATCAAAAGATGATATGTTGCAGCCCACGCTGCGACATTGATTGCGAACTCTGTTGCGGTCTGGTCATTACCAGCAAGCACCTGGTTGATATATCCAACATTTTCCAATGGTTCTCGAATCCCGACAATAATTGGCGTCCCAACTGCACCATACGTCACTGCGATCGCATGACCAATGAGTGCGGCTACAACTGCTGCAAGTGCAGGAAATCCAAGCCCTAAAAGAAGCGGTGCCACCACCGCAGCAGGGGTTCCAAACCCGGCTGCACCCTCAATGAATGCAGATAAAAAGAATGCAACTAGGACAATTTGGACTCTCCGATCCTCGCTCACTGTCGTAAAACTTCGATTGAGTGTACTGAATGCTCCCGCCCGAAGCATTGTGTACAACAATACCAGCGCTCCAAACACGATGAATAAAATCTGAATTGCAGTGAGAACCCCGCTAATGCTTGCAGCAACAATCCATGATGCAGGCATCCCCCATACAACTGCACCAATCACAACTGCAGATAGCCATGCAACAGGCATTGTCCGGGTCGCTGGCCACAACAACCCGATTAACAATAATCCAACAATAAATAGCGGTAACGCAGCGAAAAATACGGTTACAATACTCGTCATTACCCACCTTTGTGACGAACCCTACCTGTGTTATATATGTGAAAAAAATAACAACTGAGACTACAGTCCATTATCATTATACTCTGTGTAAATTAGAAATAAATAGCTGTCGGAGATGTATACATCTCCCGTAGTATCTCCAGCCCAACCGTTGTTTATTTCATCAGCAGATATAATATTTTAACAAGCATTGATATACAGTTGTCTGTAATGGCTTGGTATGAGTAGCGATCGTGAGCGGAACACCAATGGTCAATATACAGCACAGATTCCAGCTGAAGCTGCTTTGGACGCATTTGAGAACCGAGACGATCTTGCAAGACCCGTAACTGCAAGTGATGTCATGGAGGTGCTGGACTGCTCGCGGCGGACTGCACATAACAAACTGAGTGCCCTCGTTGAAACAGGACAGTTAGAAACTCGGAAAGTCGGTGCACGTGGTCGTGTGTGGTGGCAACCAATTCCGGCACACCAACCGACATCAACATCGACACAAGCACCGGACCCTGTTCTGGACGCAATCGCAGCCGTTTCCCTGCCTGGAAGCGGTGAAACGCTTACAAAACGACAGAATGCGTTATATGCGGCATACGAGTATCTCGTTGAGCATCCGAGTGCAAAAAAGTCCGATTTCTTAGAAACGGTGTATCCAGAGCACCCAGCAGCGTTTGAAACGCCTGAAGGGTGGTGGAATGCGATTCAACCCGCCCTCAAAGAACTCCCTGGTGTTGATCCGCCTGAAGAACGCGGGCAGATCTGGAAGTTCCTCGGCGGCGATCGATTCACGCCAACGTTAGGCTAAATCATTAACGAATGGTTCGTGTTTAGAACAGCGTTGGGAACAACACATAAGTAAACACTGTTGCGACAACACCAACCATGACTGCATAGTAGGCCAGTGGAATGAGGTTGAGCCGAATGACACGACCCTCTTGTCCAACCAACCCAACAGTTGCGAGCGCTGCAACAACGTTGTGGACTGCGACAAGGTTACCGATTGCCCCACCAACTGCTTGTGCACCAACCATAAGCTGAGTTGGGATGCCAAGCTGTGATGCAGCTTCAAACTGGAACCCACCGAACGTAATGTTTGAGACGGTGTTCGATCCAGCCATTGCTGCCCCGAGTGCACCAATCAGTGCTGCAACAAATGGATAGAGCGGCCCAACGGTGTTTGCCGTTGCTTGTGCGAGGACGAAAATCATACTCTCAACGCCCTCTGCGTGTGCACCAGACTGGAGCATGATTTGAACCATCGCAATCACGAACACCAGCGCAATGAATGGTGCAACGAGTTTCTCACCTGCTTCATACCATGCAGCCTTGACTTCGGCACCATTCATCTTGTACAGTGGAATTGCGATCAACGAACAGAGAACCAACCAGAATCCGGGTACGTAGGCCCAATCAATACCACCGGAGAGTGAGGTCCCGAGGATACCTTCCCATGTCGTTGTGAATATGAATTGGTGGGCAGTGATTGTCGTTCCTCCGATCGTCAGTGGCTCGCCCTGCAGGAATCCCGGAAGTGGATCTACAACTCGAGTAATTACTAACAATACAACAAGCAGGATGTATGGTGTCCATGCTCTGAATAGTGAGATATCTGCTGCCTTCGGGTTCACTGTACCACCGTCTGCAGCTGCCTCGTTACCTGTTTTGTGTGGTGCGACATCCGTCTCTACTTCACCCGGCTCGATCGTTCCGACCCAGTGTGTTGGCCACTCCTCACGCGGTGGGAAGTCCCATTCTTCCGCTGGGACAAAGTAGCCTGCTTTCAGCGCTCCAACAACGATCGCTCCACCAACCATCGAACCGATGAGTGCTGGGAACTCCGCGCTAATCTGCGCTGAGAGCCAGTACGGAACGACGAATGCAATGCCGGCAAACAGCGCAAGTGGTGCAACCTCCCACGCTGGCTTGAGGCTCCGATCATTTGGATCGCCAAAGAAGTAGACGATCATCCCAACTGCAAATAGTGGCATCATAAATCCAACAAGTGCGTGGTACGTTGCGGCCCACACTGCAACTTCGACAGAGTATTCTTGTACGGTAAACCCTCCGCCGGTGATTGCTGTACTTATTGACTCGCTTGCTGCGAGCGGATCTTCAATCCCAATGATGATCGGTGTTCCAACTGCGCCATACGTAACCGCGATAATGTGACCGATCAATGCGGCGATCACTGCAGCGAGCGCCGGGAACCCAAGTGCGAGAAGCAGTGGTGCAACCACTGCGGCTGGTGTCCCGAATCCTGCAGCCCCCTCGATGAATGCCGAAAGGAAGAAACCGAGGAGAATTACTTGCACACGCCGATCATCACTGATCCGTGCGAATCCTTGATTGATCCGATCAAACGCTCCTGCTTGAGAGAGTGTATACAGCAATAATAACGCTCCAAAGACAATCCATAGAATCTGTATCGCAGTCATTCCGCCGACAATTGACGCTGCGATAATCCAGTCAAGTGGCATCTGCCAAACAAAATATCCGACTAATACGGCAGTTACCCATGCGATCGGCATCGCACGTGTGGCAGGCCACAAGAACCCCACAAGGAGAACCCCTGCAAGCACTAACGGTGTGGTCGCAAGGAATAGCTCCACAGTACTAACCATGCAGCTCACCCCTGTTCGTGTGAGTCGCTCTTCGGTTCAGCTCGATGCCATCAGTCAGTATGTCTGGCATGGATTTGGCATTGTACTTGTCGTATATATAATTATCGTTCACTCACTTACATTCAAACAGCTAATATGTACTCTAAAGACTTGAAACGGCTGAAAATGCACTAATTGCGGTTGTTCATATTTATTATTTTCAGTATCAGCCCCCTGTTTTGTTCATATATTGGGTGTTTGGTAACCTTCCTCCACTCCTCTGTCACCAGTTCATTTGTGTATCAAGACTACTGCTTGCGATTATCGCGTCTTGATAAACTAGCTATCGGTTCTCTTTTGACCGCTCGACTATATTTCGACGTCCAATATACACGTGTATACTGGATGTAAATACAAAGGCACTGGCCAATACAGTCAAAAGTTATGGATTAATGGTTTGTAGAAACGACCGACTGCGTGGGTTATTTTCGGTTTTTTTTGGTAACTCGTTACTCGTACGCTGGTAGTCTTTGACGAGACCTCAATTTTGGTGCTACTTGACGACCAAATTTTTCCCAATAAATACCCCATGAAATAAAATATGTGAACTAACAGAACACCCATACGTCGTCACGATAATACCGATTCATGAGCATAAATCAAGATAATAACGTAACGGATTTCCAGCAATC
>SL_7KL_010_BRINEDRAFT_10001643_pt1 | contig 10587 bp, 16 predicted proteins | sample SodLak_010_BRINE_FD_10663 | JGI IMG/M metagenome (IMG submission 10663)
TTGGCAGCATGTAAAATGTGTACCCAGTGGCCTGCGCAGGCAGCACTCTGCTTCCTCCTCCGACTTTCACAGGACTCACCTTGTGGTTCGTCCCTCCTCTCGCTAACCATTGGTCTCCACACCCCTCACCCCTATCACAGGTGGCACCCTCCTCACTATCACCCTCGCCACTGGGAGCACATTTGGGGGTGCTGCCAGCGAGTACACTGTGACCATTGGAGATGCGACTGCTGGCGGCGGCACGTGCGTGGACGTTGCAATCATCTCTGGTTCGACAAAACTCACGTGCACAACCACTGCACCTGCTCCGCCAAGGGTCGGCGGCCTCCAGCTGGTACAGGTCTTCAGGTGGGCCTTCCTCCTTTCCACATTGACCTGGGCTCTGCGGCGACCCTCCAGTTGTGCTCCTCCTGTGGCTGCCCGCTGCCCAAAGTGGCTCTCCTCAGTTTGCCTCTTTGCCTCCTGCCTCTGTGCCGTGGTGCCTGCTTACCTGCACCGCTGGCAAGCCACAAAGGCGTACCAATTAAGCAATCTGCCCACGTCTCACGCCCGCCCCGCCATGATTGCGCCTGCAGGGAGAACGTTGGGTACCTTGAGTGCGGCGACACCTCCAACCTCTTGGCCACTGCCTGCAACTTTGAGTACGTTGATGTGTGGAGCGCACGCACCACGTGGGGGGGCAATGACCCGCCCACTGAGGGCCAGTCAGTGTTCATCCCCAGTGGCGCCACGGTGCGTTGTGGGTGCTGCGCGAAGGCAAAGGTGGTGGCATTGCAGTGTGTGAGGCAGGGGCTGGTAGCTGGCTAAAGGGTGATGAAGGGGTGTTCCATCTTGGGGTGGATGGGGTGAGCTTGCTTTTAAGGTGCAAGTGTGGCACACCTTCTCTATGTGCTACAGGTCAGCATGGCCGCTGCACAATGCTTTGCGTGGGTGCTGCAAGCATGTGCATGTGCCCTGACACTGCCCAGGACACCCCACCTGCCTCCAGGTTGTTCTTGATGTGTCTCCCCCCCCGCTGAAGTACGTCATCTTGGAGGGCAACCTGGAGTTTGACGATGCGGCAACCCAGGAGCTGGTGCTCCGCTGCAACAATGTCCTCATCAATGGCGGCTCTCTGAGCGCTGGCACCAAGGACGTCCCCTTCCAGGCAAACAATGCCAACGGCAAGGGCGCGCGCATCACGCTGTGAGTTGGGGGCAGCCTCCCCACAAAGCAGGCCGTCTCTTTGCGCTGCACATGAGTGGCATCCTTGCCACCTGTGTCAACACCCATTTCCCCGAGGGGAAGGAGCCCCTTTCCTGCGCACCCACCACGCAGCTGCATGCACCATGCTCCCTACCATGCGCCATGCTCCCCACCCTGCCCTCACTCTTATTTCATGCCCCCCCTCCCATTCCTGCAGGACTGGCACGCCCACCACCTCCCCTAAGCTGCCGCTCTACGGTGCCAAGGGGTTGGCAGTGCGTGCCGGCACGCTCACTCTGCACGGCCAGCACAAGACGCCCACATGGTCAAGGCTGAGCAGCACCGCCAACGTTGGCGACTCTGAAATTGTGGTGGAGGGTGACCTCAGCACGTGGGAGGGTGTGTTGGGCTGCGGGGGGCATCCTGTCTGTGTGCAGCTTGGCAGCTTGGCACGGCATGACCGCACAGCAGCAATACTGCTGTGGCTGTGGCAATGCCAGCCGGCATTTTGGACGGGGGAAGGTCGACAGTTGAATAAAAACACTGGTAGTGAGGGTGAGGTACGCACTTGCAGGGCCATTCTCCCCCTTGGCCAGAATCGCGCAACTTGCAGTACGACTTGAACCCCCCAGGCTCACCAGGATATGCACTGCCTGCCTCCCGTGCACATGCATATGCAGGCTGCCGCATTGTGTTGGCCTCATCCTCCATCCTGGGCACGGACACAGAGGAGCGGCTTGTGACCAACCTGGTCGTGGGCGGGGTGCGTGTACCCGCCTTGCCAATGGGATGGTTGGCCCTCTTGACTGAGTGCTGTATGCACCATGATTCATGATCGTCATGCCGTGTCAAGCGCTACCTCTGGTGCCCCTCTTGGCCACATGCTGCCTGTGCTCGCAAGGTGGCTTTGCTTGGATGCATTTTGCTCATGCCAGGCTGGATACTGGCTCAAGCATCCATGCAATGGCGCACACTGCTGCGAATCCACACTCTACCTCCAGGGCACCACCACCCTCACGCTGAACCAGCCTCTGGGCAACACTCACTTGGGAGTGGATGTCGAGTACAGTGGCGACACACGCGGCCATGTCCTGGGCATGCGCGCAGAGGTGCGTGTGTTGCTGGAGGCCTACCTGGCGTGCAAAGATGCTGGTCACAGAGCCATTCATGGGGGTGCAAAGACCCTGTCAAGTGCAAGGCCCAACCCAGGCGCTACCCGCTCCATGTGCTCCTTCCTCTTGCATCCTCACTGGCTTCCCTCACACCCCCCTCCTACCCTTCTACCCACACACAGGTCGGCTGTATGTCACGCAACGTGGTAGTTGAGGGAGATGAGGAGACCAGCGCCTTCTACGCGTTTGGTGCCCAGATCAAGATCCACACGCATGGTAGCAACCCAAAGGCCAGGTTCTATGGCGAGCAGGTGAGGAGGCGGGCAAGAACTGCTTATGCCCAAGGCATTACTGACAGTCTGTATTCCCTGCTGCCCTACCCTCAGCCTTCATCCCTGCCATCCCTGCCAGCAAGCCTTGCACCTGGACGTGCTTCAGTAGCACCATGCACACAAGTCAAGCCGCAGAGGCTGCCCTCTTCACATGTTCTTGCCTCCAGTTGCACCAGGCTCGATATTGGCCCCACTGGCTTGCCCACCTCATACGTCCTGCCACCCCCTTCCCATGTCTATCGGACCTCCTGTGGTGCATGGCCTGGTTGCTCAGCTGCACACAGGCCCCCCCTCCTGTGCCAACCGCATCTTGCCCACACGAGCCCCATGTAAAGCGAGGCCACTGCCTGGCACCAAGAGGGCCTTCAGCAGCGCTGCCACACCCCTCATCACCCTCTTTCCACAGGTTGAGTTGCGGCGCATGGGCCAGGCATTCCAACTGGGCCAGTACGCGGTGCACTGGCACTTGCACGGCGATGCGCCTGGCCAGTACCTGCGCGGCTGCAGCATCCACACCAGCTGGAACCGCGGCACCACCGTGCATGGCACCAACTTTGTGTCCCTCCAGGACAATGTTGCCTACAACATCATGGGTGGGTGGTGGTTGACCTGCTTAGGGGTGGGAGTGGGGGTGGGGGCACTCTCCTTGAGCAGCGCGTGCTGCTGAAGGCATGTATTAAAAACATGTAGGCAAGGCCACCAGGGACCCTCACCTCATGCACTTCCCTGCTTTATAGACTGCTTACCTCGTTTCCACCATGACCTCAGGCCACACCTTCTTCCTTGAGGACGGCATTGAGCAAGACAACGTCATAGAAGGCAACCTGGGAGTGCTGACACGGCCCTCACAGGTGCTGTCAAGGGGTTGCCGCCCTGGGGTTGCTGCCCTGGGCTTCAGCACCTCGGCTGCAATGCCTCTGACACTGCCCTTACACAGCCCTGGCTCCTATCCTCTGCAAGCTGCTAGCTTTGCCGGGAGCCAGCACTTGCAGCTCGCCCAACCCCCACCGCCCACCTGACCCTGCCTCCGCCAGGCGCTGCTGAACACGGACACCACGCCAGCCGTGTTCTGGATCACCAACCCTAACAATGTTGTCAGGAACAATGTGGGCTCAGGTGCGTGCGTGTCAGCTTGTGAGAACGGGAGTGGCCAGAGGCTGGCATGCATTGGGTAGTGGGCAGGACACAGTGTGGCTCGCACCCCAGCCCCAGGGTTGTGCGGACATGGGCTGAAGTTTCCAGCATTTGCACTCTTGTGTGTATCGTCTAGAGCACAGAGCTGCATACGCTGCTGTTATCCTTTGAAGCATTCAACCACGTGAGCATGGGACAGCCACCACATTTAATCACCCACTGGCACTGCTTCTTGCACCCTGTATGGCCACGGCGCAGGCTCAACCGGCGGCTACGGCTTCTGGTACCGGTTCCTGTCTAACCCTGAGGGCCCTTCCTTCACTCCTCTTGTGTGCCCTAAGTTCATGAAGCTGCTAGAATTCAGCAACAACACAGCGCACAGCAACATGTTCTACGGCCTCAGGTGGGTGGAAATGATGGGAAGGGCAGGCCCTGCTGCCTGAGCACTTCAAGCCAACAGCCCCTCGTTATGAAGGGGTAATAACCTGCTCATTGATTGCAATGGGCTGTAAGGTGTGAGCAAGCTGCACCCTTAACCTCCCCCACCTGTCCTCGGGTGCTCTAGGAAGTGACCACAGGTTCACAAGTACTCAGCCCCTCCATACCTGCCTGGCTCCCCTTACAACCACAGGATTCACCCCGAGTACTACCCCAAGGAGGACCCTTGTGGTGCAAATCCGCTGGGCGGCTTTTCGAGAACATATAATCAGGTGTGCTTGCCTACGCCATTGCAGCACGCTTGTTGCCCTCCCACATGACATCTACACTCCCTCTCTCCATGCACACCTGGTCTGTACCACACCCAATACGCATGTGCTGCACTTACAAGCTTTTGCATGTGCTGCAACCTGGCTTGCCCGCTTCTCCGCTTTTTTGCAGATTCCTGCCGTATTTGATGGCCTTGTGGCGTACAAGAACGGCATGAAGGGGGCAATTGCCACACAGGTGAGGTTGCCCTGTTTGCTCAGGCGACCCACTGAAGCAAAGTGCCATGCAGCATGGGGCATGTTGCAGTGTGCAGCCATGACCAGGTGTGGTGAGATTTGGCCTCAGCACACGTCATGGGCCATGAGACACGAGGGGGACATGGTGGGACACAGTGGATCACCCAACGTTAACGTTGCTCGCAGACCTGCATGCAGCAGCAATCATTGTGCATGCACCTGGCCCATTTTTGTTCATCCAGCTCCTGCACCCAGCCATATCTCATTAAGTCTGGCACTACGATCATCATCAGCAACGCCTTGCAACCCCCACTTGACAATCGCGACCCTCATCACCCTGGCACTGGCACTCTCCCTTGACCATGCGCAGGTGGGCCTGGTGCAGTTCAACAACTTTGTGCTGGCGGACAATGGTGGGGGCCCAAAGGCACACATTGTGAATGGCAAGGAGAATGGCGCTGCCATGGAGCTGACCTGGGTGCTGGACGACCGCAACCACACACTCCCTACTGTTGTCCTGGACGACATGGCAGGTGTGACCAGGGGCACAGCAAGGCATGTGGCAGTATTTTGGGACGGTGTAAGGGGCAGCTGGTGCTGCTGATGGGGCAAAGAGGGTGGCCAGTCACTTGAAGGGTCAAAAAGACTCCAATAAACGCGGCACCAGTCCAAGCGTCTGCAGCTCTGCTGTGCTCACCTGTGCTCAGCTGTGCCGTGCTGTGCTCATGCTTTCAAGGCAGGTACAGAGGCAGATGTATTTGGGCTTGCCAGATGCTGGGTACAGATTGTAGGGGCAAGCGTCAGCAGATGCCATCCCATGTGCTTGCACACGCAGGCATCAGCAACTCCATCCTCATCGCGCGCACTGCGGAGGGCAGTGTGGGAAATGCAGGACAGGGCTGGGTGTCTGGGCGCAAAATTACGGGTGTCATCATGCAGAGTCAAGTGGAGGTGCGCCAATTGCTGTGTGTGAGGGGTGAGGGGCAGCTGGGTTGCCCAGTGGTGGATCCTCCAGCAAANNATTTGTTGAGAGGAAAACCTGTCCGTGAGCACTATATCAACAAGGCTGATGCAATCCATTTCCACGTCTCCAATCAGACAACTCCTCCGCAAGTCTGCCTGCTGACACTCATCAGGCATGTGCCCAAGCCCACTCCAAATCCATCTGCCTGCTCCCCCACAGTTCAACCAGAAGCACAGCGCCCTTGCCTCCATGCAAAACCTTACATTTGTGGGGTACAATGGTGCGGATGCAAACAATGGGTTCTATGCGCTGGAGATGTGCGGCAAGTGCAAGTCGCTCCAGGTGAGCAGCTGGGGTTGTTTGTGGGGTCTGGTGTGGTTTGGTGGATTGGATATCATGTGAGAGGGCTGAGAGAGCAGAGGCAGGCAGGAGGTCATTCACCCCAGTGCCCACCACTGCCTGCCCCACAGGGTGGTGCCACTGCCTTCACCAAGGGCATCAGCTTCCTTGATGCAGCTGGTGTGATTGCAGAACCAGGCACAGTGGCTCTGTCCAAGTGGTCTTGGGGGCACCAGGTGAGCTTCCAGCTTGTTTGGCTTGGCTTGCTTCACGCTGCCACCCCATGCTTCGGCTCACCTGTGCCTTGTACTCATGCGGAGGTGCCTTCCAAGAGGGAAGTTGTGTGCCATCCTGCCAGCTCGCGTGCTGAACTGCCACCCAGCTTGCTGTCCTTCACCACTGCCCTGCAACGCCATGCCACCATTCCATAACACCCCAGGGCATCTTCTTGGACACGGACGGCACCCTGCTCAACAGCCAGACAGTGAACCCTGCGGAATTGAGTTCTTCCACCATTGACTACCTGGGCAAGCCAGGCACCAGCTGGCACAGTGCTGTGAACAACAACATGTTCGAAGGCATCCCAGAGGTGGGTGGCAGGGGGCGTGTGCTTGTCTGCCCAAGGGCCTGCCTCTGCAGGCTGCAGCAGCTTGCACACCTGCTGTTCCAAAAGTGTCGAGGCAAGTCGCCAAACCTGGCTCCTACTTGGTTTTTCAACCTCAAGCTGACACTCCACACACCTTGTGCTCAGGACTGTGTGTACACCTCGGGCACTCTGAGCTCCAACGGCATGCTGTGCAGCCCTGCACTCAAATTTAGGTCGGTATACGAGCATTTATCGTTATACGAGTTCAGTTGTGCAGTAGAAGCAGCACACCATAGATTCATTGTCCGTGGGCCTTGCACCATGTGCTCGCCCATTCGCTTGCAATGTGCAAATGCTGATACCCATCCAACCCTGGACAACTGCAGGCGCATGATGCTGAACAGACATGGACCAGTTGATCTCTTTTTCCGCACCATCTTTGTCACTGACATGAACACTGGCTTGTCAAGCCGTGTGCCCTTCCAGCACTACAATGATGACGGGTGCGTCTGGTCTGCATCCATCGTCCTGTGCATACGCCATGCAAGCCGGTATGGGTGAGAACCAAGCATTTCATATGCTTGTTGACAACAGATTGATTGTGAGCAGCTGGCTCCATTGGCTTCTTGCAGTGGGCAACAGCTGGGACCAATCAGCCATCTCCTTACCCTTAACACCCGCAGGTACATGTTCACGGTGCCCACCCAGCGGAGGTACTGGATCCACTGGGACGTGCAATCAAGCCTGACGGGCGGAACAATCAAGCTGGACCCCAGTCAATACACGTGCGTGGGCTGCAATGGATGTGCATGTGCTGAGAGGGAGTTCCTTGAGATTTTGGGCAAAGGATCATGGTGGCAAGGGTCAGGGCAAAAACTGCTGTGTGCAACTGAAATCATCCCCTAAGCGTCTGGTGACCTCATGTGAGCTTGCCACCATGCGTGTGCATCCGCAGAATCCACCGCCCTGACATCCTGGACAGTAAGGGCTGGGTGCAGATCACAACCACGAATGTGCAAGTGCAGAACCGGTACGAGGTCAATGGCAGGTCCACAATTGACATGAACCTAACAAGCATCCCGGACCCAACCAACACGGACATTGGGTGGGTGAGGGTGCCGGGTACGCAGCATGCAATGGCAACAAGGTGCATGCTCTGCCTTCCAACTGCTCCATTGCCATTGGACACCACCATGCAAGCAATTTATCCCAGGCAAAACGCATCTCCTGGCACTGCTCGCGTGCAGCCATGGCGATGCTTTCTACGACAAGACCCTTGTGCCCGACCCCTTGACGTATGGCAACAACACCTACAACCACACCACGTTTACCATGCTGGTGCGCGGCCATACGCGAAGGTGGGTGAGGAGGCTGGGAGGAGTGTACGCCAGCGTTTTGATCCTACCTTTTTGCTCCACCTCCGTAGGATTTGAGTGACTTTTGCAACCTCCCAGCAGAAGTGTGGGCCATCCTGCATGAGCATGAGCATGAAACCTCTTAAGCCAAGCTTTCCTCCCACCGCCACACCCACCTCTCCTCCACGCAGTCAACTCAATGTGGCGGCCAGGTTCTGCCCAACGAGTGGGTGTACCAATGCCCCTGAAGCCGCAGTGGATGAGCGTGATGGACTCCTGTTCTGGTCTGAGGACTCCACCTGGAGCAACAAGGAACGCTTCCCCAATGGAAAGCCGGTAGCTGGCGAGAACGTGAGTGGCCCATCAGCTGCCATGTCTTGTTCTCCTGCCTCGTTTGCTTGCCAAGCAGATAGACACACAACCTGCTGAGACCCCTTTAGCGCACACAGCCGCTGGTGCAGCAGAGGTTGGGCCACCCTCCCGGACTTCGCTACCACCCCCTCAGTCCACTTGCATAGCGCAAGTTGGTTGCTCCCACTACGCGAGGTGTTGGGTGCTCCATCACTCACCTCTGCGTGGAGGTGGCTTGAAGGCACAGGGCCACCATGCTGCAATCACCCCCCACCAACCCATGTTTTGCTCATGTGCTTCCCAACAGGTCACCATCCCCTTCGGCTGGAATCTGGTCATAGACGAGGACCCTGCCCCCATCTTGATGTTTGACATCCAGGGCAACGTCAACTTCACCAACACCCGCAACATTACAGTCGAGGTCAGGAGGGTCCCAATGTAGCTAGGGAGCAAGGAACAATGAGGATGTGAGGAGTAAGGGAGGCCTGAGTGACAGGTGCAGGTCTGGTGATTGACAAAGGGTCCTGAGCCATCTGCTCAGGGGCTGCTTTACAACCATGAAGTGTCATGATTGGTCATTGGTCAACACGACCGCATGTGTGCTAAGCACAAGAGCAGAGTGCACTGCTGCATGAAGGTGTCAGACCTGTGCCTGTGGCGCTCATGTAGCCAGAGAGCATGTTTAGGGAAGGGTATGGGAGCCTGTGGCTTAGCTTTCAAGCAAGGGCACGCAGGCCAACACAACCACCATCTGCTTGCCATATCCTGCAGGCCACCTACATCCTGATCACCCGCAACGGTATCCTGCATGCTGGTACACCTGAGGCGCCCCACACTGCCGGCATCACCATCAACCTGGTGGGCACGCGGCAGACGCCTTTCTTCAACATTCGCAGCGACTTTTCGCTGGGCTCAAAGGTGGGAGTCCCTGCTGTTGACGTGCTGCAGTGCCACCTAGAAAGGTTTGCACTTTGGATGGCTGCTTCCTGAGCGGCTTGACATTTGCTGTCTAAAGCGGTCAACAAGTCAAGGCCACACGAGCTGCTCGGCCAGAGCTTGCTGCTGAGGCTTTGCTTGCATGGTTCACGTTTTTCCATGTGCGCATCCACATTTCATGCTGAGCATTAAGAGGCAGGCTGCCGCTTGCATGGCAGGAGGCAATGGCCACTCCTTGCACATACTCGGTGCTCATCCTTGAGCAACCATAGTGTCATATTCCTCTCATGCGCAGGTGCTGAGCGTCTTTGACGGTGGGCGGCTGGAGCTGTACGGCAAGAATGTGACCACCCGCTGGCTGAAGCTGACCGCTGATGCGGTGAGTCATGGGGGGCTGATGCCTGCAGCCTACAGTCACTTGGTGTGGGTGGTGGAGTGTGCAGTACCTGCAACTTGGCTCAATGAGGGCAAGCCACAATTCAAGCATGCCTCTCCCCCTGCACTATTTGATAACTGGCGAGCTAGTGCTAGCAAAGCACTTTCCCCCTCTGCTTGATATCCTGACCCATCCTCCAGCATACCCTGGCTGGTTGCTAGCGCAGCAACACCTTGTGTGGAGCCACTGAGGAACAACAACCAACTAACTAGTAGGCTTGCTGCTTGCTGTGCTGTCCACTCTCTGCAGCCTGCCTCAAGTGAGGTCCTGCAGCTGAGTGCCGGCGATCACGGCTGGTCTGTGGGCGACCGCATCCTGCTTGCGTCCTCCTCGTACAACCCGCGTGAGGTGGGTGTGGCGCAGCAGGACCTGTGGTTCCATGCAGTGGGTGAGCGCTCACGCCCAGGGGGCACTGCCAAGGCTATCTTTCAACTCCAGATTATCAATCCCAGCGGGCTCAGCCAGCCTGCCCACGCTCCATCCTTGCACCTACCCATGCCTGTTGCAGGCTGAGTATGCCACCATCAGCAACATCACGAACGGCGGCCTCACGCTCGTCTTGGCCAGTCCTCTGAAGTTCAACCACGCGGGGGTCATCACAACCTACCAGGGCCCAGTGCCTGAGCTTGATGTGCGCGCAGAGGTGAGCCAAGGGGGATGCTGGGTGCAAGACCCTTGTGCCGCCTCCTTAACTCGCTGGCAGTCCTTGGACACAGGCAAGGGCCAGGTTTTTCCTGTTGTTGGCAATGCCGCTGGCAATGAGCCGCTGAGGGGATGGCTGCAGGAAGCCGGGCCAGGGCTGCATCTGCTCATGCTCCCTCCACCCGCATGAGCGCGCGCTCAACAGACAAGGCACAATGGCACCTCGCCACACGGTGCAGGTGGCCATGGTTGAGTCCAACATCCTCATCAC
>SL_7KL_010_BRINEDRAFT_10001644_pt1 | contig 10585 bp, 9 predicted proteins | sample SodLak_010_BRINE_FD_10663 | JGI IMG/M metagenome (IMG submission 10663)
GGTTCATCCCCGCGGGTGCGGGGAACGCTTAAACCCGGTGACACGATCCTCGGCATGGACCGGTTCATCCCCGCGGGTGCGGGGAACGCATCCGCCGACGTTGCTGGATTGGATTAGGGCGCGGTTCATCCCCGCGGGTGCGGGGAACGCATCGCTGGCCCGCTTTCCCATGCCGCTATAGCCGGTTCATCCCCGCGGGTGCGGGGAACGCTCGTTGACAGATTGGCACACAGGGCAGCGAGCCGGTTCATCCCCGCGGGTGCGGGGAACGCCCGGGTACGCAGGGTGGCCCTCTTATGAATATCGGTTCATCCCCGCGGGTGCGGGGAACGCCGTCAAACGATGAGGAGTCGTTCGTCTGCGACCGGTTCATCCCCGCGGGTGCGGGGAACGCTAAAGCAGCAGGGGCGAAAGTTGTTATGGTGCCGGTTCATCCCCGCGGGTGCGGGGAACGCCGCAGATCTTCTTCGAACATCTAATCCTCTTCCGGTTCATCCCCGCGGGTGCGGGGAACGCAGCAAAAGGGGTTGAGCAATGATTATCATTGACGGTTCATCCCCGCGGGTGCGGGGAACGCTTCCTTGATTTGCACAAGGACAAGATGGCCGACGGTTCATCCCCGCGGGTGCGGGGAACGCATATGGTTCATGTTTAACTCCTCACCCACCTGCGGTTCATCCCCGCGGGTGCGGGGAACGCAGTATCTGGCAAAACTCTGTGCGCTCGCCGTCCGGTTCATCCCCGCGGGTGCGGGGAACGCGGCATGATGGCGGTCTCGGTGATCAGGTGAATCGGTTCATCCCCGCGGGTGCGGGGAACGCTCAGACTCAGCGACTGTCAGCGGCTGCACGGACGGTTCATCCCCGCGGGTGCGGGGAACGCCCTAGCTGGAAGCCCATGTTGACCAGCGCCCGCGGTTCATCCCCGCGGGTGCGGGGAACGCTACTTATTAGGTCAGGTCAACCCCTACAAATGCGGTTCATCCCCGCGGGTGCGGGGAACGCTGGGCGGAAAGTTTCGGCGATGATGACCCCGACGGTTCATCCCCGCGGGTGCGGGGAACGCTCTTCCTGTATTTCGTTGATCTACCAGGAGGTTTTTACGGCCGAATGATCCACCAGCTTAATCACCGTAATCAAGTGGTTGCAACTTTTTAAAGAGTCTCGCATTTTCAGCGAGTTATGTTTCATGGTCGGGTTCAGGTGCAAAGCGCACCAAGCGTAAACCTTCGTAATCGACTGGAATGCGGCGGTTTTTTCCGCATGTCTGGAATTCGAAGCCGGATTCGTGGCGACTGGCCCATGCCATGACCACATTCCCTTCGCCAACCAGGGCGTTGATCTGTACCCAAATCATTTCGCGGACGCGGCGGTTTACGTCGCCGACGTAGACTCCGGCCCGGATTTCCAGGAGCCAGATGGCAAGGCGACCGCGCAGCCTGGGTGGTACGTTCTCGGTTACGACGACCAGCATCGTCATGTTCATTTGCTCCTGTGGCCGGCGTCACCCAGATGTTCGGCTTCGGGGATCGCGGGTGGCTGCGCTTCCGGTGCGGGTGGCGGCGGTTCGATTCCACCAGCAGCCAGGACGTCCTCGATCAGCGGTATCAGCCGCGGGAGCAGTTTCTGTTCCCGGAACGCATCGCGGCAGGCGATACGAACCTCCCGCTCCGGGTGAGCGGGATTCCGGGCGGCAATGCGGAAGGCGACCGGAACCACGGTTTCGAATTTGACGATGTCGGCAATGTCGTAGACGAAGCTCTGCGGTTTCCCGGTATGCAGGAATCCGATGGCCGGGGCATAACCCGCGGCCAGGATGGCGGCCTCGGCGACCCCGTACAGGCTGGCTGTAGCCGCGGAGAGACAGCGGTTGATTGGGTCGGCTTTGTCCCAGTCCTTGGGGTCGTAGCTGCGGCCTTTCCAAGGGACTTTGTACTGTTTGGCAAGTACTTGGTAGGTTTTGCGTACGCGGGCACCTTCGATGCCGCGAAGCTGTTCCACGGAGCGACGCGATGGCGGCTCTTCGCCAAAGCGAAATGCGTACATCCGCCGCACGACCTTGAGCCGAAGGGGTTCTTCCAGCGCGAGCCGGGCCTGGTACAGGAGTTTGTCGGAGCGTGCCCCTCCGGGCTGGCCGGCGGAGTAGAGGCGAACGCCGCCTTCCCCCACCCAGGTGAGCAGCGTCCCGACGGTGGCGGCCAGATGAACGGCAGCGTGGGAGATGCGGGTTCCGGGTTCAAGCAGGATGCAGGTGACCGAACCGACCGGGATGTGCATCCGTTCGCCGTTGACGTCGTCGATGACGACGAATGCACCGTCGCGGACGTCGATCTGAGCCCGGCCCACAAAGATCGTGGACATCCGCTCCTTGATCGGGATGGGCTTGAGCGGGACGTATTCCCCGGCCATCGTCAGGCCCGCCGGACCATCCACATCCCGCAGCCGAATGCGCGTGAACGCCCGATCCCGTGAGCGAGGTTCTGATGGAAGCGCTCGGGGTCGGTAACTTCGAGAATGCCTTCGAAATCGACGGCGCTAAAGCGGATCTGTTTGCCCTTGCGGCGGCTGGTGTGCTGGCGATAGCCGGAGACCTGCGGTGGTGCAACAAGCCGGTAGCCGTTGCGGTTGGCACGGTCTTCGTCCTGCAGCCATGCGCGAGCGGCGTCGTCCATCCGCGCCTGGATTGCCGTGCGGTCGTCGATTCCTTCGGACCGGGCCTGTCTCTTAGCATCCATGAGCACATCGTGATGGCGAGAGTTCTTGCGGCCTTCTTCGCGTCGCGCCACCACCGGGTTGGCTCGCAGCCGGAACCCGAGCAGCTGGCCGGCCTGCAACCGGGGTGCGAAGGGTTTGCTTTCGCAGGAAAGCAGGCCGGGTACCTCCTGGGGTTCGATCTGTGACAGTACGTAGAACAGGGGCATGCCGCGTGGCTGCTCGCCGAGCGACGGGACATCGTGTTCCTGTTCCTGGCGGAACAGAAACGGTCGCCCGTCTTCATTCGGGAACAGCTTCCACAACAGCTGATGGTTGCCGTAGGCGTTTCCCTGCATGAGTTGCTGCAGGGATTTCGGATTCAGGCCTTCGGTGGCGACCCGGACTCTGGACAGGTACATCAGGATTCCTCCCGTGTCTGATGCCAGTGTTCCGGCCGCGAGGCGAACTGCCACCGGCCGCGGTGCAACGGCTGGTCGTAGGGGTAGCGCGTTTCCTGAACGGGCAGGTCTCCGCTTTCGCCTTCCCAGGCGTAGGCCACTTCTTCTCCGAGGCCAAGCCGCCGGTGTTCTTCCCCGGGTGGCAGCCGGGTGAGCTGCGGGAATTCCTGGGACAGCGCGGCGCGGAGGCCTTCGGCCTCCACGATCCGCGGTGCCAGTGGTGCGGCCGGCGGACAGGATTTGCGCCCGAAATAGAGCGGGAAGCGCGGGTTCTGCAAGGCTTCCGCCAGCTCGTCCAGGGACCAGCGGCTGGTTTCGATGGCGCGGATGGCGACCCGCCAGAAACCGTCGCACCGGTACTCGCGTGTGGACAGGATCGTGTGGAGCTTGTCCTTGACGGCCAGTTCATCCCGGCGGGTCAGGCGCCGGGCCTTGCGATCCTGGCCGGGGACCTGAGCGGTGTGATAGTCCTGCACGGCCACTCCGGGGCTGAGCTGTTTGATGGCGACGGCGACGCAATCGCGCAGTTCCGCCAGGGCGTCGTCCTCATCTCGACGGATGCCGAGGGCGGCACCCAGCAGACCCAGGATGGCCGAGCGGGAAGGGTGGCGCGCGCTGCGACGAATCTCGCCGGTGGCGGCCTCTCCCCAGCTCGCCATCGGCGCGTATAACTGGAATACGAGGTAGCGCATTTCTTCCTCCTCAGCCGGCGGCGACGAACTGCTTGAGTTCATCCAGGCTGCCGGAGCCCTGGAGGGCATTCATGGAGCAGCGGTCGTCTGCGCAGGCCCCGTACACCCGGTCGAAGTTGTTCATCTGGCCTTCCAGTGCCTGAATGGCGTCTTCGCCCTGGCCCTTCACCGGCTTGAGGAAGGCCACGGAAAGCGAGCGCGGCTGCTGTGTGCCTTTCTCGGCCAGCACATAGGAGGCATAGGCTCGGGAGCCGAAGCTGTTCTGCTTGCCCCGTGGCGCGACCTTCACGGCCGCCTCGATCAGGGCCTGGATGGAGCGGTCGGCGAGTGCCTGGTCGCCACCCAGGTTCTGGATCAACTGTTCCCGGTCGATGCAGAGGTAGCTGTAGAACACCCCGGCGGCGAAGCCGGTCTCGCCAATATGCCCGGCACCCATGTCTTCTTCGCCCGTGTTCAGGTCGTCCACGGCCGTAAAGTAGTCATCCTCGACCACTACCGGATGGACGGTGATGGCGTGTGCGACCTGGCAGGCGGCTTCGACGTTGTAGACGGGATGGGCCGCCAGCATCCGTCCGAACAGGGCGATGTCGGCCGCGGCGGGGGTGGTGCGCAGCAGCTTGAGTTCGTCTTCGGTCGGTTCGCGGTTTTCCTCGACCAGCGTGTCACAAAGCGTGTCCACGGCCTGGCGTTCTTCCGGGCTGATGTGTGCCAGCTGCTCGATTTCGACGCTGTCCTTCTGGAGCTTGCCGAAGACGCCGGCGATCTTTGTCGCCCACTCATGGGCGGACTTTTCCTTGACGCCACCTTTGAGCAGGCGTTGCTCGACTTCGATCCCGAGGCGCTTGGTGCGGGTGCCAAGGTTGTCGGCGAGGGCGCTCTGGAACACATCCGAGGTGCGCCAGTGGCGCTTGAGGCTTTGCGAGGAAACCCGCAGGCGTTCGACGCCACCCATGCGGGCGGTCTTGGGCCGGCCGATGTCGTCGCGGTTGAGGTTGGCCGGCGGGTAGGACGTAAGCATGTGCAGCTGAATGAAACGGCTCATGGTCGGTTCTCCGTAAGGTGTTGGGGCCTAGCTGGCGTTCCGGGATTTTTCGTAGGTTGCGAGTGCGGTGAAGTAGTCGTTTGCCCAGCGGACGGCGAGCCGACGGTCGGGCCTGGGGGCCAGGTCGCCGCCTTTCTCGCGGTTCCAGTGGAGGATGTCGTCGGCCAGCGAGACCACGTTGACGTCCCTCTTCAACAGCCGAACTGCGCGCCGGATGCGGCGCAGGAAATCATCCAGGTCATCGCTGCGGAGCAGCTGCTGGAAGCGAAGTTCGCTGACGCGTGGCTTGCCGCTGCCGGCTTCGGATTCCGAGCCCATCGCGGTTGCCAGACTCCTTGCAGCGTCGTGGGTGTTGACCTCGGCCAGGGCGGCGGCCACACAGCCCCAGGCGCGCATATCCCATGTACGACGGCGGCCCGAGGGCAGGGCGAACCACAGGTTCCGGAAGCCTTCGGTCAACAGTGCTTCGTCGGGGCCGCTGGCATGGCGCAGTTCCGCACGGGCCGCCCTGTCTGTCTCTGCCAGCCGTTGCCACCAATGAAGGACGGTGTCTGCGACTCCTTCTTCATCCTCGCGGTCCCGCAGGACCAGGACATGCGGGTCGAATGCGGTTTCGTTCATGCGGCTTCCTCCTGTTCCGCCGCCTGGCGGAGGTTCTTCATTTCCTTGCCCTTGAAAAGCCAGCCACGGAGCTTGCCGCGTGCCGCGATGACCCGCTTGAGGTCCGCGGCTTCGGTCTCGCCGGACAGGGCCAGGTCGTCAAAGGTGTGCATGGCCTGGTCGCGCAGGGCCTGCTGCCACCGCTGTGCAATCTGCGGGGGAAGGGCGGCGTAGTGAGGCAGTTCGGCGGGCATGTCCTTGAGGCAGGCATAGAACGCCCCCGTGGTTGCCTCCCATACCCGCTGGTCGACGAATGTGAAGTCGCCTTTGGCGTCGCCCGGGCGGTTGAACCATGCGGCCTTGACCGCCGACCGTGTCTGCCAGGCCGTCTTTTCTGCGGCGTCACTCAGCTGGCGAACCCAGTGGAGCATCTGGTCCCGATGTTCCTCCTCAACGGCGACCAGCGGCATCTCGGTGCTGTACCAGCCGCGAGGTTTGTTCTGCTTGAGGTCGTAGCCGAATACCCACAGCCGGGCCTGGCGGGAAACAGTTGTCGTGTCCGATGCGAACCTGAGGGTGTCGGCTTTGGTGGTCAGGTAGTCCTGCACGACCTGCGCCGGCAGGTTTCCCTGGTCCTTCTCGTCCTTCAGTACCAGGGATTCCCAGTGGCGGTAGCCAATGCCCCCGGGCTGGCCTTTCTGGGAGAGCGGTGGGTCCGACTTTTTCGGGTCGAACCGATACGGGGTCAGCGGATGAATCCAGCTGCCATCGTAGTTGTAGCCGTAGTTGGTCACCCGCATGCTTCGGATGCGGCGTTCGTCGTGACGTCCGCAGACACGGCACTCACAGGCTTCATCCTCCACTTCCAGGCGGAATCGGTTGGGCATGCCCCAGTACACATGCAGCGGATGCATGTCATCCGGAGTCGTCGTGAGCGTGGGAGAGCCTTTCTCGCTGGTTCGGGTCGGCACAAGCCACGGAAAGATGCGGCCGTCGTCCGGCTGCGGATCCGGATAGGTGAACCGGTCGCGGCTGAGCAGGTTGAGCAGCAGCTTGTGCCACAGCGAGGCTTCCTTGTCATGAGGCAGGACCAGGGTGGTCAGTGGTCCGCCGCCTCGCAGTCCAACACGATAGCCGGTGCCGCCCGCCGGACCGGTAAGCTGCATGGTGAGCAGGGCCAGAGCAGCGCAATAAGGGCACATTTCCTCGCCCACGCCGCGTTTCACGAAGTGATCGGTATTCTGCTTCAGACCCTGTTCGCCAGGGGCTTCGATCAGAAGGCCCGCGGCCGGCGCTGTTTTGGCCTGTTCCATAGGATCCAGGTCCTGCATGAAGCGGGGGCCGTCGCCGAACAGTTCGAACGTTCCGGCATACGGGGCGAACCGCGCCTGCAGGTCGTCCGTCGATGGCGGTTCCATCCACATGTGCAGCCACTGCTTGCGGCTGGCCGGGGCGCTGGCGGTCTGCAGCAACCCGATCAGGAACTGCCAGGCCGAGCCCTGGAAATCCGCGCGGGGCAGTGCAAGGTCCACGAATTCCGGGTTGGCTACGGCTGCGGGTGGTCCATATTCCACCCCGCCATCGCGCCGCCGAAGCGGGAGCCAGGGGTCGCTAATCAGGTTCATTTGGCGTTTCTCCCGTAGTCTTGCCGTAGCTGGGCCAGGCGTTTGTCTCGGCGGGCGACTCGACCATCCGGGTTGACCAGGCGGAGGCACTCCGGCGGAAGGTCATACTCATCGGCAATCTTGCGCCTGAGGGTTTCCAGTCGGCAGTCCCCGCGGGTTGAGCGACGCTGCACCTTGCCTGTGCGTGGGTGGTTCTCTCTCGGCATCCCTTTTCCCCTCGAAATTCCATGGGCTCACTCAGAGCGTAACCACCTCCCGCATCAAAGTCAAAGGTTAGTGGGATGTATATATCCCTAAATCCAAAATGCTACACTCGCCGCGCGTTCCTCGCGTTTGCGGGGGTGAACCCGTTAGCGGGATGGTTTACCCGTTAGGGTTGTGACGTTCCCCGCCCTTTGCGGGGAAAACCACTCCAAAATCCGTGTTATACGTGGCTTTATCGCGTTCATCCGGTTTCCAGAATTGCGTGTAGCGAAGAAAGCGGTGCGTTTCGCGAAGGCGGTCCGCTTCCGATTCCAGTGCCTGTGGCAGCGGCGGCAGTCGGCGTGCCTGGCGTTCCCGTAGTTGTACCGTGCTCATGGCCCACGGGTGCCGCTCGTGCTCGTGCAGCGGTAGCAGGCGGCCATCAGTCTCCTTCACAAGGGCGACAGAAATGGTCTTCTCGTTACTGAGTCGCGTACCCAGTTCCTGGTCGTCGTCCCAACCGGCTCCGTCGAGCTGGATCTGGTATCCCTGTTCCAGCTTCAGTGCGTTGAAGCGGGCCACAGACCGGGCGACGTTCTGGTCGGCGTAGTCCTTGTAGTGAGTGTCCTGGAGGCCTTCCGGGAGCACGCGTGTGTCCCCGTGGACGGCTTCGAGGAGGGTCCGCGCCCGCTCGGGAAGGCGGATGGCCCCTTCTTCGCGCAGGATGCGGCAGGTATTCCAGAGCTGTGCGGTGTCGGGGTAGACGTAGCCGGTGCCGCGTAACGAGGGCGGCAGCCAGTTCGGCTCCGGTGTCTCGGTCCATTCCGGGGCCAGCACATGGAGGGTCGGGGCCGGGCGGTCCTCTTTGGCCTGAGCGTGATCCACGCGGTTGCCCCGGGTATCGCGCCGGTGTCGGTGGAGCCGGCCGGCGCGCTGGATAATGAGGTCGATCGGGGCCAGGTCGGTGACCAGGATATCGAAATCCAGGTCCAGGCTTTGTTCGACCACTTGCGTGGCGACCAGCACCTGGCCCTGTCGGTCTGCGGCCGTGGAGTCGGAGCCAAAGCGCTGCAGGGCGGCGTTTTCGATGCGCTGGCGATCCGCCATCGTGAAGCGGGCATGGAACAGGATGGCCTGTTCCGGTGAGGCGAGATGTTCGCTCACCTGCTGATAGGCCGCGATGGCATCGTCCACGGTATTGCGGATCCAGCATGCGCAGCGGCCCTCGCGGGCGGCACCGAGTACGAGGTCCAGGGCCTCTTCGGTGGTGTGGACGAATTCCACCGGCCGGCTGCGACCGCTGAAGGGGCTGGCTGCCAGCGGTGTTTCGTCGACTTCGGCGCCCCGCACGTGGGTGGCCAATGGGAAGCTGTCGTTGTTCAGGGTTCCAGCGGTGTTTTCACCGCAGCCTTGATGCCAGGCACCAACGAGGTCTTCCCGCAAGCCCCTCGGCATGGTGGCGGAGAGCAGGATGGCCGACCCGCCCTGTCGCGCGTGGGCGTCCAGCAAGGCCTTGAGCAGATGGCTGGTGTAGGTGTCGTAGGCATGGACTTCGTCGACGATCAGCACCTTCCCAGCGAGCCCGAGCAGGCGGAGGGGCTGATGCTTGCGCGGGAGGACGGCGAGCAGGGCCTGGTCGATGGTGCCCACGCCCACCTCGGCCAGCAGGGCCTTCTTGCGGTTGTCGGCGAGCCACGCGCGGCAGGCGCTGCCTGCGCTGTCTTCCGTGCGTGTGTACGGGGCGTCGTCGCTGGTGGAGAGAACAACGGATTGCCGGAAGGTCTCATTCAGGTCACGTGCACCGTGGGCCAGGATCAGCGAAGGCTCGGCATCGGGCGGATAGAGGCGGCGATAGTAGCTGCCCAGGCGCTGGTACATGGCGTTGGATGTCACCATGGTGGGCAGGCCGAAGTAGAGACCTTCATTCTGACATTCTGCGAGCAGCCGGTGGGCCAGGGTCAGGGCGGCCTCGGTCTTGCCGGCGCCAGTGATGTCTTCCAGCAGAAACAACTGCGGGCCTTCGACCAGAGGGACCTTCTCGGCCCAGGCCTGGAGGGGGGTCGGCTGGAACCCGAAGGCAGACGTAAAGCCGGGGTAGGAAACCGGGTGTGGGCGATGAAGGAGGCCCGTTTCGGCCAGGGCCTGCTGGGCTCGTGGCAGGGCTGTTTCATTCCAGTATTGTTCCAGCGGAGCCGGTTCGGCCTGGTAGGCAAAGATATCCGCGTTCGAACCCAGCCAGTCGGCGAGCATCGCGAGGCCGGCGATCTGCCAGGTTGCGGGTGCCAGGGCCTCCTTGCGCCACGTTTCGTCGGCCAGCAGTTCGCCTGGCCATGTGGGCTGCAGCAGGCCTTCCGCTGCGCGCGCGAAGCCTTCGAGGGCGAGCAGGTCCTCTTCCAGAAAAGCCGCGCTCAGCGGGGCGCTGCTATGCTGGACTGGCTTGCCATGGTGTCCGAAGAAGCAGCCCATCCACAGGCTCAACGCGTCTTCCTCGTCCATCAGGTCCAGCCTTGATGCCCCGGCTTGCTGCCGCTGTTCCCGCCTGAGCGGCAACAGGTGTTCGTTCCAAACCCGTGCCCCGAGGCTGTCGTGCCTTTCGCTATATGACAACGCGGCAGGCTGAACGAGGAAGGAAGTTGGCGGCCGGGCGAGCCCTTGGAACGAGCGGGCGAACTTTCCCAGATCGTGGAGGGCGAGGGAGTAGACGAAGAAGGAAACCAGCGGCTCCGTGTCAATCCTCAGACTGTTCGCGAGATGCCTGGTTCGGATGGGCGCGCTTTCGAGCAGCGCTTGGCCGACGGCTGCAACATCAAGGGCGTGAAACGGGAGCAGGTGGCAGGGAGCGTCGCTTGAGCGTTTTTCCTGGGCTTTGCCCCAGTAGCGAAAGAAACCCGGAACGTGGGCCTCAGGGCTCCCCGCCTTATCCGGCCTCTGTTCCATGGCCAGCTCCTTTCATCCAATATTGACGAGTGTGCCACCGCTTTCAGAGCCCTTCCACATGCCGACAATGTTTTGGCCCGAGGGAATCTTATAACGGTGGGGATGCCACACTGGCACTCAAACTCGACCAGAAAATCCGCAACGAAAAGAAGGCCGACTGGCGGGGAAATCGATTCAAGGAGCAGGAAGTCCGCAATGCAATTGCATCCGTACTGGGATCGCAGGTGCGCGAGACCGACACGGCCGATGTCGAGACCGTCATGGAGTTGGTGAGGAATCAGAGTGACTACTGAGTGCCGTCATATTGAGGTCAGTGGCATCCCCGTGGAGGTTCGCCGCAAGGCGATCAAAAACC
>SL_7KL_010_BRINEDRAFT_10001646_pt1 | contig 10580 bp, 15 predicted proteins | sample SodLak_010_BRINE_FD_10663 | JGI IMG/M metagenome (IMG submission 10663)
GAGAGTCGCACAGAGTCATGAACGGCAGGCTATGCCAGTGGGATGATCCGACCGTGTACAGCGATGACGGTGGCGAGACCTGGCTCAGTCGTGCGAGCATTGGGGGTCATGAGGGGCATCCTGGTGATGATTATCAGTGCCGATGCGGTTCCAGCCCTCAACTTGACGCAGTGCTTGATAGATTGGAGTCTGAGGACTGATAGGAAAAGAACCCATGGCCGCCAATCATAAAGCGGCTTATTCTCAACCAATCACCCGCCCATTGACACTTATAACCAAACGCTATAACATAGCCGTCATAGACACGTCGTGAGACGCTCTAACTTATGGCACAGACAGAACAGATCCGCATTGACCGCGCAGTCATGCCCCGTGTTGACAGCACAGATGAGGGCTATTTGCGCGGTGACGCTATTGTGACTCGCACAGGCGTTTTCCGATACCGCAACTCAGACGGCAGCGAACGGCTGGAATTGCGTCACCCTGACGACGTTCTGACCAATGAATCACTGTCCACCCTGTCGTCACTCCCCATTACAATCGACCACCCATCCGCGCTGGTAAACGCCGACAACGCTGCCGAGCTTTCAGTGGGCCTCACAGGCGATCAAGCGCGTGTCGATGGCATGAACGTGATGACACGAATCACTGTCACCCATAAAGATGGTGTCAGCGCTGTGCAGAACGGCAAGCGTGAATTGTCGTTGGGGTACACCACCGAGCTTGTGCGAGAAGATGGCACGTACAACGGCCAAGCCTACACACACAGGCAAACCAACGTGCGCTACAACCACCTCGCTATTGTTGGGCGGGCGCGGGCAGGCGCACAGGCACGAATCAACCTGGACGGCGCGGCTGTCCAATCCGATGAAACCCAACCAGAGGGCAGACCAATGTCTGAAGCAAAACTGGCCACGGTGAATCTGGACGGACTGGAATATCAGGCCGCCCCGGAAGTAGCCAAGGCTCTCGACAAAGCGCAGGCGCGTATTGACTCGCTCGAAACTGAGCGAAACGACGCGCAGAAGACGTACGATGAAATGAAAAAAGAGTATGACTCCCTGCAAGGCAAAATGGACGAACTGAAAGCCGAAATGGACAAGATGAAAGGCGAGCGCGGCGACGAAGCAGTAAAAGAAGCTGCCAAGGCCCGTGTATCCCTGTTGTCCAAGGCTGGCAAGGTCATCAAGGCTGACGATCACTACGATTCCAGCGACCGTGAAATCATGGAAGCGGTCATTACCGCCAAGCATGACGGCATCGAACTGGAAAGCAAGTCAGACGACTACGTTCTGGCCCGCTTTGATTCTGTGATCGAATCCCTGCCGGACGACAAGGCCATTCAGCGTCAAGCTGAAAAAGTAGGCGCACGCGCTGACAGCACTCAAGAGGTGAAGACTGATCATCGCGCCGATGCGTCCAACACCATCACCAATATGTGGAAAAAGGAGGCTGCAAAATGAGCCAGTCTGAAGCAAGCACATACGGTTTCAATCTGGACGTGGCTCAGGCGGGTCAAAAGTACGACCTCCGCCCTGACGTTGTGCAGTCCTTTGCAGCCGAAGAAGCAATCGAGCCGGGCCAGCCGGTACAGCGTGGCACTGACCCTGAAAATCAGGTACTTGTCGGTGACGAGACAACCTTTCTGGGCATTGCCCTGTTCACGCACACACTGACCCAACCGCTGGACGGCGACGGTGCGCAGTACGACATTGGCGAGGCTGTTTCAGTCTTGACCGAGGGCGCTGCTTACGTCACCTCAAGCGTTTCAGACGTGGTAGCAGGCGAGACTGCCTACGTGACCGCCGCAGGCGAATACACTAACGTCGAAGGCTCGAATCTAGCCATCGGCACATTCATCACCAGCGGCGGCGAGAATGATCTCGTTGTTGTTGAACTGAGCTAAGGAGCAGGATTATGACCCAGTTCACTAATCTCGACTCCGCTGAAACGGTTTTTTTCGAGCGTGAGTTAGAGTTCAAAAAAGCGCAGACATATGACGTTGTACGCGCACCCCTGAAAGCGTTTGAGCTGATCCCGGTTTCTACCGAGGCAGGCCCCGGCGCTGAGGTTATCTCGTATGAGCAGTACGACATGACCGGCATTGCCAAAATCGTGGCGAACTACGCAGACGACCTTCCCCGTGCAGACGTCAAGGGCAAGGAGTTCTTCGCCCAGGTGCGCTCTGTTGGCAACAGCTACGGCTACAGCCTGCAAGAGATTCGCGCCGCGCAGTTGGCGGGCAAGTCTCTGGAACAGCGCAAGTCGAACGCCGCTGCACGCTCACAGCGTGAGAAGTGGAACAACATCGCGTTCAACGGGGATGCCGAGTACAACCTTCAGGGCTGGCTCAGCAACACCAACGTTCCTGCTAGCCCAGTATCGGCGGGCGCGTCCACTGATACCGAGTGGAGCACCAAGACCCCGGCTGAAATCCTGAAGGATTTGAATGATGCGGTTAACGGTGTTGTTGATCTGACCAATGGCGCAGAGCAGCCGAACACGGTTGTGTTGCCCATCGCTCAGTACACGCTGATCAGCACGACGCGTGCAGACTCAGGCACCGACACCACCATTCTGGATTACTTCATTCAGAACAGCCCGTTTATCGACTCAGTAGAGTGGGCAAACGAGCTGAAAGGTGCGTTTACTGGTGGCGCTGACGGCTTCATCGTCTATGACCGCAACCCGGACAAGATGACGCTTGAAATGCCACAGATGTTTGAGCAGTTGCCTGTGCAAGAGCGCGGCCTTGAGTACGTAGTGCCGTGTCACAGCCGCATCGGCGGCGTGATCATTTACTACCCTCTAAGCCAGGTGTTCAAGAGCGGTATTTGAACCCAGTTAGGCCAAGGACGGCCACCCCTTATTTGGAGACGCGAAACATGATTATCAAACTGAACCGACCATCCGTTTACCAGTGCGAAGGCTTGCGCCTGATTGCTGGCGAGAATGAAGTCAGCGCAGACGACGCCAAGAAGTTCAAGGCAAACAAGATGGTCAAGCGCGACTTTGAGTCTGGCGTACTGGAAGAAGTGAAGACAGCGGCCAAGAAGCCTGCTGCACCGAAAGCTGAAGAACCGAAGGCTGAGTAATGTCTACGCCCGCCGATCTGATAGCAACCATCGCCCCCGAGTTCGTGGATTCCGCGCAACTCAATGGCGCGATTGATGTTGCTGACATGCAGATCGCCGATGGCCTGTGCGGCGATAAGCGGCCATTGTTGGTCGCTTATCTTGCCGCGCATGTATTGACCCTGGCGACACGCAAGGGCAACGGCGGGCCGGTTACAAGCCTGACAGAAGGCAGTTTGTCCATTGGGTTCGGTTCATCCGGCGTCATGGGCAGTCTGTCACAGACCGGATACGGGCAGGAATACCACCGCCTTAGCCGTGCGTGCGTGTTCGCGCCACGTACCCGGGTTAAGGCAAACCAGATACCGCCGGGGTTTTTGTCATGACGCGCCGTTCTGAGGTTATCGAGCAAGACATGGGCTTTGATCGCATTATGGCGGCCATCCCTGAGTTGCGCGGTGCGACCGTGGACATTGGCATTCAGGAAGATGCAGGCGTGGCAGAGGGTGGCACTACTGTTGCCGAGTATGCGTTTTATAACGAGTTTGGCACCGAGCGCAGCCCGGCAAGGCCCTTCATGCGCGGCGCTGCCGATGAACAGCGCACGCAGTGGCAGAGGTTTGTCGAGCGTAGTCTGGGCCTTGTTATCGACGGCAAGCTGGCACTCAACCCTGCCCTGAACCTGATCGGCGAACGGGCGGCAGACGACACTAGGCAGTATGCGGTCAAGCTGAACACGCCGCCGAATGCCGAGTCAACGATAATGCAGAAGGGGAGCAGCAACCCACTGGTTGACACAGGCCGCATGGTTCAGTCGATCCGACACGTGGTAAAGCGCTGATGTTCGGCATATTCAGACAGCCGTTGACCGTCACGAGAAAGTCAGGCGGTGAATTTGTAAACGGCATCTGGACGCCGGGCACAACGTCAGAAGTGCCGATTGATGCCAGCGTGCAACCGGCAAGCCCTGACGATATGCAGCAGTTGCCGGAGGGTCGCAGGCAAGACAAGGCATACGTGTTGCGTAGCGACGAAGAGTTACTGGAAGTAGACGACAACGCAGAGCAATCAGCCGACCTGGTAACGATAGGCGGTGAAAAATTCGAGGTAATGCGGTGCAGCCCATGGCAGAACGGCATTATTAACCATTTTGAATCATTGGTGGTGAGGCAGAGTGAGCAATCCAACTGACGCACTACAGGCATGGGTGGCCGACACGCTGAACATTACGGCAGTGTGGCTGAATCCTAACGCGCCCCGGCCACCACGGCCTTATGCGACGTTGCAGGCCGTCAATCGTCAGCGGATCGGCAGCGCGTCACAAGGCCCGACCAGTGCAGCGGGTAACGCAGACTTTACCGGCGACCGTGAACTTACATTGTCGGTCCAGTACATCGGATCGGCCAGTAGTAACGACCCGCGTGACGGGTATCAGGAGTTGCAGGCGCTGGTGGATAGCTTGGAGCGCCCCAGTGTGCGGGAGTCATTGCACGGTGCGGGCTGGTCGTTTATCCGCACAGCCCTGCTGCAAGACATTACCGCCCAAGTGGGCACAGAGTGGGAGCCACGCGCCGTGGTAGACATTGAATTCAGGACCGCAGTCACGCAATCCGACCAGGTCGGAGTCGTAGACACGGTCAACATTGAAAGCACGCTCAGTGAGCGTACGGAACCCTTGGAGGTGACATTATGAGCGCATCGCCGCTTGATTACGTCGACGTGACGATTAGCCGCGACATTGCGGTCGTGTCACGCGCAGGCTTTGGCTCCCTGCTGTTTGTGGGAGTCACGGAAGGAAAACAGACAACCCGCATTGCTGAATATGCAGACTTTGATGCTGTGGCTGAGGTGTTCGATTCGGGTGATCCCGAGTACGCCGCAGCGCAGGCGTATTTCGGTCAGGCCGAAACGCCGGAAAGGCTGTACATCGCTATCAAGGAGGACATGGAAGACTTCAGCGAAGCCATCCAGGCCGCCTCTGCCATCAATGACGACTGGTACGCCGTGGCAATCGCCAGNCGTGACAGCANTGACATCGAAGACGTTGCCAGCTATATCCAGACGCAGGACAAGCTGTTTCTGGCGGGCACTGCTGANGCNGGTGTCATTGANCCNATGGACACCAGCGACATCGCAAGCGTTCTGCTTGACCTGACGCTTGACCGCACCGGCTTGTTCTATCACGCAGGCGCTGACCTTGAGGTGTTCCCCGAGGTCGCATGGGCTGGCCTGATGCTGCCGAAAGACCCCGGCTCTGCTACATGGGCATGGAAAACCTTGTCCGGCATCCCGTCAGACAGTCTGACAAGCACTGAGCGCAGCACGCTGGAAGACAAGCGGGCCACCTACTACGTGACCGTCGCAGGTAACAACATCACGTTTGAAGGCCAGGTGTCCGAACCCGGTGTGTTCATCGACATCATCCGGGGCAGCGATTGGTTGCGGTTCCGCATGGCCGAGGACATCGTGGCTCAGTTGGCCAACAGCGACAAGGTGCCGTACATCGGTGGTGACGCGATCATCAACTCATTGATCCGCACGCGGCTGGACATTGCCGTTGACCGGGACGTGATTGCCGATGACTACAGCGTGACCGTGCCGCCTGCCCGACAGCAGACCGCGAACGACCGCGCAAACCGGGTGTACAACAACGTCACCTTTGAAGCCACCCTCACTGGTGCCGTACATCGCGTGCGCATCCGTGGCACAGTAACCGTATAAGGAGGGTTTACCATGAGCGTTGAGACTTACAGCCCGGAAGACGTAACCATTGTGATGGGCGGTGCCTTGATCACAGGTTACGCCGACGGCACGTTTATCACCGTCGAGCGGGACGAACAAGCTTACACCAAAGTGACCGGAGCTGACGGCAAGGTAAGCCGTGCCCGCACCGCCAACCGGGCAGGCACTGCTGTTATTACTCTGAAGCAGACCAGCCCGGCCAATGACATTTTAAGCGGTTTCATGCTGGCCGATGAGGCAGGGGATGCAGGTGTGGTACCGTTCCTGATGACCGACGGATCGGGGCGGACACTGAACTCGTCGTCTTCTGCATGGATTCAGCAGGCGCCTTCTCAGGGCTTCAGCAAAGACATCGAGAACCGCGAATGGACTATCGAGCTTGCCGAGGTGGACATGTTCATCGGCGGCAACCAGAGCCAAACTGGCGGGAATGGTGACGACTGATGAGAGAGGCGCAGACTAAGGTAATCAACGGCAGCGAATGGATGGTTCAGCCGTGGCCGGGCCGGTACGGGCTGAAGATGCAGTCCCGCATGGCTAAATTTGTTGGCCCCGCACTGGGCGGCATTGGCAATGTTGACGACCTGCTGGATCAGGACGTCGGCGCGATGGTATCGGCGCTTACGGAAGTCATGGATGACGCGCCAGGGCTTGTTGAAGGCATGCTTCAGGGCGTGGCAGTTGACGGCAAGGACATGTCTGCCGGGACCAATTTTGACAACCATTTCAGCGCCAACTTTGCCGAGCTGTATGAGGGACTCGCGTTCGTGATCAAGGTCAACTTCGGGGATTTTTCGCGGCTGGTGGCCGGTATTGGGAGCCTCACCAAAGCGGACGGCAAGGCCGCCAGCAAGACGACAGCCTCCCCGGACACCTGAGCGAAGTCATCAACGATGAATGGCCGATGTGGCGACTGGTCATGGAAGACGTTGCCACGGTGAGCGAGATGGACGGCCCGAAAGCCGTTTTTTCGTTTGATGATATAATGCGGGCAAATGCCGTGCTGGACATGAAGCACGACACGCAGAGGCACCAACGCCGAATAGCGGAGGCTCAAGGCAATAAATGATTGTCCGTCAACTACTTACACGACTGGCCTTTGATGCCGACACCAAGCAGGCCAAGCAATACGGCAATGCATTGCAAACGGTGCGGCGCGTTTCTGTTGGGCTGGTGGCGGCAAAGGGTGCGCTAAACGCCGGGCTGGCGCTGTTCATTCGGCGCATGGCGGCGGCAGGGAACGAGACTGCCAAGTCAGCCGTTGAAGCGGGCATGGCTCAGGACGAATACCAAGGGCTTCGCTTTGTTATGGAGCGTATCAGTCAGGTATCTGGGCCTGAGCTTGACCGCGCACTTGGCAACACCAATCAGCGAATACAGCGGGCGTCAGTCGAGGGCGGCAGGTACGCTGACTCATTGATGATGCTCGGGTTTAGCCAGCAGGAAGTTGCAGACCGCACCATCACCAGCGGGGACGCCTTTGATCGTGTTGCTGAGCTATCCAGAGACGCGGCAACACAGGCAGAAGCGGCGGCGGCAGCTAATGCCCTGTTTGGCGACCGTGTGGCAAGGCGGCTGGTTCCTGCTTTGCAGCGGGCGGATACGGATGTTGATGCGCTTAGGCAATCGTTTAGAGATTTGGGCGGGGGTCTAAGCGAAGAGGCGCTTTCGGCCTCAGAGGATTTTGTAGACTCAACCACCGACCTGCAAGCGGCGATTACGGGCGTNAAGTCNATAATCATGGAGGANATGCTGCCCGCNATAACCCAATCCGTTCAAGCGTTTACAGAATTTATTAAAGAAAACAAAGAGCTAATTGGACAAAGGCTGCACGCTGCTTTAGACCTGATTGTCCGGTCGGCCTCATTCCTATGGGGCATGATCCGCCGTGTAACGACAGCGGTCGACAACACGGTCAATCGGTTCACGGACTGGGAAACAGTTATACGGCTGGTGATTGCTGCTTTTGCGGCCATGATTGCAAGCGGCATCATAAGATGGCTGACGGTCACATTAACCGGTGCATTGGGCACCGCCACGGCGGCCACGCGCACACTCAATGCCGCTATTCGCACATTGCGCAGACTGCTTCTGATAGGCCTGTTTGCCGCAGCTATTGAAGACCTGCACGCGTGGGTAAATGAAAACGAGTCAGCAACAGGGCGCGTTCTGGGTGATTGGGAAAACTTTAAACAAAACCTGGATGCCATATGGGATGACATCAACAACAACCCGAGCCAGTTTTTCCGGATACTGGGAATGATGATCGAAGACGCGGCCCGCGTCCTGATCGATTTTAACATGGCTATACAACGCCACATTGAAGAGATATTCAGAGGCTGGTGGGAGTCGCTGCTGGACACTATGCCCAACTGGGTACAGCAGATGTTTGGCGCTGGTGAGGTCACGTCCAGAAGCGGCCCGATAGGCGCAATGCTGGATACGTTCCAAGATCGGCGTGAGGCCAGCACCGGATCGGTAACAGGCGGGCCGCCCAATCAAGCACTGAGCATCAATTCAACCGTCAACCTACAGGTGCCTGAGGGCACGCAGTCACAGCAAAGGGATTTCCTGCGCCTTGAGGCACAACAATTGTTCCAGAGGTTCTGGGACCGCGAGGTTAGAAACGCGCAGTTTGCAATTCCGGGGGTGGACTAATGGCCTTGATTAGCCTTATATTCGGCACGCGAGCGCCTGAGTCGGCAGAGATTGGCGGCTTTGAAATGGACGTTACGCTCTCTGAGTCACACCGCAGGACGGCACAGATCACCACGTCACCCGTGGAGAGTGGTTCGCGCATCGCTGACCACATCATACTTGACCCCGAGGCCGTAACGATTGAGGGCTTTGTAACCAGCGCCCCGCCGCAAGTGCTGCCCATCGGAGTGTTCGGCGATGCCGGTACTTTGCGCGTCATTGATGCCTTTGAGAAGCTGGATGAACTATGGGCCGCCCGCGAGCCGATCCAGTTGATTACCGGGTACAAAGTCTATGAGAATATGGTCATCGTTGACATGGATCTGCCCCGCCAGAGGCAAGTAGGCTTGTCCTTCACAGTCGAGTTGCAGAAAGTCCGCATTGTCGAGTCAGAGATAGCCGCCGTATTGGGCACGCTGGCAGAGGACGTAGAAGACAGCGCCGCCCCCACTATTGACGGCGGACGGCAAACGACCTCAGAGGCGGGCGCTGGGTCTCAATCATTCTTGTTTCAGGTTCTGGATAGACTGCCATGATCAGACGAATCACCGTACCAGACCGCCCGCGCATTGATTTTGAGGTGTCGCTTGCCGGCCAGACGTTCGGCCTGTTGATCACATGGAACGACCGCGCCGGTCACTGGGTGATGGACATTAAAGACTCAGAAGGCGATGTAATTCTGGCCGGTATCCGCATGGTGATTAACTACCCATTACTGCGCGGGTACGTGTACGAGAGCCTGCCACAAGGCGAGCTGTTTGTGGTGGGCAACGACCCTGAAGGTAGGCAAGAACCCCGTCGAGACGCATGGCGTGAGGATGGGCAAAACCTAAGGCTGATATTTGTCGAGGATGAAAATGCCACGGTTTGACCGAGCGTGCAGCGTGTCTATTGGCCCGCAGGCGGGCGACGGCATCCGCGTGGACGAACGGTTCAGGATTGCTTTTACCGTCAACCAGGATGAATCAACGGACGGCAATAGCGCGAGCGTTGAGATATACGGCCTCAGTGAAGACACCCGCAACCTGATTCGCCAAGAGGGTCAGGTGCTTGTTATCGAAGCAGGGTACGGCGATCAGACAGAGGTTCTGACCATATCCGAGGTAACGCGCTCGCTCGTGATGCGCCAGCCCCCTGAAATCATCACAATGGTTGAGGCAGTAGACGGCGGGCCAACACTTGCAGCTATTCGAGTAAGTCTGTCTTATGAGGCGGGGTATTCTGTGCAGCAGGTGCTGGAGCAGATCGCACGCCGCGCAGGACTGTCTCTGAGGGTCGCGCCGGGTGTCAATCTGAATGCCGCCTATGAAAGCGGCAACGCCTACAGCGGAACGGTTCGGGGGGCCTTAGACCAGACCCTCGCCCGGCTGAGCGCAGACTGGTCGATACAAGACGGCGAAATTGTCATCAAGGAGCCGGGCCAACAGGACAGCCAGACGCTGGTTGTGCTCACGCCTTCTACCGGGCTGGTGCGCTCACCTGAGCCGCTGGAGGACGACACAGACGGCGCAGGGTATCGAGTGGAGGCGTTCATGCAGCCACGCATCCGACCGGGCAGGTTAGTTCAGATCGACAGCGCTGATGTGTCTGGGATGTTTGTTTGCCGCCGCGTCACACACCAAGGCGATACGCGGGGCGGCGATTGGTTGACCACGGCGGAGGTGTTCGAAGCATGAGACATTTAACCGAAGCGCTGCGCACGCTGAAATCAAACATATTTTCCGAGATGCGCGTCATGCTTCCAGGGACAGTTGAGCGGTACGACCACACCACACAAAAAGCGTCTGTCCTGCCGTCTCTGCGCCGTGAGTACCGAGACGGCGAGGTGCAGGATATGCCCGTCATCGAGGACGTCCCGGTTGTCTGGCCTCGCACTGGCTCAGCAAGCCTCACCATGCCCATGCGCCGAGGTGATGGCGTCATGCTGGTCATGTCTGACAGATCACTGGACCGATGGAAACAGCGGGGCGGACTGGTAACGCCGCGAGACACCCGCAAGCACGCGCTGCCCGATTGTGTGGCTGTGCCGGGCCTGTATTCGTTTGCTGAGCAGTCACCGCAGGACAA
>SL_7KL_010_BRINEDRAFT_10001647_pt1 | contig 10575 bp, 9 predicted proteins | sample SodLak_010_BRINE_FD_10663 | JGI IMG/M metagenome (IMG submission 10663)
CATGATATCGCGGGCCTGAGCCTGATCGCCACGCTGCGCGACGGGCTGCCCGGCTTTGCCGTCGCCGACCTGCGCGACAGCGGGACGGCCGAGCTGTGGATCAATACCCGCCACGGCGCCTTGCGCGCATCGGTGCCGCGCGGGCGCATGTCGCCGTCGAACCCGCACCAGCTTCTGGTCATCGTGCTGCTGGCNGCGGTGGTGATGACCTTCATCTCGTTCCTGTTCCTGCGCAATCAGGTGCGTCCGATCCGCCGACTGGCGCAGGTGGCCGAAGCCTTCGGCAAGGGCCAGACCCTGCCTTATGCGCCCTCTGGCGCGACCGAGGTGCGCGCAGCGGGCCATGCCTTTCTGGACATGCGGGCGCGGATCGAACGGCAGATCGAACAGCGCACGCTCATGCTCTCGGGCATCAGCCATGACATGCGGACACCGCTGACCCGGATGCGGCTGACCCTGTCGATGATGGACGAGGCCGAGGATACCGAGGCGCTGCGCGAGGATATCGACGAGTTGGAAGCGCTCCTGAACAGCTTTNTGGATTTCGCGCGCAATCAGGCCGCGGTGGCGGTGGAAACGCTCGATCCGCTGGAACTGGTTGAGGGCGTGGTGGAGCAGCGCCGCAAGGGCCGCAAGCGGGCGGCCATCACGCTGGAAGCGGGGGAGACGCCGATGGCGCCCATGGCGCTGCGTGGGCTCCTGGTCGTGCGCGCACTGGACAACCTGATCGGCAACGCGCTGCGCTATGGCTCCGAGCGGGTGACGGTGGGGGTGGCGCAAACCGAGGACGCACTGACCATCACGGTCGAGGACAGCGGCCCCGGCATCCCGCCCGAGGCGCGCGAGGACGCCCGCCGCCCCTTCGTGCGGCTGGACTCGGCGCGCAATCAGGACCGGGGCGGGGGTGTCGGGCTGGGCCTGGCCATCGCCGAAGACGCCATGCACCAGCACGGCGGGCGGCTGGAACTGGACGAAAGCCCGCGCTTCGGGGGCTTGCGCGCGCGACTGGTGCTGCCGCGCTAGGCCTGCGGCGCATCCCGCAGGCCTTCGGACTTGATGTGAAGTGGTTCAGATCGTGTACGTGGCGTTGCAGACGAATTGACTGGAGCCACCTCGACGCGCCAGGTCTCCCAGCGCATTCGCGAGAACAAGGTATGGCCATTGCGCCGCAAGGTCGTTTGCGTTGAGAAACCGGACGAGGTCCACGAACGTCGCGCCAACGTTGCTGCTGCGGAAGAAAACAAAGCGTTCCTGCGCCCCGCTTGTTCGGAAAAGGCCCTTTTTCCAGACCGTCACAAGCAGGTTGCCTCTCGATCCCGCAACCAGTTCGCTGAGCCCTGATTTCAGCGTGTGGAGCATCTGAAGCTGGTTGACCCCAAGTGCCAATGTAGCTGTCGCCCCCCCGCTGATCGAAGATGTGGGATCCCCGGCAACCGTGCGCGCCGAATCAATTGCCATGGCCCTGGCGGCTTCTTCAGTATTTTGCGGGGGAAAGCCAAACCCCTTGCTCCGGTAGGATTCGCGCTCGACAACCCGATGTCCATTACCCCGCGCTCCAACGAATTCGAAATCAAATGACATATTCTCTCCTTCGGCTCCGAGAATTCCCGATTCAAATCCGGAACGTGCATCCACGCCGGACGGTGCGCAACGCTTCCGAGTGTGCCATAACGGTGGCTCCGATCAACCCAAGGCTGAACCAAACTGGCTGAAACTGATGGGATTGGCCCGTGGCCCGTCATGACAGGCCGGGAGTCGGCGCCCCGGCCGGTCGGCGTGTACAGCCCACGCCCTGACTGTCACACCACTGTCACAGTCTCGGATTATCGGAGGCTAGGATCAAAAGGGCGCTCATCATGAAACCGCACACACTGTCATCCTTTGACCGTGACCTCGAGGCGATACGCCTCTCCGTCCTGACGATGGGCGGCATGGTCGAGGCGGCAATTCTTGACGCCTCTCAGGCGCTGGAAGCACGCGACGCGGAACTGGCCGCGCGGGTTGTCGAGAGCGACAAGAAGATCGATGCCGCCGAGGAAGAGATCAACGCGCGCGTGGTCCGCGTGCTGGCGCTGCGCCAGCCACAGGCGGACGACCTGCGCGCCGCCGTCGCGGTGATGAAGATGGCGGGCGATCTGGAGCGGCTGGGNGATTACGCCAAGAACATGGGCAAGCGGGTGCCGGTGCTGATCGCGGCCCCGATGATTGAGGGCGCGGCGGGCGCCCTGCGCCGTCAGGCGCGGCTGGTGGGACAGATGCTGAAGGACATGCTGGACGCCTTCGCGCGCATGGACGCCGACCGCGCGCGCGAGGTCATCACCCGCGATGTCGAGGTCGATGACATGACCAACGCACTGTTCCGCGAATTCATCACCCACATGATGGAGGACCCGCGCAACATCACGCCCTGCCTGCATTATGTCTTCATCGCCAAGAACATCGAACGGATGGGCGATCTGGTTACCCATGGCGCCGAGCATGTGATCTTCGTCGCCGAGGGCCGTATCGCCGGGGAGCGTGAGAAGGGCCATTCGACCGCCACGATCAAGGCGCCCGAGGAATGACGCTGATGGCCGACACCTCTGCGCCGCTGGTACTGATCGTCGATGACGAACCGGCGCAGCTGACGCTCCTGCGGCACAACCTGGTTGCTGCCGGGTTTCGCGTGGCGACTGCGCAGGATGGCGAGGAAGCGGTGCTGGCCGTGTCTGAACAGGGCCCGGATGTGGTGCTGCTGGACTGGATGCTGCCGCGGCTTTCCGGGCTGGAAGCCTGCCGCCAGATCAAGGCCACGCCCGAAGGCCGCGCGACGGCAGTGATCATGGTCTCGGCCCGCTCGGAAGAGCGTGACCGGGTGCGCGGGCTGGACACCGGCGCCGACGATTACATCACCAAACCCTATTCGGTGGCCGAACTGGTCGCGCGTGTGCGCGCCAACCTGCGCCGGGTGCGCCCCGTTAGCGCCGGGCAGGTGCTGGAACATGGCGGCATCCGGCTGGACGCCGAAGCCCACCGGGTCAGCCGCGATGGCAAGGCCCTGCATCTGGGCCCCACCGAGTTCCGCTTGCTGGCCGCGCTGATGGAGCGCCCCGGCAAGGTCTGGACCCGCGAGGCGCTGCTGGACCGGGTCTGGGGGCGCGAGGTCTATATTGACACCCGCACCGTTGACGTGCATGTCGGCCGCCTGCGCAAGGCGCTTTGTGCCGCAGGAGGTGCCGATCCCATCCGCACCGTGCGCGGCGCGGGCTACGCCCTGGGCTGACGGCGCGCCACCTGCCACCCCTGACCGTCGGCCTGCGCGGGCAGGGTGTGGCGTTTCGGCTTACGGTGCCGCCCGGCGCGCCCGCGCTCCGCCTCGGCGCCGCTGCGCGGGCAGCGACAGGTCCAGCGGTACCGGCGGCACCCGCGTCGATTCTACCAGCAGGTCGCAGAACGCCGCGACCGCCGGCGCGCCCCGACGCAACGGTGCGGCCATTTCATAGGCGCGCATCGCCTCGGCCCGGTAATCGGCGTTTCCCGGCAGCCCGGCCAGCCATTGCCTGTAGCCCATGCGGGCCAGTTCCAGCGCCCGCGCCGGGGGCATCGGCCCTGTGTTCAGTTGCAGTATTGTCCGTTCCAGAAGCATCGCGCCCTCCGCGCATATCCGGCGGGGCGGGCGGGAAACGACGTTATCGGCAGCCCTGAGCGGCGCATCTCGGTCTCTCCTGCCCAAGGCACCCCGCCCGGGTTCAAGTGACAACGGCGCACGGAATGCGCGCCGGGGATGGCAGGTCTCCTGACTCGCGGCTTGGCGCTTCCCCGGACCTTCCCGGGCCATGCGGCCCAGTGGCGTTTTCCGGGGTTGCTCGCCGCCTACAGTTGCGGGGGCAGTCGCGGCATTGGGCTTGTCGCCCGCACCGTGTTCCCTTTTCACCCGGTCCTTTGCGGCCCGGGCACCATCACCGCGACGGTCACACAGCGCCGCGTCCAAGTCAACGACAGGTTGCGCGGCGGGGGCACCGGGCCGCACTGGACGCCGCGCCGGATGTGCCCGAAACTGCGTCCGGATCATCCCAGACCCCGAGGCTTGCCATGATCGCCCCCACCGCCGCTCCCCTTCTGCTACGCCTCTCGGACGCCGCCGCCGTGCTCACATTGGCCGCTATCGGCGCCGCGCTGATCCTGCCCGGCCCCTATGCGGCTGTGCCTGACCATCTGCGCCCCGGCGCCTGGAGCCAGGACACGATCTCGGCCCCGGCGGCACTGGCGCTGCTGGCGGTGAATGCGCGGCTGCGGCCCCCAATCAAACGGGCCTGGGGGAAGGGCTGGCTGCTCTGGGCGGGGCTGGTGGGCTATCTGTTCTATGCCTACGCGCTCTACAGTTTCGACGCGGTGCTGAACCCGGCTTACCCGCTCTATCTCGGCATCATGGCGCTGGCGCTACTGGCGTTGGTGCTGTTCCTGCGCGCGGTCGACCCGGCGCGGTTGCGCGCCACCATAAGCCCGCCGCCGCGGCGCGCGGTGGCGGTGCTCTTCGCGCTTCTGGTGGTGCTGTTCACCGCGCTCTGGCTGTCACAACTCCTGCCCGCCATGGCCGCGCGGGAACCCCTGCCGGGGCAGACGATCTATGTGCTCGACCTGGCCATCGCCCTGCCGCTGACGGGTCTGACGGCATGGCTTCTGTGGCGCGGTCATCCGGTGGGTGACCTGCTGGCGATCCCGATGCTGATGAAGGTCGCGGTGCTCGGGGTCTCGGTGTTTATCGGAACCCTCTATGGCTGGGCCCTGTTCGACGGCCCGTTCATGCCCTTCGACCTCGCGCTTTACGCGCTGATGGGCTTCGGCCCGGCGGCCCTGATCTGGCCGGTCTGGCGCGGGCTGGAGGTGACGGAGCAGTGATCTGGCGCGCGGCAATTCTGCTGCTGGTGGCTGCGGGCTTCGGGCTGGGGTGGACGGCGCTGCCGGGGCGCACCCCCGCGCTGAGTGGCCCGGACCCGATCGCGGTGCTGGAACCGGTTCAGGTCGGCGGAATGACGCAATGGCTGCTGATCCGGGGACAGGACCGTTCGGCGCCGGTGCTGCTGTGGCTGCACGGGGGGCCGGGGGCGGCGCAGATGCCGCTGGCGCATGCCACCACGCGGGCACTGGAGCGCGATTTCGTGGTTGTCCACTGGGACCAGCGCGGCGCGGGCAAGTCGAACCCGCGCGGGTTCGATGAAAGCACCATGACGCTGGAGCGCTTCCTGCAGGACGCGCATGACGTCACCCGCCACCTGCAGGACCGGCTGGGGGCCGAGCGCATCCATGTGCTGGGCCATTCCTGGGGCACCATGCTGGGCGCCCGGCTTGTTGCCCGCTGGCCCAAGGATTATGCGAGCTACATCGGCGTCGGCCAGCAGGTCAGCACCGCCCGCGGGATCGAGGTGACGCTCTCGCGCCTCGCCTCCCTGATCCGCCTTGGCGGCCGGGTCGATCACATGCGCTGGCTGGCCGAGGCCGACCCGGCGGCGCTGATGGACCACGCCGCCTATGTCGAGATGATGGGGATTGTCGAAAGCCACGGCGGCGGCATGAACGTGCCCACATGGCGGTTGGCCACGATGCTGCTGCGCGCGCCGGAATACAGCCCGGGCGACCTGTGGCGCTGGCTGGAGGGCGCGCAACGAGGCAGCGGGCCGATGTGGCCTGAATACCGCGCCCGCGACCTGATGGCCGAAGTGCCGGAGATGCCGGTGCCCATGCTGCTGATCTCGGGCGGCCGCGACCTCAACACGCCGGTCGAACTGGCGGCCGAGTGGTTCGACGCGGTCGCAGCGCCCAAGGGCAAGCGGCATGAGGTGTTCGAAGGCTCCGGCCACGCGCCCTTCCTGACCGAGCCGGAGCGCTTCGCCCGGAGCCTGCGCGATTTCGTTGCGGAGGTTGAGGGGGAGTGATCAGCGCGCGCCGCGCTGCTGTCAGACGCCGTGATCACGCGCGCACGACCTGACATCCCGCGCCCCGGGTGTTACTTGACCCGCGAGTTGCAAGACGGAGGCGTGCAAGGTGCTGGCGTTCGAGGATCGATGGATATGGGACAGCTGGTACGCCGATGACGGCGCGCGCTGGCATGTGTTCTTCCTGCAAGCCGACAAGGCGCTGATCAACCCCGACCTGCGGCATTGGAACGTGACGCAGGGCCATGCGGTCAGCGACGATCTGGTCCACTGGGCGCCGCTGGGCACCTGTTTCACCCCGGCCCGCGGCCCGGCCTGGGACGATTTCACCACCTGGACCGGGTCGGTGGTGCGGGATGACGCAGGCGGTTGGCACCTGTTCTACACCGGCACGTCGCGGGCCGAGGAGGGGCTCTATCAGCGCATCGGCCACGCGGTCTCGGACGATCTGCACCAGTGGCGGCGGGTGGGCGACGGGCTGTGCCTTGACCTGGCCGGTCCGCACGTGGGCGCCTACGAGACCGACCATGCGCGCGGCATCTGGCATGACCGCGCCATGCGCGACCCCTGGGTGATGCGCGACCCGGATGGCGACGGCTGGCTGATGTTCTTCACCGCCCGCGCGGCGGGGATCACCGAGCCCAACGCCGGGGGGGCGATCGGGCTGGCGACCTCGCCCGACCTGATGTGCTGGACGCTGCAACCGCCGGTGTTCACGGGCGGCTACGGGCAGTTGGAAGTGCCGCAGGTGTTCACGGCGGGCGGGCGCTGGTATTGCCTGTACTGCACCATGGCCCAGCATTTCTCGCGCGCGCAGGCCGAGACGATCCCGGACGGCCCCGTGAGCGGCACGCATTACCTGTTGGCCGAAAGCCCGCGTGGGCCCTGGCGCATCGCGCCGGGGCGGTTCCTGGACGGCGCGCTGCCGTGCCGCCGCTATGCCGGGCGGGTGGTGGCGACCGAGGCAGGGCTGCGGCTCATGGGCTTTGCCGACCAGGGGCCGGACGGGCGGTTTTTGGGCGTGCTGATGGACCCTGCGCCAGTGACGGTGCACCCCGATGGCCGCCTCTCCGTCACGCCCGCTCCGACCGTGGCGTCATAGGGCGGTCGCGCTTCGATCAAACAGGGTGCAAGGTCAAAAGGGGCACTCCCGCCCCCTGCACCGCCGCAGGTTCCCTGCGACGGCGCCCGGCCCAACGGAATGACGGAGGCGCCAGCCGACGGAAGACGGGCGGGAGCGCCATGTCACGGAGCGCGACGCTTGCGAGCGGGTGCTATCGCCGGGGCGGCGCCGTTGAAATGCGAATCGTTCGGGTTCGGCGCACCCGGGCCCTGCAAGAAACGGTCCGAGGGTCAACTGAACGAGAAACACAGGCTGCAGCGGCACCAGCCCGCAGCGCGGCCCCTCACGCAGGCGGCATTGTCAGCAGCCGCGCCTTCTCGCCCGTATCGCCCGGGTCCGAAAGGGCGGCGGCGAGCCCGGCGAGCGAGGCCACCGAATGCCCCGCGCGCACGCTGTCCACATGCGGCAGCATCGCCCTTATCCCCGCCGCACGGGGCGCGAACCCGTCCCAGCGCAACAGCGGGTTGATCCAGACCACCCGGCGCGCCGAGAGCCGCAACCGCTCCATCTGAAACTCCAGCTGCGCCGGGTCGCCGCGGTCCAGCCCGTCGGTGATCAGCAGCACCACCGCCCCCTGTCCCATTACCCTTCGCGACCAGTCGCGGTTGAACGCGGCCAGGCAGTCGCCGATTCGTGTGCCGCCCTGCCAGTCCTGCGCCTCGGCCCCTGCAGCGTTCAGCGCCGCGTCCACGTCGCGCTGGCGCAGGTGGCGGGTGATATTGGTCAGCCGCGTGCCGAAGGTGAAGGCATGGACCCGCGACCAGCCGCGCCCAGCGCCCTGCGCCTGCCGGTTGGCGACCGCGTGGACGAAATGCAGCACCATGCGCGAATACTCCGACATCGACCCCGAGATATCGCACAGCACCACCAGCGCGGGCCAGCGGGTCGCCGGGCGCCGCCGGGCGAGTTTCGTCACCTCGCCCCCCGTCCGAAGCGCGTGCCGCAGGGTGCGGCGCCAGTCCGGCGCCGCGCCGCGCGGGTGCGGGCGCTGGCGCCGGGTGGGCAGCGGGCGCACCGGCAGGGTCAGCCGCGCCAACATCCGCTTTGCCTCCGCCGCCTCCGTCGCGCTCATCTGTTCGAAGTCCAGCGTGCGCAGCCGCTCCTCGGCCGAGGCGGTCTGCGAGGCGTCGATCTCGATCTGCGGCTCTTCCGGTGCCGTCTCGCGCTCCGGGATCTCGGGCGCCTGCGCGCCGTCCAGCAGCGCCTCGGCGGCGCGGCGTGCGGCGGCTTGGGCGGCGGGTTCCTCCTGCGTGCCGTGCACCGTGGGCAGGAGCATGGCCATCATGTGCTCCATGAAGCGCGGGTCACGCCAGTACAGGCGGAAGACCTGGTTGAACACGGCACGCTCCTCGGGCCGGTTGACCAGCACGGCGTGGAGCGTCCAGTAAAAATCATCCCGCCGGGTGAAGCCTGCGGCGGCCACGGCGCGGATCGCCTCGATCACCCGGCCGGGGCCGATGGGCAACCCGGCCCGGCGCAGCGCGCGGGCGAAGTGGATCACGTTCTGTGCCAGCTTGGGATCGTCGGGCAGGTCCAGCGGGGCGTATTCGGGCATGGGGGGTCCGGTGTTGGGATGGTGCAAAGCCTATCGGGGGCCGCGCCGCGCGCCAAGCACGCAGCCCGGGCTTTGCGCCCATGGTCGCAGGCCGTCGATACGGCAGGCACCGGGCGCATCCGCTCTGGCCAAGGGCGCTTCGGTCGCCGGTTTCGGCGTGCTGGCGGGGTGGCCGCTTTGGTCGGCACTCGCGCGGGGCTTGAGCCCGGCGCGCATTCGGGGCAAGACCGGCGCGAAGGGCGCGCGGGGGGAGCAAACGCCATGAGCACCGAGATATCGACCGGGGTGTATCTGGTCCGACTGCTGCGCGCCTATGGCGTGGACACGGTCTTCGGCATCCCCGGTGTGCATACGATCGAGCTTTATCGCGGGCTGGCGGGCAGTGGCATCCGCCATGTCACGCCGCGCCACGAGCAGGGCGCGGGCTTCATGGCCGATGGCTATGCGCGCGCCAGCGGGCAGCCGGGGGTGTGCTTCATCATCTCGGGGCCCGGCATGACCAATATCGCCACCGCCATGGCGCAGGCATACGGCGATTCGGTGCCGATGCTGGTGATTTCGACCGTCAACGCGCATGGGCGGATGGGGTCGGGTGCGGGCTGGCTGCACGAGTTGCCGGACCAGCAGGCGCTGGCGGCGGGCGTTTCCGCCTTCAGCCGCACGGTGCACACGCCGGGGGAACTGCCCGGCGCGCTGGCCGAGGCCTTCGCCGTCTTCGACAGCACGCGGCCCCGGCCGGTGCATCTGGAATTGCCTATCGACGTGATGCTGGCCCCGGCGGACGACTTGCCGGTGCCCGAGGCCCCGGCGCGCGCCGCTCGCCCCGCACCCGCGCCCGAGGCCGTGTCCCGCGCGGCGGCGCTGCTGGACGGGGCCCGCGCGCCGCTGATCCTCGCCGGGGGCGGCGCGGTGCGGGCGACGGCTCTGCCCGCGCTGGCCCACGCGCTGGACGCGCCGGTGGTGATGACCACCAACGCGCGTGGCATCCTGCCGCCCGGCGACCCGCTGGCGGTGACGCTCAGCCCATCCATGCCCGAGACGCGCGCCCTGATCGCGGGGGCGGACGTGGTGCTTGCCATCGGCACCGAACTGGGGCCGACCGACCATGACATGTTCGAAGACGGGGGCCTGTGCCTCCCCGGTGCGCTGATCCGCGCCGATATCGACCCCGCGCAAGCGCAACGCGGCGCCCCGCCTGCGCTGGTGCTGACCGGGGACGCCGGGCAAACCGCCGAGGCGCTGCTGGCGGCTGTGCAGGGGCGCAGCACCAGCGACGGGGCCGCCCGCGCGGCCCGCGCGCAGGCCGGGCTGGATGCGCTGGGCCCGGACATGCGTGGCGACCTCGCGCTCCTTGACCATATCCGTGACACGTTGCCCGGTGCGCTGATCGTCGGCGACTCAACGCAGGCCGTCTATGCCGGGAACCTGGGCTTCGCGGCGGCGCGGGCCGGGGGGTATTTCAACTCCGCCACCGGATTCGGCACGCTGGGCTATGCGCTCCCCGCCGCCATCGGCGCCGCGCTGGCCGAGGGCGCGCCGGTGGTGGCGCTGATGGGCGACGGCGGGCTGCAGTTCACGCTGGGCGAACTGACCACCGCCACCGAGGCGGGGGTGCCGGTGATCCTGTGCCTCTATGACAACCAGGGCTATGGCGAGATCAAGGCGGCCATGACGCAACAGAACGTGCCGCCGCTGGGCGTGGACATCCTGACCCCGGATCTGTGCACCATCGCTCGCTCCTGTGGCTGGACGGTAGCGCAACCGGACACGGCCGAAGCTTTCGGCGCAGCGCTGACCGAGGCTGCGGGCCGCAACGCACCGACCCTGATCCACTACACCGACACGCTGCGGACGGCGTTTCGCACCGGAGACTGAGTCGCCGCCCCTCAGCGCAAACCGTCATGGGCCGAGATATCCTCGGCCCGCAGCCCGCCGACACGGGCATGGACCCGCCCGCCGGTGGTCATGACCAGGATCACGGCCAG
>SL_7KL_010_BRINEDRAFT_10001648_pt1 | contig 10565 bp, 17 predicted proteins | sample SodLak_010_BRINE_FD_10663 | JGI IMG/M metagenome (IMG submission 10663)
ACCCACGTTTTCAAAAGTTACGAGAGGAATTGGTTTCATGTATAGAAATTTTGTTGGATTGCATACGTTAATAAATCAGATATACAGTTTTTAAAAAGCATCCGCCACTGTGGTTGCCGCCCAGGCTTCTGGCTTTACTTTAGCATCTACTTGGCAAACCCCTCGAATGTATCCCAATGCTTCTGCAATAATGGCAGAACTTTTATGTTCTTTATTGGGGTTAATGTCTAGATGAATTTGGATATCTTTATCAAGACAATTGTCAACCTTATCCACCAAGTCTAGGTATAATTGAGAAACTTTATACACCTCCGTCATTAAGCGAAGATTTGGTTTTTTTCTATCAAGTGTCTGATCTTTTTCTACGCTGTTTTCATAAAACAATTTTCCACCCCTACAACCATCAATATGAATAACGATTGCCGAGGTGTAAGAAACTAGTCGAACTTTACTACTGTTATAATAAACCCTGCTATCACAACCTACATAAAGTTGTGTATTCTCCCCACATTTCTCTAGGAATGTGTTTATTTCGTCAAAGTTGATTTTTTTAGGCACAACCTGTATCTCGTGTTATTATGTTGTATATATCCCTAGATGTGGTCGCTATAAATTTACTATTCTAATGTCAGTCCACAATAATTTTGATTTGACGCAGCCCTAGCCATTTTTTGTCCGACATCAAAATTGTGGCGAAGTTTTTCTTCATTCTTTTTGATATAGTCTAGAAAATGCTCCATTGGGACTTTTGATAATCTAGCAATCTCATCACAAATATGATCAATTCGTTTGTGTGGATCTTTTATATCGTCATAGGATTCATCTATTAAATCTGAGAACGACTCAAACCCCCATTTACGCAAGTCACGTAATGTATGGGGGGAACTTACCTCGATAAAAGGTCTAGCAAGATTGGCACATTTGATCAACTTTTCGGAATAACAAGGACCATGACCGTGGAATACTGTTTCACAATTTATTGTCAATGCACTTTTGATATGTGGTAACAAGCTTTCATATGACATAGATTGTGTAATATGTGAACCACTCTGTCTTTGCTCTGAGAGGATATCGTATTCTCGTTCTTCTAACCCCAAAAACCGATTAAAATTGTAATACCACTCATGATAATCACAGTTACTGTAACTCCAATGTGTTTCTGAAAGCAAATTCGTCTTTGTCAAAAATTTCTGAATAACATAATTGTGATCATGTCGGCTACTACTTAAACGACAAAACCGTTTGTCTATATCATTAATACGCAAATCAAAATCTGAATTAATATCGTATATTGGCAAAATCATATGACCAGGCCAATATCGGCGAACATTAAATCCGTTTCTTTTAAATATTTCGTAATAATAGAGATCATTGACAAACATTGACACCGGCTTCAGGCATTTGTAAATTCGATTGAGTAAAAAATCCCAGTCCCAGTGTTGTTTTAATTCACAATTTTCTTCTATGATTATGCATATACTTTGTGGATCAACTGATGGATTTGATTCAACAACTTCGTTGTAAAAGAAGAACATTCGATCAAGAACTAACCAAAAATCTGGCTCGTCTACATCTCGTATATGAAGATAATGAGGTTCAAAGGGGTAGGTTACGTTGTATTCTTTTTTAAATTCCACAACTGATATTTAGAATAAAAAAACAGAAGCGGAGAACGAGTGATGGATGATAGCAAAGTACATGTGACCATATGACGAATCAGTGATTGATCACAAACAACATGCAACGATACAATTGACAAGCCGCTTATACCTGAACAGCAATTTACAAAACATATTATAAAAATATTATAGTTCAGTGCAATGCGGAAACATTGTTAGGAGGCTTTCAAGGCCGTCTCTGTTGTGTAACAAATTGTTACGATATCCACTCTCATTTTTCATCCGCTTCTGGGTGATTTACTCTCTTTAAAAGAGCATAATCACCAAAACTTTAAAGAATACCAAAGGTTTTTAAAACTTCTTCAGCATCACTATCTAAGGTGATAGTAACCTCAACATTCTTAGCCAAGATCTGGTCTTGGATGTCTCGTTTACTACGCTTATAAGCAGCAAGTTGCTTACGAAAATCTTCTACCTCGTCATCTGTAAAAATACCAGAAACAACGCGATCATCCATAGAGAATCTACTAAAGGTAGATTTCTCAGAATCTTTTAACTTTCTAAGACGACCCTGCAAAACTTCTTGATCTTCTTTTTTTGGAGCAGAAACCAACCGAGAATATAGTTTGATTTTTCGGTCAAGCATTGCTGCATCCGTTAGCAAATCTGATAATCCAGATGATACATTTGCGAGTCCCACGCTTCGGCGAATTTTATGCATTACCTCACAAAGTTTATCCCAATTATCTCGATTAACTTTTGAACGCCCGTGTGCATCATCCATTTGAGTGGTTACATCTTGAAACTCGTTTAAAACCACATCAACGATGATTTCTAAATGAACCATTTCTGCTTGAATTTGATTTTGAATCGCATGAGCTTTACGCAGATTTACTTTCATTACTTTTTCTCCAAATTATTTGTTGTATTATACAGTGTTTCTTGAATATGTCAAGAGCCACCCCATTTTAATGTAAATAAAATCGCATCATCTTCGCTGGTGAATCTTGCACAAAGATTGCCAATAAGATAATCTCCTTTGCAAAATTTTTCACACCATGCATAAAGATCTTTTTGTGATTTGTTATAATAATTAATCCGAAATGGCCATTTAAATTTAGTTCGGCTTTGGATTAATTTTTCCAGAGATGTCTCTGTATGAACAACATGACGCTCACTTGATGAATCCCCATGATCTTTCACTACCATGCGCGGTTCATATTTCATTCTGCGTAATATCCAACTGTTTTCTAACCCAAGAAAGACGCTCTTGTTCAGACATCTCTGTATACTCTGAAATATTAAGCCGTATAGCATCAACAAGATGATGATATTCTTCGTCGATACTTTGCTTGATATCACAGTTTAAATTGACAAGTTTTGGTTCTTGGGGATTCCCAGCCATCTGGGTAACAACACGCCAAGGTATAGTTTTATCAGGACGATTATCTAAACGAAATCACTATAGTACTATGGTGCTATGACATGATTGTTATCTCTTATTAACTAGTATTTGTCAATCGGGATAGGCAAAGTTGTCGTCATCATCGGTAAAATGATCTACGATTTCTTTTGCATTTTCTTCTATAAAATCTTCGAAACTACTAAACCACGAAATGGTTTGTTCTATTAGCGAATCTAGTTCGCTAGCATTTCGAGGTTTTGGTTCCTGTATGTCTTCAAGTTTAACAAGAAAGTCTTCGTAGCGAAGATTACCTGGAAAAACATCAACAACAAGATCAGAAAGCTCGCCGTCGTCTGAATCAAATTTTGCCATATACTCTTTATAGGCTTCTCGAGGATTTTGCTTGACCTTTTCTTGCAATTGTTTCAGTTCATCTTTGAGTGGTGTGAACATTTCAACAAAATCAGTAAATTGATGCAACTCAGTATACTCTATTTCTTCAGGAGGATCAAAATCACCAGTACCTTTTATGTATCTTGGATTAGTATATTCTCTCGTATCAAACATTTCTAACATTGTTCTAATATGCTCTGATTCGTTTAGTGGTGTTTTCATAAAGCAACCTATTTTCTGTTAAGTGTATTTATCTTTTTGTTCAGGGCTGTCTTTCATAAGGCGCAGCTATTCCTATATTAGGCGTCTGCGTTGTTTTTTACATGGCACAGACAAACCTCCATGAAGCAGTTAACAGTGATATTGTTGGATTCGAACCACTCCACAAGAACAGTAGCTACTCTATTCTTCGTTTACCCTACCGAGGCGGGCAATATCATCTGCCGGTCGACCACCCTTGCTTAGGGTATATATTAAATTCGCGGAAATGACGGAGTTGAGCCGTCCGGCACATTCTGCCTCTGTTGCCAGAGAATGGTTTGCGCCCACTGTGCCTGCGTTCCACACTGCTGTCGTGGAGCAGTTTGGTTTCGGTTGACCTCGACCTACCACCTGCTGTCTTACGCGACCCAGCAAACTGCCTTTCTACAACATCCGCGAAACTGGTGGGACCACCTGGACTCGAACCAGGACTCACGCGTCTTATGAGGACGGGGTTTTCACCAATTAAACTATGGTCCCATGCTTGGCACCCCCTGAAGGAATCGAACCTTACACCTTCCACCCAATGTTAAGGGAACGGTTTAGAAGACCGTTATCGGGAGCAGGGGGTATAACTAAATGTCACCATTATGAAGCACACTGACCGGATGGAATTGAACCATCGAGCGGAGCTACCTTTTTATCACCTGGCCACAGGACGCACGGGAATCGAACCCGGCTACTCCCATTTCTGCCAATGTACTTCATAATGATGACAGTGTTTTAAAATAGAGACTGTTCGGTTTTTCCCTCTAAAGGTAAATTTCCTCCACCGAAAGGAACATCCTGCAGAATGTTTCAGTCTCTATTCTAAAACAGAATCAAATTGTGTTTCACTATATCAATCATCACCATAACGATACACACTCATTTTTATTGCCCGATAGCCTAGAATTTGGCAGGGCCTGTTTAATGTGCGGTTGGGTCATGACTCCCGGTCGCTCTAGAACATTTACCGTCCGCGTCTCATCGAAAACCTCACGGTCTTCTTAATAACCGTGACACCCGACTGTACAACACCGAACGCAACCCTGAATGTGCATCGTTATGGTGCGTGGAAAAATAATCAAACTTGTTTCTCTTGATCTAATCAAGAGTGTTTTTGTATTGCTGCCCACGCTGCCAATATTCAAATTGTTAAAGAACTATTCTTAACTTCAATGTGGAATCAGTATACAGACTTATTTTTATCTGTCAACACTTTTAAATCATCATCACCAAAAATTTTTGGTGCTTGTTCACCAGCGGTTTCCATTTCATACGGTAGAGGATAATGCTTTAATAAAGAACTAGCCCGACGACGAATATTTGCTGGTACTCGTGGTGTTTTTTGAGGATCAAGCAAATCTTTTAAAAACTGCTCGGTATTTGTTACTGCTCTTTTTCTTTCAAATGGTAGAGTCATTTTGTTTATTACCTAGTGCTTAATTTTTACTGTTAATAACGCCAGATTGTATTACTATAGATAATTATTGTCAATGGTTTCTACGTTTATTTAATAAAAGCACCGATACGACCATGAACTTCTGAATCATCAACAAATGAATATCCATCTGGCGGATTAATGGATTCGCCTTCCCATACAGGAATATACTCTTGTTGACCCCAACGAAAATCGGGATTGTGTCTAAGATGAACCTCGATTAATTTCCCATCAATAAACTCACAATTGACGTGCGGATAATCCGTAAATGAACTTAAAATTTCTGGAAGGCGCATCTCATCAGATGTTTTTCGCCATGCCGTCCATCGTGTTAAATCCGCGTTATCAGTTGGTTTAACACCCTCAACGCATAGAGTTTGTTTGCCATAAGAATAATCAACCGATAGATGTCTTCCTGTAAACCATTCACACCAAAAATGCCCGAGTGGGTATTCATCTGTTTTCTTTTCTATCCACACACGTTGGGCACCTAACCCAAACCCCATAACATGCACACATGGTCGAATAATGTACCAACCAGAGTGGGGAACGTCTATTCCAACGGGTGCGGCTAAATGCCCGCATTTTTTTGCAAGTATTAATTTATCAAAAACCCACAGATGTTCAACCGGAACTCCATCCCACACCCAATCATCATCTAGGGAATCATACATTTGAGTATTTAGTACGCTATTTGTCAATCTCGGATGTTGACGGCGACCAAGTTCCCCGATTGAACACAGACTTTATTTGTCGAGGGCTGAAAACCATAAAATTGCGAATTTGACCCTCATACATTATTGCTCCATCAAATCCAGACTTCTTCAGTGCGTCAATAATAATAGGATGTTCAATTGCATTCCATTTCCCTTGTGCTATAGAATCAAAAATTTTACTCTTAGTGAAAGGATAAAAATTTTCTGCTTTTCCATATGGCTTAGTTTCTTTTTCGTGTTTCAAAAAAGATTCAACCTCTCTTTCAAGTGTTTTAAGATGGGTTGTGTTTGTGTAATGAAAGGGATTGACTATCCTGAGATAAACTGGGTATACGCTTCCAGATTCATCCCCACCTATACTGGCATAGGCACTAGCAAAATTAGAATCAGTGCTAAAGAAATACGCTTTTCCACCTGTTCGACTTCTTCCCCGTAAATCAAATTTATTAATATTGCCGGTTGAGCCATGGTATACCGGCAAGGGATTTCCACTATCATCAACTACTTCACTATTGCCAAACCATTGCCAGAATGCGGGGTTTATATTAGGCTTTTGGACTGACTCAATAATGTTGATGAAGTGCCGTATATTTTCCATTATATTATTTATGGGAAAGAAAGTATCCGTGTCCGCTAAAACAACCTCAAACAAGTGAGGAGAAAATACAATGCTACACGGCCAGAATGTGGGTTTGTTTTTCTTTTCCCTCCCTAACTAACAAATCTCATCAATGACATGATCTGATGTGTCAGTATCAGTTTGGTTAGAATCGGTCTCCTCCAATTGGCGGAGTTTGATACTTTCGTAAATATCACTGAATCGCATTTTCTGGAGTTCGTTGATTTTCTCCAGTTCATCAACCATTTCAGACAGATTGAGAGTTAAATAATTTTTCATTTTACAAGTTTCCTATCTGTATCCCAAATTCAGAGGTTACGGATTGCAAATTTTAACGTCTGCTACTGGAATCCGAACCTCGTCACTATGACCTTGCATTTTTCCATAAATATTCAAAGTCACTGTCTGCCCATTACAGTCTGTAAAGGTAATTTGATTTACATGGAATGCGCCTTCGTCCTTTCCTAGTTTTTTAATAACCGAAGTAATATCCGAAATTTCATGGAAATGTAGGGTAGTATTTGACATTGGGGTTTTCCTCTAAGTTTGTTAACGTATGGAAAGTATATGGAAGAAAAAAACTATTGTCAACCCCGTAGAGGAATGGATAGTGATTTAAATTCAGAATCTGGTTCGCAATTGCATTCATATCCACATATAGATTCATGGACTACAATGTGATTTTTTATAGAAACAATCTGCTCTTTGAGATTGTGATAGGTATGCCAATCTCCATTAAGCATTGCTTTATCCAAACTTCGTTGCAATTGTATAATTGATTCTTGGAAGTGTCTTCGGTAATTCATCTATATTAGTTATACAACCAAGCATCTAAATCACCTTTGGTATTTGATCTATCTACCCATTTTTCATCTTGAGCATTTTACCCGCCCACCTTGCTCCTGCATGAAAACAGCCTTTATCTCGTGTCTCTGAGTAAATGCGTGATGTGGTAATATCTTCGTCCGTCAACTCTACCCATTCTCGTTCTGAATGCGCCAATCTATCCAACGCATGCTCAAGTTGTGATTGCATCCATCGTAGTTCAGGTATTGGATCAACGCCATCTGGAGAATAGTCAATAGTAAAATACTGATTGTCAACATTAAACACCAATTTGCCATTTCGTATAACAACGGAATAGTTTGTGATAGGATGGTTTTCTTCAGAACTCTGTTTAATTTTTGCAGTAGGCACAGAATATTTTTCAATTAATTTCCAATTCCAATCTTTGCCCTCAGCTGGAACTTGACTTATTGCCAGATCATATGCACTTTCAGATCCGAGATCATCATCATTAATCATAACCGACCACTCAAAATCTCCCACATCGCGTTCAGCCCTAAATTTGTAAACTATGTTCATTCATAATCCTCTTTTGACGTGTTAACTATCCGAAAATCTACATATTCGGAATAGTACCCGTTAGAAGTTCCGTACCAACGGATAGTGACATATCCTTTTATTGTCGCAAACTTATAAAAAGTCCAATTGAATGACTCATGGTGTTCGCTTAATGGCGGATCAGTTCTACTAGTAGATTCGTCTGCTTGTAGTAACGGATAACCAATTAAATCATCCAAGTCCCCACAAATATCCTCAATGTAAACACTCTCGCAACAATCTTGTTGGTGGTAGAAATGTACATACGTATCATCTGATATATACATTTTTAATTCATCATCGTCGCGTTCTATCTTGATAATGCATTTTCCTATAAGATCATTTATTTGTGTGATTGATCCACGAAGCTTGTTGAATGTAGATAGAGATTCTGTTAATTCAGAAGAATTATCTGTAATCATCGGTGACATCCACCCAACCATCAACGCCGTTCATTTGGCACCAATTCTGCCATACATATTCAGCATTGTTATTGTAACCAGGTTCTTCTGCTACTTGATAAACTTTCCCTGATCGGGTGACAAAACTTCTTTTTTCTGGATCAAAATGCTCAATAGGAGAACACACACGTCCATCAACACCAACTACACCACACAAATGACGGGTTGAAGAGTCCAACCCCTCAATATCGACTTCTCTAACACTCCAATGGGTCATTACCACTGATGTTTCTCCGTTCGGTCTATATAACATCTTCTCATTCCTCTTAAATCATAGGTTCTAAATCACGAATATAAACTTTATAGCAATCCGTGCTAGCTTTCCAACCGTTAACGTGATCAACTTCTCCCTTTTTCCAAAGTTTGAATGATTTTGTTAAACTTTCATACGCGATCATTCCCAAAACCCAAGCTTTGCTGAATCTCCGATCCCCAGTAGATCCATTTGATAACAAACTCACAAACACAAATACACTTGGTGGATATGTGTTGTCATACATTGGCAGCGTATAATCATTATATGGTCGAGGCGAAACTGTTCTTTCCTGAGTTTTTATCCCAATCGTATTACCACTAATTTTTATATCATAATTGCGGTCATACTCTGGTTCCAATTTTATGTCTTGGAGATAATCAAATACAACCGTTTTCCCGTATGCAGAAACAATATCAGATCCATTATGGTTAGATAAGTCGATTGCATTATGCTGCATTGATGGGGTAATGTCTATTTCAATCACGCGAACTCTCTGTTGTGCCATGTTGTACAATATTCAACAACTTCCCCCCTGAAAATAATGCAGTGAAGCAATCTGTGTCGTCATAAAACATAATTGCCCCATCCATATCAGTCTGAAATTTAAATTCAGACGATACTTTTTTTAGAATGGGGAATGATGAAGAATCATTGCGTTCAAACGTTGATTCCTCTTTCCACAATTCATCACCGCGAATTTCATAAAATGACAAACCTTGATCTTCGGTATCTTTGGTTTGATAAACACGGTCTTGATACTTGATATAGTCAAACATACCCATTTGGCTATTCCTCAGTTACAACATTTAAAACATTATTACGGCGTTTATGCACTTCAATCTGCCTTCCATCTACCCTTTAACGAGTGTACCAGTGTTCTCTTTCCGTTGGAATATAAAATACAATGAGATGTCAACCAAGATGATGGACCTTTCGCATATTCCATACCACCAGTCGAATGTCCGACACAAAACACACCATCCCTAACAGCCGGTGTATGACTATGACCAATGGTTGCCTTTACTCCAATCTTGGATAAATTGAGTACTGATCCCCGTGATCCGTTAGTACCAAGATCACCATGTAATCCGTGTTCAACATTGCATAATTCAAGTGAATCATCTCTATCTAAAATACGAACCCGCTTTTCATCTAGATATTTTGACAACCAATATTTAAATGCTTTTGGAGTATCGCTACCAGTGCTAATAAACCGAGTTTGCTGTAACATATATAGCGCCGTTTCAAGATAGAATTCTGCGTTTTCTGGATCAGAACGCCAGTCAACCTCTCGGATATACCGTGTCATATGATCATCGTGATTTGATGGAATGATGTATGTATCAATGTTTTTTCTAGTCTTTAGACGGTCAACAAGATAACCACAAAAATCCTCAATTTCTTTCTTGATGTTGTTTTTACCAAACTTGTGTTTTGCAAACTTAATAAACGGTTCTGCTCGGTGATGATGGCTAGCTGAATAAAAATCAATCACATCATGTAAAATTAAATTCTTTGGTTTTAATACATCCAAGATTCCGCCCTCTCCAAAGACAGACTTGTCAACCCCGTCATCAAGGAACCAATGATGTAAATCTCCCATCACCAATGCTTCGACATTTTCAACTTTTTTCACACCATCTGCACTGTATTCTTTGTCTAAATCAATAAACGATCCATCATCGCTTGCTGAAACATGACGCATATGGAATAAATCTTTATCTAGTTCTACTACTGTTGCTCCATAAACATGATGCCTATCACCTACTTTTCCTGCCTTGGAATTTGTGTAGTTTTTAAGTGTAACAGAACCCGTAGTTGACATGAGTTTTGCCATATCCCCCTGACGAGTAGCAACTGATGTTAACTGATACTTTGGATGACCCACAATACACGATGCGGTTGAAGTAAACCCTTCTATGCCAACCAACGGTGTTTTAGCAGTTGGCTGGAGTTTAATATCAGCAAGCACTGTGAGGTTTTTACCAATATCAAAACGCTTGTTAATAAGATACGGCTCAATATCTGG
>SL_7KL_010_BRINEDRAFT_10001652_pt1 | contig 10559 bp, 10 predicted proteins | sample SodLak_010_BRINE_FD_10663 | JGI IMG/M metagenome (IMG submission 10663)
GCGCCCGGTCAAGAAGCTGGTAGAGGTGCTTTCCCTTGCGGAACGAAAACAGGCGAAGGGACTCGTCGCGGGCGCGCGCGGTCCAGCTCGCCTCGCCCTCGCCGGAGCGTCGCCTGATGCGAGCTCTCGATGCCTTGGGGATCGAGGCAATCGCGCGCAGGACTGGAGGCGGGAGATGCACCGCTCTCGGTGTCGCGCTCTTCGTCACCGGACAGTACATGTAACTCGCGTCGAGCCAGACCTCACTCTTCTTGATGCGAAGGGCCTCGGAGAGGCGCAGCCCCGTATAAAGGAGCATCGTCAGAAACGCGCCAAATTCCGGGGACAGCTCGCGCCCGGCCTCCAGCAGTCTTTCCGCCTCGGCCGGCTTGAGGAAGCGTGTTCGTGGCACGCCCTGATTGTTTTCAGGCCGTGCGAACGAGATTTCCATCCCGGAATGCTTCAAGATAGCGCTGACGGGCGTATAAACTTGCCGATTGCGTGTTGCCGGGCTTGCATCTGGGTAGAGCGTCACCGCGGCGGCGTTCACGCTCGCTTGATCGATTTGGGTCAACGGTTTGAGCCCGAAGTGATCGAGGAGCGGCTCAATGAAGCGACGGTCGCCGCCGCCGTTCAAGTAGCTGCATACCGCATCCGCGAATGTTTGTTCTGGTTCGGCATCGAAGCGGCCCGCTTCGATCTGCTGTTCGATGCGGCGCAGTTCACGTTGCGCGGTTGCTTTGCGAGAAGTTCCCGCGCTTTTGTCAACGCGCAGGCCGAGGTAGGTGCCGCGAATCGTCCAGTTCGGGGTCTTGCCGGGGCGTGGCGGGTACAGTCTGAGGGGCATGGAAGTCGATTCCAGAGAGTATCCAAATCTTCGGTGGACACGAGGATGCGACGCCCCAGACGCTTGCCGATGCCGAGTCTGCGAACGAGGGTTGACGCAGACCGCTGCGAAATCCGCAACATGCCTGCGACCTCTTCGATAGTATGGAGAACCAGCGTCATCGATCTCGATCTTCGCGCCGCAAGGCCCGACGATAGGATTGGAGCTGCGTCACGCGCACCGCGCGGTTCCGCTGGCTCCGTCTCCATGCGACAGGGCCTCTCGTGAGTTGAGCGATTGACGCTTGTGTCCGGCATCCGGTGCGTTCCGTAAGAAACGATGGCGGTGGGTTGGACCCACACCGCCCCGGAGCAGGACGTGTACCAGCGATGGACGCCGGCGGCCGAGAGGGGGCACCTGGCTCGGAAATGAATATAGACACAAGCAGTGTTGGAGACATTAGCTTCAGGCTATGCTTCCAACGACACTGATGTGGGTACGACCATCCGAAACGTCAAGCTTGATGTTTCACATTATGTGTCAAGACGGTGCCCGCCCATATCCCGTTCATGTGAGTTGGCCTCCGGATTTCGGACAGGGAGACAAGCTGGACACTTCGAACTACCGAGTGCAGCAGTCGACAAGCTTCTTGTGCAGAACCAGCGCCAGGAATGAGCAGAAGACATGGCCGCGAATGGCAGCGTCGCATGAATGGAAGGTCGTGTAAGACGATAATCAGGTTGAGTCTAACTTTGATTGCCGCGCTGCAGCGGGACGACACGATCAGGCTTGATGATCAGGTTTGGCTATATTGCAAGAAGCGATGATTCCCATCGAACTCGATCGCCTTGATTTCCACGCCGGGTCGCGTCCTCCCACGCAGTCGGTCCCAGCTGGTGGTCTCTCATCGTGATGATTTGCTGCCGAGGCACTTGTTTCGTTTATGGCCATATTTGACATACAGTTATTTTTAATTCATCAAATATGACTATATTTTAAGGGCCCGTTCCATCTCATCGCCGACAAAAGCAGCCTCATAATCGCGCGCCATCGCGCCGGAGACACCAACCTGTCTGAAGGCTTCCCGCCATCCATCCGAAACACGCTGCGCCACTGTCCGGATCGTCTCGCGTGCCTCTGCCTCGGGAATCTCGAAAAATTCGCAGGCTTCCAGTGCGAGGTTGATCGACCGGTCATGGGCCCCGCCTTCAAGGATCGCCGTCTCAAGATGGGGATTGCGGTCCGGCGCCGGATTCACGTCGAATACCGGCGACAGCCGCCATTGACCCGCTCCCACATAGAGGAAGCCGTGGTTCTTCAGATGATCGTCCTTGTTGGACACGAGGATGGTGAAGATCAAGCGCCGGTAGAGTTCGCGGAAATCGCCAAAGGGATCGCTCGAGTGAGCCCGCATGAAATCGACGATCTCGGTATAGGAACCCAGCTCCGTTCCTGTCTTGCCGAGTGCGGTCCGCGCAGAGATATAGGGAATCCGTGCAGTTCCGCGCCGGTCGAACCGCTGGATCAGTGCAACCGGAAACGGCGTGTCAGAGAGTTCCAGCCGCGTCGCGGGCGTTCGGATGCCACAGGCTTCGGCCAGGCGAAGCGTGGCGACCTCGACGCGCTCGATTGGCCGCTGATCGTGAACCGAGGTGAACTTGGCCAGCCACAGCGCATCGCCGTCCCTGACATTGGCTTTGGGGCGAGCGCCGCCGGAGCCGCCGGCGCCAGCCAGGGCCTGCATCTCCTCGGGCGAGATTTCCCTGCCTTGCTCGTAGGCTCGCGCGATCGCTGTTATGGTTTCGAGATCGATCAGACGCGGAACGGCATCCGCTGCCTTACCACGAATGACCTCGCCCTTGTCGTCCAGAAAGCGCAACGCGCCTTGCCGGCAGGTATCGTCAGAAAGCGTCAGATATTCGAATTCGTTGAGACCGTTGCCATAGACGCGCTCGAGCAGCCTGCGTCCCCAACTATCCGGAGCCGCGTCGGCGAAAACGCCCGCCAGTGAGTCGCGCATGTTGCCGGACTGTCCCGAGGTGTGAAATGGGCCGGTCTCTATCGGTAAATCAGGCTGTATGGCGAAGGCGCGCGGATTTGCGATCCATGCGGCACTATACGCGAAGGTCGAGAATTGTCGGGGCCCGGCATGGGTGAAACGCAACTGGCCGACCGATACCCGGCCTTCGCCAAGCGCGACCTGGGCGATGAAATCTGCCATCAGAAGGAAGCCCCTTCGGGGTCCATGAGATCCTGCCGATCCTGCTTCTCTTCCGTCTGGGCCTTCTGCTTCCTCAGCTTTGCAGCACGGGATCGCCCGCGCCGTGGTACGTGCTCCGCTGCCAGCGCCAGCCCCAGATCGTCCTTGCGGATATCGATCAAGTCGGCGAGCCGCTCCAGAAGGCCCAGCACAACGAGGACGTCGGCAAGCGTTCCGATGGCAACGCCCCGTTCGCCCCGTTCAAGGCGGGCGATGGAACTTGAAGAGCTTCCCGCGCGCACGGCGAGATCCGCCACGGCGATACCGCGCCGCAGACGCGCGTTGCGGATATCCTGGCCCAGTCGTTCCAGTGCTGGTTTCGCCTTAGGGGAGCTCATATTAATTGTCCATATATGACGAATTATAGTGATCAATTAGCCATATATAACAAATAAACTCATAGTCAAGAATTCCATTCCGTACCCGGGCAGGGCACGACAACGTCGTTGTAACTCAGCCCCTCCAGCATCCTGACGAGCTCGTCCCAGGTAAAATCCGTCGGTTTGGCCCTGAACCGGGCAACCAGTTTCGCGCCGGGTCATGCCGCCGTGCAGCTCCCTGTGTCTGGCATTGAGTATGGGGTCGTTTGCAGAAGGGGTTGCGCTGAACGAGGCCTATCGTCCACGCGATGCGTTGGTCGTAGGTTTGTTCGGTCTGTCTCCGGATCGGATCGGATCGACTGGGAGAACAGGATCGTGGTGGAAGCCAAGGGCGGAGCGGGCGCCAAGGAAGTGGTCTCGAGGCAGGCCGCCTTCTACGCGATTATGCTGTGAGCACGGACGGGGTAGCCCTGGTGAGCGCAAAACGACCGTTTGAATTAAGAGTGAGAAGAGCAGAGCATCCCATCTACCCTTGACAATAGGCATCTCAAAGCCCACCGAACTAGCTGGGTGGCTAGATGGCTATAGGCAAATGTGTGTACGTATTGCGTCACCAGAATATATTCCCGAGAGATGGTTGTCGTTGCATCACGACGGCAATGAGCACCCGGATCGGCAGACAAACGTCATCCCGCCAGAATCGGCGCCCTGCCCTTCTCTGGATTGCTGAACGAATCGCCTGATGGATGTGTCGGGGAAATCCCGGGATTCTGTTTCCAGGCTCTCGGTGGCCCCGCCGCAGGGCGCTCAATCCCTGCGGACTTCAAGGTGAGTCACCCGAACCGCTCACGCGGCGAGAGTGTTCTCCTGAGCACGGTTGTCGTTAGCGACAGTTGCTGTGCCTGAACCGATAACGGTGGTATCTCACCGGGCGAAGGTCATCCTCTTTCAGCACCATGTCGATCCTGTTTCGGCCCCATCAGAAACGCAGCACCAATATCCGTGATACTGCCATGGCATCAGGATGATGCGCTTCTGGTGGAGCCGCCCGGTTCCGCCCCGGGGTCCATGTTGCCTATTGCAGGCGCGTTTATCGCCATAGCCTTTGAGGGCGTGAACGTCTTCTCATGTGCAAGAAAAACAGTCAAGAATATTCGATTTTCCAGGACCCATAAGATGCGCGATGGCAATCCATGTTCACCCCCCCCTCCCCTTTCGAGCCTGTGCCGTTTGCAGGCGACCCGACCGAAACTGAACACCTTTGATCATGCACGATTCAATTGCGCGCAATCGGATCGCCGCGCGCGAATTACCAAAAGCAAGAGATCGTATGGGACGCATCTCCCAGCACAGGCCAGACCACCGAATAGAGGCATGTGTTGAACACCGCGTTGATCTGCAGAACTGAACTGGCGCAAGGATGCGGCAGGGAGAAGATCATCCGCCAGGGATGCGAGACGCAGCTGCGATCTGCCCGGTCATTGATTTCCGGAAGTATCACGCGGCCTGCGCCGTTCGCTGAAGCGTTGCCCGTCCCACCAACGCTCCATGTCCTTGCCGCTGAGACGCCGTTCGACCGGGCCCCGCTGAAACTGCCAGACGCGGAGGACAATCAGACCGATGCTGAACAGCAGAATGAAAAACCAGGCAACCAGGATGAACCAGACAACCCATGTGAAAGTGCTTGTGCCGCAGTCAATCATTCCGCCGAACTGATGAGCATTGCCCGGATTGACCGCAGAGTAGACCGCGTCAACTTCTGCGCCGACAATCTGCTCCCAGGATGGCCGGCCACGTGAGGTGATCTCGTAACGCTGCCCATTCCCCCCTCCTCAATGAACCGGGCAATGTTGATGAAGACGAGCTCGAACAGACCGTCGAGGATTTTGCCGGTCTGGCGGTTGCCGTTGCGATCACGACGACGGCGGACAACGCCAAAGATACCCTCCACGACAAGCATGCCTCCGGCAGACAGCTTGGCTGCGCCGCGTGCGCCTGGATCTTCGGACGAGCTGGTCGCGGTTACGTTGAAGAAATGCTGGACCCTTTTAAAGCAACTGGTCTGTGCCCATGGGCACAAAAAAATCATTGTGCCTATCAGTGGCCTGGAAACTCCCGTGCCGTTGCTGGCGAGGAATAATCCGCCGGCGGGTCAGCAGAGGATCACCAGGCTCGGCAACTGGTCTGTGCCCATGGGCACAAAAAAATCATTGTGCCTATCAGTGGCCTGGAAACTCCCGTGCCGTTGCTGGCAAGAAACAATCCGTCCGTGGGCCAGCAGAGGGTCATCAGGAACGGCAACTGGCCTGTGCCCGTGGGCACAAAAAAAATCATCTCGATCTCGGCACCTCAAAAAATAAGCCGCTCGTCTTGCTGAAGCTCTCTTTAAAAATTTTGCCCGGCTGATGGCAGAGATGAGCAACTGGTTTGTGTCCATGGGCACAAAAAACGATGACGCGATACAGGTGTTTTGATGTGAGTGTGAGAGCATGACTCAGTCAGATTTATCCGGAAGAACGGGCGGTCGTCGATGACGGATGGCTGACAAGATGGAGGAAGTAGCCTGCTGGATTATGTAGCCGCTCAGCACGTTCAAAAACCAGGTTCAAGCTCTCAAGCATCGATTGAGCGCCAACGGACTGGAGCACCCACTTGAATTTTTCCTGGCGTAGCCCGATGCATCTGCAGGCCATTTCAAGCACATAAATCAATTCACTATAATTTTTTGGCTTATCTGGAAAATATTCTCGTAAGCCGGGTACGCGCGCCCAATCGATGACGGTCTCCTGTTTAGAATAAACTCTTTTTTCAAGCTCTTTGTGGCGGACATTCTGACCGTCTCTGGCGGACCAGACGTCAGAGGAAAGGGGCTCCGCATTTGTTGACAGAGGAGCAGATCCGGGCTTTTCGACATGAGAATTGCAGGCCTCGCCGTTCTGCGTGTCCGGTTCCCGGGTGATGGATGGAGGTGCTCTGTGTCCCGAGTCTGAAGGTGCGTCACCTGCCGGGGTGGCGAGTGTGGAAAGATGCGCTTGAAGGCGAGCCAGCAGGCTCCTGAGCTCGTCCACGCCCAAAGAGCGGCGAAGCCAGCGACCGATCTCGTCGAGCCAGGCGAGGAGGGTTTCTCCATGTGCATGAGCATGGGCAAAAAGCTCCTGGCGAACGGCCCTGATTTCGCTGCGTAGATTGCGTGCCTCCTCTGCTTCCCGAGACAAGGCATTTGCGCGTTCACGCAAAGAGGGGAGGGCGATGAAGCCGGTTGTGAGGTCTATGCCAAATGCATCGACGATCTTGCCATTATGGCGAAGAGGGAAGCGTTTCCCGTTTGCACTGCGCCGACGCTTGATCAACCCCGCGTTCTCGAGATTCGCGAGATGACGCCTGAGGCACCGGGGATCCATGCCATGCGCACGATCGGCGAGACTGGCATTCGATGGAAATACGACCAGAAGCATGGTGGATGTCACCATCTGTTCCACCGCGCTCCCGGATGCTTTGCAAGGCAGGAAGCTCAAGAGTGCTTGAAGCACTGCGATATCGCCGGGCGTCAATTTCAGGTCGCGACGCAATGCACGCGCGACAGTAAGAACATCCCAGCGAGACGCAGGAGGGAACGAATGATCGGATCTGATTTGAGGACGCGCGGGAACGTCCTCGGCGCTACAATGCGCCGCGAGCGAGATTTGCTTCATGTCTGAACGGAAGACAAAATTCGACCGTTTACCGAAAACGGTATTGATTCGCTCAAAATTTCGGGGTACTCATCAGGTGTCTAGGCTGATAAGCAGGCCCCTCGGGAGTTTCACCGCTTTCGGGGGGTCTTCAGTTTGGAGCTTCCGCCTCCTTGTCATGGGTGAATCATGGATGCCCTGAAGGCAGGGCGGCTCACAGGTTCAGGCTCCATCCTCCTTTGAATTTTCCTCCGACCATTCTGCATGGAGCGATTCGCTGCGCTCGGCAAGCCAGGTCAGAAAACCGCTCTGACCTGCCAGATCAGCCCGAAACGTCAAAGACCGGGCATCCACACGCATACGAATGGCTCCGCTGCCGATCCGGCGTTCGTCAAGCACCTTGGGTGTCTTGTGCGCATCTTCGAGATGCTTGATCACAGCCTTGAGACGGGCCTCACTGGTGGCTTCCGTGACCGCTGCTGCAATAGCAGGAAGCGTCTCAACCAATTCCTCACGCGTCGCTGCGACGAGATCCGATAGGCGCATCCAGGGGCGGCGCCCAATCCCATGCGCAGGACCAATCGCGCGCATCAACTCTTCGGGTATCGTCTTGGCGACCTTCAAGAGGCGGCTGACAACCGTTCGGTCGAGGTTGAGGATCTCTTGTATCTTCTCGGCTTCGTACCCGGTCTGCTCCATTTGCAGTGCAAACCGCGCGCGTTCGATATACGAGGTGTTCAGGCGGGCACTGTTTTCGAGACCCTGGGCCAGCAGGGCCTCGTCATCACTCATGGACATGATGACGCCACGAACCGGGCGACCTAGCTTTTGGCAGGCGATGATACGACGCCGGCCATACACTGCCTGCAGGCTGCCATCCTCGTGCAGCCGCCGCACGAGAACGGGCACCTGTTGTCCAGACTGGCGAATCGATTCGATCAGATCATCAAGGTCAGCGCTGACATCGAGCCGGTCGTGAAAGCCCGTCAGGGCGATTGTCTCGGGAGCGATATCCTGGGCAGTGCGTTGCATTTGCTCTTCGAAAGCGTCGCCAAAATAGCGCACGTTCGGCGCAACCCGTTGCTCCGGCTCCTTGGTTTCACCGCCATCGGCCTGCATCCTGTGCAGTGATCTCTCGAACACACTTTTCCGGGCCATATCAGGTCACCTTCTTCAACGGACGCCCCCAGGCTGCGTACATGTCACGCTCGATTTCGTCGGTCATATCCCAGATGCATTCCATGATGCGCTCATAAGTCCGACGATTAAATTCGCGGGGCTCAACCTCCAGCACTGTCTGTGTCGTGTTCGCCGCATCGACGATTGCCGTCGATTTGATGAACGAAGTGCCAAGCACAGCATCGCCAAGGATCGTGCGCAGGAAAGAGGCCATCTGCATCTGCGGTTGATCGCTCTCTTCGAAGCGTGTGATCAGAAATCTGATGAAGTCATAATGCTTGTGCATGTCCTGACTTTCGACCACCCGCATCAGATCGCCGGCCATTGAAAGAAAGGCCGTCAGACTCATGACATCGAGCATTGAAGCCCCGAGCGGGATCACAAGGCCGTTCGCGGCAAAAAGACAGGCGATCACAGCAAATGTCAGCTGCGGCGGCGTATCAATGACGATGAGGTCGAATTGATCCTCGACTTCTGCAAAAGCTCGTGCGAGCCGGGTATGAAACGGTATGGACCCCGTTGGATTGCGGAAGCTCAAAGCGGTCTCGTANTCGAACTCGACTATATCGAGCGAGCAGGGAAGCAGCTTGAGATTCGGGAAACATGTCGGGCGAATGGCCTCTGTGATTGAAACAGGATTATCATGCTTGATGACATCATAGACGGTCTTCATCGCGGGGTCGGCTTCGGGATGAAAACCAAAGAGATGCGTGGAACTCGATTGGGCGTCGACATCCCCAAGCAGCACCCTGTAACCGCGCGTCGATAAGAGTGTCGCAATATTTGTGGCAACGGATGTTTTCGAAACACCGCCCTTCAAATTAAAGGTCGTGATAACCTGAAGCTTCTCACCTGGCTGCCGGCGGGGAAATATAGCCGGACTGAATTTCCCGCTCTTGTTTAAGAAGTGCCGGATCTCCTCGATTTCTTCTGATTTGAAGACACGCCGGTTACCCTGAACCAATGTGCCAGGAGAAACCTTCCCTTCATAGACCTTCAGATAATGACGGAAAGTGTTGTCCTTGAGACCAAGGAATTGTGCAGCTTCACGCATCGAGAAGCTTCGCAGCTGCTTTTGAGCATCAGGCGGGTGGACCTCCTGATTGTGTTCCCGTAAAGCCCGCGCGATGCTGTTGCCAAATTTCTGTAGCCGCTCGGACCCTCTGATCCCATTCATCCTCAACCCCACGATATAGACCCGTTTTCCTCATATAACAGGAAACAGCATGCATGCTACTGATTTTTGTTGTGCTGACGTGGATCGCGATATTCAAGGCAACCGGGAAATGCGGCAAAGCCTTCATTTCATTGAATAATATAACACCTGTTGGCCCTCTGGGTGATCCTGGGCATTATAAGCGGAATGACGGCAACCCGCGTATCGCGTCCGAATCGGATGCAGATCTTCAGACTTGAAGCGGACCGTTTCGGCGCGCGCGATCGAGGAGTATCTTGACGGAGGAGGAGCTCCACCGCGCACTGACGGAATGATGTGTTTCCTGCGCAGCATTTGTGTCCGTCAGCGGGTACCCATCTGACGGGATAATGCTCTGGAAACCCTTGCCTGAATTGACCATTTAGTCATCAAGGGCTATCTCGTATCGATGACAAACCGAACCGCAGAGATGGTCGTTCCTGCCGATTTCCCCGAGCTCAAGCTGCTCGCATGGTGTCGCGATCCTGATCGTCCGATTCTCCGGAATGTGGCGTTCGAGCTCTACGAACGGAACTCGCGTCACGTGGACGTTGAGCGACTGACACCAGAAGAAGCTGATCTGATCGACGACCTGACGCAGAAATTCGGCGGCGGCCACCGCATGTTTTCTTAGAGCATCATTCCGTCAGAGAGCGCCAGAGCTGACTTCTTCAGGTCGAAAAGGCCAAGTCACATACACAACCGCCTCATCCAAAAAGAGAACCATCAGGCCTGCAGCAGGCCGTTTCGGCGCGCGCGATCGAGGAGCATCTTGACGGAGGAGGGGCTCCAACGCGTACCTCCTCGCGGGGTGCGTTCGCGCAGGTTCTCCAGGCGCGTGCCGATATCGCGGATGGTCAGGGCGGGATCGGATCCGGCGATTGCGGCGACGATGGCCATGAGGCGGTCATCACCGTCTCGTCGCTGCGCGCGGCCGAGAACCCTTGCCTCGAGCAGGCCGTCCCTGACGAAGCGCCTTGCGGCACGCACCAGGCGCTCACGGGTCCATGGTCTGGTCCCCGCCGGCAGCTGCGCATTGACGATGCGCGTGACGTCTTCCCATCCCAGATCGGGACGCAGCCGGCGAACCGCAGGCAGCCATTCCTGTGAGACATCGGCGAGCTTCCTC
>SL_7KL_010_BRINEDRAFT_10001653_pt1 | contig 10558 bp, 9 predicted proteins | sample SodLak_010_BRINE_FD_10663 | JGI IMG/M metagenome (IMG submission 10663)
GTGCGCCTGGTGAGGCCATGCGGCTGTATGGCGTGTCGTCGCGTGTGCTCCGCGCCGCAGGCTGGGCGGAGCCTGGACGACGGTGTGGGTGGGGTTGTGCAGCGGTTGGACCGTGGTGTGGTCGTTCGGCTGCATGGTCGTGCCGCGGGAACCTCGTGCGGGCGATGGACGCGCAGCGANCCCGTGGGCCTCGACACGCCGAAGCGGTGCCGACCTGCATCGTCAGGTCGGCACCGCTTCGCGGGAGCGATCAGATGTCGTAGTACAGCTGGAACTCGTGGGGGTGCGGACGCAGACCCACCTGCGCGACCTCCTCGTCCATCTTGTACTCGACGTAGGTCTCGAGCAGGTCCTCGGTGAACACGTCACCCTCGAGCAGGAACTCGTGGTCGTCCTCGATGCCGGCCAGGGCCTCCTCGAGGCTCCGCGGCACGCTCGGGAGGTTCATGAGCTCCTCGGGCGGCAGGTCGTAGATGTCCTTGTCGACCGGGTCCGGCGGCTCGATCTGGTTCTTCACCCCGTCGAGGCCGGCCATCAGCATCGCGGAGAAGGCCAGGTAGGGGTTGCAGGACGGGTCGGGGACACGGAACTCGATCCGCTTCGCCTTCGGGCTGTCACCCGAGATCGGGATGCGGACGGCCGCCGAGCGGTTGCGGGCGGAGTACACCAGGTTGACCGGAGCCTCGTAGCCCGGCACCAGACGCCGGTAGGAGTTGGTGGTGGGGTTGGAGAAGGCCAGCACCGTCGGGGCGTGCTTGAGCAGGCCACCGATGTACCACCGGGCCACGTCGGAGATCTGGCCGTAGCCGGACTCGTCGTAGAACAGCGGCTCACCGTCCTTCCACAGCGACTGGTGGGTGTGCATCCCCGAGCCGTTGTCGCCGAAGATCGGCTTCGGCATGAAGGTGACGGTCTTGCCCGCGGCCCACGCTGTGTTCTTGATGACGTACTTGAAGGTCATCAGCTTGTCGGCGATGGTCTCGATGTCGTCGAAGCGGATGTCGATCTCACCCTGACCCGGTGCGCCGACCTCGTGGTGCTGCACCTCGACGGGGATCCCGAAGGCCTCGAGCTGCGCGGTCATCTCCGAGCGCAGATCCTGGTAGTGGTCCATCGGCGGCGTGGGGAAGTAGCCCTGCTTGGTCCGCGGCTTGTAGCCGAGGTTGCCGTGCCCGTCATCCTCCGCACCGGCGGTCCAGGGACCCTCCACGGAGTCGATCGCGAACATCGAGTGGTGCGGCTCGCCCTTGAAGCGGATCGAGTCGAAGATGAAGAACTCCGCCTCGGGGCCCATGAAGACCGTGTCGGCGATGCCGGTGGACTTTAGGTAGGCGGCTGCCTTGCGCACGATGTTGCGCGGGTCGCGGGAGTAGGCCTCGCCGGTGACCGCGTCGTGGACGTGGCAGTAGACCATCATGGTCTTGCGGTCCCGGAAGCGGTCCTCCCCGACCGTGGAGATGTCCGGGATCAGGAGCATGTCCGACTCCTGGATGCCCTGGAACCCCCGTACCGAGCTGCCGTCGAAGTACAGCCCGTTGGAGAACACGCTCTCCTCCACCGCCGAAGCGGGGATGGAGAAGTGCTGCACGAGGCCCGGGAGGTCGACGAACCTGAGGTCCAGGAACTCGTACCCCTCGCTCTCGAACAGCGAGATGACGTCTGCTGCTGACTGTGGTGAGCTACCCAACTTCTCGCTCCTTGTGAAGTGTTGTCGACGCGTCGTCCTCGGCACCCGTCCGGCGGGAGCCCCGTCGGTGGCGTCGTGGCCGTTGCAGGTGGGCGAGGCGCCCGTGACCGACGCGACCGGACGATCCCCGAAGAGGGCACCGGAAGTACCCTCCCCGCGGCGTCGTGGCCGCGGTTGGGACTCGGTGGGGCGCCTCGCCCGTCCGGAGAACAGCACACCGGTGTGCCGCCCAGGTCGGTCCTGCGGTGCAGAACGCTACGAGCGAGCCGTTGTCCAGCGTTTTCGGCCGTGTTACGGCCGTGTTACACGGCCGCGCCCCGAGGTGGCGTCCGTCCGGCCCGTCCGGTCGATCAGACAGCCCCGTCCCAGCGCGTGGCGGAGCCGTTAGCCTCCGCGCCCGAGCGTCGCGTACGGCGTCAGGGGGAACGCTCATGACGTGGCGCCCCCACGCGGGGCAACCCCGTGCGCCGTCCCGCGCCTCCCGCACGTGACCTCCCGAGCACAGGCAGAACATGGCACCGCAGCTCCTCGCCCAGTCCGATGAAGGCCTCTCCGACCTCGCCGAGGGGGCTTCGTCGGGCCTCGCTGAGCTCATCAACCGTTTCGTGCCGGGGCAGCTGCACTTCGTCGTGGAGTGGGTGGTGTCCCCGGGACTGACCGTGGCCCTGGTGCTGATCATCGGTCTGGTGCTCAGCGCCCTGGCCCGTCGATCCATCCGGGTGCTCGTGGAGCGCATGAAGCGCCCCGAGGGCCTGGTCGGCGCCAACCGGTTCGGCGAGCGGGACGAGGAGGACCGGATCGCCCAGCTGCGGCGCGAGCAGCGTGCGGATGCGCTCGGCGGGTTGGCCGGCTCGATCAGCAAGGTGGTGATCTGGTTCCTGGTGATCACCGTCGCGCTCGCGCAGGTCGGGATCGAGCTGGGGCCGTTGATCGCCGGGGCGGGGATCGCCGGTGTGGCGATCGGCTTCGGCGCCCAGGATCTGGTGAAGGACTTCCTGTCCGGGGTGTTCATGCTCATCGAGGACCAGTACGGCATCGGTGACATCATCGATGTCGGCGAGGCTGCCGGGGTGGTCGAGGGCATCTCCCTGCGCTCGACGCGGCTGCGGGCCGTGGACGGCACCCTGTGGCACGTCCCCAACGGTGAGATCCGGCGGGTCGGCAACATGAGCCAGGGTTGGGCTCGCGCGCTGGTCGACGTGTCCGTGGCGTACGCCACCGACGTGGACGCAGCCAGCGAGGTCATCCTGTCGGTGGCGACCGACATGGCCGAGGAGGAGGAGTACCGCGAGGTGTTCCTCGAGACGCCCGAGGTGTGGGGGGTCGAGGCGCTGGCCGACTCCAGCATCGACATCCGGCTGGTGATCAAGACCGAGCCGGGCAAGCAGTGGGCCATCGCCCGTGAGCTGCGGCGTCGGATCAAGAACGCCTTCGACGCCGCCGAGGTGGAGATCCCCTTCCCGCAGCAGGTCGTGTGGCTGCGCACGGAGCAGGCGGCCGCCCTCGGAGACGCCGACACCGCTGGGTTCGAGCCGGCGCGTATCGATGCCCACGGGTCGGAGCGCGCCCGCTCGGCAGCCAAGCAGGGGGACACCACGCCGCCCCCCGGCGACCTCGACGACATGCTTCCGTCCTCGCAGGAGCTGATCGCCGAGGGCGAGGAGGACTGACCCCGACGTCCCCCGGTGTCGTCAGTTCGACGGTGGGGGTGCGGGCGGGCCGTAGGGCTCGAACCGGCGGCTGTCCACGTGGTAGAGCGTGTAGTCGCCGTCCTCGTCGAGGAGCCCGACCACCATGTCGAGCGGCTCCCGGAAGTAGGGGGAGCCAGCGCCCTCCTCGCCGTCGTACACCGGCTCCGTGAGCCGCTCGACCACCACGGCCGGCGCACCGTCCTCCGGTCTCCGCTTGTTGCGCAGGCCGGTCTTCCATTGCACCACGTCACCGGGGACCAGGCGGTGCTCGATCCGGAAGGCCGCGTCGAGCTGCAGCATCCGCAGTAGGTAGGCCTGATCGATGTCGGGGTCCCCGGCGCCGTCGACCGACTCTCCGCGCAGTGCCCGCAGTGCAGCGTGCACGCGGTCGCTGGACAGTCCGAACAGCTCGGCCAGTTCCTCGACCAGTTCCTCGGAACGTGACATGCCGACTCCCTCCGTGAGCGCCGCACTGTAGCGACGGGTCGCGGCGGTGAGGTCAGCGACGTGCTCCCCGACCGGTGCGACGGCCGTCGGATGGCCGTACCAGGTCGGTTGCGTGTCCGCCGTCCCGGCAGGACCGTGTAGGAGGGTCCGGCGCGCAACGGCAACCAGCGCGAGGTGCCGTCCCCGGCCCCGCAACGCATCGATGCCGCCGCGGATCGGGGAGCAGATGCACACCGCAGGCAGTGACGACGCCACGGGCGGGAACCGCGGGCCCTCACGCCCGACCACCGATGGGGACCTGCCGCCACTGCTCGCAACGACCGCGGGTGTCGCGGCGGGGCTGCTCGTCGTGACCGTGCTGTTCGGTGCCTGGACCGTGACCGCGTTCCTCGTGCCCTGGGTCGCCGGTGTGGCGCTGTTGGTGTTGCCGGCGCTGCTCGCCCGTGCCGTCCTGCGCCGGCAGCGGCCGGCGTGGGTCGGAGCTGTGTGGGGGGTCGGGCTCGGCCTGGTCGCTGTCGCAGCGTTGCTGGTCGTCGACCCGATGGCGGGCATGGCCGGAGCGCTGCTGCCGGCGTTCGCTGTGGTTGTCGGTGGGCTGCTCGGCTTCGCCGGCAGTGCGATCGGCTCGAGGTTGCGCTCGCCCCGCCTCGCTCTTGCGCTCATCGCCCTGGCCATCGCAGGGGCGCTCCTCGTGGCCGTGCTCGGACGGCCCTGACCACCGGCCGTCGGTCGGCTGGTCGCGATCAGACGCGCATCAGCACGCGCCGCCGCCGGGTTGCCCGGCCGAGGGCTGCCAGGCCTTCGCGTCCATGGCCTGCTGGCCGGCGTGGTAACTGGAACGCACCATCGGTCCGGCCTCCACGTGGGCGAACCCGAGCTCCTCCTCGCCGTAGGAGCGGAACCGGGCGAAGGTCTCCGGGGTGACGTAGCGCTCGAGGTGGAGGTGCTGGGCGGAGGGTTGCAGGTACTGACCGATCGTCAGGGTGTCCACGCCGGCGGCGCGCAGATCCCGCATGCACTCCAGCACCTCGTCGTCGGTCTCGCCCATCCCGACGATCAGGTTGGACTTGACCGCGGTGGTGGCAGGGAACCGGCCGCGCGCCAGGGCGAGGAACTCCAGCCCGCGGTCGTAGTCGAAGGCAGGCCGGATCACCGGGAACAGCCGACGCGTGGTCTCCAGGTTGAAGGCGAACACGTCCGGCTCGGCTGCGACCACCTGCTCCAGGGCCAGCCGGCCCTTGGCGGGGTCGAGGCCGTAGCCGAAGTCGCTCGGCAGCACCTCGACGCCGACGTCGGGGGTGCGGGAACGGATCTGACGGATCGTCTCCGAGATCAGCCACGCCCCGCCGTCGTCCAGGTCGTCGCGGGCGACCATCGTGATCACCGAGAAGCGCAGGCCGAGGTGCTCGACGGCCTCCGCGACGCGCCGAGGCTCATCGACGTCGTAGCCCTTGGGCTTCCCGGTCTTGATCTGGCAGAAGCCGCACCGTCGGGTGCAGTCCTCCCCACCGATCAGGAAGGTCGCCTCACGCATCTCCCAGCACTCGTACATGTTGGGGCATGCTGCCTGGGCGCAGACGGTGTTGAGTTCCAGCCCCTTCATCAGCTGGGCGACGTCGGTGAAGTTCTCGCCGTAGCTGGCCTTGACCTTCAACCACTCAGGCTTGCGGCCGTTCTGCAGACCGGTGTCGACCGTCTTGCGCACCACGCCCGCGCGCTGCGTGCGTTCACGGTCCAAACCGTTCGGCAGGACGTCCAATCGACGTGCCCCGGCGGGGATGACGGGCTCGCGGGTGTCGCTGGCTCGGGTCACTCAGGAGGCCTTCTCTGTGGCGTCGGTGGGTGCGGTCACCTCCGCAGCGGCCCAGGGCAGTGCGGCCGGTGCGGTGTCCACGAGGGTAGCGGCGAACACCTCGGCGAACGCCGCGATGACCAGGTCGGTGACCGTGGTCAGATCGTGTGTCACCCCGAGGCTCTCCAGGGAGCACACCCCCCGGTCAGCGATACCGCAGGGCACGATGCCGGCGAAGTCCTGCAGGGCTGGCGCCACGTTGAGGGCGAAGCCGTGGCTGGTGATGCCACCGCTGGCCACACGCACCCCGATCGCGGCGATCTTCTCCTGCCCGACCCACACGCCCGTGTAGTCGGGCACACGCTGTGCCTGTACCCCCAGCTCGTCGAGGGCGATGAGCAGCACCTGTTCGAGTGCCCGGACGTAGTCGACGACGCTGCGCACCCCCGCCAGCGCGATGATCGGGTAGCCGACCAGCTGTCCTGGTCCGTGGTAGGTCACGTCACCGCCGCGGTCGACCTCGACCACCTCGATGCCGCGCTCGTCGAGCTGTGCGGGGCTCAGCAGCACGTTGTCGGTGTTCGCGCGCTTGCCGAGGGTGTAGACGGGCGGGTGCTCGAGCAGGAGCAGGGTGTCCCGCCCCCGGCCGGCCTGCCGCTCGCTGACCAGGGCACGCTGGAGTCCGAGGGCGTCGAGGTAGCCGACGCGGCCCAGCCAGGCGAGGTCGACCGGCTCGTCCCGGTCGCGGCGCAGCTGGGCCGGGGGAGGACTCACACGCCGAGCTCGCTGGCGAAGTCGTGGGTCTCGAGCACGTACTTGAGATCCTGCAGGAACCGGGCCGCGTCCGCACCGTCCACCATGCGGTGGTCGTAGGACAGGCACAGGTAGCTCATCCAGCGGATCGCGATCGAGTCGCCGTAGGCGTCGGAGACGACGACTGGGCGCTTCTCGATAGCGGCGGTCGCCAGGATCGCCACCTCGGGCGGGTTCAGGATCGGGGTGTCGAACAGCGTGCCCACCGACCCGGTGTTGGTGATGGTGAAGGTGCCGCCGCTGATCTCATCGGGCTGGACCTTCTTGTCCCGTGTCCGCTTCGCGAGGTCGCCGATACGGCGGGCGAGGGCCGGGACGGTCAGGTCCTGGGCGTCCTTGATGTTGGGCACCAGCAGGCCGCGCTCGGTGTCCACCGCCAGCCCGAGGTTGATGGTGCGGTGGAAGGTCACGGTGCCGGCGTCGGTGTCCATCTGGGAGTTCATCACCGGGTGGCGGGGCATGACCATGCACACGGCCCGGGCGATCATCGGCAGGGGGGAGAGGCTCGCGCCCTCCTGGGCCTTGAACGCGTCCTTCTTCGCCGCCCGCAGGTTCATGATGGCGGTCATGTCGACCTCCACCGCAGCCGTGAGCTGGGCGGTGGTCTGCAGCGACTCCATCATCGAGCGGGCGATCGCCTTGCGCACCCGTGACAGATCCTGGGTGACCGAGCTCTGGCCGCCGAAGTCGACCTGGGTCGGCGAGGCCGGGGGACGGGACCGGTCCGCCGGCGCCTGGACGACCACGGGGGCGGGAGCCACCGACCCGGCGGCGGGCTGCTGCGCGGGAGCGGCCTGCTCCCCCGCGGGCTGGGCCGCAGCCGGGGCCTGCTCGGCGGCCGCTGCCGGCGCGGCGGCCTCGGGGGTCCCACCGCTGGCGATGGCCTTCTCCGCATCCTCGCGGGTGATCCGCCCGCCGGTCCCCGTGCCCTGCACCTGCTCGGGGGTGATGCCCGCCTGACGGAGCATGCGCCGGACCAGGGGGGAGGTGAGCGCCTTCTCGCCGACCACCTCGCCGCCGCTGGGGGCGCTGGTGGGTGCCGGGTCGGCCGCGGGTTGGGTGGGGGTGTCGGTGGTGGCCTCGGGGGCCTCGGTGGTCTCGGTGGTCTGCTCGCCGGGGTCGTCGGTGTCGGTGTCGTCGCCGGCAGGTGCGGTGTCGCCCTCGCCGATGACGGCGATCACGGCGCCGACGGCGACGGTGTCGTCGACCTCGGCCTTGAGTTCGGTGACGGTGCCGGCGACCGGGGAGGGGATCTCGGTGTCGACCTTGTCGGTGGAGATCTCCACGATGGGCTGGTCGACCTCGACGGTGTCACCGACCTCGACCAGCCAGGCGGTGATGATGCCTTCCTCGACGGACTCGCCCAGCTGGGGCAGCTCGACCTCGGCCACGGTGTGCGCTCCTCTTCGGCTCCGGCGCGGCCACGACGGCCCGTCGGAGGCGGTTCACCTGCGGGATCCGGCACCGCTGTACGGCGGCCGGTCAGTTCCCTCGAACCTAGCGGACGACCCTCACCGTCGCAGGCGGGTGACAGGCCGGCCACACGTGCCACGGCTGGCACACGGACGGTCACGAGCAGGCATGCTGTCGTGACGCCGAGGCCCCCGGAGCAGCCGTGTCCGAGCACCCGATCCTCTCGCCCCTGGACGCCCTTCACCGGGCAGCCGGCGCGCGGTTCGCCGACTTCGCCGGGTGGTCCATGCCCCTGCGTTTCGAGGGCACCCTCGAGGAGCACCGGGCGGTGCGCGAGGCCGTCGGGGTGTTCGACGTCTCCCACCTCGGCACGCTGTGGATCACGGGCGTGGACGCCGAGCAGGTCGTCGCGGCGACCTTCACCAAGGATCCGGTCGGGCTGGCGGTGGGCAGTTCGCAGTACACCCTGTGCTGCGATGCGCGTGGCGGCATCGTCGACGACCTCATCGTCTACCGCCTGGCCAACGACGGGTTCGTGGCCGTGCCCAACGCGGCGAACACCGCCGAGGTGGCGGCTGCGCTGCAGGCGTCGGTGCAGGGCCGTGCTGCCCGGATCGACGACGTCTCCCGCCGTTGGGCGGTGTTGGCCATCCAGGGGCCCCGTTCCCTGGAGGTCGTGGACCGGGTCCTGGCCGACCTCGGGGTTGAGGCTGCCCCCGCCACCACGACACCTCACCTCGGTGTCGTGCGCTGCACCCTGCCGTACGTCCGGCGCCCTCCCGGCGCTGCGGGGGACGGCGGCGACGCCGAGGTGGTGGTGTGCCGGACCGGCTACACCGGCGAGCGTGGGGTCGAGTTGCTGGCGCCCACCGCCCTGGCACCGCAGCTGTGGGAGCGGTTGCGCGCTGCCGAAGCGGTCGCCTGCGGGCTGGGCGCGCGTGACACCCTGCGCCTGGAGATGGGCTACCCCCTGCACGGCCAGGAACTCGACCGCGACGTGACCCCCTTCGAGGCACGGCTGGGCTGGGCGGTCACCCTGGACCGCGCCGCCTTCCGGGGCCAGGACGCCCTGCGTGCGGCCAAGGCCGCTGGTCCCCGCCACCGCAGCCTCGGGTTGCTGCTCGCGGGTCGGCGCCCGGCACGGGCGGGGCTCATGGTCCACGCCGTCGGCAGCGACACCGTCCTCGGGCGCACCACCTCGGGGACGTTGTCGCCCACGCTCGGACGACCGATCGCGCTCGCCCGGCTGGCGCCGGAGCTCAGCCCTGGAGACGTCGTGGAGGTGGACGTGCGGGGGAGCCGTACCGCCGCCGAGGTGGTCAAGCCCCCCTTCATCACGCGTGATCGGCGCGGCTGAGCGGCGCTACGGTCACCGTCCCGGTCCCGCGCAGCACGCCGACCGGGCCGACCTCACCGATCTGACCGACCACCTCGCCCCGAGGACAAGGAGTCCGTGTGCGGGTCCTCGTCGCGCCGGACGGGTTCAAGGGCACCCTGACCGCCCGGGAGGCCGCGGAGGCCATCGCCGCAGGCTGGCAGCACGCCCGCCCCGGCGACACCCTCGACCTGCTCCCCCTGGCAGACGGTGGGGACGGGCTGTGCGAGGTGCTCGCCCGGGAGGGGGACCGCTGGCTGGAGCGTGAGGTGGTCGGGCCGCTGGCCCGCCCGGTCGGCGCACGAGCACTGCTGCGTGCCGACGGCACCGCGGTCGTGGAGTCGGCTGCCGCCTGCGGGCTGCACCTGGTCCCCGAGCAGCAGCGCACGCCGATGGTCACTACCACCTTCGGCGTCGGCGAACTCCTCCAGGCCGTGGTCGACGCCGGGGCGCGCCGGGTGCTCCTCGGCCTCGGGGGAAGCGCCACCGTCGACGCCGGTCTGGGCGCGCTGACCGGACTCGGCTACCGGTTACGGGAGGCCGACGGCTCCGGCCTGAAGGTCGGTGGCGGCGAGCTCCACCGGCTCGCCAGCATCGAGGTCGACTGGGCGCCGGACCTCACCCACGTCGAGGTGGAGCTGCTCGCCGACGTCGAGACCCGCCTCGCCGACGCAGCGCGGGTGTTCGGGCCGCAGAAGGGGGCCGGCCCCGCCGAGGTGGAACAGCTCACGGCGGGACTGGCCCACGTCGCCGAGGTGATGGCCCGCGACCTGCCCCACGGTGCCGGGTGCGCGCAACTGCCCGGGTCCGGGGCGGCAGGCGGGCTCGGGTTCGGCCTCGCCGCGGCGCTCGGAGCCCGGTTCGTGCCCGGCGCGGCCCGGGTCGCCGAGCTGGTCGGCCTGCCCGCGGCCCTGGCCGACGCCGACCTGGTGATCACCGGCGAGGGCCGCCTGGACGCCACCTCGCTGTCGGGCAAGGTGATCGGCGCGCTGCTGGAGCGGGCTTCGGGCGCCGGGGGTGTCCTCGTCGCCGCGGTGGTCGGGCGCCTCGACCCACCGGTCCCCGATCAGCTCACGGACGTCGAGCCGGCGGCCCCCGCAGGTGCCGGCGACGATCCACACGCCGAGGTGGCTGCCGCCGCAGAGCGCCTGGCAACCCGGATCGGGACCGGTTGACGGCCTGCCAGCGCGACGCCCACGGGACGTTGAGGTCGGTCGCTACACTCGCCGGGCCACGAAGTGGTGCCCGTCCACCCCGTGACCGGCACCCGCCGCACCGAACCGAGGAGCACCCGTGAGCGCCGATACGACCGTGGACACCACGACGGAGACCGCCCCAGG
>SL_7KL_010_BRINEDRAFT_10001654_pt1 | contig 10558 bp, 27 predicted proteins | sample SodLak_010_BRINE_FD_10663 | JGI IMG/M metagenome (IMG submission 10663)
GCTCTTCATCTGTCACAGCACCGGAAGCTGAGGCGTGTTGTTTCTATTGCGACTCCTTTCAATGGCGCTGCTATTGCTGATTGGGCAAGATACATGATGCCGTATTATCCTTTGTTTCGTGATGTTCACACAAAGGCATTACCTATCAAACAGTGTAATGAGATTATTGTCCAGGTTCCTTGGCTGCAGCTGGTGACAACTCGTGGCAATGTCCCTTGGTTGAAGTTGCCGAATGATGGTGTTGTTACTGTTGCAAGTATGACTTCACGTAAAGATGTGAACTATGTATATCTTGAAGAAAATCATCATGAGGTGATGCTTTCTGATGTTGCAGTCAAACACACAAATGAGTTCCTTTTCGGTTGACATGAGTCCCGAATCAGTATAGGATCTAATCATAAGGTATGAAAAGGAGACTTGTAATGACTGGCTATCTGACTAACACCGATCTTAAAAATGAAGATCGCTGCAAATATGCAGCAAAACAATCAGGATTGAATGTTAGATTTCGGCGCCATCCAATGCCAAAAGATCCTTTCGATCCAGAAATGGAAAACTATTTTCCAGAGAAATTCTATGGCGTGTATGGCTCTGTATATACTAATGAGAATCCTAATGTCTGCCATGGCGTGTTTTGGGACTATTGGTATGCATGGGATAGAATTGTTGGTCGCTGATAATAAGGAAGTAGCTGAGAGCAGCTACTTCAACCGATTTCGTTATCGTCCAGCCAAGTGGTAAGTAATATCCGGACAACAATCATGGTTGGTATACCACAACTAGAAGGCAGTTTAAAATGCATAATCCCGCTACTCAACCACGAGATCAGATGAACGACTTTACCTCGTTGATTCGGTCGCTAGGTCATACTCGTTTTGGTGGCTGGGGAAAAAGCGATTATTGGGTAGAACTTCGCAATGGTACACTGGTTCGCCCTGTGTTCATTCCTGCCGAAGATGAAACATGTGAGGACTGTTTTGGGACTGACAATTATCGTTGGAACTTGGACGGAACCAGTGTGACCCGTAGCGACTATGACATGATGGAAATTGTCAAGAAAGATGGTTGACAAGTAACCCGAATCAGTATAGTATCTAACTGTAATCGAAAGGAGATATAATAATGACCTTGTTCGAACTTCTCGGATCAGAAAATTCATTTGACTGGGCCACTCGTGATCGTGAAGTCCGCATTGGCTTGTTCTCGACTGCTGAGAAAGCAGAAGCAAAGATCAAAGAAATTAAAAAGAACAAAGAATGGAAGATGAGTTGGTCCTCTTTTCGGGTGATTGAAGTGAAAGTAGAATGAGCATCTGGGTTGTTCGATTTCACGGAAAACTTACTCCGGTCAATGTTTATGCATACTTCTTTACAGAGGCTGTTTCTAAAGCTCTGAGGTATGCAAAAGCAAATAATATTCCTGCCGATTTTATTATTGGTGTAGATTATTTGGGTGATTGGCAATGATGAGCTTGAAAACCAAACTAGAACGTGACCTATTCGACCTTGCAGAAACACTTGGGGTTGGTACTAAGAACAGCGACATATGTCTTCGTGCTATTCGTAAAATCCAAGAACTCGACGGCGAAGTAACTGACCTTATGGCTAAAACTCGGAGGTCGCTATGACTAAAGAAGAGTTTGAACAACTCATGACACTTGAAAAACGAGACCTTATTATCAAAATCTGGAATCTTCGTGATCGTGTTGCTGAGTTAGAAAAACAGAACATTGAAATGAGCTGGAGCGATAATCCTGATCGTATGGGCGGTCAGTTCACCCGCGAAGAAATAGAACGCAATTGGGATGGATGGAGCTGATGAACAATGACTTTTGAAGAATGGCTAGAAGAGATTGTGGAAACTTCTTCCAGGCGCGATCATATCAATAAAAGTGTTGATTTTGCTTCAGTTACGACTGGCAATATGTCTCATAATCTTGCCCGTACGCGCATGTATGAATGGCTTGAATCTGCTTATCAAGCAGGTCGCGAAGATGGATATACTCGTACTTGGACCCAAAAATGATAAAGGATGAAACGAAATGAGCAACTGGAACAAAGAAACACAACTTGTGAGTATGTATTTTGGCGAATATTTCTATGAATATGGTCCTCATACTGCTACATCAATGCGTAGTATCGTAGAAGAACATATCATGACAGATCTTGAAGGTCTTGCTCGTGAACTGATGTTGGTGTCACTAAACAATGTTGATTGGCATGATCTTGCTGAAATCTACAATGAAGAAGAGGTTCTTATTGATGAACTCTAATGTGGCAATGCTCGACACAGTGATGAATGACATCATTGATGAGTTGAATCCAAATTATACACCAACAAGTGATGAAGAGTTGATAGACATGCAAGATGAACATGGGGTCTATCAACGTTCTTTCAAACACAAAAAAGGACCAGAGTTTTTGGTAAAATGGACCGTATGGTATGGAACACCCGAAACCGTAAGAACAGTCTTCGAATCCGTAGAGGAACTATGAAACTTATTTGGAGTTTGATTACACGAGGTTGTTGGAATTGTGAATGGAAAGTTTTGAAAGAGTGTCAACAACGATCATGCTGAAGCATTGACCGTTTTCTTTTTCAAAAGCTATAAATTGACATGTGATGATGCAGTTGGAACTCGTTATGTATTATATTTAGTTACACGTTTCTGTAAATTTCAATAAAAATACTATAAACTTTTTGCAAAATCCACCATTCCAGATTCCTAAAGTAATAAATAGAACTATATGAAACGGCAATCGCGAGCTCCGATCCTCCATTGCCTCTAGTCTTATTATAGGAATCGACCAGCATTGTCTCTATTTATACAAAGTGAAGCGAAGCTTCATATTAGAAGTTACAAATACCGAATGTACCCAACAAAGGAACAACAACAGTTTCTTGATCGGAATTTTGGCGCAGCCAGATTCATCTGGAACTCTCTAGTGGCAAACTTCAATAACTATAGCACCGATTACTTCATCAAGAACATGACAGAAGTTGAAATCAAAGCAAATAATCCTTGGTTGAAAGAAGTGATCTCTTATGCTTTGCAGCAGAAAAGGATGGACTTCTTCGAGTTCATGAAGACAAGACTCAACTGAAAGACTTCAAAGGTGTTGTAGGAGTTATTCTGATTGGATTGTTGATTCCATCAATGGTTGTCACTTCACGTGTTGTCATTCAAGTTGATGNGAGTGAAGCAATGATTGAACATAGACAGCCACGTGAAACCCCTCTGATCATTACGCCAGAACCAAGGACACAGCCGCTGCAAGGGTTTCAGCCTTTGACGCAAAATGATTGAGTTATCTTTCCTTATCGAGAAAACTTTGGCGGGGCTTCGGCTCCGCTTCTTTTTTTGGTTGACAAACACCCCGAAACAGTATAGTATCTAATCATAAGGTGAAAAAAGGAACCATATCATGAAAATCTATGCTGTGATGGTCGACTCGTGGAACGGCGAACATGATGTTACCTCTGTATATCAGGTATATGCAAAGCTTGAAGATGCTGCTGCATTTGTAGAAACCGTCATGACTCTTCCCGAAGGAATGTGTCGGAGTTCATACGCTTCCGTCTATTATGTTGAAGAAATGGACTTGATCGTTTCATAAGGCAAGGAACACAGAAATGTACAATCCTACTCAACTAAAGATTGACCTGAAAACAATTGTAGATGCAATGGGTAAAAACATACCTCATGGATTCTATACAAAACGTGTATTCGATTATAACGGCCTACGAGTAGAACGGTCTTACGACGGAGTTGAAGCTTCATATCAGGGAATTCCTATTGATGCGCAAAATCTTGATATTAGCAGCGAACTTGCTCGCTATATTCTCAAATTGGTAGTGTCATACGAAGAGCGATACGCTCCTACTGTGATTAAATCTCCTTGCGGCTCGGTAACAACCATATATGATTAGCAATATAAACTAGCGTAATAACAGTTTAAACTTTAACTGTTGACAAAGGTTCCGAATCAGTATAGAGTAATACTATAAGGTACGAAAGGAGACCTGCTAATTGAACAGATTCGCAAACACACAAAGGTGAAGTAATGAACTATACATTTCCAACCATTCGAACCATTGATGATGTGCTCCCGCATATTGCTGGGCGAGATGAGTTCAATGTGAATGACAAAGGCGACTACATCACCGTCAACTATGCTGTTGCATTTGAAGACACCTTTGTAATGACTGGCCCAGATGATCTTGGTGGAGCAATCAGGCGCGAATGTCGCGGGCTGAAGTTCTATCCATCTGGTGAGATTGCTGCTCGCCCTTTCCATAAATTCTTCAACGTTGCAGAACGTGAAGAAACTCAGCCACATGTTCTTAATTTTGGCTCTGACCATGTCATAATGTCAAAGCTCGATGGTTCGATGTGCCATCCTATCCTTATTGATGAACAGATTCGTTGGTGTACTAAGGCGGGTATCACAGATGTTTCTAAACTTGCTGAGACTTTCGTTGAAAAGAACCGCAAATATAGGTACTTTGCTCTTTCGTGTATCGAACGCGGTCTAACACCAATCTTTGAATATGTTGGCCCATTTAATAAAGTGGTGATTGACTATACAGAAGAAAACATGTTTCTGCTTGCAGTTCGTGAAAACGTCACTGGAACTTACCTTAACATTGGAGTATGATAATGGACATTCTTGATCTGATCCGCGAATTTGATATTCCAGTAGTGGAAACTCATGGCACCTTCGAATCTGCGACTGCTTTGCTTGAGTTCACTCGGCCACTCAAAGGTGTCGAGGGCTTTGTCGTGTCTTGGCCAAATGGTCATAAAGTCAAGGTGAAAGCAGAACATTATGTGATGATTCACAAAGTCAAAGATCGCATTCGTACTGAACGGCATATTGCTGCACTGATTCTGAAACAAGAACTTGATGATGTTCTCCCGTTGCTGGACGATAAAGATCATGAAAAGGTTCATGATTATGGGCATCAGCTCAAGATTGCTATTGATGTTGTTGTTTCTCGTATTGATGGTCTAGTGATGCTTGCGAGAACACTTCATGGCGACAATCGCAAAGAGATTGCACTGAACTTCGTTCCGAATCTTCGGTTCAAAGAGGATGCACGATTCATCTTTGGTGCACTGGATGGACGTGATGTCCGCGAAGAGGTGCTGAAAAAACTTCGTATTGATGTCGGTAACACAAACAAATACGAGAATCTTAAGAAGTGGCTAGAATGGTAGAAATGCGTGAAGAGTTGACGTTTGAGGACTTCGTGAGCATTACGAAAGCATTGCGAATCCTCAGATCTGATTTGAAAGAATATGTTTGTGTCGGTGTAGAGAAACCACAGATAGGTGACTTGAATGTGGTCTTTCATTTGATGCCGTTTGATTATGTGGAAGATCAGGAACCATTTGTCATGATGATTTCTGCTGATTTGATTAGAGAGCAATTTGGGGGAACTGGAAATGTGGCCGAAAGAAATGTTTGAATGGAAACAAAATCCTTTTGTCGCGAGAGAGGAACTACTTAAACAACTCATTGCAGAAAAGAGCACTGCTTATTTGAAAGATTTCGTTTTAGAACGTGAAACTACAAAGGATATGTAAAATGGAAACTACAAAAGGTAAAGCACTGGTTCTTAGAACCTGTAATTCTGATATGACAAGCCATAATGGATTTACTTGGTCAAAATCTGGTCCAGTTGAATGCCCAGATTGGGTTGCTTCGACAGATTGTGGCAATGGTCTTCATGGTGCCCTTTGGGGTCAAGGCGGTGGAGCACATTTTAACTGGAGCCCTGATGCTGTTTGGCAAGTAGTCGAAATTGAAGAATGGATTGACCTTAATGGAAAGGTAAAGTTTCCAAGAGGTGTGGTCGTTCACACCGGCAATCAAGAAACAGCAACCAAATATATTATTGAAAACGGAGCTTCTGGGCCTGTTATAGGAGCTAGTATAACTGCTGGGTATCTTGGCACTGCTACTGCTGGTTATGGCGGCACTGCTACTGCTGGTTATTATGGCACTGCTACTGCTGGTTATGAAGGCACTGCTACTGCTGGCGATGATGGCACTGCTACTGCTGGTTATTATGGCACTGCTACTGCTGGTGATCGTGGTACTGCTACTGCTGGTTATTATGGCACTGCTACTGCTGGGTATCTTGGCACTGCTACTGCTGGTTATGGCGGCACTGCTACTGCTGGTGATCGTGGTACTGCTACTGCTGGTAATGGTGGTATTATTCAGATGACACATTTTGATGGTAAAAGATATCGTATTAAGGTTGGATATGTAGGAGAAGATGGGATTGAACCTAATGTCCCATATCGTCTTGATCGTGACGGAAATTTCATGAAAGTCGGTTGACAAACACTCCGAATCCGTATAGATTACTAATATAAGGTCAATAAAGGAAACACCATGGCTTTCAAATCTTACTGAGACGAAAACAAAGAAGTTCTGATCAATCAGGCGCTTGTTGGCTATAAAGAAAAAGATTGCCCTAGTGCTGGATTCAACATTCTTCGGTATATGGGTAAAGGTGTGTTATCAGTAAAAAATGAATATACGACCGTCTTTACGGATATGTGCATTGAACACGGAACAAAGAATATGTTACCTTATATAATTCTTCGGATTGCCAAACAGGAAGGTATTGAATGGAATGGGCAATGACAAAAATTAAAGTAAAGCAACTAAAGTGGGAACAAATTGGGAAATATGGTAGCTACTACTCTGATGAATTCGATGTCCGCATCACCACCAATGGCTCTGGTTGGGGTCTATCACCTACGGATTTCCCGCATTTGGGTGATTTTGAACATAAGACTCTTGCTGATGCAAAAGCTGCAGCTCAGAGAGAATTTGAGGAATATATCCTATCCATGATCGAGATTATTGATGACTAAAAATGTGTTCCTTCAAGTGGTGAATTATGACAATTTTCAGGTATAAGAAAAATGGTCTTCTCTACACAATCACAAGAGAAGGACCTCGTGGTGGATATTCTTACAAAGCACACCCATATCAACATGATGTCGAGATTGGTATTACATATAGTAGCCATGGGAGACATAGAAACTTCAAAGCTAATATGTCTCTAGAAAGAGACTTCGAAATTGTTTCTGTTAGGTGAGAAAGAATAATGGCTACTTATTATGCTGAAATCCAATACACTACCGCTCTAGTAGTTCGACTTGAAATGCCTGATGGTATTAGTCCGACTTCAGAGGATGTTTATGAAGCAGCGTCATATATGGGAAATCATCGGGACGAATACATCAACGATAAAAGAATCAACTACATCGAAGAGGAATGATAATGAGGTTTAAAAAGTTTACATCAATTGATAAGTTTGCAGATTCTTGGCTTCAAATGCAGAAACAAGAAATTGGCCAAATGCAACTTCGCTCAAAGATCAAACTCCATGGCACAAATTCCGGAGTTCGTATTACAAATGGTGAAGTATTCTATCAGAAACGAACTGGAGATGTAACACCACTCGCTGATAATGCTGGTTTTGCATCATTTGCTCATACCGTTGACTGGAAAACCGATAAAGACATCATCATTTATGGTGAATGGGCAGGACCGGGTGTACAAAAATCAGATGCTATTTGTCTGATTCCACAAAAAATGTTCTTCGTCTTTGGTGTGCTTGATGGAGAAGATATGGTCACTGAACCAGACCTCATCAAAGAATATTTGCCAGAACACGAACGAATCATGGTTCTGCCATGGTTTGACGAGCCCACTTTGATTGATACTGTAGATGTGAATACGGCAAAAAATCTTTCTGTTCGGCTGGATCAAGATGTGAAAGTAATCGGGGATGAAGATCCTTTTGTAAAGGCAAACTTTGACATTTCTGGCGCTGGCGAAGGATTGGTTGTTTCGCCATATGTACCTGAAGGTCGAGTGCCTCTTTGGATGTTCAATACATTTACATTCAAGGTAAAATCAGAAGCGCATCTTGTACAAAAGACAAAGAGCCCAAACTCTTCTGTCTATATTGAAATCCCAGGTTCTGTAAAAGATTTCTGTGACCAGTTTGTTACTGACAATCGGTGTGAGCAGATGATCGCTGAACATCTTGGTGGGTCATATGCAATGCAAGGCATGGGAACATTTCTAAAGGAACTGAATGCCGACATTCTGAAAGAAAGCAAAAACGAGTTTGCTGAACTTGGTGTTGACTGGAAAATGGTTGCAAAGGAAGTCAACAAACGCGCAGTCAACTGGATGAAACAGAAGCATAAGGTATGATGAAATGAGTGTGATTGAAAAACTAAAAGCTGAGTCAATGCGACTACGAAAAGATCGCAGCCCTGTTGCTGCATCCATTGTGTTTGCACTGAGTGAAATCGAAAAGGTGGGCAAAAATAACGGAAACAGACAGACCACAGAAGATGAAGCAATCAAAGTGATTCAGAAGCAGATTGCTACAATTGAAGAGAATCTAAAGCTTGATCTCGATGAAGGTCGTCAGGTTGCTCTGAACTATGAAAAGAATGTTCTTGAATCTGTACTACCCCAAATGGCAACAGATGATGAAATAGTTTATTTTCTTCGTGAGTTGTTCACTGGAAAGCGCGGCGATAATATCCCCAAAAAGGGCGAGGTCATGAAAGCACTTCGCGACGAATTCGGTGCTCTTGTTGATATGAAAAGAGCAGGTCAACTTGCAAAAGAACTTTATGGAGTCTAAAATGGAAACTTTCATCGTTGACAAAAATAGTTGGCACTACAAACTTGTAAAAGAATATGTCACTGACAAGTACCCTTATGAACTACGCCAAAAAGCAATGCCAAAGGACTTTTGTTCATATTGGCGTAGAGTAATGATTGAGTCGCTAAAGATCGGAATCATGTTTTCGGTCTCCATTGCAGCATTTGTTGCAGTTGTAGGTATGTTGGGATACATGATTTATGCAATCTTTTTTGATTTTGGTGGTGCTGGTTTCCCCTTCTTGATTTTCTTTGCCATTGTTGCGATTGTTGCATCAATCACAGCAGCACCGAACATTATACGAAAGCGCAGGATAAATAAGTTGAAAGAAGATGATTCATCTCAGACAACCAACATCTTTGTTCAACGCTATAAAGCATGGAAAGGCAAGTTCTGCCCTACTATTCAATATGAGAAGGAGTCCTAAAATGAAACTGATCGCAACTATTGCACCAGAACACTATGCAACCATTCTATTCGTGGGGTCATTCCTATGGTAATCATTTATGGTAATCAAGTATGTAGTTATTGTCTAAGAGCCAAGGCGCTCGCTGCCAGATATAACCTTGAATACGAATGGCGAGATACCGACAGTGATGCTACTCTGAATGAACTGAAAATCAAACTTCCAGACGTAAAAACCATCCCACAGATCTGGTGGTACGATAAACATATTGGTGGATATGAAGATTTCGCAAATGTGGTGCAGAATACCTTAGGAGGATATGGCGATGGCTCTTTCTGATTTCGAGAGAGATATCATTGAAGTAATGATCACTGAAACGTGCACAATGTCAGAAGCATTAGACATACTCTTCAAGACGTATGAAGTGGACACAAAAAGTGTCATTGATCTCGTTGACTTCTTAGAAGAGATGTTATATGATCTAGACAAGGTACAAATGATGATGGAAGTCTATACTGAACAAGTGGCTGATTTCTATCTAAAGGAACTATTACATGATAAAAAGAAAGATGACTAAAGCTGAACGCAAAGTTGCACAAGAAAAAGAAATGCAACAGTTCCTAAAAAGAATGGGTTACAGTGGATCAGGTCCGAAAGAATCGGTGAATGAGATTCCGTGTTACAGGACAAAAAACTATGATGTCACTTCAAATAGAATACCCGGAAACGGGCCTAAACACCACAAAAACAAGTATTCAGGTGATGAAATCCTCGGGATCGTTCAGACACATAAGAGTAATGCAATGCCAATCAGAAAAGACAACAAACACGCTGCCGTTGATGCAGCGCAAATGCGGAGAAATTGATTATGGATTTAGAACAACATCTAAAGAGACAAATGGCTTTCAGTAAAGCAACTTTTGGGCCTGGTACGAGACAGAACGGCGTTATTGATCATATTGAACAAGAAGTCCAAGAGATCAGAGATGGAGACAATGACCCGCGCGAATGGGTCGATTTGGTATTACTTTCGCTTGACGGTTTGTGGCGTAGTATTGCATTTGATGAAACAAATCAATATGACCTAGAGGAATGCATGAAACAGAATTCGAGTGTGTGGGATGATATCCCCATGCTTTGTTCTATTCTGATTCAAGAAAAGCAATCAAAAAATGAGCAAAGAGATTGGCCTGATTGGAGATCAGCAGATCCAAATAAAGCAATCAATCACGACAGATCAAAGGACTGAACACCGTCAACAACTATCGTGCTAAAGCATTGACCGTTTTCTTTTTCAAAGTGATAAATAGTTCCAAAAGGAGCTATTTGTTTATGTCTATTATTATTGCGGGTCTGGATTATTCTTTCAATAGCCCGGCGATTTGCATTCATGAAGGTGTTGATTGGTCCATCAAAAACTGCACATTCTACTATCTT
>SL_7KL_010_BRINEDRAFT_10001655_pt1 | contig 10557 bp, 8 predicted proteins | sample SodLak_010_BRINE_FD_10663 | JGI IMG/M metagenome (IMG submission 10663)
GCAATAATGGGGACTGTGGAGGCCTGCCTTTAAAGCTAGGATTGTATCCGATAGACGACCCTTCCTTCCAACAAAAGTTGGTGCGTCAGGATATCGACGCTGATTTGGCCACAAATACCTTTTGCTGATTCAGGGGCAAACCTTGATCTTGTTTGAAACAGCCTTGTTCAAAAGGATTTAAAAGAATTCTTTTCAGAATACAGTGATATGGCTACTTTACCTCCAACTAACAAAGGTATTGGACTGGATCTAGAAAAATGGGGGACAGGTCCCCCATTATCTTAATCGTAACAAAAACAACGTATTACTGGTCCGGCGCTGCGGCTTTTATCTCTTCCCCAGTTTTCTGGTCAACGGTTTTCATACTCAGGCGAATTTTCCCTCTTTGTTCAAAACCAATAACCTTGACATAGGCGGTATCCCCCACTTGGAGAATATCTTGAACCTTTTCAACGCGCTGTGGGCTAAGTTCACTGATATGAACAAGACCCGAGCTATTGCCCAGAAAATTGACAAAAGCACCGAAATCAGCAAGTTTTGCAACCTTTCCCTTGTAAATCTGACCGACATCCGGTCGGGTGGTTAGTTCGGCAATTCGTTTCTTAGCCGCGTCAATCGCATCGTTTCCAACGGCAGAGATCGTCACCTTACCCGTTTCTTCGATGTCAATTTTCGCCCCCGTTGTTTCACACATCTCGCGAATCACCTTGCCACCGGGCCCGATAATTTCCCCAATTTGATCTGGCTTAATTTGTAAGGTCACCATTTGGGGGGCATGGTCTTTAACATTGTCGCGGGAATGCGTGATGGCATCCTTCATTTTTCCAAGTATATGAAAGCGACCTTCGCGGGCCTGATTTAGGGCGGTGTGCATGATATCCTTTGTGATACTTGTCACTTTTAGGTCCATCTGTAAAGATGTAATACCGTTATCTGTTCCGGCAACCTTAAAGTCCATATCACCAAGATGATCCTCATCCCCTATAATATCAGACAAGACAACAAAGTTGTCTTTACCTTGTATTAATCCCATGGCAATTCCCGCCACTGGCCTTGGAAGAGGAACCCCTGCATCCATAAGCGCTAAAGATGTTCCGCACACGGTGGCCATTGACGAGGAGCCATTCGATTCTGTGATTTCCGAAACGACACGCACAGTATAAGGGAACGCATCTTTTTTTGGAAATACAGGATTCAGCGCCCGCCATGCGAGTTTTCCATGTCCGACTTCTCGGCGTCCTGGTGGGGCAAGTCGGCGGACTTCCCCGACGGCATAGGACGGAAAGTTATAGTGAAGCATAAAGCTTTCACGGTGTTCGCCTGCCAGCATATCCATCGTCTGCACATCCTGAGCCGTACCCAGAGTGGCAAAAATCATCGCTTGGGTTTCCCCCCGCGTAAACAAAGCGCTTCCATGGGCCCGAGGGAAAAGTCCAACTTCACATTCAATAGGACGCACCGTCGTAAAATCGCGACCATCTATCCGACGCCCTTGCAGGGTTTTTTTCCGCATTACATCCGATTCGGCCTTTTTGAAAAGGGACGCTATATAGTGTTCTGACGTCTCGTCATTAGCTAGGGCCGCGATAACTTTTTCTTTCAAAGCGGAAATCAAGTCCGCACGCAGTGCTTTTTTGGGTTCGTGGTAAGCTTCAACCAAATCATCTTGAACGAGGGTTTCAATCTGAGCGATCAAGTCCTCTTCACGAGGATCTATGTCGGGAAGGGCCCACATCTCTGGATTAACGGCGTCTTTCAAGGATTTTATGGCTTGCAACACGGGTTCATACGCATCATGGCCAAACATGACTGCGTCTAACATAATATCCTCTGAAAGCTCATGTGCTTCGGATTCAACCATCAAAACACCTTCATGGGTTCCTGCAACAATTAGGTCAAGACTTGAGGCTTCAAGCTCGCTTACTTTGGGATTTAAGAGAAACTCGCCGTCTTTATACCCTACACGTGCGGCTCCTAATGGACCTAAGAAAGGCATGCCAGAGATTGATAATGCTGCAGATGCCGCAATCATAGCCACAACATCGGGATCATTTTCGAGATCATGGCTTAGAACTTTACAGATCACTTGGGTTTCATTTTTATACCCACTGGGAAAGAGGGGACGTATTGGACGATCAATCAGACGAGATGTTAGAACCTCTTTTTCCGTTGGCTTTCCTTCGCGTTTAAAGTATCCCCCAGGGATACGTCCTGCGGCATAGGTCCGCTCCAGATAGTGTACAGTTAAGGGGAAAAAATCCATCGCAGGATTTGCTTTTCTTTCCCCCACAACCGTGGCCATGACAATCGTTCCGCCGTAAGTGGCAACAACGGAACCATGAGCTTGTCGGGCAATTTTTCCCGTTTCTAATGTGAGCGGTCGGCCGCCCCAATCAAGTTCTTGTTTGTGAATTTTAAACATACGTATTTAAATACCTTTTGTTATTTTCTCAAGCCGAGGGCTTGAATAAGATTTTGGTAGCGTTTCATGTCTTTTGTTTGGACATACTTTAAGAGACGTCGTCTTTGGCTGACCATTGTTAAGAGGCCACGACGCGAGTGAAAATCCTTACGGTGTGTTTTCATATGGTCGCTAAGGTTGGAAATTCTTTCTGTAAGAATCGCAACTTGGACCTCGGGAGACCCCGTATCATTTTCTTCTCGTGAGAATTTTTTAATAACCTCTTGTTTCCGTTCTGTTGTAATCGACATCGTCGTCTCCTTTCCTATTCATTTATCATTCGATATGGTTTTATAACATTGTCGACCCACTGGATTATCCCCACTGCTTTGTCATCAGGACCAATACACAAGTAAAAACCTGATGGGTGGTGTTGGTCGGTCTTTAATACTCTTTGCCCCTGTCTTAATCGTTTCGCGTCTTCAAGACGTACACGAAGGGCCGGGATGTCGGCCAGCGCCTTCGCGATGGAACAGAAAGCGGATGTATCAAATACTTTATGCCTTATTTTTAACAAATCATCCAGGGAAATCGTGTTTGGGCCTGAAAAATTTCCAACCTGTGTTCTTTCAAGGTAAGACACGTAGCCGCCACACCCCAATTTTTTTCCCATGTCCCGGGCGATGCTCCGTACATATGTCCCCTTGGAACACTGGACTTCAAAACGTGCCCGATTTGTATCATTTTTTAGTTGTTTTATGGAGTGAATTGTAACCTCTCGCGGTTCAATTTCGACCTGAATTCCTTTTTTGGCCAGAGCATAAAGCCGTTGGCCATTTTTTTTTAATGCGCAAAATTGCGGGGGGACCTGTCGGATCGGTCCATAAAAATCAGAAAGCAGGGATTGAACCTCATCAGGGCTTGGGCGGGAATCCGAGGTCATGATAGGATCACCTTCACGATCATCTGTGGTTCTTTGTTCCCCCCACGTTACATCGAAAACATATGTCTTTGACAAGTTCATCAGAAAGGGAACGGTCTTTGTTGCCTCGCCAAGGGCTATAGGTAAGACACCACAGGCTAAGGGATCTAAGGTTCCTCCGTGCCCGACTTTTGGGGTTTGTAAAGCTTTCCGGACCTGTCTGACAACTTGAAACGATGACATGCCTTCGGGCTTATAGATATTGAGCCATCCCTGTTCAATCTTTGTCATGATCCGGATCGATATCTTGTTTCACTTGCGGGGACTGAAGAATATCAAAAATAATGTCCGCAGATTCAAAGGAAAGATCTAGTTCAAACCGCAATTTGGGCGTATAGCGAAGATTGATCTTACGGGCTAATTCTGTTCTGAGTTGCGGGGCCAAAGCGTTCAATATTTCAAGAGCTTCATCTTTGTTTTGCCCCCCTAAGGGCATGATAAAGATCATGGCAGATTTTAAATCAACGCTGACCCTGACATCTGTGATCGTGACCGAGAGATTTTCGAACTGGATGTGCCCTCCCTGGGTAATTGCCGTCGATAAAACGTCTCGAATCGATTCATTAATTCTGAGTTGCCTTTTTTTTGGGGTTTTCCCTGCATAACGTTTTGCATACCGAGATTGGGATTTCATCAGACGTCCTCTTTGCTTAACATTTTTTGATAGGGCTTAACTCTTTTTGAGAGGTTATGGAAATCTTTCAATGAATTGGCTTTGCGGCGGTCAATCGAAGGACCCCTTTGAACCAGGGAGTCCACTTTCATGAAGGGAAACATCCCAACATCTTTTCGTGTCTTCAATCGCCCTCCGTTTTGGGTATTCCGCCTCGAGCATTCCCAGGCCCTTCGGCCTTAAAACTCTTGCTTGACATGCTCAATTTCAAAACACTCAATCACGTCGCCGACTTTGATATCATTATAATTTTCAAAAGCCATTCCACATTCATAGCCCTCACGGACCTCTTTGACTTCATCTTTAAAACGTTTCAGGGTTTTAAGGTGGCCTTCATGAATGGCGATATTGTCACGCAGGAGTCGAACCTTGGCTCCCCGCTTCACAACACCTTCGGTAATCATACATCCGGCAATTTTCCCCACCTTACTGACCAAAATAACCTGGCGAATTTCCGCGTTTCCAGTAAAGATTTCCTTTTCTACAGGTGACAACATTCCCGAAAGGGAGGCTTTAATGTCATCAATGACATTGTAAATGATGGAATAATATTTTATCGGAACCTGATCCCTTTGCGACACCTCTCGGGCCTGGGCATTGGCTCGGACATTAAACCCAACAATGACCGCATTTGATGCTCGTGCTAACGTCACATCACTTTCATTGATTCCCCCAACCCCTGTATGAAGGACGTGGACCTCTACCTCTTCATTTTCCGTTGAGAGCTTTTGCAAGCTATGGGAAATTGCCTCTATAGATCCCTGGACATCTCCCTTTATCACAACAAATAAGGTCTTCTTTCCCTCTTGCTCTACGGCTTGACTAAACATTTGCTCCATAGATGTTTGGGATTGTTGCACCGCCATCTTTTCACGAACCTTGCGCTTACGATAATCCGCAACTTCCCGAGCCTTTGATTCATGGGGAACCACAACAAAATCATCCCCGGCCTTCGGCACACCATTGAGCCCTACAATTTCCACCGGTGTTGAGGGGCCAGCCTCCTGAATTTGTTTTCCTTGATCGTTGAGCAAGGCGCGAACACGACCCCATTCGGCGCCTGTGACAAAGATATCTCCAACCTTCAGCGTTCCCCGTTGAATCAAGACCGTGGCGACGGGTCCCCGACCTTTATCTAATTTGGCTTCAACAACGGCTCCCTGCGCCTGACCTTCAGGACTTGCTTTCAGCTCTAGAATTTCAGCTTGAAGCAAAATGGCTTCTTCAAGTTTGTGCAAATTTAATCGATTTTTTGCGGACACCTCAATGCATAAAATATCTCCGCCCATATCTTCTGTAAATAGGTCATGGCGCAGGAGATCTTGTTTGACTTTATCGGGATTTGCCTCGGGTTTATCAACCTTATTAATGGCGACAATCAAGGGAACTTTTGCGGCTTTTGCATGATTGATAGCCTCTATGGTTTGTTCCTTCACACCATCATCAGCGGCAACCAACAAAATAACGATATCTGTTACATCAGCGCCTCGAGCCCGCATTTCGGTGAAGGCGGCATGCCCAGGTGTGTCCACAAAGGTAATTTTATCATTTGACTCTAATGTCACCTGATAGGCCCCAATATGCTGCGTAATTCCGCCGGCTTCACCTGCGACAACGTCTGTAGACCGCAAGGCGTCAAGCAAGGATGTCTTTCCATGGTCAACATGACCCATGATTGTGACAACAGGAGGACGCGGGATGAGATGCGTTGGGTTTTCATCAGTAATCTTAATATCCGATTCCACATCTGATTCTGAAATGCGTTTAAATTTGTGGCCAAATTCCGATACGACAAGCTCGGCAGTGTCCGCATCAATGGATTGGTTGATGGTCGCCATAATCCCTAATTTCATAAGGGTTTTTACGACATCGGCCCCGCGTTCCGCCATACGGTTGGCGAGTTCCTGAACCGAGATGGTCTCTGGAATAATAACGTCACGAAGATGTTTCCGAGATGAATCTTGTTTCCTAAGTTCATTCTGGCGTTCTTTTTCCCGGGCGCGACGAATGGAGGCCAAGCTTCGGGTTCGCCCTTCACCACCGGATAAAGCTGACTGTATGGTAATTTTTCCTGTGCGTCGTCGGTCTCCGCCACTCGCACGAGAACTGGCGGCTTTGGCCTTCTGCTTTGCCGCAGCGTCTTCCTCTTGTTTGTCCTTAGCGGTTTTTCGCTTTGCTTTTTGAAAACCTGTTTCTGGAGCCCCCATTTTTGGCCCAGAGGGCTGCGGCTGTGCTTCTTGAAAAGGAGCAGCGGTTTTCGGTGAAGCTGGCTTTGTTTCTGATGGCGTTTCTTGAACTTGAGAACTCTCAGACGCGGGATTTTGTTTTGCGTGAATGTCCTGTTGGCGTTTTTTGTTTTCCTCAAACTCGGCTTTGGTCTTTTCTTCAAGCAATCGACGCTTTTCCCGCTCAGCCTCGAGATTGGCTTGCTCTGTTTGTTGAACTTTAAAAGCGTCTTTCGCAACTTTTAACCGCGCTTCCCATTCGTCCTTTGTAAACCCTTCAGGAATCGACGTTTCCGGTGTTTCTTTTACGGACTCTTCGGCCCGAAGGCTTTTCCGACGTTTTCGTTTGACTTCAACTTCAACTGTCTTTGATCGCCCATGGGAAAAACTCTGCCGCACTTGACTTACGGAAGAGAGCGACTTATCACCAAGTTTCTTTCCAAGGCTTAATGTCTTTTTTTCCTTTTTATCACTCTTTTCGCTCATATTTTCACTTCCTAATGCTTTCGTTCCTTAACCCACGGGTTTTGATCAAACGGGTTTTTTTTCTTCCTCAAACCAGTGCGCCCGTGCCGCAAGGATCATTTCATCAGCTTTTTCTTTGTCCGGCGCCTTGTCCCCAAGCAGTTCCCGCAACTCCTCATTTGAAAGCTCCGCAAAATCATCCAATGTTTTTATATCATTTTTTCCCAGGATAATAAGGTGGTCTGGGGTTAAGCCGTTTATCGAAACCAGGTCGTCCTGAACCCCTAAGTCTGTGTATGTTTTCCGTTTTTCTTCCATCTGACCTTTTAGGTATTCATCTGCCCGTGATTTCAGTTCTTCGACAAGGCTTTCTTCGAACCCTTCAATTTCTAAAAGCTCTTGTTCCGTCGATTCGGCCAATTCCTCAACGGAATCAAACCCTTCCAGAACAAGCAACTGAGCCATTACCTCATCGACATCCAGGGCATCAATAAACAGCTTGCTGCGTTCTTTCATGTCCTTGGTCCGGCGCTCAGAATCTTGAGTTTCGGTCAGGATATTGATTGTTAACGAGGTTAACTGAGAAGCCAGGCGCACATTCTGCCCCCGGCGACCCAAGGCCATGCTTAGCTGATCATCGGGGACGACCACTTCTAATTTTTTCTCATCTTCGACAACCACTTTTGAAACCTCGGCAGGTGCCAGGGCATTGACAACAAAACTTGCCGTATCTTCCGACCAGGGAACAATATCAATTTTTTCGCCCTGCAGTTCCCCGACCACCGCTTGTACACGGCTTCCCCGCATTCCCACGCACGCACCTACGGGATCAATTGTGGAATCTGAAGTATAAACACTAATTTTTGCCCGACTTCCTGGATCACGGGCTACGGACTTGACCTGAATCGTTCCTTCATAAATTTCAGGAACCTCTTGAACAAATAGGGTTCTCATAAAGTCGGGATGCGTCCGTGACAAAAGGATTTGATGCCCCTTCATATCCGGGCGGACTTCAAAGATGTAGGCACGTACACGATCACCAACTTGAAAATTTTCTCGGGGGATAATCTCTTCTCGACGCAGCAGACCTTCCGCACGTCCCAGGTCAAGAATCACGTTGCCGAACTCAATTCTTTTTACGACACCGTTGATCACTTCTTGGACACGGTTTTTGTATTCCATGTACTGACGTTCGCGTTCCGCTTCTTTTACCTTTTGCATAATTACTTGACGGGCCGTTTGTGCAGCCACACGACCAAAGTCAACGGGGGGAAGTTCATCCCGGATCACATCCCCAACTTCATAGGATGCCCCGAGTTTATCTGCTTGTGCCTTTGTTAACTGCGTCACTTCATTTTCAACGTCTTCTACGACCTCTCGGCACCGGTAAAGTTTGACATCTCCGGTATCCCGATTCACTTCGGCACGAATATCATTTTCATAGCCATATTTTGTGCGGCCAGCTTTTTGAATCGCTTGACAAATGGCTTCTAACACTTCCTCTCGATCAATGCTTTTTTCACGAGCAACGGCATCGGCAACATGTAAAAGTTGTAAGTTTTTAACTTCCATACTCTGCATCCTTTATATCGTAATCGGGAACTAAATTCGCTTTTTTAATGGTGTCAAACCCGAATCTGATTTTCTTTTGACTGTTTTTTAAAGATAATTCAACACTATCTTCATCACATAGAAGAAGCTTTCCAATAAACCGCTGTTGTCCCTCAACGGGATGTAATGTATGAAGCTTAATCCAGCTTTCTTGGAAACGAACATAATCTTCACGGGTCACTAAAGGACGATCAAGCCCGGGGGATGTCACTTCCAACACATAAGCTTCTTTTACGGGATCTTCAAGATCTAATAGTAAGGATGCTGAGTTATTGACCTCAATACAATCATCCATGGCCACAGGCTTACGATCGATGCGCTCGATCATGATTTGAAGTGTTTTTTTTGTCTTGCCCCGCATCTGCACACGCACAATATCGTACCCTTTTTCTTGTAGGGTGGGCAAAATAATATCGCTTATATTCTGTTCAACCGAATTCATGTCTTTATTTAAGACCTACCTAAAAATTAAGGCGGGTTTTCCCCACCTTTTAAACTTTTCATAATTACCCTCAAAATATATCTGAATCCAAAATTTTGCAAGGTTTTATTTAGATCAGGCGCTTGCTTCCCTTAAAGGGCGTCGTATTGAGGTCTGAAGGAAAATAAGGCGGCACAAAAACTTCTATGACAAAAAAGATAGGATTGAAAAAACTTAGGCTTAAAGCGTAAGAAGAAAGGCGGTATTCGACCAGGGCTTCATCTTTCACCCTCGATATATTATCTCTACTTGATCAGGTTGGGCAATCAGGCCTTTAGAATACGTAAGCAATACCTATAAATGTTTTTATCGGCCAACCCCGTTCAAATTCCGGAGGATATTATTGAATTAACTGGAGCGGGTGAGGGGAATCGAACCCCCGTCTCTAGCTTGGGAAGCTAATGCTCTACCATTGAGCTACACCCGCACACCCCTAATTTATATCTGTGGTCTGAAACATTTGCAAGGCTTCATATAAAGAGGCTGTTGAAAACAAGATCAAGAACTAGCATAAACTTGAAAAAATTCGTTAGACGTGATGCCCTGCAAAAGACATTTGTCTAAAAGTTGTGAATCACGAATACATTTTTTCTAAAAAACTACATACCCGCATTCAGAAAATTCATACCATCGATTCCCTTTTTTTTCACCGGGATTACTGCCGGTGCAACATTAATCGCCTCGTTGCAATAGCGTCCGGGTACGCGTCCACGAGATTAGTGTATATATCATCGTCGGTATAGTTAAAGTAAATTTCGAGTGTGCCTCTTTTAGTAAATTTACCCAAAAAGGTTTCAATAAGATCTTTGGCTTTACTGAAATCAAAGGGGCTTTCTGTTACAACATATAATCCTTCAAAGTACTTTGGCAAAACGTCGATCAGTTCTTTTAGGAACCCCACTGTTTCATTATTAACATTCAGGCCAAAGACCTGAGAAAGACTGTCGAGGCTTCGCACCTTTTGCACGAAACGCTTCTGATCATCGGAACTCAGCCTACGTTGAATACTAGTGCAACGAACGACTTTGAACTTATCTAAGACGTCTAGTATTTTATCAACAGAACCGACGAAAACTATACGGTGAAGTTTTTCGAATGCCAAATTAACGAGGTCTTCTTTGTTTGTATCCAGCGCCCAGTTAAGAATCGTACCCTCCTTGTCTCCAAAATTTAATATATGATGAAAAAGAGAGGTGTAGTTGCTGAGAATCCCAAAAAGTTGATGATCATTGAGTGTCCATTTGCTTTCTGGATGGAAGCTTTCCAGAATTATGTCTACAAGTGCATTGTCGGTATGCTCATCGTTTAAGCTCGCTATCTTGCGAATGAGTCTGTGGGAAAAACCCTCGAGCTCATGTAGTGAATTCTGGTAAATATATCGAATTACGTTGGTTTTTGACTCCACAGAATCAAGGTCCATTTTCCACAGTATGTCCAAGGCCTTTTCCGGGGAGAGTCCTTCCAAGGGTGTGATATTCTTCGTTCCAAAAATGTAAGGGCGGAAAGCCGGGGCAATCAGATCTGGATCAATGTCTTCGCGCCAATCCGGTGTGTTTCTATCTGAATAGTTGATTTGACAGTGTGAATTTGAATTATGCAATGTAAATATTTTTTCATTGTTTATGGTAAATGCAATATCTACAAAAGAGTCTTTTAAATCATCGTCCCACTTACCGTTCTGCTCTAAAGAACATTCTACTATTTTCCCTTCTTGAGATA
>SL_7KL_010_BRINEDRAFT_10001656_pt1 | contig 10556 bp, 23 predicted proteins | sample SodLak_010_BRINE_FD_10663 | JGI IMG/M metagenome (IMG submission 10663)
CATCACACAGTCTCTAGATAGTCGAAACCATGTCAGGCCCGTGTTGCAGGCAAAGCCTGCGGTATTACTGCTCTTCCTTGTCAAACTTATCAATCAACTGCTTCTCAGTCTTGTGGTAGTCGTCGTAGTCTCTGAGCAGCGCGGCCAAGAGGCCCAGTCCAACAACGATGAAGTCATCCCACCACACACCAGATTGAGGGTTGAGTGATACGGGCTCTATAAAGAAATGATAGCTTAACCAAGACCATAGCGGGAACAGTACGATGCGCCCCCAAACACGAGCACGCAGCCACCAGATTGCTTCCGACAGTGTATCATTGATGCGCCCCGAGAACAAGGCCCTCGCCTCGAACGCTAGGATAACTACGAAGATGACTAGCCAGATTACCCAGTCCATCAGTTCATCCCCTTTGGAATACATTGATTACAGACCTTAACACCAAAGTACATGCCAAAGTCCTCTATGCTTATCTCTACATACTCAATGTCACCGTAAGCAACTTGGCTTGTCATTTGCTCAAGGTACTCGTAGGACTCTTCGATATCATCTTCACTAAGATATCCCGGCACATATGAGTTGATAATGTCATTCATCGCTGAGTGAACCCCATCAACATTGTCGTACAGGATATCGTAATATGGCCCCTGTAGTGTTGTAGAACCAAATACCTCCAGGTACTCATCGAATAGCGCAACTTGCTGAGGCCCCGCGTGAAGGTGGTAATGCACTCCAGTCTTTGTTTGCATCGTGTCAGTGTACAAGTGTCGCCTCCATGTATCCTGTTATAGGAAACTACCCTTCCACAGGGACATCTCTTCGTCCCCGCGCTCTTCAACATATCCTGGGGGAATGATAGAGAACCTACAGGTAGCCTCGGGCTCAATTTCTCTAGAAAGAATGGCACACTCATTTTCACTGACGAAGTACACACAGTTGCCACACATAGCACCGATTTCCGAAGACTCGTTCTCTTCGGCACTCTTGTATCCGACCCACACACCCTCAGCCTCGTCTAGAGGTCCTACCTCCTCAACAACACCGAAGATGGCGTTAGCTAGCACCCGTTCGTCGCCGTCCAGTTCATTGTACTTGGACTCATTTTCCCACTTATACATACCTTCATAACCAGATGCTCTAGCTGCTCTTCCCTGGCGTTCTGCCCTGGCTCTTGCGCTTTCTCGGCTGGAATCATCACCACTTGTGTAGGTGTAACATGTTCCCTGGGAGCCCCACCGGTAACCCGGCCTCCCATCTTCCTGGCATGGTTGTGCTGGCATAATAACCTCCTGTGGGTCAATCTTACCCCCGATTGTCACGGGATGCAAGCGTGCCTCTGGTTGGAATCGAACCAACTTCTCGACGCTTAAGAGGCGTGTGCTAAACCAATCAGCTACAGAGGCATTCCGTGGCCAGTAGAGGTACTGCCCCCCTTTATCCTGTGTGTAAAACAGGCACATTACTTTTATGCTAACCGGCCTTGGGGCAGTGGCCGCTAAGCACCAGTGGTGCTCGCATGTTTAGCCTCTGTTTTGTTACGAGGTACCACGCCGTGCAAGTGGGGGGACTCGAACCCGGACTCCTCTCGGAACGGGGGTTTGAATCCTGCGCGTCTGCCAGTTCCGCCACACTTGCCTGTTGATGCTTTGTTGCCTGGTATATTTAAGCTCCCCCAGGCCGGGGATGATGTGCGTCTAAGCCTCGTTGAGTGCCGCAACCAGTTCCTTGCCAAGTGAGCTTGAAAAGGCGGTCATTGCAACAGAGGACTTTACGACCGGCACCACCTTGCGGAAGCGGTCGTAAAGGTCGCCGCTACCAAGCTCAGCAAGAACCTCTTCTGCGGTCTTTGTGGAAAGGACCATTGTGGTCTCTGATGACTTGGTCACCGGAATAACGGCTTCGAGTCGCTGTGCGAGTGTAGGCATAGTATCACCTCCCAGCCGCACTCTATCAGATATTTATTCTAGAAGCTCGACCAGAATTCATCGTCATACATGTCGCGAAACTCTTCGTATGCGATGAGCTTACGAACGTCACATCCGATGTTAATCTGGCCTACGCCATCAACATTTGTATACTCTACGAACACCTTTCCTGTTGACATCCTCACTGGCTCGTTCTTAGTACGAGCATATTTGACAACATCGGTGTAAAGCCTTGAAGTCCTGTCATAGATATCGCGATATGCTTCTTCCTCTGTTACATCCCCCAGCTTAAGCCAGTTGTTCTGTCGAAACATAGGAAGAACTTCTCTGGTGAACTTGCTAACGGAATCTGGAATATCAACAGTGCCCATTGCTTCTCCTTGTTAGAATGAGTGTTTAGGGATGTCGTGGGGGCGGTGGGAATCGAACCCACGGTACGTCCCGATTAAAAGTCGGTTCCTCACAGCCATCTAGAGGTACGCCCCCCTTGGCTCCTATGGTCTGTCTGCAAGATGTGGCATCCCAGACAACCACTGTATGATGAAGTGTAGCATCGCATCCCCTTCTGAGTGCTGTGCGACCTGTCGCTTGCTCAAGTGTAGCCGCTGCGTGCGTCTAGGTCAACTCATAGGAAGAAGGTTCTGGGAACATAGAACGAATCTGCTTAGCAGCTTTCGTCCTCTTGAACGAGTGGTCGTCTGTTGAGGCGAAGTGTCTGTCGATTAGCGTTCCGCCTCTTCCACTGTAATACTTGTAATCTCTCCTTCTGTCTTCAGGGCCTCGATACAGTCCCGCGAAATTTCCGTATAGACTTCTCATCTCGTAAGGAATCTCTTTGTTCAACGGAGCAGTATTGATTGCTTCTGATAGAACAACTCTGTCAATCAGCATTGGTGTGTGCAAGGTGAACGCCACGGGGTTTTCATGACCCATAGAGCGAAGTGCCTCAAGAGTGTTATTCAGTGCGAGGTAATACCTCTTCGGTCCGCGCTTTCTCGTCTTATCGACATGCTCTTTAAGGCTAAATCTCCAGTGGTGCGAGGAGTCTTTCAGGTATTCATAATCAACTTGCTTTAGAAAGAAGAAATCGTCATTCATGAACACGAATTCCCGTGAAATATGCTTACAAGAGGCTATAATCTCGTGATTACCGTTTTCATTTAGCCAGGCTTCACCGCGATTATTTCCTTCGATATAGCCCACATTTGTGACCCAGCAAGGTTTGTAACCAACAACCCAAACTTTGTCATGGTCTATGTTACTAAGTGTTCTGAGAGAGTAACGAAGCTCTTCGTTGTTGTCTCCCGGTCTCACTACATACACTATGTCCATGTTTAACTTTCAAAGCGAAGGAAGGTGTTCTTGAACATGTCTGGCTCCCCGGCGTTTTTGTCAGCCTTGTTGACCTCAGCATTTGCCCAACTCTTTCCAGAGTCTCCGCCCCACAGTAGCCATGCAATTCTACCTGCGGAAGGGTACCCCTCTTCACCCGGCGACCACCCTTGGCCACCCTTACTTGACTTCTCGTGTCTCGCAAAGAAAGAAACCATTCTTCTGAGCGTTGCAATGGGAATATCCGCGCCTCTTGCAAGGTCCCTTGCTCGCGCAACGCCAACCTCGGTGCCGCCCCTTCCGTGCTCTCTTCTTAGCTCAAGACCTCGTCTAGCGTTGTTCCTTACTGACTGGGGTGGCACTGGCATGGCTGCTCCTTAGGTGTTATTAGTTGCGGGTCATCCAAGGCTCGAACTTGGACCTGCTCTCAGAGCCGTGCTTCCTGTATTACACTAAAGACCCAGGTGCCGGGATTACCCCTCCCGGCGGGGGTTGAAACTATGAGCCGTTATTAACAGCGAAAGCCTGGTTGACTAGAGCGTCACCCTCGCTGTCAGCAACAACAACTCCCTTGCGCCGCGCGCCGCCGCTAGCCATGCCTGTGAGAACAAGGTCAACGTAGTCCACGCCGTCAACGGTGTACTCATCGCCCTCTGCAAAAGCAACGACAACGCTTACGTTGGTCTTGTAACCATACGGGTCTGCGAATGCCATCGAGCATCACCCTCCTTTCTGTTTTTTACATAATAGTACATAGGGGGTGATTTGTCAATCCCCGATTGAACTATCTTCCTTGAGCCACTGCTTGTAATTTGCGTGCAGAAGTCTGAAACCACCCATAGGCTCGTAGACATGGGCGGGGGTTGTATAGATATTGCTACCTGGAATACCCGAACGGGGCTTGTAGGACTGTAGCCATCTTTTTTCGTCTCGTCTTACCCTCGCAATCTCTCTTTTGTTCATAGTAACCTCCAAAAGCGCCGAGGGAGGGAATCGAACCCCCACTGTCAGTCCAATGTTCATTTAACGACATGGTTTAGAAGACCAGTGAACCTGCCTCGGCAAGGACAGTACCCCCAACGGGATTTGAACCCGTGCTGCCGGATTGAAAGACCGGTGTCCTCGGCCGCTAGACGATGGGGGCGTGTATTCTGCTCGGGAGGAAGGATTTGAACCCTCAATGACCGGACCAAAACCGGTAGTGTTGCCAGTTACACCACTCCCGAAAGTCTACTCTCCTGGCAGTATCTCGTTGACGCCTTCCTGTATAGACTTTACCTCATCCTTGAGTCCGTGAGATATCGCTATTACAAGTAGTTCGTTGAATGAAACGTATAGCTGGTAATACTCTCTTTTCCATTTGGTTAGACGCTCTTCTATATCTGCCACTTGCGCTCTGAGGCTTTCTACTTCCATGCGAAGCTCATCACGAATATCTCTGGCTATGTCTTCACGCTTACTGGAGCGCGCTAACAACGACTCTACAACCTTCAGCCCCGCCCCGCCGAAAATTGCAGCTATCAACGCGATTACCGGCTCAGTCAACTCCGACCCACACACCCGAACTTATGTTTATATATAGTATGGCGGATATGACTGATATCGTGGCGTAAGATATCCAGAACATGCTTGCAAAACCTACTGTTAGCCATGCTATAACAGATGCGAATAGCCATCCAATAAACAATAACATGGAGCTAGTCCGTCTTAGACTGCTAATCTTTAACTTCATTGCTATCAGGCTTGTGCTGCCTGCTATAACCATGTAAGAAGCGAATAGAAGCTCTAGCTGTGTCGCAAGTATCAACAAAGTGCCCGAGCTAAATACCGTACATTCGAGGCCCAGAATTGTCAGCCAGATGCCGTGAGCGATAGCCGATACTGAAAGAACGAACTCCAGCGGGCGAAACTTAGCCGAAAGCACCGACCTGACTGCTTTATCAAGCTTTGATTTAATCTTCGACATGGCCGCATTATATCACCTAGCATTTACAAGTCAATAGTCAAACAAGCACGTCAGACGCGGGAATCTCGTCCCCACAATACTGCTTCTGCAAGATATGTGTGCGAACATCTCTGCTAGACCTTGCAGCAATAATAACAAAATATCTTGGCTCGTGGTTCATCGATGCACACTCCTTACACAACAACAGCTTATTGCCCTTTATGAGTGCTGATTCCTTTGCAACAACATCAGACTTTTGCGTTACGCAACATTGACACTTCATTCTTTATCCTCACGCTTTATATTGATGTCCTTCACCACCTCATACTCGTCATTAGGAACAGCGATACTCCATCTATGCTTGCCGTCACTAACGTCCACCTCTGAGTAAAAGGAGTGGGCCTTACGTAGAAGTCCGTATCCGTATCCTTCTACGTGTATAATTGTTATCCGCTCATGCGACATCATTCCCCCCACATTTCCACGGAACACCTTACCTTTCCGTGATACTCAATGATATTGCAGAGGTCTTGAAGATATGACTCAAAGGCCAAGGCTCGCATCTTGGGTAGCCTCAGAAAGCTGTTTCGGTCAACAAGTAAGCGTATCTCGCCAGAGGGCATCTGTGAAACATCAACAGGAATGGCTGTCGGATTCTTTAGTGTCCTAAGTGCATGTCGAATAGCGTTGTCGTAGCCTGTCACAGAAGCGCCTCCTTTATTGTCTTCCAGACCTCCTCGGTCTTGTGCTCGTTCCTTGTCCTGTCGATTGACCCTATGGAAAGATATACCCCGCCCCACACTCCGGTCTCTCGATTCTTAACACCATAGTCGAAACAGCTTTTCTGTACGGGGCATGACAAGCACATCTCGTCTGTTGCTCTGCGCACCGGGTAGTTAGGTTCGTCTTCCTCATAGCTGTCGAACAAGGGGTCAAACAGTTTGTCCTCGCCGTTTTCATCCTGGTAGACGTGTACGACACTCTTACATGCCGCCAAGTCTTGCCAGGTGACATCCTCCTCGTGCAAGTTCATAAGGTCTAGAATGCTCATAGCTTCTCACAATGGTAGCACATCTGACCCTTGTTGTAAATACTGAGGAAGGTCCCACATCGACATACCCTGTTCTTCTCGTATGTTTTTACCTTTTTATGCCTCCCCGGCAATTCTGCGTAAATGGCCTGCATAATCACTCCTCAACACCCCAGATAACATGACCCTGGCTGTCCTGTCCAATGTATGTCAATTCTGGTTCTGTTACTCCAGTATCAGCAANACTGTCGATGATAAGTTTACGTGAAGACTCTACGTCTGTGCCATACACTTTAAATGTCTGCATGTCAACTCTTTCTGATTGTCGGAACCTGGGGGGAACGGGAAAAGCAATACCAACACGAGGATTCATGCTCGCACCCCCTCCAAAGCACATCACACTTTTGGCACTTGTAGTCGGCATCGGCACTAGAGCAACGCTCACACAGGCCACACGTAGTCGAGATTGTCAGGAACATCGTTGAAGAACTTCTCATAGTGCATCCTGTCTTTGCGTAGCAGGTTTGAGCGGTGTGACTCGTGTACTGCATGGGTGCCCCACCATTCGGGAAGAAACTCTTGTACAACATGTGGTCGCGAGGCAAGTCTTACTGCCTGTGAGACTGTAAAGTTATAGTCGTCAAGCATGTTTAGGTATCCCTGGTGCTGCTTGTTACGTCGAGACTGCCACTCTCTATGGATAAATGTATTATAGATGAGCAGGCCAATCTCATGCCCCCGCCACATATTCGTGGCCGGGTGGTTTTGCCAGCCATAGTTGGGGTTGAGCAGGGCCTTGCCAATCTGCCGCGACTCTATGACCTGCTTTCCAAGTCTCTTGAGGTCGATGCACCTTGCGTTCTCAAGAGGTTCGTTAGAGGAGCAAATGTTTGCATGTCTTACCTGTCTACGATGAAGAGGTTTGTGTGTCGTCCTAGCACGGGGTCAAGTGTATCCTCAACTACCGACCACGTCAACCCCCCCCGTTGCACTTCTACAGGTCAGCTTTAACAGGATTCATCGTGGCCTCACAATCTCGTGCGGCTCTCCCTTTTTAATCACATCATCTACAACGCTGTCTAGAGAGATGTCATCAACGAATACTGTTTCTTTTGAAAGTACGTTACGGTCAAAATCCTCCCCGCCGAAATATGACACATAATATTCATAGTGCCTTGGGCAGACGGCAATCCTCTCTACACCGTTCTGACTCTCAACAACAATATCCCCCTCTGCGAACCTAGTGCAGGGCTGAATTGTGCAGAACGTCTTGGCTTGAGCCATCATGCTGTCTAGATTCAACACCACTCCTTTATCCGAAAACCTCTTTTGGGTCCTGTAGTATCTCTTTCGGGTCAAGACCGAACTCAACCAGATACTTCTTCAACATGTCTGAACGAAAGTCTTTTCGCAGGTCGCAAGACATGTTGCCCTTTATGTTGTTGTGCTTCTTGCACAAAGACTGGATGTTGGCGCTCCTGGCTGTTTCACAGAACTTCTTATAGTCTTCCTGGCTAAGAGACATGCGAAGAGCTAGCCTGCTGACGACATGGTCCCTTGTTACGTCGTCCGAGCCACACACAAGGCATGTCTTTGGTGTCTCTATATCAGCCACGTCCTGTTCAAAGCCATCCTTCAGGAATGTCAAAGTCCCCACAGAAAGGGCATGGCTTCATCCCCCGCGACTTTACACACGACGGGCACTTTCTGTTCGAGTCAATCGCTGAAAGCTTATTGCCGCCAATGCGAAACAGCTTTCCACAGTTGGACTGAATGATGAGACCACTTACAACCCTGTGGGTACACCCGATGCAGACGGTGCGAAAGTGGCCCTCTTTGTTATCAAGCTCTTCATCAACGTCTAGACGCTCGTCTACCATCACCGATAGCGTTGCTGTGTGCTTTGAAATCATTTACCTGCCCTTTGGCGGAAAGCCGAGGAGTCGAACCCCATGCCCGAAGGCACGATGCGCTTTCAAGGCGCTCCTGATGCCCGCATCAGTTGACTTTCCATCTTTCTTATTCTATAACTATTGACAACTGTTGGTTTGAGGGTAGAGAGTCTACAAGCCACAGCATAGTTTCTCTGTCTACAGACCATGAAGGGCTGTCATTGATAGAGACCCTGTATGACTTTGTTTTGTCTCCCCCCGCCGTTGGCTGTAGATTGTCCACATAGTCTGACAAGCCATCCCCGTACATAGATATGTGCTTACAGTGCCTGTCCTTGCTGTACTTATACGCCGGGCAGCTACATGAAAAACTATAGTCAACTGGGTTTAGTGTAACTGTATACGTTGTATTGGTCGCCTGAGACTTTACCTCAATCTCGTATAGAGACTTCTGCTCATTGTAGGTTACTTCGCCCAACTTCTCTCCTTACGTGAGTGGCCAGTTTACCTCTGTCGCAGCCTGCATGTCAAGTCAGATGAGTTGCATCCTAGAAAGATACTCTTCAAGGTCCTTGGGAATCTTGCCTGGCTTCTGCACAACTTCTTCCGGCATGGCCTTGTCCTCCTGCCTCTCAGGAGCCCCCAGAAATATCTCTATCTCTGGCACACGACCCTGCCTTTCATTATTGATAGCATTGTATACAGAGCCTACCACGGCGTCTGCAACGTCCTTAGAACCTTTTCTGGTGTGGTCAACTTTGTTGCCCTTGATAATCTTCAAAGCAATAAGCTCATCAACAAGCAGGGGTGAATTGTACCCTCGAATACGCGACTCCTGTAGTGCCAGAGAGAAGTCCTCGTAATGGGGCTTTGCCACAGACAACAGGTCCGTATCTATTCCGAAGTCAGATTTCAACTGCTGTCTGTAGCCAACTGAGTTCCAGGAGTCGAAGGTGACCAAAGACACCGGAAAACCGATTCGCTTCAGTTGTACGATAAAGTCTTTAACCTCTTCAAGGTTAACATTCTCTGAAGAAGTGGGGGTCCAGTAGCGAATCGCATCTACTCTAATCATAGGTGCTGTATGCGATATTCCCTGGCCGTAAGATACTGTTACCCATTTGTCAACACTGGACATGGAAACAGCGGCGCGGTCGTGTTTATACGCAAGGTCTACGTGTATGTAGTAGTTCTTTTCCTTGTCTGGCTTAAACTCCTTACGCCATGACCAGTCCTCACGGAAAGGCCCTGGGGCGGTTGAGGGAAAAGCCTCTTCAATCTTTGAGCGGTCCTTGAAGAATGAGTCTATGGATTCGGGAGGCATACAGTTATGAACTACTAGTCCCTGGGCTACAAACTCGTGGTTTTCTGTTGTGATATCTACAACCGTGCGCACACCTGCTGGCCGAACAGCAACAACATCATTGTTAAGCTTTTGGTAAACGCCTTTGCCCTCAGTGACAAAACCGCTGGGGGTGAATCTGTCTCCCTTAATAGACAGCAGGTTTAGCTTGCCTGACAGTACGATAGAGTCGTACTTGTTGAACCGAAGCCCCCATAGGTCGTGCCTCGATTGAATCTTTCCAGTCTTTGACTCTGCCCGGGTGTTCATTGCCAAGACACCCCTGGCCCCTAGACCTGCGGCAAGGTTCGCAATCTGCTCAAGCAGAACCCTGCTTGTCGAGACTAGGGTTAGATTGCCCTGCTTGTTGACGGAACCGTCACCATCAGCGAAACCCGACAGGAACGCCGCAATTGCCGCCTCGGATGCACCGAACACTACCGGCGGAACAACCTTGTCCTGGGCAGGAGTTCGACTAAGGCCGAGATTCGTCAACTTTCCGACGACGTCGTACCGATTTATGCTTACGTAGAACTGGTCCCTGTCAGACAATGACGGGTCGGGCTTTCTCCGCTCCACTCGACAGGCACCGAAAGTTTTCTCGAAAAGCTCTGCAACGTCCTGCGCAAACGACTCGTCCGTGCCACAGGCTATCCCCGCGTACTTCCGCTCGTCATCGCGCACCCAGCCGTCAGCAAGAGTCAGCCCTAGAAGATAAGCCTCTGATTCTGCGAGACCATTGTCTCCGAACACAGCAGAAGAATAGTGTCCGAGGACAGACGATACGCTCTCTGCCTCATTCCAATCTACAGCATACTTGCCAAGCCTGTCTGCGTAGNCTATACCATCTGGCCCCCGGCCGTTACGGACACGCAAAACCTCAAGCAGGCCGTGGTCAGGAGTGCAGGTGATTTTCTGGCCATTCTTAAACTCTATTTCTATACAATCTTTTTCCTGTGACCAGGCATGCGTAACCCTTGTTGCCCCATAGCGACTATTGATTAAGTCGCCAGGTCGTACATCGCGCATAGGGACGAGACCCTTGCTCGTCCAGACAAGTTCATTCTCATCCAGGCATGCGAATCGAGATAG
>SL_7KL_010_BRINEDRAFT_10001657_pt1 | contig 10555 bp, 10 predicted proteins | sample SodLak_010_BRINE_FD_10663 | JGI IMG/M metagenome (IMG submission 10663)
GCTTCGGCAATCCGACCATGCACAACCACATGGTGCATACGGGGCAGATCAATCTCGCCAAGATCATGTCGCGCCGCTTCCATGCCGAAGTGCCGTCGATGGTGAATTTCGCCTTTGACAGCGCCAAACTGGATGTCGAGGCACGCACCATTCTGCGCCGTCAGGCGCATTGGATGAAGCAATTCCCCGAATTGCGCTTCAAGATCTATGGACACACCGATCTGGTGGGCAGCGCGGCCTACAACCAACGGCTGGGCCAGCGCCGCGCCAACGCCGTGGCAGGGCATCTGGCCTCTCTGGGTGTGCCGCGCCGCAGCATCGAGGCCGTCGTCTCGCGCGGGGAAACCCAGCCGCTGATCGTGACCGAGGGCAGAGAGCCCGCAAACCGGCGCACAGTGACCGAGATTTCGGGGCTGGTCCGGCGCGACATGCTGCTGGACGGGCAATATGCCGCGATCGTGCATCGCGAATATGTGGCGACGGCCCAGCGCTGATCTCGCGCCTGCGGCCTGGACCAACATGGCATCGCGCGGATGTGACTATCCGCGCGATTCGCATTTCAGACAGCCAACCTACTGGTTCACATAGAAAATCAACACCACAAGCGCCGCTGAATTGCAGCCTGTGGCACCGGGGCGTGCCGAACAATTACAGTTCTTTAGCCCAATTCTCGCCAGAATTCTCAACAATCTTTGGGAAATAGAATTGCGATAGCCTGTAGTCGCGTGATTCCCTCGCGCACCTGGCATGGCAGATTCCAGAATTTGTATTGAGGACGCCCCGATGGCAAGTGACGCAGCAAACACTCCCCCCCGCATCCGCGCCTGCTCGGTGTCGCGGAATGTGCAGAACTTCGATCTGCTGATCGAGGATATGGAAACCATCTACAATGAGGAATGGGGCGATCTGACCTTTGCTGAAGCGGTGGCGTTTCTCGACACGGAAAACGCCGCCGAGCTGGAGCTTCTGGCCATCGCACTGGATGACGAGGATGAAGGCCAGTTCGCGCTGGTCCGCTCGGTGATCGAGAAGGCCAGCGCCAATGGCGTCCGGTCCCTGCTGATCGCCGAGGCGCTGTCGCCCATCCTGCTGCACCAGTTGCTGCGCGCCGGTGCGGATGATTTCGTCCCCTACCCCTTGCCGGAAAACGCGCTGCAGGATGCGATCACGCGCCTGCACGATCAACGGCGGCAAGAAGCGGCGGCCAGTCAGCCGGGCACGACCGGCACTGGCCGTAACGGCAGTGTGTTCTGTGTTCACGCCCTGTCGGGCGGCGCCGGGGGCACCAATTTCGCGGTCAACCTGGCCTGGGATTTGAGTGTGATGGCCGATGCGCAGGATCAGAAGGTCTGCATCATCGATCTGGATTTCCAGTCGGGCTCGGTCGCGACCTATCTGGATCTTGCGCGCACCGAAAAGGTCTATGAGCTGCTGTCGCAGACTGCCTCGATGGACCGGGATGCGTTTTCATCTGCGCTGCAGACCTTCAATGAGAAGCTGAGCGTGCTGACCGCGCCGTCGGACATGTTGCCGCTGGACCTGCTGACGCCCGATGACATCGAACGCGTGATCACCATGGCCCGCGACAATTTCGATTTCGTCATCGTCGATATGCCCCGCACCATCGTCCACTGGACCGAAACCGCGCTGGACATGTCGGATCTGTTCTTTGCCATGATCGAGCTGGATCTGCGTTCGGCGCAGAACACGCTGCGGATGATCCGCGCGCTCAAGGCGGACAGCATCTCGATGGACAAGCATCGCTTCATCCTGAACCGCGCGCCCCGCTTTACCGATCTGGGCGGCAAGGCGCGCGCCAAGCGGATGGCCGAAAGCCTTGGCATCTCGATCGCGGCCTATCTGCCCGATGGTGGCGCACAGGTGCGCGATGCCAATGATCACGGCCTGCCGCTTGCCGAATATGCGCCCAAGAACCCGGCGCACAAGGATATCCAGAAATTTGCGGCGGCCTTGTTCGAGACCGCCCAGGCCACCCATCTGGCCGCCGAGTAAAAGGGTCACACATGTTTAATCGCTATCGCAAGAACACCCAGGCGCAGCCCGTCAAGTCGGTCAAGGCCATCCCCGAGCGGGAAGAGCCGCGCAAACCCGCGCCCGCCGCTGCCCCCCAGCAACAGGCCGCGCCCAGGCGCACGGCCACGCAGGCCAAGCCCATCGCAGCGCGCGCCGCCGCGCCCGACCGCAATGAACAGCGCAAGCAGCGGATGAACGCGCTGAAATCCGACCTGCACAAGCGTCTGCTGGAAAACCTGAACCTCTCGGCGCTGGAAACTGCCAGCGAGGCCGAGCTGCGTTCGGAAATCAACACCATCGTGGCCGAAGCGCTGTCGGAAATGGATGTCGTCCTCAACAGCGAAGAACGCGCCACGCTGAACAAGGAAATGTATTTCGAGGTCATGGGCCTTGGCCCGCTGGAGCCGCTGCTGCAGGACGACTCGGTCAACGATATTCTGGTGAACGGCCCCAAACAGGTCTTTATCGAGCGTGCGGGCAAGCTGCAGTTGTCGGATGTGACCTTTCGCGACGAACGCCACCTGCTGCGGATCATCGACAAGATCGTGTCGGCAGTCGGCCGCCGGGTGGACGAATCCAACCCCTATGTGGACGCGCGCCTGTCCGACGGGTCGCGCTTCAACGCGATGGTGCCGCCTGTGGCGGTCGATGGCTCGCTCGTCTCGATCCGGAAATTCAAGAAGGAAAAGCTGAGCGTTGATGATCTGGTCCGCTTCGGCGCCTTCTCTCCGGAAATGGCGCTCTATCTGGAAGCGGCGGTTGCGACGCGGCTGAATGTCATCGTCTCGGGCGGGACCGGCTCGGGCAAGACGACGACGCTGAACGCCCTGTCCAGCTTTATCGGCAATGACGAACGCGTGCTGACCATCGAGGATACGGCAGAACTGCAATTGCAGCAGGTCCATGTCGGCCGGATGGAAAGCCGCCCCGCCAATATGGAAGGCAAGGGCGCTGTCACCCAGCGCGACTGTCTGCGCAACGCCCTGCGGATGCGGCCTGACCGCATCATCGTGGGGGAAACGCGGGGCGAGGAAGTGATCGACATGCTGCAGGCCATGAATACCGGCCATGACGGGTCGATGACCACGATCCACGCCAACAGCGCGCGCGACGGGATCAGCCGTCTGGAAAACATGGTCGCCATGGCCGGGATCGAGATGCCGCTGCGCGCCGTGCGCAGCCAGATCGGCTCGGCCGTGCATCTGATCGTGCAGGCCTCGCGCCTGCAGGACGGCTCGCGCCGGATGACCTCGATCACCGAGATCACGGGGATGGAAGGTGACATCATCACCATGCAGGAAATCTTTCGCTTTGAACGCACCGGGCTGGAACCCGATGGCACGATTCTGGGTCATTTCACCGGCACGGGGCTGCGGTCGAACTATGCGGACCGGTTCAAGCGCTGGGGCTATGACCTGCCCACATCAATCTATGATGAAGTGAGGGGGCACTAGACCATGGAACTGTCGCTCAGCCCGCTGATTTACGCTGCGATTTTCGGCTCTGTGCTGCTGGTGATCCAGGGGATCTACCTGCTGGCCTTTGGCAAAAGCATCGAGCACGATTCAAAGATGAACCGCCGTCTGGAACTGATGCAGAAGGGCGCGGCCAAGAAAGACGTGATGGAGCAGTTGCGCAAGGAACGCTCTGTCCATTCCGGCAAAATGTCCATTCCGATCTATGGCTTGCTGGAAGAGCGCGCGCGCAAGGGCAATATCGCCTTTTCGCCCCAGACACTTATGCTGCTGATGGTAGGGTTGAGCGCGTTCAGCTTTGTCATGCTCACCTTTGCGACGACAACCGAACCGGCCATCCGGGCAGCCATGTCGGCGGTTTTCGGGTTCGGGGGCGTGTTCTTCTGGGTCAGCAGCAAGGCCAAGAAACGGATCGACGCGATCGAGGCGCAACTGCCTGAAGCGATCGACCTGATGGTGCGCTCGCTGCGGGTGGGGCACCCGTTCGGGGCCTCGCTTGCAATCGCCGCGGATGAAGTGGCCGACCCGCTGGGGTCCGAACTGGGGCTGATCGCGGACGAAATTTCCTACGGTCGCGACGCGAGCGAGGCGATTGCCGAATTCGGCGAGCGTGTGGATCTGCAGGATATCCGCTTTCTGGCCGTGGCCGTGGGTATCCAGCAGAAATCGGGCGGCAACCTGGCCGAGATTCTGGACGGTCTGTCCAAGGTCGTGCGCGCGCGTTTCAAACTGTTCCGCCGCGTCCGCGCCATCACTGCCGAGGCGAAATGGTCCGGCATGTTCCTGTCCGGCTTTCCCATCGCCGCGATGCTGATGATCCAGATGATCAAGCCGGACTATTACGACGGGGTCAAGGAAACGCCACTCTATCTGCCGCTGGCCATCGTCGTGGTGATCTTTCTGGTCATCAACATCCTCTACATGCGCAAGATGACCAACATCAAGGTCTGACCCGTTGCCCCTTCAGCCGTGAAAGGCTCTGACATGCTTGAGATTTTTTCCTCTCCGCTCGGAATGACGGCCCTGGCCGGGATGGCTGGTGTAGTGCTTCTGGGTGTCGCGCTGGTGGCCCTTGCCGGGGGCGAAAAAGCGGACCCGATGCAGAAATTCCAGGATCAGACCCGCACCGCCACAGCGGGCCCCAAGACCGATGCCCGCCAGTTGCGCCGGGCATCGGGACGCCAGATCAAGGCGCTGGACAATTTCAGCCGCTTTCTGGAACCCGAGAATGAAAAGGACCTGTCCGCTGCCCGGATGAAGATGATTCAGGCGGGTTACTACGGCAAGAATGCCGCGCGCGACCTGGTGGCGCTGCAATTCATTCTGGCTGTCTCGGGGCTGCTGGTGTCGCTGCTCCTGGGGTTCGTGGTGATGCCCGAGACATTCGACACCCCGCTGACGCTGGGCCTGTTGATGGTTGCGCCCATGATGATCGGCTATTTCGGTCCGCGCCGCTGGATCGAAAGCCGGGTCGAGGCGCGCAAGGAAGAGATCATCGCAGGCTTTCCGGATGCGCTGGATATGATGCTGATCTGTGTCGAGGCCGGCCAATCGCTGGATCAGGCGATCCAGCGCGTCGGGCGCGAGTTGAAAGCGGCCTATCCGGCACTGGGCGAGGAACTGGGCGCCGTGGGCGAGCAGGTCAAGGCCGGGCGCGAACGGGGCGATGTGCTCAAGGACATGGCCAAGCGCTGCGACGTGTCCGACATAACCTCATTCGTGACCGTGATGGTGCAGGCCGCAACCTATGGCACATCGATCACCGAGGCGCTGCGCATCTTCGCGTCCGAGATGCGTGACAAACGCATCATGCGCGCAGAAGAAAAAGCAAACATCTTGCCGACCAAGATGACACTGGGCACTATGCTGTTCACTGTGCCACCCTTGCTGATCATCCTGATCGGCCCATCGGTGGTGGGAATCGCCACCGAGTTGAACCCGGCGGCCATCAGCGGGAACTGAATGTGCGTCTGACTATCTGGCTTGCTCTGATCGTGATGCTGACCGCCTGCGCAGAGCGGTCGGAGCAGGCAGAGGGCGGGCTGGACCAGCTACCCGCATCGCAACGCGGCATCGACATCCCCGATGCGGTTGACGGGCTGGTCGTGGGGCACCGGGCCATGGCGGCGGGCGAATACGAGATCGCGCTGCGCGCCTATACCCGCGCGGCGGTGCAGCACGGCCCCTCGGTCGATGTGCTTTCGGCCATCGGGTCGGCCAATCTGCGGCTGGGCCGGTTGAATCAGGCCGAACAGGATTTGCGCCGCGCGCTAGAGCGGGACAGCACATTTGTGCCTGCACATAACAATCTGGGCGTGGTGCTGGGCGAAATGGGGCGCTGGGGCGAGGCGCATTTGCATTTTCGCAACGCCTTTGGCCATGATGCCGGCCGGTCCGAGGAAATCGGCCAGAATCTGCGTTTAGCCATCGAAAATATGGAAGAAACAGGCTATGATGGCGACGAGGCACATCAGCTTTCGCTGATAAGACGGGGCAGCAGCAGGTATCTTTTGCTGTCAACGCCCCTATAACGAGCAGTGAGGACGCAAAAATGCGCCACCCCAACCTGATTGCGCTGCTCGCGGGCAGCGTCGTTTTCCTGTCGGCATGCGAAGATAGCAGCCAGGCCAGCGTCAGCCGCGCCATTGATGACGTCGCAGCCGTGGACGAAAAGAACCTTGGCGAGTTGATGCTTGTCGCCGGTGACCCGGATGAGGCCGTGACCTATTTCTCGACCCGGCTGGAAGAGCGTCCTGACAGTATCGGCAACATGCGCGGGCTGGCGCGATCACTGGTCCGGGCCGGGCGCGTGACCGAAGCCGTGCCCGTCTGGCGCCGCGTCACGCAACATCCCGAGGGTGAACCAGATGATGCTGTCATGCTCGCCGATGCGCATATCCGGTCGAACGACTGGGCCGAGGCTGAAAAGACGCTGAATGCCGTGCCGCCCACGCATGAGACATTTGACCGCTACCGTCTGGAAGCGATGATCGCCGACAGCAAGGAAGACTGGTCGCGCGCCGATCATTTCTATGAAACCGCTGTCGGGCTGACGACCCGCCCGGCAGGCGTGTTCAACAACTGGGGCTATTCCAAGCTGACACGGGACGAGCCGCGCGAGGCAGAGCGCCTGTTCAACCAGGCGCTGCAGCATGACCCCGAATTGTTCACCGCGAAGAACAACCTCGCGCTCGCCCGCGCCGCGCAGGGAAATTACAGCCTGCCCATGGTCCGCATGAGCCAGCCTGAGCGTGCGCAGCTTCTTTATACGATGGCGATTGCCGCCATCCGCAAGGGCGACACGCATGTGGGGCGCACCCTGTTGGAAGATGCGATCGAGACCCATCCGCGCCACTATGAGGAAGCCGTCCGCGCGATGCGCGCCCTTGATGGCGGGGGGCGTGACTTATGATGATGATGCCCGCGCAAAGCGCGCTCTGGTTGTTGCCCTTCGTTACACCGCTGGCGCTGATCGCGGCGTGGAGCGACATGAAATGGATGAAAATCCACAACTGGACCGTTCTGGCGCTGGTCGCGGTCTATGCGATTGTCGGGTTTTTCGCCCTGTCGCTCTCAAGCTGGGCCTGGGGTTGGGCCAGCCTGGCCGTGGTGCTGGTGCTGGGCTTCGTTCTCAGCACCGTGGGGCTGATCGGCGCCGGTGACGCCAAATTCATGGCGGCCATGGCCCCCTTCGTGGCGCTTGGCGATCTGAGCATGTTCCTTATGTTATTGGCGGCGGTGGTGGTCGTCAGCTTCGTCGCGCACCGGTTGGCGCGGCGCAGCACGACCGTTCAGGGCTGGGCGCCGCATTGGGAAAGCTGGCACCGGCGCGAATTCCCCATGGGGCTGGCGCTGGGGCCAAGCCTGTTGTTCTATCTTTGCCTTGCTTCGATCTTTGGAACGCGGGTCGGGTAAGCAAAACTTCATTTCCAGATGCCAGTATCGGCATCCAGCATGAGAGTCGCCCGACATGTCAGTTGAACCCGCACCGATCACGGCCCCCCCCACCCCGCGCAGCCTGGAGGCGACGGGCCTGTCCGTCGTGCTGATGCAGGATATCCTGCTCAAGACCATGTTCCGCATGTCGCTGACCAAGGTGAGCGATATTTCCCGCACCATCTGCCTGCCGATCCCCCAGACCATCGAGTTGATCGACAATGCCCGCGGCGCCAAGCTGATCGAGGCGATTGCCACCTATGGCACCGATTCCGGGTCCGAGGCCAATTTCCAACTGACCGAGGCCGGCAAGGCGCGCGCGCTCGATGCGCTTGCCCAGTCGGAATATTACGGCGCCATGCCGGTGCCGCTGGCCATGTATGAGGAACAGATCCGAAAGCAGTCGATCCGCAATATCCAGATCACGCGGCGGCAGTTGAAAATCGCGATGGGCGATCTGATCCTGCCCCCGACCCTGATGGATGATCTGGGGCCTGCGGTCAGTTCGGGTCGGTCGATCCTGATGTATGGCCCGCCAGGAAACGGCAAATCCTCTATCTCGAACGGGATTCGCGCCGCGATGGGCGACCGCATCTATGTGCCGCGTGCCGTGGTCCATGCAGGCCAGATCGTCAGCGTCTACGACCCGATCGTGCATACCGTTGCCGAAACCTCTGAGGATAATCCGTCGCTGCTGCGCCAGACCGGCAACCGCTTCGACAACCGCTATGTGTTCTGCGAACGGCCCACCGTCATCACGGGCGGCGAGCTGACGCTCGACATGCTGGACCTGAAATTCAACCCCGTGTCGCGCACCTATCAGGCGTCCCTGCAGTTCAAGGCCACGGGCGGCGTGTTCATCATCGACGACCTTGGCCGCCAGGAAGAGCCGCCGCAGGCCATCGTGAACCGCTGGATCGTCCCAATGGAAATGAATTACGACATCCTGTCACTGCAATCGGGCGAGAAATTCATCGTGCCCTTCGACACGCTGGTGATCTTTTCGACCAACTTCCACCCGAATGAGATTTTCGACCAGGCCGCGCTGCGCCGGATATTCTACAAGATCAAGATCGATGGCCCCAGCCAGTCGGATTTCCTGAAGATTTTCGCGATGGTCGCGCGCAAGCGCCAGATCCCGCTGGACGAAGACACCGTCATTCACCTGATCCAGAACAAATACCCGACCATCAACAATGTCTATGCGAATTATCAGCCGCTCTTCCTAATCGACCAGATGGTGCATATCTGCGATTTCGAAGGCAAGCCGCGCCATATGTCACCCGAGCTGATCGACCGGGCATGGAAGAACATGTTTGTCCAGCTTGAAGAAATTGCGCGCTGAGCCCTGTGCTCAGACCACATCCTCGGCGCGGGCTTCGAGCACGTCAAAGGGCACGCCCGGTTCCTGCTTGGCGCAGCGGATCACCAGCGAGGTCTTGACCGTGGTCACATTCTGAGCCGCCAGCAATTCCTCGGTCAGAAAGCGCTGAAAGGTCGAAAGGTCGGGCGCCACGCATTTCAGGATGAAATCGATCTCGCCATTGAGCATGTGACACTCGCGCACCAGCGGCCAGTTGCGGCAGCGTTCTTCGAACCGGGTCAGGTCGGCCTCGGCCTGCGAATTCAGCCCGACCATGGCGAAGACCTGCACCTCGAACCCCAGATCGCGGGCGCTGACCTCGGCATGATAGCCGCGGATATAGCCCTGCTCTTCCAGCACGCGCACCCGCCGCAGGCAGGGGGGCGCTGAAATGCCCACGCGTTTGGCCAGTTCGACATTGGTCATGCGGCCATCGGCCTGCAATTCCGCCATGATCTTGCGGTCAATCGGATCCAGTTTTCCGCCCGACATGCGTATTCCCTTATCTGTTTTGCCGGTTTGTACGCTGCACGTGGGTTTTGCGCAATAATCTTTCAACATTGCGCAAGATTTTTTCGCCAACTCCGCTCCGGTTTTCGCCCCTTGTGCTGGCGGGCTGAGTGCATAGATTGCCCGGCGAGTCGCTGACGAAAGGACGCTCTGCAATGGCTGATACGCGCCACACCAAGCTACTGATCATCGGGTCCGGCCCTGCCGGATACACTGCCGCTGTTTACGGTGCGCGCGCCATGCTGCAACCGATTCTGGTGCAGGGCATTCAGCCCGGCGGGCAATTGACCATCACGACCGAGGTCGAGAACTGGCCCGGCGACACGATGGTCACAGGCCCCGACCTGATGATCCGGATGGAGGCCCATGCCCGCGAGATGGGGACCGAGATCATCACCGATCATATCTCAAACCTCGATCTGTCCGCGCGCCCCTTCACGGCCAAAGGTGATGGCGGCGCGGTCTATACTGCCGATGCCGTGGTTCTGGCCACCGGCGCACAGGCCCGTTGGCTTGGCCTGCCGTCCGAGGAGAAATACAAGGGGATGGGCGTCTCGGCCTGCGCGACCTGTGACGGGTTTTTCTATCGCGGCAAGGAGGTCGTGGTCATTGGTGGCGGCAATACCGCCGTCGAAGAAGCGCTGTTCCTGACCAATTTCGCCAGCAAGGTGACGCTGGTCCATCGCCGCGACAGCCTGCGCGCCGAGAAGATCCTGCAACACCGGCTGTTCAACAACCCCAAGGTCGAGGTGATCTGGGACCACACGCTGGACGAGGTTCTGGGCGACACGGATGCCCCCGGAGTCGAAGGGGTGCGCCTGCGCCATGTCACCACCGGCGCCACGCAGGATCTGGCCTGCGCGGGTCTGTTCATCGCCATCGGCCACAGCCCGGCCAGCGAGTTGGTCAAGGACCAGCTGAAAATGCAGGATGGCGGCTATGTCTGGGTAGAGCCGGGAACCACCCGCACCTCGGTGCCCGGTGTCTTTGCGGCAGGCGATCTGACCGATCACATCTATCGTCAGGCCGTCACCAGCGCCGGCATGGGTTGCATGGCCGCGCTCGATGCCGAGAAATTCCTGGCAGAACAAAGTTAACGCAAGATCGGCTCCAACGGGTCATAAAGCGCGCGGCCACTCCAGGCGGCCTCGCCAAAGGCCAGTTCGGGCAGCGTGTCGGGCTTGTAGCGCAGGCGGCGCAATTCGGCCTCGGTCACCAGCGCGCGGCGGGTCACCAC
>SL_7KL_010_BRINEDRAFT_10001659_pt1 | contig 10546 bp, 8 predicted proteins | sample SodLak_010_BRINE_FD_10663 | JGI IMG/M metagenome (IMG submission 10663)
TACCTTATGTAACCAATGCAATTGCGATTGGGATGGCATTTTCATTTATGTTCAACCGTCGCTATGGGCTCATTAACTGGTTCATCGGGTTATTTGGAATTGGTGAAGTAAACTGGGTTGGTACTGGCGCTTCATGGGGGACTTCTATGTTTGCTTTATTGGTTTATATCACATGGTTAGGCTTAGCCTTTAAGATTATGGTTTTCTTAAGTGGACTTCAAGGGATTGATAAACAATACTACGATGCTGCTAGAGTCGACTCTGCTTCAAAAGCAAGAGTCTTTAGACATATTACTGTTCCTTTATTATCTCCAATGATTATGTATATAACGGTTACTTCGTTTATCGGAGCATTCAAATCCTATACAGAAGTCATCGGAATGTTTGGAGAACGTTTGGGTCCAGCAGGACAACCGAGATTAATGACAACCGTTGTTGCCATTGTCTATGATTCATTAGATCGATCAGGTGCACCGGGTGCACTGAGTGAGGCAGCAGCCGCTTCACTAATTCTATTTGGGATTACTCTTATTTTTACTATCATTAACATGCAAGTTAGTAAAAAGAGAGTCCACTACTAGGAGTTGGGTTCTATGGAAGAACAAGTATTATACGGTAGCGAAAAGCAGATTAAACGTAAACAAAGAATTCGACTTGGGATTGTATATGCCTTCATCGTATTCTTTGCAATCTTAATAATTATTCCGTTTTACTGGATGTTAATTACATCCGTAAAAACGATGACTGAAGTTCAAGCTGATCCACCAATTTTATGGCTGCAACCTTGGAATTGGAGTTTAGAGAACTTTTCAAACGCAATGGAACGTGCCCCGTTTATCAACTTTATTATTAACACAGTCGTTGTGGCAACTTTAGCAACGGTTGGGACAGTAATCACAACCATCTTAACAGCTTTTGCGTTTGCGCGATTAAACTTTAAAGGGCGCGACGCCTTATTCATGGTATTTATCGCAACCATGATGTTACCGGGTGAAATATTCGTTATTACGAACTTTATCACCGTATCAAGATTCGGATGGGTTCATTTAGACCAAACCTATTTCCAAGCGATTTTAGCAATGACTGTCCCATTTATGACAAGTATATTTTTCATCTTCTTCTTGCGTCAAGCCTTTAAACAAATTCCTGATGAACTTTATTATGCTGCTAAAGTCGATGGGAAAACGGATTGGCAATATTTATGGAGAGTCATGGTCCCAATTGCGATTCCAACCATTACAACCATTACTATCTTAAACGCAATGAATACGTGGAATGCCTATATTTGGCCACAACTCGTTGGACAAAGAGAAGAGTTTAGATTGGTATCAAATGGGTTACGTAATGCAGGGTTCGAACTCGATGGTAGAATGATGCATAACGAACAAATGGCCGCTGCGATTATTGTTACAGTCCCACTGATTGTTGTCTTTATTTTACTTAAAAAATACATCATGCGTGGTGTTTCAAGAAGTGGAATCAAAGGGTAATTCACATACCACCTTATTTTTGCAACTTAGAAGAATCCCCTTAAAAATGAAAGCATTTACTTTATAATGGAAACAGATGATTACAACCCTAGTAATCATAAAAAAATAACCAAAAAAATTAGGAGGAAACAAAAATGAAAAAAATTTTTGCAGCACTTTTATCTTTAACCAGTGTCTTTGTTTTAAGTGCATGTCTTGGCGGATCAGGTGACACTGCCGTTGACGTTAACATTCCAGATGCTTTCCCTGAAGAGGAAGTAGAAATTGTTATGTGGCATGCGTTTGGTGATGACAACCAAAACCTTATTAATAATATGTTAGAGGATTTCTTAGCAGATAACCCTAACGTATCAATGAGACAAGTTGGACAAGGGAACTATGATGACCTTCGTTCAGCAACCATCCAAGCAAACGTTGCTGGGTCTACCCCTACACTTGTTATGGGATATCCCGACCACTTCGTTGAGTATTTAGAAGGGAATTCATTGGTACCACTTGATGAGTATATTGACCATGATACTTTCGGCGTTGACATCGATGATTATAATGATGCGTTTATTGCTGAAAACCAGCAATATGTAGATGGATTCCAATATTCTATGCCAATGGCTAAATCAACGGAAATGCTTGTATATAATAGAGATTTCTTTGATCACTATGACATTGAATTTTCACTTGATGATCCAATCACTTGGCAACAACTAGAACAAATGATTGAAGATCATGATATGATTGGTGAGGGTGAGTGGCAAGTACCTCATTTATTCAACTATGACTCAGAAAGTAACTTATTCATCAATGCTTCAAGTCAATGGGAAGCACCTTACACAAACATCGATGGGGAAATTCTTATCGATAACGACAACACGCGTGATATGATGACTTTCTTAAAACAAATGATGGATGATAATATTTTAGCCCTTCCTATCGAATGGGATACAGCGTATGGTTCAGCAGCATTCATCGATGGCGATGTCGCAATGACTCAAGGGTCAACTGCGGGTACGCGTTACAACCTACCAAACAACCCTGATGGAAAATTTGGCGTATTCAACTATGGGGTTATGCCTGCTATTCAAAATGCTGATGGCCCAAATTCTGCTATTCAGCAAGGTCCAAACATTGCAATCATGGCAAACTCTACGGACGCTGAACGTTTAGTAGCTTGGGAAATTATCAAAGAATTAACCTCTCCTGAAAATACAGCCTATTTCTCAATGAACACTGGATATGTTCCCGTTCGTGATTCAGCTTACGAATTAGATGAATACCAAGATTTCTTAGCGATTGCTGAAAATTATGATAATGAAGATGACCCTGATTTCCCTTACGCGCTTGCAAACCGCGTAGCGCAAGCACAAGCGGATTGGTTTGCATTTGAACCTCCATTTACTGGAAGAGTTTCTTCTTCTAACGCAAGACAAGAAGTTGGATTCTTAATTGAAGCACTCTACACCGGTTCTTCTGTTGAAGATGCTTTAGATGATGCTTTAGCTGACTTAATACGATAATTTCATTAAAAGGCGTTCACGCTTGCAAATCAAGCGTGAACACCTTACATATTTTTTTACTTAAACAGTTGATACAATTTTATAATTTTTTACCTGAATCAAAAATATAATATACAACGGAGGATTATAATGAAGAAATTTTTTGCATTTATGCTAATGTTTCTTATGGTTGGAACACTTGCAGCTTGTGGAGATAGCGAAGACCAAGAAGCAGTAGATCGCGCAATTGGAAATTTAAGTATTCCACAAGAAATGTCTAATATTCGCAGTAACTTTGAAGTGCCTGCACAAATCCAAGACTTAGATGTGACTTGGGAAGTTGATCGAGACGATTTAATTGGTTTTGGTAATGTGGTTGAGGGGAATATGTACCCTGAGTTAGAAGTCCAAGTTACAAGACCTGAACCTGGTGAGGGTGACCAAGACATTACGTTAACCGCTACAATCATTAAAGGCGACGCTGAAGCGACGCGTGAATTTGAAGGCCGTGTACGCCAAATGGTTGAAATCGATAGTTATACCGATTTCTCTGAGTTATATGCAAATACAAGCATGAGAGATATTATTACAGCACAAGGGATTGTAACTGCTACTTTCAATGCTGGGTATTTCATTTATGATGGAAATCAACATATTGGTATTTATAACTTCGACCATGGTATGAGCTTAGGCGATGAAGTTTCTGTTACCGGTGAATTTTCCCGTTACAACACACTTTATCAATTAGGTAGCATCGAAGATCAAGAGATTTTATCAAGTGATAATGATTACCACGTTGAACCAACTGAAACCACACTTGCTGATTTCCACGAACAGGATTTAGAACAAATTGACCTTCATGGACATCATTTCACAGTAACAGGCCGTATTGAAACTCGTGGTGAATATGACAACATGGCAATCGTAGACCTTAACGATTCTGACCTTTATTTCATGGTTTATCACCAATCTTGGGCATCTGATATTGAAGTCCTAGAAGATAACGAAGGTGAAATTGTTGAAATTACTGTCATTTATTATACAGAACATTCACGTGATGGTGTACTTGTAGTATTCCAAGGTGATGAAGATGATTTAGGCGAAGTAGAACTTGGAGATGAAGAATTATTTAACTCAGATGTTTCGCAAGTCGACGGAAGTTCATATCTTACTTTTGAAGACGATATTGAATTACCTACTACTGGAGACAATGACACTGAATTCTCTGGATGGACTTCAAGTCATGATGATTTAATCGCTGATGATGGTTCATTCGTAAGCCGTCCAACAGATGATACTGAAGTAACTTTAACAGGTACTGCTACTTTAGGAACATTAAGTGAAGATGTTGAAGTCACTGTTACAGTTATTGGAACAGAAGCAATGAGTATTTCAGACGCTTATGATTTAAACGATGGTGAAAAAGCTCATGTTGAGGGAATTGTAACAGCTTGGAATGTTTATGATGATGGATTGTTCATTCAAAGTGAAGATGGACTTGGTTTATATGTTCGTTTATTCTCACGTGATATGGACGCATTTGAAGATGTAGAACCTGGAGACAAAATTTCTGTATATGGTACCTTAGGTAGATATTCAAGCTGGGGTAACAATGAAAGACAAATTACTGATGACAAACTATTAACTTCAGTTGATAGCGGACATTCTGTTGATCCTATTACTGACAAAACACCAGAGGATATTATTCTTGAGTGGAATAGCTATGATGAAGATGGCGATGCAAATCAAGCTGGGGCTGGTGTGAACTTATTACTTTACCGTATGGAAGATGTTACTGTAGGTGATTTAAATAACTTTGGTGACGCTTTCTTTGGAACACCAACCGTAAATGATGATATCACTGATGATAACGAAGGTGAAGAAAGACAGTTATTAATCGATTTAAGCAATCATGAAGACATTGGATTCCCACAAGAAGATAATGGATATAATGATGGCTTAGAATTAGAATTTATTGAGTTTGTAGTCTATAGATTACATTTTGGAAATGTACGTGTTGTAATAACTGACTTTGAACTTGCTGACTAATTTTTAATAAATAAAACTAAATAAAAAATCCTCCTTACATTAATTGTAAAGAGGATTTTTTTATAGATATAACGGAAATTTTTCTGTTAGAGTTTTTACTTGTGATTTTATTTGATCTAATACAAAATCATTACTTGGATTCATCAATGTGTCATAGATTAACTTCGCCACCAAACGCATGGCATCTTCATCAAATCCTCTTGAAGTAAGTGCAGGCGTTCCTAAACGTATCCCGCTTGTGATAAATGGTTTTTCATCATCATTTGGTACCGTATTCTTATTGCTTGTGATATTGACTCTTTCTAAGAGTTTCTCACTTTCTTTACCAGTTAGACCGCTCAATGATTTAACTTCTACCAATACTAAATGATTATCGGTCCCCCCACTAATCACATTAAATCCTAACCGCATTAATTCACTAGCCAAGGCTTTGGCATTTGAGATTACTTTCGCTTGGTAGACTTTAAAATCACTACTCAAAGCTTCTTTAAACGCAACTGCTTTAGCCGCAATAATATGCATTAATGGTCCCCCCTGAATGCCAGGGAAAATGGTCCGGTTAATTTTTTTATAGATAGCTTCATCATTCGTTAAAATAATACCGCCTCTAGGCCCTCTTAAGGTTTTATGCGTCGTTGAAGTTACAACGTCGGCAACCTCACAAGGATTCTCATGAAGTCCAGCCGCTATTAATCCGGCGATATGTGCCATATCGACCATTAAATATGCACCAACTTCATCCGCAATCCTTCTAAATGCTTTAAAATCAATTGTTCTTGGATAAGCACTAGCGCCCGCAATAATGACTTTAGGGCTAAATTTATGGGCTAAATTTCTCACTTGATCATAATCGATGGTTTGATTTTCTTCACTCACACCATAACTTTTAAAAGTATAATCTATCCCACTAAAATTAAGTGGATGCCCATGTGTTAAATGACCTCCATGATCTAAGCTCATCCCTAAAACAACATCACCATTATCAATTAAACTTCTTAAAGCTCCCATATTGGCAGTTGACCCTGAATGGGCTTGAACATTCGCAAATTTGACGTTAAAAAGTTTTTTGACCCTTTCCTTAGCAAGGGTCTCAATTGTATCAACATGTTCACAGCCACCATAATAACGCTTTTTAGGATAGCCTTCTGCGTACTTGTTGGTTAATATAGAACCATCCGCCTCTAAGACAGCCTCTGAAACAAAGTTTTCACTTGCGATCAATTCAAGATGGTCTTCTTGACGGTTTTTTTCATTCATGATTGTTTCATAAATTTCAGGGTCTTGTTTTTTTAATGCGTTCATAAAAACCTCCTAGAACTACTGTGTAAATTCGGTTTTCCTAATTTCTTTGCGATAACAACAGGGATAATGTTCGCAATTAATAATAAAATTAAAATAATTGAACCACTCACCAACCAAAAGTTTTGAGGTAGAATTCTAATTAATACATCTCCACTTTGTAAAATCCAATCGTCATTATCAAAGAAAATTTCATGGAAAATAGTAAACGCTGCTTGAAAATTCACAACAAACCAACTTCCTACAACCATCACGAATAATAAAGGTAGAATAAAGATATTTTTATACGTATGATAAAGGGTCTCTTTTGATTTAAAAAACATAAAAACACTAATGATGACTACCCCTAAAAAGGAAATCGCTCCAGCAATGCGGACATTGGTATAAACATCACGTACATCTACCATATGACGAATTTCTATATCGCGCATCACAGGGTCACTTTCCCCTTCAAACGCACCAAAATATAAATCATCATGACGATAATTTAAATAATCGATTATTTGGTTTGAAACATAAGTATAGTCGTATTCATACGTTGTTCCATCACTTCTCCACCCTGTGCCATCGTGAGAATCATAAAGCCCCTCAGAAATACTCATATAAGGTCTTGTTGTTAAAAGGGAAGCAAATAAAGCTACCAAAAATATTGGATACATAATCCATACTAAGACTTTTAATAGTCGCATAATATCACCCAGTTCATTGTATCATAAAGCCATTAAACAAGGAATAAAAGTGAGTCAAATGACCCACTTTTATAGTTATTGTTTGGCTTTTTCTAAAACTTCAAAACACTCTACAGTATTTTGGAGGAGTGAAGCAATCGTCATTGGACCCACTCCGCCTGGAACAGGCGTGATAAAGGCCGCTTTTTCTTTGGCGCTTTCAAATTCAACATCTCCAACTAATTTATCATCCACACGGTTGACTCCAACATCAATAACGGCCGCGCCTTCTTTAATCATATCGCCTGTTATCATATTGGCTCTTCCTGCGGCTGCGATTAAGATATCCGCATCAAGACATTCTTTCTTTAAATCCTTCGTACGTGAATGGGCGATTGTCACAGTCGCATGCTTTCTTAACAAGAGCTGAGCCACTGGTTTTCCAACAATATTACTTCTCCCAACAATCAATGCTTTTTGGCCTTGAAGGGGAATATCGATGCTTTCAAGCATGGTTAATATCCCTTTAGGGGTTGCAGGTAATACCCCAGGTGTTCCTATTTGTAGGGCTGCGATATTTAAAGGATGGAATCCATCAACATCTTTTTGTTGTTCAATGGTATCAATTACTTTATTTGAATCAATATGATCAGGCAAAGGAAGTTGTACTAAAATTCCATGAACATCAGGGTCTACATTCAGCTTTTTCACCATATCGATCAATGCATCTTCAGTGATTGATGGATCTGGGGTTAATTTTGTGCTTTTAATGCCTGCTCTTTCACAAGCTCTTTCCTTCGCTCTTACATAACTTTGACTGGCTGGGTCTTCGCCTACTAAAATAACGACTAAGTGTGGCGTATTGTTATAGGTTTCTTTTAACGCTGATACTTGCGTTTTCACAGAAGCACGAATGTCTTTTGATAATGCTTTTCCATCAATAATTGTTGCGGGCATTAAGAATCATCCTCCATTAAATAAGAATCTACGATTTCTCCATAAAACATGATATGTGTATCATGTTGTTTATAGTGTGATGCTTTAATATCATCAGGAATTAAAGCCGGTTCTTGGGTTTGCGTATAAATGATATTACATTCATACTGCAATTCACATTCTTTAATTACAGGGGTGTTTACCCTTTTTGAAGGCACCAGTGTTAAATTGGCCGCATCAAATTTATCCATATCTCTTCCCGATTTAGACCCTGCGATTTTTAAGGCTTCTTTAAGTGTGCCTTCTTTGGGCACATTAATCGTAAAATCTACTGCGTTTAATAAAACATCATAGGTATAACGAGAATATCTGACATATGCGATAAAAACAGGTTTACTCCAAACAACCCCTATATGCCCCCATGCAATTGTCATGGTATTGGTGTTACCTTGGTCATCTTTAGCGGTAATAAATATACCTTTTGGAAGTTGTTTTAATAGTTTATCTGAATGCTCATGAATCTTTTTTAACACATTAGGCCTCCTAGTTTATAAATATAGGTCACTATATTTTTCCTTCAAATAACGAATATAGTATTTTGGATTAAAAGCTTCACCAGTTACATTTTTTAGTATTTGTTCTGGTTTAAGTGAAGATCCAAAACAATGGATTTTTTCTTTTAACCATTCGTTAATTTTATGAATCTTATCTGCTTCAATCAATGCCTCAAAATCTATCTCTTCTTTGATGGTGTAATAGATTTGTGCAGCGTAAGCACTTCCGAGTGCATAGGTTGGAAAGTACCCAAACATGCCTCCACTCCAATGAACATCTTGTAAAATCCCATTGGATGGTTTATCAACATCGATATTTAAGTACTGTTTCATTTTTTTATTCCACATTTCAGGTAAGTCATCCACTTTTGTTCCTTCGTTAAAAATGGAGCGTTCTATTTCATAACGAATTAAAATATGTAAAGGATAGGTAAGTTCGTCAGCTTCAACGCGTATAAATGATTCTTCAACTCTGTTAATTCCACGATAAAAGTCTTCGACATTCACATCTTTTAATTGATCTGGGAAGATACTTTTTAGTTTTGTAAAATGAACATTCCAAAATTCTTGGCTTCTTCCAATGACATTTTCATAAAATCTAGATTGAGATTCATGAATGCCCATTGAAGCACCATTTCCTAAATTGGTCATGTCAAACACTTCATCAATTTGTTGTTCATATAGCGCGTGACCAAGTTCATGAATGCCTGCAAATATGGAAGAAAAGACAAAGTCTTCTAAATATCTAACTGTTAGGCGGACATCTTTAGAATGCGTATTCCAAGTGAATGGGTGAACACTTTCTTTTAAGCCGCCACGATCTAAATTATAGTCAAAAACATCCAGTAGATATTCTACAAACTCTTTTTGTTTTTCTTTAGGATATTTTCTACTGATAAAATCATCGTTTTCATTTTCTTTGGCTTCTAAAACCTCTTGCACAAAAGGCACCAATTCTTCTTTAATTAAATCGAAGAATTCATCGTATTTTTCCATGTTCATGCCTTCTTCAAAATCATCGAGTAATATGTTATAAGGTGTGTCAGTATCACTTCTATAAGCGACCATCTTTTTTTGATAGTCGATGATTTTTTCTAAGTACGGTTTAAAGACTTCAAAATCATCATTTTCTTTTGCGTCTTCCCAAACTCTTTGAGCCATTGTTCGCATTTTATTGTATTCAATATATTCCCCTTTAGGAATTTTATCGATTTTATCTAAGCCTTTTTTTGCTTTCTCTACTTCTCTTTTTTGGTTATCATTCAAATCTTCACTTTGAGATAGCAAACTATTAATCGCTTGTTTATACTCTTTTGAAGTCGTTAAAGAAAAGTGTTCACCGCTGATAATAGAAAGCATTTCAGAACGGTATGGAAAACAATCTTTCGGGGCTTCTGTATTAGAATCCCAACTGGCAATTGAAAGCACCGTTTGGTAAGCTTTCATCTTTTTTTGTATTCCCTTAAATGTATCAAAATCACTCATTGTATACTCCTTTCAAATAAAGCAAAAAATCCTCTTTATTTAATCGATTAAAATAATCCTTTTGCGTTGCCTAAATCATCAATATCCATATCCATCGCTGCAGGACGTTTAGGGAGTCCTGGCATGGTCATCATATCCCCAGTTAACGCAACGATAAATCCTGCACCAATTGATGGAGATAATTCTCTTATTGTAATTTCAAAATCTCTAGGTCTTCCAATTAATTTAGGATCATCGCTTAAAGAGTTTTGGGTTTTAGCCATACATACTTGGAGCTTGTCCCATCCATTTTTCTTAAACCTTCTTAATTGGTTCTTCGCTTTTTTAGAGAAATTAACACCTTTTGCGCCATAGACAGTGGTTGCTATTTTTGTGATTTTATCTTCTAATGAATCCTCATTTTCGTATAAACGTTTGAATGTTAAAGTATTATTTTCCATTGACTCTAACACTTTATTTGCTAAATCAACAGCACCTTCTCCACCTTTTTCCCAGTGCTTAGAAACACTGAAAGGATGGTTGTTTGCTTCTAACCATTCACTTAATGCTTTAATTTCTTCGTCTGTATCATGCTC
>SL_7KL_010_BRINEDRAFT_10001662_pt1 | contig 10537 bp, 8 predicted proteins | sample SodLak_010_BRINE_FD_10663 | JGI IMG/M metagenome (IMG submission 10663)
GGAATGGTTGTTGTTGCTGATGATCAGCAGAAAGGCAGGGGGCAGCATCAAAAAGATTGGGTAACGAACCCCGGCGAAAATCTGACATTTACACTTGCTTTGAAGCCGGATCGAGCCGAAGGTTTATCGTTATTAACGCTTTCCAGTGCACTCGCGGTTGCCGATGTTTTACATCGATATGTGGAAAAAACATTTTCCCTTAAATGGCCAAATGACATTTATGTTGATCAAAAGAAGATTGGCGGGGTTTTAACGGAATGTTCTTTTCTGGGGGCAAATCCTGAGAAAGTTCTCATTGGTATCGGGGTAAACATAAATCAGAAAACCTTTGAAGAGGAGCAAGTTGGGAATGCGGTCTCTTTGAGCCAGTTGGCAGGAAAATATTTTTCGAGGGAGGAACTGCTGGCTGATATTTTAAAAATGATTGAACAGTTGTATCAGAGTTGGGCAGAACGCGATAAAACACTGCACAGAAAAGTGAGCAGTGCATTGATTGGGTATGGTGATTGGGTTAGGTTAAATGTTGATGGAGAGTTAGCTGAAGGGCGATATAAATTTTTGGGAGTTAATGAAAAAGGTGAGTTATTAGTAATAAATGAGAAATTAGAGCTCAATACCTATTCACATGAGCAAATTCGAATCATCACCGGTAACAAAAGCATTTCGAAAATCCGTTAACGATTACCTGCCGGATTCCTCATTATTAATTGTTGGAGCCAGTGGCGGTCCCGACTCCATGGCGCTCATGTACTTATTGCATCGTTTTGAATTGAATGCAATTATCGTGCATTGCAATTATCAAATGAGGGGAGAGGATTCTGAAAAAGATCAGAGACTTGTAGAGAAAATGAGCGCATTCTGGGGATTTGAGTGCGTATCAGTACGTTTGGAAATCGACTCAACCGGCAATTTTCAGGAGTGGGCCAGAGAACGGAGGTATGAGATATTTTCAGACTTAAAGCGTGAGTTTGATGCAGATTTTGTGGTTACAGCCCATCATCAGGATGACCAAATTGAGACGATTCTGCAACGAATTTTAAGAGGCTCGGGAATTTCTGCCTGGAGCGGAATTAAACCGATTGAAAACCGGCTATTCAGGCCATTGCTTGACGTAAGTAAAGCTGAAATATTGAGATTTGTAGAGCAGTTCAACGTACCCTACAGAATTGACAACAGTAATGAGGAATCAACCTATGCCAGGAATTTTCTGCGGCATAACTGGTTTCCGGAGCTTCAGAAATTTTTTCCGGGGTGGCGGGAAAATATTTTAAAACTGTCGGTTCGGGGAACAGAATTTAGGTTGATGGCAGATGAGTTATTAAAATCGGTAAGAGAAAGTGACCGCTCACTAAATAGGTCTGAATTTTTAAATTTGCCAAAGCAAGTGCAGCCACCTGTGCTGTATCAATTTTTGGAATCTGTAAAGTTTGATATTGATGTGAGCAGTTCAGTAAATAGTATATCAAAAAAGTTATCTGAACTGCAGTCGGGCAGAGCCGTTCATTTGTCGGAAAAATTTCAGATTATCAGAGACAGAGATCTCTTTACAGTTCAAAAAATTGGAAGAGAGCAAAAATCTCCGGTTGAAATAACTTCTGATGATCTCAGTCAAGTCAAAAAAGTATATGGTATTCAACTGGAGATTGAGAAGTTTACCGGAGAGTTTAGCCCGAGAGCACTCTCAATGGATTTATCTAAAATAGCCTTTCCAATAACTATCAGGCAGTGGGAAGAGGGGGATTCAATCAGGCCGCTGGGAATGAAAGGCACACAGTTGGTATCAGATCATTTAACGAATAGAAAAATATCATCGGCTCGAAAATCTGAAGCTTTTCTGATAGAATCTTTTGATGGAAATATTTGTGCCGTTATATTCCCTCACATTAGTTCAGACGATCAAATGGGGACCATATCAGAGCTAGTCCGTTGTTCTTCTGAAACAAAAAAAGTACTAGTTATTCGCAATTAAACGTAATTCATGAATTTGTATCTGCCCGAAAAAATTAACGTTCAGGGTGAGGAGTTTAGGGTCTATCTCACCCAGGAAGAAATTCAACAAAGAATAAAAAATATTGGTCAAACACTGAGCCAGAAATTTATGGACAAGCGCCCCATTTTTATTGGTGTGCTCAACGGCTCCTATATTTTTCTGGCAGATTTGATGCGCTATGTAAGTATTCCCTGCGAGGTGGATTTTCTGAAACTGAGCAGTTACGGTGATGAAAAAGTTTCATCAGGTCAGGTGCGTGATTTAAAACAGATTGATGCAGATATCAGTGATCGGCACGTAATTATTGTAGAAGATATTGTGGACACAGGATTATCAATGAAGTATTTAGTTGATAAGCTGAAATTTCATAAACCGGCCTCTCTTACGGTTGTAACATTGCTGCATAAAACAGAAGCTACTAAACACGAAGTGCAGATTGATTATACTGCTTTTAAAATTCCAAACCTGTTTGTTTTAGGTTATGGATTGGATTTTGCGCAGGAGGGTAGAAATCTGGGGCAGATTTATATTCAAGTAAAAAAGGATAAGGATTAAATTTTGATTTATTTGTAATCGAGGTTGCAAAGGGCTTTGAAAGCTTCATATATTTGATGCTCTCAATAAGATGAGAAAAAATTTCGAACACGGAGAGATGGCTGAGTGGTCGAAAGCGCTCCCCTGCTAAGGGAGTAAACCCCGAAAGGGGTTTCGAGGGTTCGAATCCCTCTCTCTCCGCACTTTAAAAGGATGCTATTTGAAGAAATGGCATCCTATTTTTTTATTCAAATCAGGTTATATCATGTCTCTTCTGGTTTTAGAATTTATCCCTGCCGCTTTTATTCCCCTGTTTATCTTTTTTGCACGAATACTGGATGTAAGTATCGGCACCATTCGGATCATGTTCGTTTCGAAAGGATACAGAGGCAAAGCAACCCTCCTGGGATTTATAGAAGTGTTGATCTGGATTATCATAGTCGCTCAGATTTTTCAAAATCTTGATAACTGGCTCAACTATGTAGCATTTGCCGGCGGGTTTGCTACCGGTAATTATGTAGGTATGTATATAGAAGAAAAAATGAAGATGGGTGTACAGATCTACAGAATTATTGTTAATCAAGAGAATTCGGGATTAGCGGAAGAACTGATGAATAGAGATTTTCGCGTAACTGTTGTACCCGGAGAAGGGAAGTTTGGTCCGGTTAAAGTACTATTTACTGTTGCTAAGAGAAAACGCTGGCAGGAGTTGTCGGATGTTGTAAATGAGTTTGCACCAAATGCTTTTTATTCTGTGGAAGATGTAAAGAGAGCATCAGATATGGAAGATGTCATTCAGCACAATAGTCAGGATCTCCTTTCAAGGATGCTGAGATTAAAAAAGGGAATTTGATCTCGAAAATTAAAGGGAGATAGTCAACTCGCACTGATCAACTTAGAATAAGTTGCCAAAAGGCGTTTCTAAACAAGATGGAAAAGGCTCTCCAATGGGTATTATTTTTCAATTCTTTCGTCTGCCAACTCATGATTAGAAGATATTAATCTGAAGCTTCTATTGGTTCTTGCCTAAATAAGTACATATAAAATAACAGTATAAATTAAGGTATATAATAAAATACACTGCTCTTTATTTACATTAGAAATAACGTTATACATGGTGATATTTTTGTAAAAGTTTTGTAAAAATAGGGGAGGCCTAAATGCCTTAAAAGGAGTGAATACAATAATAAAGAGAGGCAAAAGGGGGAAATCACATCTAAAACTTAACAGGGATAAGCATTATGAAAACTAAACTATGGGGTATTTTTATACTCATCTTAACGAGCATGCTGTATCTAACGGCATGCGATAATAGCACGAGTCCGGGAATTGAAGATTCATTAGAGCTGTATACTGGACTGGTAGCAGTGCCGGGAGCAAGTAATACGACTTTATTGGTAAATAAGGGGAGAGATCTATCAAATGATGGATATTTTCAGATAAATGTTACCAATACAGAGTCAAATCTATGGTTCGAGAATACTGAGGTTGCAGCTTGGTGTTTAGAGTGGAAAAAACCTCTCAGGTCAAATAATGATGAGCATACAGAAGTACGTTGGTTTGACACTAGTCAAAACAATAAATGGAAACCAATGAATTACTTTTTAAGTATGAGAAAGGAATTCCAAAAAAACGATGAAGAGCTGACCTTCAGGGAATTTCAGGCTGCAATCTGGAGTCTGGCCGGTTATATGGAGATTGCACCGGAATTTGATTTAACAAAACTTTCGGACAGTGAACTTCCAAGTGATTTCAGAACGAACGGGGTTGCAAATTTCAATAAGCAGAAAGTCCTTGATATGGTAAGTAATGTATTGTCTAATTACTCAAGTGTAGTTGTATCGTACTATGGAGTTGTCGGGCAAACAGCAGACGATCAACAGGATATCATCAAAGATCCGGAAGATCCCAGTGATCCAGAAGTAGGAATTGATAGAATTGAGTTGATACCTGATCCTGCAGAAGTCAGAGAGACCTTAACCATTCAAATGGATGCAACTGTTTATAATGAAGAGAATGAGATCGTAAGTTGTAATTTGGATTGGACAATCGGTGACGGTTTTTATGCTTCAGTTGATGGAAACGGTTTAGTTACAGGAATTAATGAGGGGCAAACAACGGTAACCGCAGATTGTAATGGAATAAGTGCTACTGCTACAGTAGTTGTTACTCCACCCCCGCCCGTGATTGATGAGGATACATATATCTATATCTATTTTGATTCTTCTGGTTCAATGGATAGCACATTAAGTCCATTGGTATCAATGAGAAATAACTTGTTAAGAAGTGCATTGCTTCCATTTTACAATAATAATGAAGCTGCGTATGATGAACAGGTGAATGTGATTAGCTGGAGTAATGAGCGAACATTCAATGTTATGAATTTACAGGGTGCACAACCTCCGGATGGAAATGTCATTGTATTGGTGTTCCAGGATGAGGCTCATTCAACGTATCATGGAAGTGGTTCGACGTGGAGCCCTAATTCTGCACGGACATTTAATTTTAACACTGATATTACTAATCTAAGAACGCGGTTGGATCAGTTTGCGAATGATTTTAGTCCGGAATATTACAGAAGCGTCATTTTCCAAGTGACTAACACTACATTCTCGGGAGTTGAAAGTCAAGTGGGAGCTAATTTTAAAGCACTAATTCAGGCTGTTGAAAATGGCACCGGAAATTATGCGCCACCTTACGGCCTGTCCGATCGTAGTGAAATAACTTATGTCTATGACGTTGAGGACGGTGATAGTCCCGAAGCATATTTAGAATTGGTAATTGACGCATTGAAAGATCTCGGATTCCAGCTCTAAATAACTTGTATCAACATTAATTTTATAGAAAAGGAAGGGCACTTTAGTCCTTCCTTTTTTATTCCCCAACCACAGTCATAACCAACCTCCTCGCCCCACCCCGATTCCTGTGCTCACAAAGATAAATCCCCTGCCACGTTCCCAGGTTAAACGCTCCGTCTGTTACAGGTATGGATACAGAACTCCCGAGCAGTGAACTTTTTATGTGGGATGTCATATCATCCGGCCCTTCCAAAGTGTGTTCAAACAGTGAACTGTCTTCCGGAACCATTCTGTTGAAATGCGACTCGAAATCGCGGCGTACGGAAGGGTCAGCGTTTTCATTGATCGTTAAACCGGCGCTGGTGTGCTGAATGAAGATATGTGCAATTCCGGCTTTGACATCTCTTAACTCAGGGATTTTCTCAAGAACCTCATCTGTTATCAGTTGAAAGCCTCGAGGTTTAGGTGAAAGTGTAATTGTTTTTTGAATCACGCTCATAAGCTATCCAAAGATTCCTTTAATAACACCGCCATCGTGACTAATTGTCTGCCCGGTTACATAGCCGCTATGAGGCGACAAAAGCCATGCTGCCAATGACGCAAGCTCTTCGGCCTTACCCATTCTTTTCACGGGAATATTTGCAACCAATTCTTCTTTTGCTTTGTCGTAAGAGATCCCTTTGATACTGCTGTTATTCTGGATCACTCTTTCAATGGCAGGGGTTTCATGGGAACCGGGCGCCAATACATTCACGGTTACCCCTTTATCAGCAATTTCCAAAGCAAGTGATTTGGCAAAACCGACAACCCCGGCTCTAAATGAATTGCTCAATGATAAAGAGGGTAGAGGCTGTTTTACTGATTGGCTCTCAACAAAGAGTATCCGGCCATAGTTGTTTTGAACCAGAAGAGGAGCCAGGCGAAGTGAAAGATCAATTTTCCAGCGCATAACAAGTTGCCAGGCAGCATCCCAGTCTGTCATATCGGTATTCTGAGGTGTTCCGGTCGGCGGGCCACCGGCATTGAGTACTATACCATGAAAGGATCCTTTTTTTACACTCTTCTCAATCTTGGAAAGCGTTTCACTATAGATCAAGCTCCCTTCTATGATAGTGGTCTGTTTTTCGTAGTGGCTGTATTTATCTTTTAAAAGGTTTCCACGCCGGGCGACTAAGACAACATGTGCCCCCTCTTTTAACAGTTGACGCGCAATGGCTTCACCGAAACCGCTGCTCGCTCCACACACGATAAACCGTTGTTTTTCAAGTTTTAAATTCATGGTACTACAATTGGGTTAGTATAGTTAATGCAGAAATAATATCGACTTGTCGTAATAAAAGCTTATTTTAGGAAGCTGTAAACATTTTCATTTAAATAATAAACTTAATCTGATTTGTTCAAGGCAAATCAGATGGTGATTTACCAAATTTATGACACAAGATATTAGAAATATAGCCATTATCGCTCACGTTGATCACGGGAAAACCACACTGGTTGACCAAATGCTTAGACAGAGCGGTACATTCAGAGAGAATCAACAAGTAGACGAGAGAGTAATGGACTCCGGTGACCTCGAAAAAGAGAAGGGGATTACCATTAGTTCTAAAAACACAGCCGTTATCTGGAAAGATACCAAAATCAATATTGTGGATACACCGGGTCACGCTGATTTCGGAGGTGAAGTGGAGCGTATTCTGAAGATGGTAAACGGTGTGATTCTGCTTGTGGACGCTGCAGAAGGCCCTCTGCCACAAACAAAATTTGTACTTCGAAAATCACTTGCACTTGGCTATCAACCCATTGTTCTGATTAACAAAATTGACAGACAGGATGCGCGTCCGGATGCGGTTCTGAATATGATATTTGATCTTTTTGTATCACTGGATGCCAGTGATGAACAGCTCGATTTCCCGGTTCTATATGCGGCTGCTATTGAAGGCTATGCTAAAAACGAACTTGAAGACGAGAACGTGGATATGGCACCGCTGTTTGATAAGATTGTAGACCACATCCCACCGCCAGAGCAGATTACAGATGCTCCGTTCAAAATGCTGGTAAGCAGTGTAGATTGGAATGATTATGTTGGTCGTATTGCCATTGGCCGTGTAGAGCAGGGTACGATCAAAACCAATCAGGAAATTATTTTGATGGACCGTAAGGGAAATCAGAAAATAAAAGCAAAAGCTACTAAACTGTTTACGTTTAACGGGTTGAACCGGGAACCGGTAGAGGAAGCTCAGGCGGGAGATATTTTTGCCATGGCAGGGTATGATGCCGTTGAGATCGGCGATACGCTTACTCACGTTTCAGACCCTACTCCGATCGAGTACTACGATATTGATCAGCCAACTATGGCGATGTACTTCAGAGTAAATAACTCTCCTTTTGCAGGTCTGGAAGGCGATTATGTGACGTCGAATATGATAAAGGATCGTCTGAATAAGGAGATCCGGACCAACGTATCCATTCAGGTTGAGCAGACAGAAAATCCGGATATTTTCAGAGTGGCCGGCCGGGGAGAACTTCAGCTTTCGATCCTGATTGAAACCATGAGAAGAGAGGGATTTGAATTTGCAGTTTCAAGACCGGAAGTGCTTTACCGGGAAATTGATGGACAGACTCACGAACCGTTTGAAGAGGTTGTAGTGGATGTTCACTCCGACTACAGTAATAAAGTGATCGACAATCTTCAGAAAAGAAAAGGTATCATGACATCGATGGTACAGGAAGGAGAGAACCACAGAGTTGAGTTTAAAGTGCCTTCGCGAGGATTGATCGGTTTCAGGGGAGAGATGCTAACTGAAACCCGCGGAACAGGTATCATGCACCAGCAGTTCGACTCTTATGAGCCTTATGCCGGTGACATTCCCGGACGTACACGAGGTGCTCTCATCTCTCTTGAGAAAGGTGATGTAACACCTTATGCCCTGGAGGGGCTTCAGGACAGAGGCCAGTTCATCGTGCAGCCGGGTGACCCCGTTTATACCGGGCAGGTTGTTGGGATTAACAATCGTGCAGATGATCTGGTTGTGAACGTAGTAAAAAAGAAAAATCTTACGAATCACAGAGCGACACAAACTGCTGATTCAGTGAAAATTTCTCAAGCGAAAAAAATGAGTCTCGAACAGTGTATTGAATTCATCGACAATGATGAGCTGCTGGAAGTGACTCCAAAAAGCCTGAGAATTAGAAAAACCTATCTCGATCATAACGAGCGAAAAAGAGCTGAGAAGCAGAAAGAGCTGGTTTAACTCACCCCCTGTCCCCCGTCTCTATCTCGATAGAGAGGGGGAGCTACAGAATTGATTATTAAGAATCTACGAGGTCAGGTAAAAAGTTAGATTACAAAGTCCTCATTTCTTGCTTGAATACAAGGGAACAGGGGATGAGTCTTATAAGGAATGACTGTTTATATTTTATCGTTTTCATTCACATGAGAAACTTCAACAGTCACAGAGTCTTTAAACAAAATCAAAAAGAACCTAATCCGGATGGGGATTATGTTCTCTATTGGATGCAGATTAACCGGCGATTTCACTACAATTTTGCACTGGAATACGCCGTAGGTTGGGCCAATAAACTTGGCAAGCCACTGCTAATCCTGGAAGCATTTTCTTGCGATTATCCCTGGGCAACAGAACGATCTCACTCATTCATGATGCAGGGGATGAAAGAGCATCTGGATTATGCAACAGATCAGGATCTGAACTATGTTTCCTTTGTGGAAGGGGAGGGAGGACAGTATAAGAAACTACTTTTTGATCTGGCTTCTAACGCATCTGTTCTGGTTACGGATGAGTACCCCGTCTTTATTATGAAAGAGAGAAACCGGGATTATCCAAAGGAGTTGAATATTCCGTACATCACAGTAGACAGTAATGGTCTCATCCCGCTTGGCCTGACCGATAAAGATCCCTACAGCGCATATTTTTTCAGGAAAATTATGCAAAAACATTTTGTGGAGGCGTTCACAAATCCGCCGAAGCGGAATCCGCTGGATGAGTTGGAGGTTCATTCAAAAGTAGAATTATCGGAATCCGTTTTTGATAATCTCCCTGATGCGAAAAAAGCATTAAATGATATTCCGGGCTTTATAGCCAAGCTAAATATTAACCGTGATGTAAAAGCGATTGAGTGGCAAGGCACACGTTCGGCCGGTCTTGGTATGCTTGGGCAATTTATTAAAAATGGATTGCTGGAATATGATGAGAAACGAAACGATCCGGATGAGAAAAAAACAAGCCAGCTCAGTCCCTGGCTTCATTTTGGAAAAGTTTCGGAGTACGAAATTGTGAAAGCTGTTTTAGAACATCAGCCGGAAGGTTGGGATCTGGATAAGATCACATTTAATAAAGGCTCAACCGGCGGTTTTTTTAATGGCAATCCGAACATCGACGGTTTTCTGGATGAGGTGATTACCTGGCGCGAGGTTGGTTTCCATTTTGCCCATCACAGGCCCGACTATGACAGAATTGACAGTTTACCCGACTGGGTACAGAAGACGATGGATGAACATCGTGATGACCCGAGAGAGTGGGTTTACAGCTATGATGAACTGAAAAATTCCCAAACTCACGATGAGATCTGGAACGCAGCTCAAACTCAACTGCGTGAAGAGGGAATTATCCATAACTATCTGAGGATGCTTTGGGGTAAAAAAGTGATCGAGTGGACACCGGATTATGAAACTGCTGCTCAATATCTAATTGACCTGAACAACACGTATGCCATTGACGGTCGCGATCCCAATAGCTATTCAGGTATATTCTGGTGTCTTGGGCGATTTGATCGGGCATGGCAGGAGAGATCTGTTTTTGGAAAGTTGCGCTACATGACCAGTGAAAGTACCCGCAAGAAAGTGAAGCTGAAAGAGTATCTGAACCGATATGGAAATCAGAAAAGTCTGCTCTGATTTGTACCTATAACTTCAGTCATTAAAAATCTCCCCTAAAAAGGGGACAAAAAGAGGGGTGTAATTTTTTTAAAATTCAATCCGTATTTACACAATCTTGGTTTTTTTTCTGATGCGCTTACAACTGAACTCTTGTTCTACAGCTCCCCGATTAAAGCATTTACCAGTCGCGCAAAGTCCTCTTTGCGGGTTTCGGCGGCAGCTTTTACTTCTGCATGATCCAGTTTCTGTTTGAGAACTCCGGCCGCCATATTAGTAACGAGTGAGATTGCTGCAGCGGGTAAATTAAGCCGTGAAGCCTCT
>SL_7KL_010_BRINEDRAFT_10001663_pt1 | contig 10534 bp, 9 predicted proteins | sample SodLak_010_BRINE_FD_10663 | JGI IMG/M metagenome (IMG submission 10663)
GAGGTTCATGCCTTTGGCCCCGGTCGGCGGCACAATATGGGCGGCATCGCCGGCCAGCAGCAGGCGACCAAAGCGCATCGGCTCGCAGACGAAGCTGCGCATGGCGGTGACGCTCTTTTGCAGGATCGGGCCGGGTGTGAGCCGGAATCCATCCGCGCGCGAAAGCCGGGCATCGAGCTCCTCCCAGATCCGCTCATCGGGCCAATCGGCGAGATCGGCATCGGGCGGGCATTGCAGATAGAGCCGGCTGATCTGTGGCGAGCGCATGGAAAGCAGCGCGAATCCGTGATCATGGCCGGCATAGATCAGTTCGTGCGAGGCCGGCGGTATGCGCGCGAGCACGCCGAGCCAGCCGAACGGATAGACCCGCTCGTAGAGCGTCAGCGCCTCGGGCGGGATCGATGCGCGGCAGATGCCGTGGAAACCGTCGCAGCCGGCGATGAAATCGCAGGCGATCTCATGCGTGACGCCGTCGCTTGTGTAATGGATCGCGGGGTGATCCGTATCGATGTCGCGCACGGCGACATCCGCGCACTCGAAGCGAATCACCTCGCCGTCTTCAAGCCGCGCGGCGATGAGATCCTTCACCACCTCGTGCTGGCCGTAGACCATCACGTTCTTGCCGGTGAGCGCCTTCAGATCGATGCGATGCGCCTCGCCTGCAAATTGCAGGAACAGCCCGTCATGCTCGAGCCCCTCGCGGTCCATGCGGGCACCGAGCCCGGTCTCGCGCAGGACGGCGGCGGTCTCGTGTTCGAGCACGCCGGCGCGGATGCGCTGCTCCAGATGGGCGCGTGATTTCGTCTCGATGATGAGCGATTCGATCCCGGCCTGCGCCAGGAGATGCGACAGCAGCAGCCCGGCGGGGCCGGCTCCCACGATTCCCACCTGCACGCGCTCGCGATGCGGCTGTTGCGTCATGTTCCCCTCCCATCGCCGGCGGACCCCGCGATGGCCACCGGCGAAACCTTTCATCAACCATCTGTTGCGGTTGATTATTTGCTTTCCGACAAGCATCCGCCGCACCGCGAGCCCTGTCAATCGCAGCACGCGCCGGGCGTGGCGGATGCGTGTGCCTTCGCAGGCGCAGCATCGGAAGGCGCGCTGCGTCGATTGACGGCGCGATCCGGGCTGCTTACCTCTTAATGTCCAGACCCGGTGCGACGGCCCGTCGCGCGCAAGAACAGGGGGAAACGATGACGCTTCGTATTTCCGGCAAGAACATGGATATCGGCGATGCTCTGCGCTCGCATGTCGAGGCACGTGTCGAGGGGGCTTTGGCCAAATATTTCGACGGCAACGTCGCCGTGACGGGGCATGTCACCATCGAGCCGGAAGGAAGCGGCTACCGCACCGATTGCGTGCTGCATCTCGCCACGGGCGTCACGCTCGAATCGACGGGCAGCGCCATGGATGCGCATTCCGCCTTCGATCAGACAGCGCACCGCATCGAGAAGCGGCTGCGCCGGCACAAGCGCCGCCTGCGCGATTATTCGCAAAACGGCAAGGCCGCGGAACAGATGAAGGCGAGCTATTCGGTGATCGAGGCGCCGTTCGACGAGTCGCTGGACGCCGAGGAAACCGAGGGAGAATTCCACCCCGTCGTCATCCACGAGGAAACCAAGTCGTTGAAAAAACAGTCGGTGAGCGAGGCCGTGATCGAACTTGATTTGACAGGAGCCCCCTGTTTGGTGTTTCAGCATGCGGGAAGCGGGCGGATCAATATCGTCTACCGCCGTACCGACGGGGCGATCGGCTGGATCGATCCCCCGGCGGAGCAGTCATGAGGCCGTGATCGGCCTCACCGAAACATCAGGGGGCTCCCACATGACGCAAAGCGTGATTCTGCGCGGTCATGGGCGCGCCCCCGTCGTGACAGAGCCTGATGAACGTCATGCTTCTTGAGATCCTGTCGTCCGAAGCCGTGATTCCGGCCCTCAAGGCCAACGGCAAGAAACAAGCGCTCCAGGAAATCAGCGCCCACGCGGCCCGTCTCACCGGGCTCGAGGCGCATGAGATCTTCGAGACGCTGCTCCAGCGTGAGCGCCTCGGCTCGACCGGGATCGGGGAAGGCATCGCCATTCCCCATGGCAAGCTGGCTGATATCGACAAGCTCTTCGGCCTCGTCGCGCGCCTCGAAAAGCCGATCGATTTCGAGGCGATCGACGGGATGCCGGTCGATTTCCTGTTCCTGCTGCTGGCCCCCGAGGCCGCCGGTGCGGATCATCTCAAGGCGCTCGCGCGCATCGCCCGGGTGCTGCGCCACCCCGGTGTGCTCGAGCGGCTGCGCGCGGCGACCGACGGGGACGCGATCTATGCCGTGCTGATGGAGAACTCGGCCCCGCAGGCGGCCTGAGGCTGGAAAGCCGGCGCGGCGCCCTCATTCCCGGTCCGGGTCATCCCCTGCTGCGTCTTGCGCGCCGTATTGCCCCGCGCCTTCCTGCTGCGCATCGTCTGCCTGCGTGCGGGCATCTTCGAGCAGGTTCAGCCGGTCTATCGCGCCTTGCAGGATATAGCTCGCGGCGAGCTTGTCGACGAGCTGGCCGCGCCGCGCCCGCGAGGCATCCGCTTCGAGCAGGGTGCGCGTCACCGCCATGGTGGAGAGCCGCTCGTCCCAGCCCACGACCGGGCAGGCGATCACGCCTTCGAGATTGCGCATGAAGCTCTGCGTGGATTGCGCGCGCGGGCCGGCGCTGCCATCCATGTTGAGCGGCAGGCCGACGACGATGGCCGCCACTTCGAAACGCTTCACGATCTTCGCGATTTCCGCCGCATCCTTCGTGAATTTGCCGCGCTTGAGCGTCTCCAGCGGCGAGGCGATGCGCCGCTCGACATCCGAGAGCGCGAGACCGATGGTCTTGGTGCCCAGATCGATGCCGATCAGACGCCCGTAACGCGGCAGCTTGCCGACGAGCCCTTCGAGCGCCACTGTCATGGGAGCCGCTCCGCGCGGGCCGAATCAGAACCTGCGCAGTCGGATGAAACGCAAGCCTTGCTGTGGCGTTGCGCAGGATGAGGCGGTGACGGGCGGTTACGGGCGGGCATCACGTTCTGTCCGGAAAAGAAAAGGCGGTGCGCCGCTTCTTTAAGTCAAACACGGAGGATAAGCGAGCCATGAAGATCACCTGGTACGGCCATTCGGCCTTTCGCCTCGCATTCGGCGAGAACAACGTCCTGATCGATCCCTTCTTCACCGGCAATCCCGCTTTCGAGGGCGATGTGGAGAAGGCGGGCGAGGGTGCGAGCCACATCCTCATTACCCATGGCCATGGCGACCATGTCGGCGATGCCCCGGCCATCGCGCAGCGCACGGGGGCGAAGATCGTCACCAGTTTTGAATTGTGCATGTATCTGGCCAAGCAGGGTATCGAGAATTTCGATCCGATGAATCTCGGCGGCACCACCGATCAGGGCGGCTTCCGCGTCACCATGGTGCGTGCCGATCACTCCGCCGGCATGGTGGAGACGGATGTGAACTTTCCGCTTGGCCCCGCAGCCGGCGTGATCGTCAAGGCGCCGGGCGAGCCGACCGTCTATCACATGGGTGATACCGATATCTTCGGCGACATGGCCCTGATCGCCGAACTGCACCAGCCCGACGTGGTCATCGTTCCGATCGGCGACCGTTTCACCATGGATGCGAAGACGGCCGCGCTGGCGATGAAGCGGTATTTTTCGCGGGCGAAGGTGGCGATTCCCTGCCATTACGGCTCGTTCCCGATCATCGCGCAGGATGCCGACGGCTTCGTCGCCGCGATGGAGGGCAGCGGCATCCAGGTTGTGGTTCCGCAAAAAAACATGCCGGTGCGGATGGACAATTAACGCCCGTTAACCATAATCGGCAATCGTGACTGGCGCAGATGCGACAATCTGCGCATAGTCCGCGTTAACACTTGATTAACCTTAAGGGTGCGCGGGTGATTGCCGATTCGACGCCGGATTCCGGACAAAACGCCAAAAGACACAGCATTGCCATCGATGAGCGGGCGATCTCGCAGGTTGGCTGGCTGACTCTTGATCTCAGCGCGACGCGGGGTATCCCCCTGGGCGATTCGGCGCATATTCCCTCGGGGCCCCCAGTGCAGCCGGGTGACACCGCATCGCGCGCGGTTGCTGCCGATGATGCCGATGTCGTTCTGCCGCTCGGCGCGCGCGAAATGGCGGCTGCGGCGATGCTGCGCGCAGTCCAGGCGCAGTCCGGCACCGATGCGGCTGAGGCCGGGCAGGGCGAAGACGCCACCCGGCGGGCATGGCGTCTCGCGCGCGAGGCCCGTGCGCTCGCCAGAGCACGCGGGCAACTCCCGCAGGGCCGGGCCGGGGGCGCAATGCATCCCGCAGCGATTCCCGCGAGCGCGATCATCCCCGTCGGCGGTTCGGATCTGCAGGCTTTTACGCCGGCCCAGCCGTTTCCCCGCGACGACAAGGCCGCGAATGACAATCGCGGGCGGATGCTGCTGATGACGGCGCTGCTCGTCGGCATCAGCGCCGGTTACGCCATGACGGCGAAGACCACCTCGCCTGCCCGCGAGGGCTTCGACATCCCGGCCCCGCTGGCGCCGGAAGTCAGGGTTTCCCGGGCCATGCCGCTTCCCGGTGATGCCTCGCCAGCCGGCGCATTCGCGATTTTCCCCACGCCGGTGTGATCCGCACGGGGCGGAATGCCGTAACGCATCCGAAGCTCGCGTAATTCGGGCTTCTCTTCCCCGTACGGTGATCTCCTTCCCCCATCGTGATCACCGCACCATCAAGGCCGCTCCATCCCCCGGAGCGGCCTTTTTTTCGCGCAGGGTATCATCAGCCGGGGGCGTTCAAAGCGCCGGAAGCCGTTTCTCGAGGCGGGCCTGGAGCGGATTATGCGCGCGGAAGACGTAGTCGAGGCTGCGCACGGTCATGTCGCGCGCGCCGGCGGCGGCCAGCGCATCGGTGATGGCGAAGACGTGCCCGACCTCGCAATGCATCACGAGTTCCGCCGCATCGGGTGCCGAAAGCAGATGCACCTCGAAGGCGTTCGCCGCTGCGGCGACGGNGGCGCGCAACTCCGCCGGTACCTGCGTGCGGATTTCGCGCACACGACCGGCCTCCTCCTGCGCCGCGATCCGCGTCAGGATGGCGCGTGCCGCCGCCCGTGCGGCTTCGCTCCAGGGCGCGCGCAGGGAGGCGGCGAGATTGGCCTGCGAACGCAGGATCACCCCGTCATCGAGCACTTTCAGCGCATTCGCCGCCAGCGTCGCGCCGGTGGTGGTGATATCGACGATGATCTCCGCNGCTCCCGAAGCCGGCGCGCCCTCCGTCGCGCCGAGCGATTCGACGATGCGGTAATCGGCGATGCCGTGGCGGGCGAAGAAGCTGCGGGTCAGATTCACGTATTTGGTGGCGACGCGCATCTTGCGGCCCTGGCGGCTGCGCAGATCGACGGCGACGTCGTCGAGATCGGCCATGCCCGAGACGTCGATCCAGGCCTGCGGGGCGGCGACCACGACATTGGCGTGGCCGAAGCCGAGCGGCGTGATCAGCGCGATCTCATTATCGGCATCGGGGGCCTGTTCGCGGATCAGATCCTCGCCCGTGACGCCGAAATGCACCTCGCCGCGGACCAGATGACCGACGATCTCGGAGGCCGAGAGGAAGGCGATTTCCACCTCCGGCATACCCCTGACGCTGCCCCGATAGCCGCGCGAGCCGCGCGCCTTGGCGAATTCGAGCCCGGCGCGGGCGAAAAACGCGGTGACATTCTCCTGCAGGCGCCCCTTGGAAGGCACGGCGATGACGAGCGGTGCGGCACTCATGCGCTCTCTCCCTGAACGGATTCACCCGCTGACGCAGTGCCGGCGCGGCAGGCGGCAATGCGATCGAGCCAGAAGGCGCAGCCGATGGCCGGCAGGGGCCTGTCGGCATCGAGATGGCGCGCCAGCCGGTCGTAGCGCCCGCCACCGACGACCGGCCTTGCCGCCGGATCGGGATCGGCGGCGATATCGAAGATGAACCCGGTATAATAATCGAGATTGCGCGCGAAATCGGCGCGGAAGGCGAGCTGCGCCGGATCGATGCCACGCGCCGCGAGAAAGCCGTTGCGTTCCTCGAACAGATCGAGCGCGGCCTCCATCGCCAGACCGGCATCGGCGGCCAGTGCGCGGATGGCGGAAGCTGCGGTGTCGGGATCGCCGGCGATGGCGAGATAGCGCCGCAGCACGGCCCGGGCTTCCGGCGCGACATCGCCGCCATTGCGGCCTGCGCGGTCGAGGAAACGCCGGGCGATATCACCGGCGCTGCGCCCTCCGACGGAACTGATCCCGGCGATCGAGAGCACATCCTCGACGAAGGCGCGCGCGGCTTTCGGGTCCTGTCCCTCAAGGGCGGCGAGCAGGCCCGCATGCCGGATCGTCCCGCTTTCGGCCTCCTCCGATTCCGCCGGCTCGGCCAGCGCGGCGAGGCCGTTGCCGGCGACGATGGCGCGCATCAGGCGCGCCCGCGCGGCGGCGGGGATGTCGAGGGCGGTGAGCAAGGCTTCGAGCAGGCCGACATCGCCCAGCGCGATCCGTTGCGGCACGATGCCCAGATGCGCCAGCGCTTCCGTGGCGAGACCGAGCATTTCGGCATCGGTGGCAGCGATGTCGCGGCGCCCGATCGATTCCACCCCGGCCTGCTGGAACTCCCCGGTCTCCCCCGCGCGCAGGCGAAAGACCGGGCCGCGATAGCAATATTGCGCCGGTGCCGCGTCGGTGCGTGACGCGGCAAGATGCGCGCGGCAGACGGGGATGGTGTATTCCGGCCGCAGGCACAATTCGGTCCCGTTGGCGTCGAGGGTGACGAACATGCGCCGGCGCATCTCCTCGCCGGAGAGATCGAGAAACAGCTCCGCCGGCTGCAGCACCGGCGGCTCGATCGCCGTGTAGCCGGCGCCGGTAAACAGCGTCATGAGCATGTCGCCGGCGCGTATCTGTTCGGACATCGTCACTTCCGTTCTGGTCTCGTTGCCTCGCTTCCGGCCCGGTCGCGCATATGGCCGTGCGCAGCCTCGGCTACGTCTCCCGCGCGCATGGCTGCCCAAGGCTGCGCATGACTGCTCAAGGCTGCCCATGACTGCTCATGACTGCCCATGGCGACGCCACCGCGAACCGACAGCCGCGCGCGGCGCAGCCTATAGCACGAAACCGTAAACGCAGTGCAATCATCCGCGAAATTGCACATGAGGCCGGGTGCGGCAGACTGACCGACCGGAAGGAGCCTTGCTGCCCTACATTTCAGATTCGTTGATAATTTTCAACAATTTACACATTTGCCCGTTTTCCGGGCATGGCGATCCGCAAGGCCGAATCGTGGCGGCTGTGTGACGCCGTGGTGAAGAAAATCGAATTCGGGGGTTGCGGGAAAGATGATGTTCGTGAAGGATAAGGCCAAGAAACGCGCAGTCCGGTCTTCGATCGGCCGGGCAACAGAGGGAGCGTGTCCACAGTGCTGAAAACTGCTGACGGAGTGACTGAACAAGGTCATGTCTGCTTTGACAACGTGCAGAAAAGCTATGACGGCGAGACGCTCGTCGTCAAAAATCTCAATCTCGACATAGCGCGCGGTGAGTTTCTCACGATGCTCGGCCCGTCGGGCTCGGGCAAGACGACCTGCCTGATGATGCTCGCGGGTTTCGAATCGGCGACTTTCGGCGAGATCCGCCTCGACGGCCAGCGCATCGACAATGTCGCCCCGCACAAGCGCGGCATCGGCATGGTCTTCCAGAACTACGCGCTGTTCCCGCACATGACGGTGGCTGAGAACCTCGCCTTCCCGCTGCGGGTGCGCAAGATGGGCGCTGCCGATGTCGAGACGCGGGTGCAGCGCGCCCTCGACATGGTCGAGCTCTCGGAGTTCGGCGCGCGCATGCCGGCGCAGCTCTCGGGCGGCCAGCAGCAGCGTGTCGCCGTGGCCCGTGCACTGGTCTTCGAGCCGCAGCTCGTCCTGATGGACGAGCCGCTCGGCGCGCTCGACAAGAATCTGCGCGAGCAGATGCAGTACGAGATCAAGCACATCCACGACCAGCTCGGCGTCACGGTGGTCTACGTCACCCACGACCAGACCGAGGCGCTGACCATGTCGAACCGCATCGCGGTCTTCAATGACGGCAAGGTGCAGCAGCTGGCATCGCCGCCGGATCTCTACGAGCGCCCGGAAAACGCCTTCGTGGCCGCCTTCATCGGCGAAAACAACAAGCTCATGGGCAAGGTCGAGGCGATTGACGGCGATACCTGCAAGGTCGTGCTCGACAATGGCGACAAGGTCACCGCCCTCAAGGTGAATGTCGGCGCCGTGGGTGATCGCACGACGCTGTCGCTGCGTCCCGAGCGCGTGGTGATCGCGCCGGAGGGCAGCGCCGATCTCGACAACGTGTTCGAGGCCGAGGTGCGCGAGCTGATCTATCTCGGCGACCATATCCGCACCCGGGTAAAGGTCTGCGGCAATGACGAATTCATCGTCAAGGTGCCGAATTCCTCGCACAGCCCCGATCTGGCGCGCGGTGCGAAGGTGCGTATCGGCTGGATCACACAGGATTGCCGCGCGCTGGACGCTTGATGCGCGTGCGGCTGATCAGGCGGGCCCGCCGGGCCCGCTCAGCTGGCGGCCCGCGTCTTCGCGTGGCCCCGCAAAGAAGGCCGGATGGCGGATGACTGCCGTGCCGGCACGGAGCGCTTTCGAAGCGCCCCACAACTCAGGACTGGGAGAAACTGTATGTCCATGAAGAAACTTTCGATTCTTGCCGGCGGTGTCGCTGCAGCGGCGATCACGGCGGGTGCCTATGCACAGGAGCCGGTCAGCCTCACCATCGTGTCCTGGGGCGGCGCCTACACGCAGAGCCAGGTTCGCGCCTATCACGAGCCCTATATGGAAGCGAACCCGCACGTCACGATCATCAACGATGACGGTTCGGCCAATGCGCTCGCCGGTCTGCGCGCGCAGTCCCAGGCCGGCAACGTGACCTGGGATCTCGTCGACATGCTGCCCTCCGACGCGCAGCTTGCCTGCGACGAGGGCATCATCCTGCCGATCGACCATGACGAGATGCTCGCCGCCGCGCCGGACGGCACGCCCGCCAGCGAGGATTTCCTCCCCGGTTCGCTGGGTGAGTGCTTCATCCCGCAGATCGTCTATTCGACGATCCTCGCCTACAACACCGACCTGTTCCCGGAAGACGCGCAGCCCGATTCGATCGAGGCGCTGTTCGATGTCGAGAACTATCCGGGCCGTCGTGCGCTGCAGGATCGCCCCGGCACGAACCTCGAATGGGCGCTCTATGCCGATGGCGTCGCACCGGAGGACATCTACGACGTGCTCGCCACGCCGGAAGGTCAGGACCGTGCCTTCGCCAAGCTCGACACCATCAAGGAGCATATCGTCTTCTGGACGGAAGGTGCGCAGGCTCCGCAGCTGCTCGCCGATGGCGAAGTCGTGATGGCGACCGGCTATAACGGCCGCATCTTCGACGCCGCCCAGGTCGAAGGCCAGCCCTTCGAGATCATCTGGGACGGCCAGATCGTCGAGTGGGACGGCTGGGTGGTTCCGGCTGACGGCCAGAACATCGATGCCGTGATGGAGTACCTGTATTTCGCCACGGACACGCAGCGTCTGGCGGATCAGGCCAAGTTCATCTCCTACGGCCCGGCACGCGCTTCTTCGGCGCCTCTCGTGGGTGAACATGCCGATCTCGGCATCGACATGAACGAGCACATGCCGACCAATCCGGACAACTACTTCTCGCCGATCGTTCTCGATAACGACTTCTGGACCGATTACGGCGACGAGCTGCGCGAGCGTTTCGCCAACTGGATGCTCCAGTAAGGCTAACCGCCCGATCTGACTTACAGGTGGGGGCGTGCGCGCCCCCACCCATCAAGAACAAGCGTGATCGCACGCAACAGCGACCGGTGGAGACGAGGTGCATGGCACAGGCTGATGCAGGAAATGCCGATCTGATGCAGGATGCTTCCGGCCAGATGGTTACGGCCGATGGCGTCCCCCTGAAGCAGAGCCTGAAACGGGCGGAGCGCCGGCGCAAGCTCGTGGCGCTCGGTCTGGTGACCCCGCTGCTGCTGTTCCTTCTGGTCGTCTTCATCTTCCCCATCGGCCAGATGATGTGGCGCAGTGTCGACAACCCGCAGGTCGTCAACGCCCTGCCGCTGACGCTCGAGGCCCTCGAAGGCTGGGACGGCCAGGGGCTTCCGGGCGAGGAGGTCTATGCCGCGCTCGCCTCCGATTTCCGCACCGACATGGAGCGCCCGCGCCGCGATCAGTTCTCCGGCCCGCTCGCGGTGCGTTTGAATTACGAGCTCTCTGCAGCCCGCGGCGCTGTCGCGCGCACCGTGCGCAACGTCCCGGATTTCGAACCGCCCTACAAGGAAGCCTTCCTCGATTCACACCGGCTGTGGGGCGATGTTTCGCTCTGGCGTGTGATCCAGCGCGAAGGCCGCCCGCTGACGAGCGCCTATTACGTCGCGGCCCTCGACCGCCAGTTCGACGATGACGGCAATATCGTCCTGCGTGACGAGAA
>SL_7KL_010_BRINEDRAFT_10001664_pt1 | contig 10532 bp, 8 predicted proteins | sample SodLak_010_BRINE_FD_10663 | JGI IMG/M metagenome (IMG submission 10663)
CTGGGCTCTACCGCCACCGTCGAGTACCGCGGTGTCGATGAGCAAAACGACCCCTTTGAGGCTCAGCGCACGGGTCGTGTGCCGCCGCTGTCCCGACTTTACTTTGATCGCAATGGCGATCCCATTCTCTTGTCGCGCACCGTGATCGCCTCCGGCGATAACTTGATCGGTGCCGCGGCGGGTTTCGATCAGCAGACGGGCCAGCCCAATGTTGTCGTCACCTTGGATGGGGTTGGCGCGCGTCGCATGTTGGAGCACACGACACAGAATGTCGGCAATCGCATGGCGGTGGTGTTCATCGAACACCGCCCGGATGTGCGCATGGTTGACGGCGAAGAGGTGGTCGGCACGCGGCGCATAGAGGAAGTGATCTCAGCGGCGGTGACGCGAGAGCCATTTGGCCGACGCTTCCAGACCACGGGCCTGGGCACGGCTACCGAAGCGACCCAGTTGGCCATGCTGTTGCGAGCGGGTGCGCTGGCGGCGCCCATGCAGATCATTGAAGAACGCACGGTCGGCCCCAGCTTGGGCCAAGACAACATCGATCAGGGTTTCCGCTCAGTGATCATCGGTTTTGCTCTGGTGTTGGTGGTGATGGCGGTTTACTACAAAACCTTTGGTCTGGTCGCCAACCTTGCGTTGACCGCCAACCTGGTCTTGATTGTGGCGTTGTTGTCGCTGTTGGGCGCCACCCTGACCCTGCCAGGCATCGCCGGGATTGTCTTGACGGTCGGTATGGCGGTGGATGCCAATGTCTTGATCTTTGAGCGCATTCGTGAAGAGTTGCGCAATGGCAACACACCACAGGCCGCGATTCGCGCGGGTTATGAGAAGGCGTTTTCAACCATCGCCGATGCCAATGTCACCACGCTGATTGCCGCCATTGTGCTGTTTATGTTCGGCACCGGTCCGATCAAGGGCTTTGCCGTCACCTTGAGTCTTGGCATTGTGACCTCTATGTTCACCGCAATTTTGGGCACGCGTGCGGTGGTTACGCTGATTTATGGTGGACGCAAACGCGTTCAGGCGCTGGCCATTTAGGCCCTGCCAGGCAGGAACAGATGACATGGATATTGTAAAAAGCAACACCAACATCGACTTCATGAGCCGGCGTTACCAGGCGCTGGTGCTGTCTGGCCTTTTGATCGTGCTGGCGATCGGCTCGTTGGCAGTGCGTGGCATCAACTTCGGTTTGGATTTTACCGGCGGCACGCTGATTGAGGTGTCTTACCCGGCAGCCCCAGAAGTGAATGAAATCCGCCAGACGCTGGCTGATGCAGGCTTTGATGATTTTACGGTGCAAACCTTCGGCACTGCGCGCGATATCGTCGTGCGGATTCCGGCTGACGCCAGCGGCGCTACCGGGGCAGAGTTATCCAATCGTGTGTTGGACGCCTTGGCGGCACAAGCGCCTGACATTGACCTGCGCCGTGTCGAGTTCGTCGGACCACAAGTGGGTCGTGAGTTGGCTGAGCAAGGTGGCTTGGCGCTGCTGTATGCCTTGTTTGGTATTTTGATATATGTGTCCTTCCGTTTCCAGTGGCGCTTTGCCCTGGGTGCGGTTGCGGCGCTGGTGCATGATGTGCTCATCATCGTCGGCTTGTTGTCGCTGTTCCAGATCAACTTTGATCTGACGGTGGTGGCGGCGCTGTTGGCGGTGATTGGTTATTCGCTCAATGACACCATTGTGGTCTATGACCGGCTGCGCGAGAACTTCCGCATCAAACGCAAGGGCGGGCCGGTTGAGCTGGTGAACTTGTCTGTTAATCAAATGCTTGGTCGCACATTGATGACCTCGCTCACCACCTTGCTGGTGTTGTTGGCACTGTTTTACTTTGGCGGTGAGATCATCCATGCCTTTGCCCTCACGCTGATACTGGGCGTCATTGTCGGCACTTATTCATCCATCTACATCGCTGGCAAGGCGGTGATCGCCTTGGGTGTCTCGCGTCAAGACTTAATGCCGGTGCAAAAAGAGGATGATGAAGAAGCCATCACCGAGATCTTGCCAGAACGCATGCGGCGCGAGGGCGGCAGTTCTTGACGTATCGGCTGGCTGGCGCCTTGGCGCTGGCATTGATGGCAATCGATTTTGCCACAGCAATGGCCGCAGACACTTTCGAGCTAGAGTCAACGCTGTCGGTGTCAGGCCACAGCCCAGACCACCGCCCCGGTCACGGTTGAAGCCAATACAGCCACTAGGCTTTGGGGTGATTCGGATTGGCAGCTTTTTGTCACGGTCACGCCCATTGATGATCCCTTCGCGCCGGCCAACGCCTTATGGATGTCGGTGCGCCTAGAGGCTTGGCTGGACGACCATTGGCAACCCATCAGTGAAAGTGTGTTGGGCGTACCGCCCGGTGAATGGGCTGCGTTAACGGTCGGCGATGTCGATCAAGACGGTGATGCAGACATTGTGGATCTGGTCAACTTGCGACTTCGCGTTTCGCCGCAACCGTGATGCCTGCCCTGCTAGAATCCTAGGCATGAAACACTTATTCACTGGCCGCCTGCCTTACGCTGCCGTCACCTTGGCGTGTGTGGCCATGCTGGGCTATGCCTACTACGCCGAGTTGGTGCTGGGCCTGGAGCCTTGTCCGCTATGCATGTTGCAGCGCTTGGCATTCATTGGCATTGGCCTTGTTGCGCTGCTGGTGACGCTGATCGGGCCTCAAGGCTGGGGGCGCTGGCTGGCGGTTGCAGCGGTGTTGCCTGCCTCGGTCTGGGGCATGGTCACCGCGGGCCGGCATTTGTGGTTACAGAGCTTGCCTGCCGACGAGGTGCCTGACTGTGGTCCGGGTTTGTATTTTATGCAGACTTATGGATTCACTTGGTTGGAAATTGTGCGGGAAGCGTTCACCGGATCGGGCGAGTGCGCGGAGGTGGATTGGACTATGTTTGGTTTGTCGGCACCCGCATGGGCCTTGATGGCTTATGTGGGCTTGACTGCAGTGATGGTGATGGCGGCCCTGTGGTCGTCTCACAAGCGATGAGACCCCTGTGATGAAAAAAGTAGTGAGCCCTGTGAACATGCCAGAAGACTGGTCGCCGACCTCGTGGCACCAGCGCAAGGCTGGACAGCAAGCCAACTATCAAGACACTGACTTGTTGAACAAGGTGGTGGCACAACTTGGGCAGATGCCGCCTCTGGTCACCTCATGGGAAATCATGACCTTGCGCGAGCAAGTGGCCGAGGCGCAGGCGGGTAAGCGATTTTTCTTGCAGGGCGGCGACTGCGCCGAGTTGTTTGAGGAGTGTCAGCCCAGCATTGTTGCCAACCGCCTTAAAGTGCTGTTGCAAATGTCGCTGATTCTGCTGCACGGCTTGGAAATGCCGGTACTGCGGGTCGGACGCTTTGCTGGCCAGTACGCCAAGCCGCGCTCTGAGGACACGGAGACCATTGATGGCGTGACCTTGCCGTGTTATCGCGGTGACTCTATCAATGCACCGGAATTTACGGACAAAGCACGCCAACCCAATCCCAAGCGGCTGTTGCAGGCCTACGCCAGTTCTGCCATGACCATGAACTTCGTGCGCGCTCTGGTCGATGGCGGGTTTGCCGATTTGCACCACCCTGAGTACTGGGACTTGGATTGGGTCGCGCATTCCCCCTTGGCTGAAGAGTTCCGCCGCATCAGCGACAGCATCGGCAACTCAGTGCGCTTTATGGAGACGGTGACCGGCCGTGAAGTGGGCAGTCTCAAACGGGTGGATTTCTTCACTTCGCATGAGGCCCTGCACCTCCATTATGAGCAAGCCATGACGCGTGAAGTGCCGCGCCAATGGGGCTACTTCAATTTGGGTACACACTTCCCTTGGATTGGCATGCGCACCATTGAGCTGGATGGTGCCCACGTCGAGGCCCTGCGCGGCATTCGCAATCCAATTGGTTTAAAAGTCGGCCCCGCCATGACCGCAGATTGGCTAAAGGGTCTGCTGCGCCATCTCAACCCCAGCCACGAGCCTGGCCGCATTGTCTTGATTCACCGCTTTGGTGACGGTCAAGTGGAGGCGGGTTTGCCGCCGCTGGTGGAAGCGGTGCGGGCGCTGGGCACACCCGTATTGTGGGTGTGTGACCCCATGCATGGCAACACTGAAAAAACTGCCAATGGCTACAAGACGCGTCGCTTTGATCGCATTCGTGCCGAGTTGGAACAAGCCTTCGATGTGCACGCCGCCTGCGGCAGTCATTTGGGTGGGGTGCACCTTGAGCTGACCGGTGAGAATGTCACCGAGTGCGTCGGCGGTGCGCGAGAGCTCAGTGAGGCGGATCTCAGCCGGTCCTACAAGACCCGCGTCGATCCGCGACTGAATTACGAGCAGGCGCTGGAGATGGCCATGCTGGTGGTTCGCAAACAGCGCAGTTTGGTTTAATTAGCGCTGGCTTTGCCGGTCTAGCCCAGCAAGTCTTCCACTGCTGCGCGCTCTTCACGTAGCTCCTGATCGCTGGCGTCCATGCGCTGGCGCGAGAAGCTGTTGATGGCCAGCCCTTGAACGATGCTCCAGCGGCCGTTGGCGCAGGTGCAGGGGAAGGAATAAATCACCCCTGGCGCGATGCCATAGGAGCCATCTGACGGCACTGCCATAGACACCCAGTCGTTATCGGGTGTGCCTAAGGCCCAGTCGCGGATGTGATCAATGGCGCTGGAGGCGGCCGAGGCAGCGCTCGAGGCTCCGCGCGCTTTGATGATGGCGGCGCCGCGTTGTTGTACGGTGGGAATGAAGTCACTCTCATACCAANGGGCATCGACTTGACTCATGGCCTTCTCGCCATTGACCTCGGTGTGATGCAAGTCTGGGTACTGCGTGGACGAGTGATTGCCCCAGATGGTCATGCGACGAATCTGGCGATGATGCTGACCGGTCTTCTCCGCCAGCTGCGCCAGCGCCCGATTGTGATCCAGGCGGGTCATGGCGGTGAAGTTTTCAGGCGGCAGGTCGGGGGCATTGGCCTGCGCAATCAAGGCGTTGGTGTTGGCTGGATTGCCGACCACCAATACTTTTACATCACGGCTGGCCACGGCATTCAGCGCTCGACCCTGCGGGCCAAAAATCTGGCCGTTGGCGGCCAATAAATCACCACGTTCCATGCCAGGACCACGAGGGCGCGCACCCACCAAGAAGGCGTAGTCGGTGTCTTTGAATCCGACATTGAGGTCGGTAGTGGCCACAATGTCATCGAGCAGCGGGAAGGCTGAATCCTGCAGTTCCATGACCACCCCTTGCAGGGCCGCTTGCGCGGGTTCAATGTCGATCAACTGCAAGATCACGGGTTGGTCTGGACCAAACAGATCGCCTGCGGCAATGCGGAAACAAAGTTGATAGCCGATTTGGCCAGCGGCGCCAGTAATGGCGATGCGAACAGGTGCCTTCATGATGGTGTGCTCTCCCTAAACAAGCCCTTTATTTTAACCCGTTTTCAGCGGCAAACGGGCAGCAGTCGGTCAGTGGAATGGCCTGCTATAGTATGGGCTCGATTGAGAGAGGAGCGTTCGATGCGAAATTTAAATGTGATGACGGTTGCAGCACTGCTGTGCTTCAGTGCCAGTGCGGCAGCCAGTCCTTTGGACAGCTATTGGGAGCGCCTACAGTCTTTGTGTGGCCAAGCCTTTGCCGGTGAGCTGATCACCCACCCGGAAGGCGAGACGGGTTTCGTTGATCAAGCACTGGTGATGCATGTGCGGGCATGCTCGGATGAGCAGATCCGCATTCCGTTCCATGTGGGTGACAATTATTCACGCACCTGGGTTCTCACTCGCCATGGCGATCGGCTTGAGCTCAAGCATGACCATCGCTATCCCGATGGCACGTCGGAAGCAGACACCATGTACGGCGGCATGACTACCAACGAAGGTCGGGACTTTGAGCAGTATTTTCCCGCTGATGAGCACACGCGTGGCGTCATCGAAGGGGCGTTCTCCAACGTCTGGGTGATGCGGGTTCATCCGGGTGAGACCTTCACTTATGGCTTGTGGCGGCTGGGCACACCACGGGTGTTCCAGATTGATTTCGATCTGTCTCAACCCATCGATGCCCCGCCACCCCCATGGGGCTGGGAAGACTGAGTGGACTGATCAAGGCCGCCGTTGTTGAATCGGTGCCTGGATAAGTCGTATTTGGCCAAGCGGTAGCGCAGCGCGCGGGGTGTTAAACCCAGCGCTTGCGCTGCCGCTTTGTCGTTATTGGGGTGGCGGCGCAGCGCTTCGATCAGGCGTTGCCGCTCCAAATCGGCCAGCTCTTGGTCCAGAGGGCGGGTTGGGCCAATCTCGAGGGCCTCGCGCACGCCATTTGATCGCAATTCAGTGGCGCCCAAGCCCAAATCTTCGGGCTGGATGAGGCCACCCTCTGCCATGGCCAATCCGCGCTGGATGTGGTTGTCCAACTGGCGCACATGGCCGGGGTAATGGTGGGACTGCAGGGCCATTAAGGCTGCGTCGCCCAACAGGGGTGCGTTGGCCGTCGGCGCCGCGACGAGGGTTCGCTCACGCAAGTGCGCCGCCAGTAGGGCGATATCTTGGCGTCGAGCATCAAGGCCGGGCACCTGAATTTCAAGCACGGCCAAGCGGTAATACAAATCATGGCGGAACTGCTGTGCGGCCAAGCGGTGGGGTAGGTCCCGATGCGTCGCCGCCAGCCAACGCACATTGAGGCAGCGTTCCTGACGACTGCCTAGTGGTCGCAGCCGACCCTCTTGGATGACACGCAACAGCTTGACCTGCATGGCCATGGGCAGTTCAGCTACTTCATCAAGCAGCACGGTGCCGCCATTGGCGCTCATCAATAGCCCCTCATGGTGGTGATCAGCGCCGGTAAAGCTGCCGCGTTTAAAGCCAAACAGCTCACTTTCCAGCAGATCAGCGGGAATCGCGCCGCAGTTGATGGCCACAAAAGGCTGTTCGCGGCGAGCGCTGAGCTGATGCAAGGCCTGTGCCACCAGTTCCTTGCCACTGCCAGTTGGGCCTTGAATGAGGACGGCAGCCTCATGGCGTGCCGCGCGCTGCACGCAGGCACGGAGCTGTTTCATGGCCGGGCTGTGACCGATAAGGGCGTTGATGGACATCATCGTCCAGCATGCCTAGCTTGGCCATCCACAGTCAGTCGGATTACGCCCTGTCTGGGGGTCGGAGGTTTGCTTAATGGCTCACTTTGGGCGAAAATAAGCGATTGGGTCGGATCATCTTGGCAGCACGTGGCGATGGCCCCATCCACATGACTTTAATTTTGTGTCCTCAAGGAAGAATCAATGAATTTTCATGAGTATCAGGCCAAACACCTGTTTGCCGATTACGGCATCCCGGTTCCCCGTGGTGAGATCGCCACGAGTGCAGATGAAGCCGTCGAGGCAGCCCGTCGCATGGGCGGCGAAGCCTGGGTGATCAAAGCCCAAGTGCATGCCGGCGGGCGTGGCAAGGCCGGTGGCGTTAAATTCGCTAAGAGCCTGGATGAGGTCCGTGCTGAGGCCGAGCGCATGATTGGCATGTCGATCGAGACCTACCAGACTGGTGGCATGGCCTTGCCCGTCAATAGTGTGTTGGTGGCCGAGGCCACAGACATTGAGCAGGAACTCTATCTGGGTGCCTTGGTTGATCGCACCGCCCGCGCCGTGGTGTTCATGGGCTCGGCAGCGGGTGGTGTGGACATTGAACAAGTTGCGGCTGAGACGCCTGAGAAGATTTTTACCGCAGCCATTGACCCAGCAGCGGGCTTCATGCCCTATCAGGCGCGTCAACTGGGTTTCAGCATGGGCCTCAACGCCAAGCAGGTGGGCCAGTTGGTCAAGATCATGCACGGCCTTTACCAGTTATTTATCGACAAAGACATCAGCCTGATTGAAGTCAATCCGCTGATCATCGACAAGGCGGGTGATTTGATCGCCTTGGATGCCAAGCTCAACGCTGACCCCAATGCGCTGTTTCGGCATGCGGACTTGGCAGCCATGCGCGATGAGTCGCAAGAAGACCCCACCGAATTGGCGGCCAGCAAGCATGACCTGAACTATGTGACCTTGGATGGCAACATTGCCTGCATGGTCAATGGGGCTGGCTTGGCCATGGCGACCATGGATGTCATCAAACTGGCGGGTGGTGAGCCGGCTAACTTTTTGGATGTTGGTGGCGGCACCAACGCCGAGCGGGTGCGTGAAGCCTTCAAACTGATTCTGTCTAGCCCCAGCGTCAAAGCCATTCTGGTCAATATCTTCGGCGGCATTGTCCGTTGCGATCTGATCGCTGAGGGGATTATTGAAGCGGCTCGAGACATGAACTTGAGCATTCCCGTGGTGGTGCGGCTCGAAGGCACCAACGCCGAGCAGGGGAAGCAGTTGCTGGCCGATTCCGGCCTGACCCTGATCCCAGCCGACGACCTCAACGATGGCGCCCGCAAGGCGGTGGCCGCAGCAGCAGCCTAAGGAAATAAGCATGAGCGTTTTAGTTAACAAAGAAACCCGCGTCATCACACAAGGGTTCACCGGTGCCCAAGGCACTTTCCATTCTGAACAAGCCATCGCCTATGGCACACAGTTGGTTGGCGGTGTGACGCCAGGCAAAGGCGGCACTCGTCACTTGGATCGCCCCGTGTTTGATACGGTGGATGCGGCAGTGGCTGAGACCGGCGCCGATGCCTCGATGATTTTTGTGCCACCGCCCTTTGCGGCGGACGCCATTTTGGAAGCGGCCGATGCAGGTATTCGCATCATCGTCTGCATCACCGAAGGCATTCCCGTGTTGGACATGCTGCGTGTCAAAGCCGCATTGGGTCAGTATGACGACGTTACCCTGATTGGCCCCAACTGCCCCGGTATTATTACGCCGGGTGAGTGCAAGATTGGCATCATGCCAGGTCAGATTCACAAACCCGGCAAGGTCGGCATTGTCTCGCGCTCTGGCACCCTGACTTACGAGGCGGTGTTCCAGACCACGCAAGTGGGCTTGGGCCAGACCACCTGTATTGGCATTGGTGGCGATCCCATTCATGGCATGAACTTTGTCGACTGCTTGGCACTGTTCCAAGATGATGACAGCACCGAAGGCATCATTATGGTCGGTGAGATCGGCGGTTCGGCTGAAGAAGAAGCGGCTGAGTTCATCGCTGAGCAAGTCACCAAGCCAGTGGTGGGTTACATCGCCGGTGTCACGGCGCCTCCTGGCAAGCGCATGGGCCATGCCGGCGCCATTATCTCTGGTGGCCAGGGCACGGCCGAGGCCAAATACGCGGCGCTAGAGGCGGCTGGCGTGACCACGGTGCGCTCACCGGTTGAGTTGGGTGCAGCCATTGCCAAGCGGCTAAGCTAAGACAAGGATGGCTAGCGCATGGGGGTAACGCACTGACATGCTCAACATCGCGCTGGCACAGTTCGACTTTGAGGTTGGTCATATCACGGCCAACCAAGCCCGCATCACCGAGTTGATCGCCACCGCGCGCGATCAACTCGGTGCTGATCTCATCGTATTCCCTGAGTTGTCGGTGACGGGCTATCCGCCGGAAGATCTGGTGCTGCGCTCTGGCTTTATGCGCCGAACGGCGGAGGCGGTGGCAGAGATTGCGGCCTCCGTCCAGGGCATTGATGTGGTGATCGGCCATCCCCGCGCAGAAGGGGAGCAGCGTTTCAACAGCGTATCTTGGCTGCGCGATGGCCGCGTTCTGGCCACCTATGACAAATGGGATTTGCCCAACTACGCCGTGTTTGATGAGCGACGGTATTTTGTGCCGGGTGATCAGCCACTGGTGGTTGAACTCAAAGGCGCCCGCATCGGTGTGCTGATTTGTGAGGACACGTGGACACCAGAAGCGGCCGCTGCGGCAAAGCAGGCCGGTGCGCAACTTTTGATTTCTGCCAATGCCTCGCCCTACTATCGCGATAAGCACATCGACCGCGCAGCGGTATTGGCCCAGCGCCACCAAGAGACGGGCTTGCCATTGCTCTACCTCAATTGCGTGGGTGGCCAAGATGAGTTGGTCTTTGATGGCCACTCTCTGGCGATTGACGGCCATGGTCAGGTGTCGCCGCCGGCACCCCTATGTGAGTCGGCGCTGCTTCAGGTCATGCTTGATCCAAGCACGGGCGAGATTCACTACCCGCACTGGCCTGATGGCAGCCATTCCGATTTGGCCACGGTCTATGCGGTGCTCAAGCGTGGCTTGCATGACTATGTGGTCAAGAATAAATTCAAATCTGTGGTGTTGGGTTTATCAGGTGGAATTGATTCGGCCTTGACCGCTGCCCTAGCGGCGGATGCCTTGGGCGGGGATCAAGTGTTGGCGGTGATGATGCCATCACGCCACACCAGTGAGCAGTCGCTGATTTTGGCCACCGAGCAAATTGATCTTCAGGGGCTCCAACATGCCAATGTGTCGATCGAGCCCATTTACCAAGCCATGATGGGGCAACTGGCTGAGCTATTTGTTGGCACCAGAGAGAACATTGCCGAGGAAAACCTACAGGCGCGCGCACGCGGCAACCTCATCATGGCCCTGTCCAACAAATTTGGTCATCTGCCGCTGGCCACCAGCAACAAGAGTGAACTGGCGACGGG
>SL_7KL_010_BRINEDRAFT_10001665_pt1 | contig 10531 bp, 8 predicted proteins | sample SodLak_010_BRINE_FD_10663 | JGI IMG/M metagenome (IMG submission 10663)
TACCGCAAAAGAAAGTCGCGTGAAAAAATCGGGCAACTTCGTTGACAAACACCGTGCGTGAGGTGTCCGAAACAGGTTGACAGGTTCCCCGTGTGCCTCAGTACAAGGGCGTAACCACCTGCGCTCGCGCGTGTCTTGAACGCTTTAATCAGACGCACATGAGGCTGGTCAGTCAAACCGACTATTGGCCGCAAACTCAAACCGGGATATCAATCCTCGAAGCGCCTGTGTCTAGTTGGATGCCACTGATATGCTATGGCTTCTGCAGGCAAAGCGCAGCGGTGAACAGCATCTGCGCGGGCGTCATTGTCAGCAGCCACCAATCGTTCTGGAAACCCAGACCATAAGCTCACACACAGGTGCTGATAACCCCCTGTCACCCAAATAAAGCACGAAGGCGCTGTAAAAGGGAGGCGGCAAGAAAATTTTTTGGATGTCAGGAATGATTTGCGTTTTTACTGTGGACTAATAATACCAGAGTCCAAAGTGAAAAAATCAGCTTGCTTACCATTGGTTGATTTTTTGATTGCAGACAACTCAATTGACGTCACAATCGTTTGTAAATCCATGGTATTAATATCATGAAGAACAAGCTCAACATTATATTTGTCAAGCTCTGAGACAAGATCATCAATAAGAATAATTGGTTTAATTTTCAAATATGTCTTTAATATTTTAACTTGGCTTAAATACATCGCCATTGCTAACATTTTTTGTTGACCTTTGGATAAATTTGTACTGGCATCTTTGTCACCAATTTTCAAAACTAAATTTGCGCGATGTGGACCAATGGTTAATGTTTCATTGAATAAATTGCGCTTTTCATTAAGTAGTAATGACTCATGAAAATCATTTTTTTCTGACCACCCCTTGCGATAAGTAATACGTATTTGATTGTTACCGAACCAACCCCTATAATGTTCATTTAAAATTAAATTCAATTTATCTACTTGCAACAATCGCTGCTGATGTAATATATTCGCTGAACTGATCAAGCTTGGGTACCATGATCTCAAAAGGTTTTTATCTTGGAGTTTTAAAGTGGAATTTATTTGTTTGTGTATCTTATTATAATTTTTCCATGTTTCTCTATATATTTGGTCGAAATGAAAACAACCCCAATTTAGAAAACTCCTCTTTATAACTGGTCCAGAATGTACAATTCTCAAAATTTCGCTATCAATAACTTGGACTGGAATAATTTCAGCTAACTTTGATAAAGAATTTACATTTTGTTCGTTAAGTCGGATTTTGAGTTGTGTGTATGATTTCTCAATACCAATTTGTGAGAATCCTGATAATGATTCGATTCTACCTCCAACCCTGAAGAATTCTTCATCATGCCTAATTGCAAAAGCTAAGTTATTAGAGCGATGGCTTTTTCCTCGTGTTAAGATAGTAATTGCTTCAATCAAACTGCTTTTTCCGGCCCCGTTATTTCCACAAAAGAAATTTAAGTTAGAGCATAAGTCAATGTTCACGTATTTAAAAACTCTAAAATTTTCAACGTGGAACATTTGAAGCATTTTTATATTCTCATCGGCATAACAACGTACTTAAATCTACTATCATCTATTTCAGAAATTAAACAACTACCGTTAGTTACGGCAAACGCTATATTGATTGTATCTCCACACAGAACATTTAATGAATCGAGTAAATATCCAATATTGAAAGCAACATCAATTTTTTCGCCTGAGTAATTGCAAGAAATCTCTTCTTTCGCTTCCTCATTTTCTTGATTCTCCGTTTGTATAATAAATATGTTATTTTCTATGGATAAACGTGCAGCTCTAACTTTAACATTCGAAACAACAGACGCGCGAAGTAAAGCTTTTCTAAAGGATTCTTTTTCAACAGATGTACACATAATTGCATCCGGTATGACTTTGCGATATGCCGGGTAATTTCCATCAATCAGTTTTGAAATAAATTTGACATCTGGCAAATCAACAGAAATATGGTTAAGGCCAAGTGTCATTGTAATTATATCCTCGTTATCTTCAAGCAATCGAAATAACTCCAACACTCCTTTTCTCGGTAAAATAAATTGATAAGGCCCAGTAAATGGAAGATCTAAATCAATTTCAGCAAGAGCGAGTCGATGCCCATCAGTTGAAACAGCGCGAATTGAATTATGGGATAATTCAAATAAAACGCCATTTAGGTAATATCTTACATCCTGAATTGCCATACAGAATTGAGTAGAATCGACTAATTTTTTTAGCTGTGATTGAGGAATATTAAAACTGACTGGTTGGATAATTTCATCGACCCCAGGAAAAATATTAGCTGGAAGTGTAGCAAATAAATAACGACTTTTTTCTGCTCTAACTATCCCTCTATCACTTTGGAGATTAAGCGTGATATCAGACCCATCATCAAGGTTCTTAATGACATCAAGAAATTTTTTAGCGGGCAATGTGATTTTGCCAGCTTCTTTAACATCTGCACTGAAACTGGTTTCAAGTTCAACTTCAAGGTCTGTTGCGGTTAAAATGACTTTGTCACTTAATGCTTCAATAAGAATGTTCCCTAGTATAGCCAGGGTCTGTCGACGATCAACCACAGAGATAACTGATTGTAATGCCGGCAATATAGTTTCTTTTTTAAATTTGATATGCATAAGTACATTACCTTAATNATTTATTAAAAAGAAAACTTGTTGTAGTTATTACACACAGTAAAGTTTGGGGATAAAATCAATTTCCTTAATTAAATCAAGATAATGCGCGAAGTTAAATAATGGAATAACATCGGTTTAAGTCTGGAGTTAAGATGTTAGCCACTTGTGTGTAAATCCAATGTTTCAACCAGTTTAATTTTAAGAACAGCTTATCCACATTAATTACTCAAGGTTCTGAACAGGTTTTTATAATCCTCCGAGAACCTTGCATCAGATTCACGAAGCTGGACAACCTTCTTGCAAGCATGTATAACAGTGGTATGGTCTCTTCCACCGAAGGCATCACCGATTTCGGGTAAACTGTGTGATGTAAGCTCTTTGGCTAGTGCCATGGCTAGCTGCCTGGGTCTCGTGATTGACCGGTTACGTCGTTTAGAATGAAGATCAGAGACTCGAATCTTGTAATATTCTGCTACAGTCTTTTGAATATTTTGAATAGTAACAAGTTTTTCTTGTAAAGCCAGCAAGTCTTTTAGTGCTTCACGACAAAACTCTACACTAATAGGAATACCCATGAACTGGGAGTTAGCAATAACGCGCCTTAGTGCTCCTTCAAGTTCACGAACATTTGACCATATTCGCTTGGCAATGAAAAAAGCAACATCATCAGATAGGTCAATGTTATCTTGTGCCGCTTTACCTTTGAGTATAGCGACACGAGTCTCAAGTTCAGGTGGTTCAATCGCAACTGTCAGACCCCACCCGAAACGTGACTTTAAACGTTCTTCTAAACCATCAACTTCTTTTGGATATCGGTCACAAGACAATACAATTTGATGTTGTCCCTCAAGCAAAGTATTGAATGTATGAAAAAACTCTTCTTGCGAACGCTCTTTACCAGCAAAAAACTGAATGTCGTCAATAAGAAGAGCATCAGCAGTACGATAGTAAGTCTTGAAGTCATTAATTGCATTATGCTGCAACGCTTTAACCATATCTCCAACAAATCGCTCAGAATGTAAGTACAGAACACGGGCAGCTGGCTTGCTGGCCTTTATCGCATTACCGATTGCATGCATCAAATGTGTCTTACCTAAACCAACACCACCATAGATAAACAACGGGTTGTAAGATAAGCCAGGGTTGACAGCAATCTGACTACAAGCAGCCTTCGCAAGTTGATTAGACTTTCCTTCGACAAAAGTTGAAAATGTAAACCTTGGGTTAATGTTAGACTCAGCCAAGGATCTGGTCGCACCGGTTGGCAAATTTCTTTGATTGCTTGGTTCCATCCGGAGTGTCTGTGATGGAGACGAACTACCAACCTGCGCATGAACAACCAAACCCTGCACATGAGCAGCGACTAGTTCCTTGATCCGATCAAGTGCATTGTCAGTTATCCAGTCGAGAACGAACTGGTTTGGAGCAAACAGCAGCAAGGAGTCACTCGCTTCTATGACCTGTAGCGGTCTGATCCACATATTTATTTGATCTTGCGGGATTTCTCGTTCCAGTTGCTTGAAGCATTCTTGCCACACGATATGAGTCACGGCTAGGCCCTGTTTGAAGAGTGTTCGTTGATGGCGGTGCCCGAGACCCTGATGGTCACTAGAGGCTGTGTTCAGACTATCCTGCCATAGGTAGAGACTGTGAGTGACAGCAATGTTAAGATCAGAGCACATAGACATTGACATGCTGATGCTAGCGCGGGTATCTTCCTGACAAGTCACTTCTACTGTATACCGTCACCCACATCGCATAGCCGCTGTACGTGCAAGGTGAGACGTCGCAGCGTAGAGACCAACTCAACCAACAAAGAGAGAGTATCCAATGAAGCGGACCTTTCAGCCAAGCGTCATCAAGAGAAGTCGTACGCATGGCTTTCGTGCACGCATGTCCACAAAGGGTGGTCGAGCTGTCATCAAGGCTAGAAGAGCCAAAGGTCGTGCAAGACTGTCAGTCTGATGCTGACAGTGAAGATGTGAGCTCCCTTGTTCAAGAAAAGTTTACCAGACAGCACAGACTGACAACAGCAAGTCAGTTTAAAGCTGTTTTTGATTCTTCGGTAAGAATATCCAGCGGTACGTTTGTCGTTTTGTTAAAGCCAAACCAAGATGTTGATTTATCACGTTTGGGCTTGGCTATTGCCAAACGATTTGTTGAACGCGCAGTTGATCGCAATTTAATCCGAAGATACATACGTGAGTGCTTTCGTAAAAGATACACACGATTGCCAACTATGGATATAGTTTTTCTTTTGCGGAAAAAACCAGACGATATGGGTAAGCAGAATCTTCGAAATGAAATACATGATCTTTGGAAGCGTGTAGAAAAAAGATGCAACGTCTGATTTTGATCCTTATCAGACTTTATCAGATTATTTTCAGTCCTATGTTAGGACCTAGGTGTCGATTTCTGCCGACATGTTCCGATTACGCAGCTGAAGCAATAAGGCGACATGGTGTCATCCGTGGTAGTTACATGGCTTTTCGTCGTGTGCTGCGTTGTCACCCCTTGCACCCAGGTGGCCTTGATCCAGTTCCGGGCCAGCGAAACAAAGACGATTGAGCAATGGATATCCAGCGGCTAATACAATTCTTTGCTTTGGGGTTCATATTGCTTCTGATATGGAGCGCTTGGGAAAGTGATTATGGGCAACAACAAATTGCTGATGACACAAGAACGGAAAACTTAGAAATTCAACAAGATAGATCACAGGATGTGCCTGATCTTTTTGTTCCGGGGGGATTGGCAACAGAAGGTCCAGAGCTACTGGTTGATACTGCTCAAGAGCAGCCGAGAGAGCAAGTTCTACATGATGAATCATCTGAGGTGATTCGTATAAAGACAGATCTCCTTGAAGTATCAATAAATACTCGCGGAGGTGAAGTCCAGCAAGTAGATCTCCTTGAATATGGGATTACGGCACGTGATTCAACGCCTTTGAGATTAATGACCAACTCACCTGGCCAATTATTTGTGGCTAGATCAGGGATTATTACAGATGATCCAGGCATTGGCCCAGGTGTAGAAGGTATTTATCAAGTCGATAGCCGGGAGTACATATTAAGTGACAATCAAGATCGACTGGAAATACCACTTGTCTGGCAAGGTGATAATGGTTTAAGCGTCATCAAAACCTATATCTTTGAACGTGATTCATATTTGATTAGGGTAGTGCACGAAGTCTTTAACGATACTGAAGACAATATTCGAGCATCACAACAAGCTTATCTGCGTAGATCGTCTGATGTTGATGACGGCACATCCTGGTTTATTTATACCTATAGTGGGGGTGTAATTAATACACCGGACAGACGATATAGCAAAATATCATTTTCAGATATGGCATCCAAACCTATCGATCAAAACGTGAGGGATGGATGGCTTGCAATGATCCAGCATTACTTTCTTGGCGCAATCATTCCTCCAGCAGATGAAGAAAGACGTTACTGGAGCAGAGGCGTTGGTAACAATGTATTCGACATGGGAATGAATACATTCTGGAGATCAATCCCTGTTGGAGGAAGCGCTAGTTTCGAATCTAGTTTTTTTATTGGGCCCAAAGAACAGCATCGACTTGCAGATGCAGCTGAACATCTGCAGCTTACGGTAGACTATGGTTGGTTAACTATCATTTCTCGCCCGTTGTTCATTGCGATGAACTGGATTTACAGTGTCGTAGGAAATTGGGGTGTTGCCATCATATTTATAACGCTGGCTATCAAGATCGTTTTCTACAAATTGTCTGAAGCTAGTTATCGCTCTATGGCACGCATGAGAAAAATGCAACCAAAGATGCAGGCATTGAAAGAGAGATTTGGCGACGATCGGCAAGCATTGAATCAAGCATTGATGAAAATGTATAAAGAGGAAAAAATCAATCCTTTGGGTGGTTGTTTGCCAATTTTAATACAGATTCCTGTCTTTATTGCGCTTTATTGGGTGCTTCTTGAAAGCGTTGAATTAAGACATGCGCCTTTCATGCTGTGGATTCAAGATCTTTCTACACCAGATCCATTTTTTGTTCTCCCGCTGTTAATGGGTCTTACAATGTTTGTTCAACAGAGATTGAACCCTGCCCCTCTGGATCCTATACAGCAAAAAGTTATGATGGTTCTTCCAGTAGCATTTACAGTGTTCTTCCTATTCTTCCCGGCTGGACTTGTGCTCTATTGGGTTGTAAATAACACCTTGTCGATTGCTCAGCAGTGGGTCATTACTCGTCGTATCGAAAGTGGAGCGGAGAAATAAATATTGTTGAATACTACTGACACCATCTGTGCTGTTGCAACTTGTCCAGGACAAGGTGGTGTCGGCGTCATTCGATGTAGTGGCCCAGATGCGTTCAGGTTTTGTCAGATATTCACAGGGTGCTTACCACCCGCTCGAATTATGACTCGGTGTGATTTCTTTGGTCTTGATGGCGCTGTTATTGATAACGGGTTAGTCGTTGTTTTTAGCGCACCAGCTTCATTTACTGGTGAAGATGTTGTGGAGTTCCATACTCATGGTTCGCCAATGGTATTGCAGATGCTTGTGGAAGAATTGCTAACTTCAGGCGCTCGCCTTGCCCGTCCTGGTGAATTTACAGAACGAGCTTTTTTAAACGGTAAAATAGATCTTTTACAAGCCGAAGCTGTTGCTGATCTCATTGTCGCTAATAGTCGAGCAGCTGCACACGCAGCAGCTGCGTCGCTAAAAGGTGAGTTTTCTAAAAAAGTCTATATGCTTGTTGATGCTTTTTTATCAACTCGTGCACAAGTTGAAGCAAGTATTGATTTCTCGGACGAAGATATTGAATTTATTCAAAATGATTTATTAAAAAATCGACTTTTATATTTAGAAAATGAGCTCTCGCATTTAATTGGTCTTGCTGAAAATGGAAAGCGTGTAAAAGATGGCTTAAGGGTTGTAATTGTTGGCTTTCCTAATGTTGGTAAGTCAACTTTTCTTAATGCGCTAGTTGGTGATGATGTTGCAATTGTTACTTCCATACCAGGAACAACCAGAGACCCTATCCGTCAAGAAATCTTGTTGAAAGGAACTCCTGTTTTTCTAGTAGATACAGCTGGATTAAGGGAGTCAACTGATCCGGTCGAAGAAGAAGGTATTCGTAGAGCGTTAGCAGCAGTTGAAGATGCAAATCATGTGTTAGTAATGTTGGACGATTCTGGTGAATCTGGACCTGTCAGCTTACAGTTTGAATATATTAAGCACCAGCTTTCTACCATACAGAGAAAATTTGATGGCGATGATGACTTTGAAGTCATTAATAATCGATTGACGCGTGTGCTAACAAAAATTGATGAGACCGGCAATAAACCAGGATTTTCAACCGATGCACAAGGAACTGTCATAGGCATCAGTGCACTATCTGGACAAGGGATGCAGGAAATACGTGAGTATCTGCATGGTCTTGCTTCCGATGCAGTTGCCGATGGTGCTTTCAGCGCAAGGACTCGTCATGTTCACGCACTTCAGCAAAGTTTGAACGCTATCAAACAAGCGCAGGCAAGTCTGGTCAATGGGTATGGTGAACTAGTTGCTGAAGAACTACGACAAGGACAGCAAGCACTTGGAAAAATCACGGGTGCTGTTTATACAGATGATCTCCTTGGTGAAATCTTTTCAAGATTTTGTATTGGTAAATAGATCTATCCCACTATCAACTGATGAATCTTGAGATGATCCTGATGACGAGACAATATCATGTAATCGTTGTTGGTGGAGGACACGCCGGTGTCGAGGCAGCACTAGCATCTGCTAGAGCAGGTGCCAAGACTCTTCTTCTGACGCAGAACATCGATACCATTGGTCAAATGAGCTGCAACCCGGCAATCGGTGGTATCGGAAAAGGTCATCTTGTTCGTGAAATCGATGCGCTCGGTGGATTGATGGCTAGGGCTGCTGATTGTGCCGGGATACAGTTTCGGACATTGAATGCTCGAAAAGGGCCGGCGGTTCGTGCCACTAGAGCACAATGTGATCGTTCCTTATATCGATTGGCAGTGCGTGAGATAGTTGAAAAGACATCTGGTTTGCATCTACATCAGCAGCCGGTGGACGATGTGATTGTTGAGGGTCAGCGTGTGATTGGCGTTACAACCCAGCTGGGAGTAAGCTTTTTTGCACCCTGTGTTGTGTTGACGGTTGGAACATTTCTGAAAGGTCGTATTCATGTTGGTCTTGAACAGACAGAAGGTGGTCGCGCTGGAGACCCTTCTTCCAATCGACTTGCAGATCGATTACGCGAGCTTCCTTTGCAGGTTGGACGATTAAAAACTGGCACACCTCCTCGGATTTCGACATCGAGCATCGATTTTTCTAGGTTGGCAGAACAACCAGGAGATGTCCCTAGGCCGGTTTTTTCATTCCTCGGTAAGGAGAGTGATCATCCAGATCAAATCAGTTGCTGGATTACACATACAAACCTGAAAACACATGCGCTGATTGAATCGGCACTTGATCGTTCCCCGATGTACAGTGGTGTCATCGATTCGACTGGTCCTCGTTATTGCCCTTCTGTTGAAGATAAGGTTGTTCGTTTCTCGGGGCGTGATTCACATCAGATATTCCTAGAACCAGAAGGGTTGAACTGTCAAGAGGTCTACCCAAACGGTTTGTCGACAAGTCTGCCGTTTGATGTGCAGGAAAAGATGGTAAGGAGCTGCCCAGGACTTGAGCATGCACATTTAACGCGACCTGGATATGCGATTGAATATGATTACTTCGATCCGCGCGGGCTCAATCCCAGTCTTGAAAGCCGACATATCGATGGTTTATATATGGCCGGACAAATAAACGGAACAACGGGGTATGAGGAAGCTGCTGCTCAGGGTTTGCTTGCAGGTCTGAATGCTGCGCGCGCCGCCTTTCAGGAGGATCCATGGACACCTGGTCGGGATGAGGCCTACATTGGCGTACTGGTCGATGATCTGACAACGAATGGCACCCTTGAGCCGTATCGGATGTTTACCAGTCGTGCCGAATATCGTTTGTTACTTCGTGAGGACAATGCTGACCTTCGGCTGACCCCGATTGGAAGAAAGCTTCGTTTGGTTGACGACATGCGTTGGATTTCATTCGAGAAAAAGCAAAATGCGATAGAGCGGGAGCAGTCACGACTAACAACAACCCTGTTGCGTCCAACTGATATCAGTGAAGAGTTGGCACAAGAGATCTTGGGAGGTGCATTACATCGAGAGGTGACGTTGGATGTTTTGTTGCGGCGTCCGGAGGTCACTTATTCATTGTTGAGGAAGTTGCCTAATTTTGATGCTCCGGATCTGTCACCGGAGGTTATTCAGCAAATTGAAATTCAGGCACGTTACCACGGCTATATCGAGCGACAAAAAAATGATGTTGATAAACAAAGTCGATATGAAAATAAGAAGATACCTAAAAATTTTGATTATGATTCCATTTCTGGCCTGTCAAATGAAGTGAAGCAGAAGTTGTCATTGGTCAGACCGTTGACAATCGGTCAGGCTGCGCGGGTTGCCGGAGTAACGCCCGCAGCGATTTCTTTGTTATTAATTCATGTTGTACAGGCAGAGCGTTCTTCAAAAATATCACAGAATGATTCAAAAGACTCCTTATATTGTGAACAGAAAGCTATGCCTGAGCAATAGGGTGTCAGAATATGAGTGCTCCACCTTTGCATAATCGTGATTGGGAAGAAAGTACTCTTAAGAAATTAGAAATCGGACTTTTCGAGTTAAGCAAGAATACTGGTACTGCATTTGTTGATTGGTGTGTCACTGGTCAGATGAATTATCTGCGTCTATTGGTGCGCTGGAACTCTGTCTATAATTTGACTGCTATTCGTAACCCGCACGAAATGGTCACTCGCCACATTCTGGATAGTCTGGTGATACGTAACCATCTCCTTGGATTGAAGGG
>SL_7KL_010_BRINEDRAFT_10001669_pt1 | contig 10523 bp, 11 predicted proteins | sample SodLak_010_BRINE_FD_10663 | JGI IMG/M metagenome (IMG submission 10663)
GTTGAACCCCATCCTCGGCATGTTCGGCGCGGGGCCCGTGAATATCCTCGGCAACCCCAGCACGGTCACCTATGGCATCATCGTCGCCGGTCTTTGGCCGCAGGTCGCCTATTGCATGATCCTGTATCTGACGGGGCTGAACGCGGTCGATCCCGAACAGGTCGAGGCTGCGCGCCTGGACGGGGCCAAAGGCTGGAAAATGCTGTGGTATGTCATCCTGCCGCAACTGCGCCCTGCGACCTTCATCGCTGTGGTGGTGACCGTGATCGGCGCGTTACGCAGCTTCGACATGGTTTCGGTCATGACCAATGGCGGGCCATTCGGGTCAAGCCGCGTGCTGGCCTATTACATGTTCGAGGTGTCGCTGTCCGAATATGGGTTCCGCATGGGCTATGGCGCCGCCATCGCCGTGATCCTGTTCCTTATCATGCTGGTCTATATCGCCTTCTTCCTGTGGCGCATGTGGCGCGAAGAGCGGGGTGTGTGATGGGCTGGCGCGAGGATGCGAATGCGATCTGTGCCGCCCTGCCGGGCGCCACCCTCTCGGACCCGTGGGGTGGCGGGCATGATTGCTGGAAGGTGGGTGGCAAGATGTTCGCCGTGCAAGGGGTAGAACCGGGCTGCTCGGTCAAATGCCCCGATATCGAGACGGCCGAGATGCTGCGCGAGACGACCGCCGCGATCCGCGCGCCCTATGTCCACCGCTCCTGGGTCAAGCTGCCCGAGGGCTCCGAGATGGGCGAGGTCGCGCATCGTATCCATGTGTCCTATTCGGTGATCCGCCGGGCACTTCCCAGGAAAACGCAGGCCAGCCTGCCCGAATGGGAGGGACGCTGACATGTTCCCCACCCCTGTCGAACGCCGCTCGACTGCGGTGCAGGCGACCTACAAGGCGCTTTTGCCGCTGGCGCTGATCCTGTGGTTGCTGCCGCTTCTTATGGTGGCGCTGTTCTCGGTCAAGCCCGATGCCGATTTCACCCAAGGCAACCTGTGGGGCCTGCCCTCCAGCTTCGCGGGGTTCGAGAATTACACCCGCGTCTTTACCGACAGCGCCATGCCGCGCTACCTGTTGAATTCGGTCTTCATCACGGTGCCCACGGTCATCGGGGCCGTGGCGCTCTCGTGCATGACAGGCTTTGCGCTGGGGGTGTATCGGTTTCGCGGCAATATCTGGATCTTCTTCATGTTCGTGGCGGGCAATTTCGTGCCCTTCCAGATCCTGATGGTGCCGGTGCGCGACCTGACGCTGAGCCTGGGGCTGTATGACACGCGCATGGGGCTGGTGCTGTTCCACATCGCATTCCAGACCGGGTTCTGCACGCTCTTCATGCGCAATTTCATCCGCGCCCTGCCGCGTGAGTTGATCGAGGCCGCGCGCGTTGAGGGCGTGAGCGAGATCCGCATCTTCTGGTATGTCGTGCTGCCCCTGATGCGGCCTGCCATCGCGGCGCTGTCGGTCCTGATCTTCACCTTCATCTGGAATGATTACTTCTGGGCCGTGGTGCTGACCCAGGGGGTGGAATCGCAGCCTGTCACGGCAGGCATCACCGCCTTCAACAGCCAGTTCCGCGCCGCCTATCACATGATGAGCGCAGGCAGCATCATCGCCGCCCTGCCACCCGTGATGATGTTCTTCCTGATGCAGAAACATTTCATCGCGGGCCTGACACTCGGAGCCGTCAAATGACGAAAATCGCCTTTATCGGGGCGGGATCGACCGTCTTCATGAAGAACCTGATCGGGGATGCGCTGCTGCGCCCCGCCCTGTCGGACGCCCATATCGCACTGATGGATATCGATGCCGACCGGCTGGAGGACTCGGCCCTGGTCGCGCGCAAGCTTGTCGCGTCGCTGGGTGCCGGTGCCAGCGTCACCGCCACGACCGACCAGCGCGCCGCGCTCGATGGCGCGGATTTCGTGATCACAGCCTTTCAGATCGGCGGCTACAAGCCCTGCACGGTGACGGATTTCGAGATCCCGAAAGCCTATGGTTTGCGCCAGACCATCGCCGACACGCTGGGCGTGGGNGGCATCATGCGGGGCCTNCGCACGGTCCCGCATCTGTGGCGGCTGGCGCAGGANATGCGCGCGCTCTGNCCCGATGCGCTGATGCTCAACTACGTCAACCCCATGGCGATCAACACCTGGGCGCTGANCGCCCGCTACCCCGACATCCGGCAGGTGGGNCTNTGCCATTCGGTGCAGGGGACAGTGGCGGAACTGGCNCGCGATNTGGGGCTGGACCCGGCCGATCTGCGCTACCGCGCGGCGGGCATCAATCACATGGCGTTTTACCTGAGCCTTGAGGCGCGCGAGGGCGAAGGCTGGCGCGACCTCTACCCCGCCCTGCGCGACGGCTACCGCGCGGGGCGAATCCCCCTCGAGAGTGACTGGAACCCCCGCTGCCCCAACCTCGTCCGATATGAGGTGATGGAGCATTTCGGGGCCTTCGTCACCGAATCCTCGGAACATTTCGCCGAATATGTGCCGTGGTTCATCAAATCTCACCGCCCCGACCTGATCGAGCGCTTCCGCATCCCGCTTGACGAATACCCCAAGCGCTGCGAGGAACAGATCGCGGCCTGGGCGGCGCAAGCCACAGCACTGAAATCCGCCCCCCGCATCGACCACACGGCGTCGAACGAATATGCGGCCACCATCATGGACAGTATGATCACAGGCACCCCATCCGTCATCTATGGCAACATCGCCAATCACGGCTACATCCCGCAACTGCCCCATGGCGCGGCGGTCGAGGTGCCGACCCTCGTCGATGCCAATGGCTTGCAACCCACTGTGGTCGATGACCTGCCGCCGCATCTGATCGCACTCATGCGCACCAATCTGAACGTGCAGGAACTGACCGTACAGGCGCTGCTGACGGAAAACCGCGAGCATATCTACCACGCGGCCATGCTCGATCCGCACACAAGCGCCGAACTGGACCTGCGCCAGATTCGCGCGCTGGTCGATGACCTGCTGGCCGCGCATGGCGACTGGCTGCCCGCGTGGTGCCATGGACACAAGGCAGCATGATCTTCATCTTGCCAAAAATACTCACATACCCCCTCAATACCCGGAGAGCCGCATGACCCCTGTCTATCCCGATCTTGATGGCGCATCCGTCTTCATCACTGGTGGCGGCTCGGGGATCGGCGCGGGCCTGACCGAGGCGTTCCTGCGCCAGGGCGCACGCGTGGCCTTTGTCCAGCGCTCCGATGCCAGCGGGTTCTGCGACGAGATGGAAGGGGCGACGGGCAACCGCCCCCTCTTCATCGCCTGTGACATCACCGACCCGGACGCCCTGCAAGCCGCCATCGCAAAGGCCGCGCAGGTGCAGGGCGACATTCAGGTGCTTGTGAACAACGCCGCCAATGACCAGCGCCACACCCTGGCCGAGGTGACGCCGGACTTCATGGACTGGGCGCTTTCGATCAATTTCAAATGCTATGTGACCGCTTGTCAGGCCGTCACTCCCGCCATGCAGAAGGCCGGGCGCGGGTCGATCGTGAACCTGACNTCGATCAGCTACATGATGGGCAATGCGGGCTATCCGATCTACACCTCGGCCAATTCGGCGCTNAACGGGCTGACCCGCAGCCTGGCGCGCGAATTCGGCCCCGACCGTATCCGCGTGAACGCGCTGGTGCCCGGCTGGGTNATGACGCCCAAGCAGATCGAGAAATGGGTCACACCGGAAAANCTGGCCGCACATCTGGAACGCCAATGCCTGCCNGATGAGCTGGTGCCCCCCGATATTGCCGCAGGNGCGNTGTTTCTGGCNTCGGATACCAGNCGCGCGATGACCGGNCAGGCGCTGGTNATCGATGGCGGCGTGGTGGTGACAGGATGAGCAGCATCGACTGGATCGCAGTGGATTGGGGCACCTCGNATNTGCGGGTCTGGGGGCTGGCGGGTGACCGGGTGATCCGACAGGCAAGCTCGGATCAGGGCATGGCGCAGCTGGCGCGCAGCGAATTCGAGGGCGCACTTCTGGCGCTGGTGGCAGACTGGCTGCCCGATGCGCAGATCACGCCCGTCATCGCCTGCGGCATGGTTGGCAGTCGTCAGGGCTGGGTCGAGGCGCCCTATCGCGCGCTGCCCTGCACGCCGCTTGGCGGCACGCTGGCGCAGGCGCCCTGCCGCGATCTGCGCCTGTCTGTACATGTCGTGCCCGGGCTGAAACAGACGCGACCCGCCGATGTGATCCGGGGCGAGGAAACCCAGATCGCCGGGTTTCTGGCGCTTCATCCCGGATGGGACGGGGTGATATGTCTGCCCGGCACNCATAGCAAATGGGTCCATATCAGCGCGGGNGAGGTGGTCAGCTTCCAGACCTTTCTGACCGGTGAGATGTTTGCCCTGCTTTCGGACCAGTCCGTGCTGCGCCACACGGTCGGGGGCTGGGACGATGCCGGGTTCGGCCCCGGTGTCGAACAAGGGATGGAACGCCCCGAGCGGCTGATGGCACGGCTGTTCACGCTGCGCGCCGAGGGGCTGCTGGACGGGCTGGACGCGGGCCTTGCGCGGGCGCGACTGTCGGGCCTGCTGATCGGGGCGGAACTGGCCGCAGCCAAACCCTATTGGCTGGGCCAGCGCGTGGCGCTGATCGGGGCGGATGCGCTGATGCAAAGCTATGCGCAGGCGCTTGGTCCCCTCTCGGTGCCGGTCAGCACGCATGATGCCACGGAAATGACGCTTGCGGGGCTTTCTGCCGCGCGGGCGCAGTTGCCGGAAGCGGGGGCGCGCCCATGCGTGAACTGATCGCCATTCTGCGCGGCCTCACCCCCCCCGAGGCCGCCTCTGTCACCCGCGCGCTGATCGATGCGGGCATCACCCGGATCGAGGTGCCGCTGAACTCTCCCGACCCGCTGGACAGCATTGCTGCCATGCAGGCCGAATTCGGCGATCAGGCCCAGATCGGCGCGGGCACCGTGCTGGAGGTGGCGCAGGTCCGGGCCGTTGCCGCCACGGGCGCGCGGCTTGTCGTGTCTCCCGATTGCAACCCGGATGTGATCACGGCCACCCGTGCCGCCGGGCTGGACAGCTTTCCCGGCATCTTCACCCCGACCGAGGCTTTTGCCGCCCTGCGCGCGGGGGCAACCGGGCTCAAACTGTTTCCCGCCGCCCAGATCGGGGCAGCAGGGCTGGCAGCCATGCGCGCGGTGCTGCCGCAAGGCACACTTGTTTATGCCGTGGGCGGTGTCGGCCCGCAGGATTTCGCGACATGGCGCAAGGCCGGCGCCACGGGGTTCGGTCTGGGCACCGCGCTTTACGCTCCCGGTATGCCCGCGCCAGAGGTCGCCGCCCGCGCCCGCGAGGCCGTCGCCGCATGGGATGCCTGCGCCTGACAGGCCCAGATAAAGAGAGCGTACATGACCCGCAGCCTTGGCGTTTGCTACTATCCCGAACACTGGCCCGAAGACGTCTGGCCACAGGATGCCGCCCGCATGACCGAGGCCGGGCTGACCTGGGTCCGTATCGGCGAATTTGCATGGTCGCGGCTGGAACCCGCCCTCGGCCAGCCTGACTTCGGCTGGCTGGATCGCGCGATTGCGGTCCTTGGGGCCGCAGGGCTGAAAGTGGTGCTGGGCACGCCCACAGCCACGCCTCCGCGCTGGATGCTGGACCGCCACCCCGACATGCTGGCGGTGGATGCGCAGGGCCACCCGCGCAAATTCGGCTCGCGCAGGCATTACTGTTTCAGCCATGCGGGCTATCTGGCCGAATGCAAGCGCATCGTCACCCTGCTGGCCGAACGCTACGGCAGCAACCCGCATGTCGCCGCCTGGCAGACCGACAATGAATATGGCTGCCATGATACGATCCACAGCTATTCCGACGCGGCCCGATCAGCCTTTCGCGACTGGCTGGCGGATAAATATCAGAACACGGAGGCGCTGAACCGCGCCTGGGGCAATGTGTTCTGGTCGATGGACTATGCGCATTTCGACCAGATCGACCTGCCCAATCTGACCGTTACCGAACCCAACCCCGCGCATGTGATGGACTTTCGCCGTTTCAGCAGCGATCAGGTGGTGGCATTCAACCGCGCGCAAATTGACATCATCCGCCGCCATTCCAGCGCGCCGATCGCGCATAACTACATGGGCCGGATCACCGAATTCGACCACTGGGCGGTGGGCGCCGATCTGGATATCGCGTCATGGGACAGCTATCCGCTGGGCTTCCTGTCCGACCGGCTGGAAGCGGATGCCGCGCACAAGGCTGCTTTCCTGCGACAGGGCGATCCGGATTTTCAGGCCTTCCACCATGACCTCTATCGCGGGGTCGGGCGCGGGCGCTGGTGGGTCATGGAACAGCAGCCCGGCCCGGTGAACTGGGCACCTTACAACCCTGCCCCCCTGCCAGGCATGGTGCGGCTCTGGACGTGGGAAGCGTTCGCCCACGGGGCCGAGGCCGTGTGCTATTTCCGCTGGCGGCAGGCCCCGTTTGCGCAGGAACAGATGCATGCGGGGTTGTTGCGCCCCGACAGCGGCCCCGCCCCCGGTCTGGCAGAGGCCGCGCAGGTCGCGCGCGAACTGACGGATGCGCCCGAACAGGGCTGCGCGCCCGGCGATGTGGCGCTTGTCTTTGACTATGAAAGCGCATGGGCCTGGACAACACAGCCGCAGGGCGCGGATTTCGATTATTTCCGCCTGTGCTTTGCCTGGTACCGGGCGCTGCGCAGGCTGGGGCTGAATATCGACATCATTCCCCCCGATACCAAGGATTTGGCGCCGTGGCGGCTGGTGCTGGCACCGGGGCTGTTCACCCTGTCAGACCGTCTGCGCGCGGAACTCCCCTCTTGCCCCGGCGCGGTGGTCCTTGGTCCGCGCGCCAATGCCCGCACCCGTGATTTCGCGATCCCTGTTCCGCTGCCGCCCGACCTGCCGGGGCTGGATGCGCGCGTGACGCGTGTCCAAAGCCTGCCCCCCGGCGCGGCCGAGATGCTCGATAACGGTGGCCGCTTCGTGCATTGGGTCGAGGATATCGAGACGACAGCCGAAACCCCGATAAAACGGCGCGACGGCAGCCCCGCCCTGATCCGTAATGGCGCGATGCAGTATCTGGCCGGGTGGCCCGATGATACCACGCTGGCCGATATCCTGCGGAACATCTGTACCGAACAGGGCATCGCGACGCTGGACCTGCCACCGCAACTGCGCCTGCGCGACAGCGGGGGGCGGCGCTACATCTTCAACCACGGGGCCGAAGCAATCACCTGGCAGGGGCGCAGCATCGCGCCTGCAGGGGTCGATATCCGGGCGATTGACTGACTCTCTTTGCAGCATGACACGGCGCTTGCAACCGGCGCGGCATGGCCCGATTGTCGTGACATGGACAAGAGCACCCTGCGCCTGCGTATCCGGATCACATTTGGCGATCACGGCATGATCGGCCCCGGCAAGGCGGAATTGCTGGACCGGATCGCGCGCTGCGGCTCTATCGCTGCGGCGGGGCGCGAGATGGGGATGAGCTATCGGCGCGCGTGGGAACTGGTAAGCACGATGAACGCGATGTTCCGCGATCCCATGGTCACCTGCACGCGCGGCGGTCCGGGCGGGGGTGGTGCCGCGCTGACAGAGGCCGGGCGGGAGGTGCTGGCGCTCTATCGTGCGTTCGAGCGTGAGGCGATGACCGCCGGGGCCGAACAGATCGCGGAACTGCAATCACGGCTGCGCGATATTCCCGAAGAAAAATAACGCTTGTGCCAGCGGGCCGTCTGCGGCGATATGGTCAGCGGATCATATCGCACGAGGCCCCAATGCCGCTTCGCCTTGGCCGCCGGTTCTTGCTGGCGGCAGTGTCATCGCTGACCCTCGGCGCCGCGCCCGCATGGGCGCGAGGGGACGCGCCCTTGGTCGCGGCAGCCTCGGACCTGCAATTCGCGGTCGAAGACATCGCCGCCGCCTTTGAGGCCAAGACCGGGATGCGCGTGCGGCTGGCCACGGGATCGACCGGCAATTTCGCCCGCCAGATCCGCGAGGGCGCACCGTTCGAGATATTCATGGCCGCAGATGAGCAGTTCATCGCGGATCTTTATGCCGATGGTTTCACGCGGGATGCGGGCGATATGTATGCCATCGGGCGGCTGGTGATCATGGTGCCCCATGGCGCGGATCTGGCACCGGATGCGGAACTGGATCATCTGGCCGAAATGCTTGCGGCCGGGCAGATCACCCACTTCGCCATCGCCAATCCCGACCACGCCCCCTACGGGATGCGCGCGCGCGAAGCGCTGCAGGCGCGCGGGCTGTGGGAGGCGCTGCAACCCGCCCTGGTACAGGGCGAGAATGTCAGTCAGGCCGCCGCATTTGCGCTGTCGGGCAATGCAGAGGGCGGGATCGTCGCGTGGTCGCTGGCGCTTGCCCCGCAACTGGCGGGACGCGGAGACTACGCGCTGATCGACGCGGAATTGCACAGCCCCCTGCGCCAGCGCATGGCGCTGCTGAAGAATGCAGGCCCGGTGGCAGAGGCGTTTTATGCCTATCTGATGGCCCCCACCGCCCGCGAGATCATGGCACGCTATGGCTTTGCCCTGCCAGAGGAGTGACGCATGGACTGGACAGCGCTGGAGCTTTCGCTGCGGCTGGCGGGCTGGACGGTCGCGATCCTGCTGCCGGTGTCGATCCTGTTTGGCCGGTTCCTCGCCTTTCGGCAGTTCCGGGGCAAGGCAGTGGTCGAGGCGCTGGTGATGCTGCCGCTGGTGCTGCCGCCGACAGTGCTGGGGTTTTATCTGCTGGTCACCTTTGGCCGCAACTCGCCCATCGGGCAGCTTTGGCAGGATCTCTTTGGCAGCCAGTTGGTGTTCAGCTTTACCGGGCTGGTGATCGCCTCGGTGATCTTCAACCTGCCCTTTGCCATACAACCCGCCCAGCGCGGGTTTCAGGCCATCCCGGCAGAACTGCGCGAAGCGGCCAGTTGCTGCGGCATGTCCCCCCTGCGCGCGCTCTGGAAGGTCGAGCTGCCGCTGGCATGGCCCGGCGTGGTGACCGCGATGGTGCTGACTTTCGCGCATACGCTGGGCGAATTCGGGATCGTGCTGATGGTCGGCGGCTCCATCCCCGGAGAAACTCGGACCATCGCCATTTCGATCTATGACCGGGTGCAGGCGTTTGACACCGACTCTGCCGCGATCATGTCGGCTGTGCTGGTGGCGATCTCGGTGAGCACCATCGCCGTGACCTTTGCGCTGTCGGCGCGCATCGGCAAAAGGCTGTCATAATGGCGCTGGAGGTGAGCGCACAGGCCAGCGCGCCGATCCCGCTGGATGTGGCGTTCCGCGTGGCGCCCGGCGCGTTGCTGGCGCTGGTGGGGCATTCGGGGTCGGGCAAGACGACGCTCTTGCGCATGATCGCAGGGCTGTGGACGCCTGGGCAGGCGCATGTGGCGGTGGATGGCCGGACATGGCTGGACACGGGCGCGCAGGTCAACCTGCCCCCGCATCGCCGCCGGGTGGGGCTGGTGTTCCAGAACTACGCGCTGTTTCCGCATATGAGTGCTGCGCAGAATGTCATGGCGGCGATGGATCAGCCCGATCCTGTCGAAGCCGGGCGCATCCTCGATCTGGTGAACCTGCAGGGCTTGGGCGCGCGTCACCCCGCGCAACTGTCCGGCGGGCAGCAACAGCGGGTGGCCCTGGCCCGCGCGCTGGCGCGTCGCCCGCAGGCCCTGCTGCTGGATGAGCCGTTCTCGGCCGTGGACCGCGCGACGCGGGAAAAGCTATACGCCGAAATCATCGCGCTGCGGGCGCATCTGAACATGCCGGTGGTGCTGGTCACGCATGATGTGAACGAGGCGCAGCTTCTCGCCGACCGGATGGTGGTGATCGAGGGCGGGCGCGTCCTGTCGCAGGGCACCGTGGCAGAGGTGATGGGGGATGCAACCGCGCTGCGCGCCATGGGTATCCGCGAATTGGCGGCCATGCTGCCCGCGAAAGTGGCCGAGCATCTGCCCGACGGCCTGACCCGCCTTGATGCCCCGTCCGGCCCGCTATTCCTGCCGCACGTGGGTGGCCCGCCCGGCACGCGCGTCCGGGTCCGCATCATGGCGCATGAGGTGATCGTGGCGCGCACCCGGCCCGAGGCGCTGTCGGCGCAGAACATCCTTGCTGGCACGGTCGCACAGATCGTGCCCGGACAGGGGCCCGCGGTGATGGTGCATGTCGCTGTGGGCGGTCATGAGATCATCGCGCGCATCACCCGCCGCGCCGCCGATCAGCTTGCCCTGCGCCCCGGCGACCCGGTTCATGCCATCGTGAAATCCATGTCGGTCGCGCGCGACCATGTCACCCCCGCCGGGTCCGACATCGGCGTTTGAGCAGGGAGCAAGTCAGTTGGAACGCCGCAAGGGCTCAGCCCGAGGGCTGATCCAGACCCGCATCAAGCGCGCGCGTGATCATGCGGTCGATATAGGGCCAGAAGAAATCATCCCCCGGATAGCCGGTCAGGCGATCGACCTCTTGGCCGTCAGCGTCCAGCAGGATGAAGGTCGGCGTGACATGCGCGCGCGAGGCCAGC
>SL_7KL_010_BRINEDRAFT_10001670_pt1 | contig 10522 bp, 9 predicted proteins | sample SodLak_010_BRINE_FD_10663 | JGI IMG/M metagenome (IMG submission 10663)
GGCCGACGCCCCACCGCGGGCGCGTCGGCGGACCGCCCGGCCCCGGGGTCGCACGATCCACGGTGGTGAGGCGAGCGCACCCAAGGCGCAGGCCCGGGTGCGCGGTGCGGTGGAGGAGGGACCCGCAGCCTCGGGTCGTCCGGCACCCGAGGATCCGGCGGCGGGAGAAGCGTCCACGATGCTGGACGGGGCTGGGAGCCCCCTGGCCCCGCCACCGCCTCCGCCGGCAGCGTCGGGGGCCGCTGCCGGACAGGAAGCCTCCACCGGCGCCCACGTGGTGGACCCAGCGGTGTTCCTGGTCGCCGCCGTGCGCAGCTACCTCGACGGCCTGGACGCCCACGGTCCGGCGCACCCGGTGACCGAGGACCGGCTCCTGCGTCTGCGCGAGACGTTGGCCCGCTTCGACGACGAGCAGCCCTCGTGAGCCAGCCCGCTGGTACGGCTCGCCCCACCCCGGACGGTCAGGTAGGGGCGGCGACGCTGTGTTCCTGGGTCGAACCTGCGATCCGGGTCCGCCGCGGCGGCAGCCTGACGATCCTGTGCACCAACACCGGCGCAGCCGACGCGGTCGTCGAACTGTCGGTCGACGGTCCGGCGCTCGAGGTGGAGGTGGAACGCACCGAGGTCCACCTGCCCGCCGGTGAACTCTGTGAGGTGGGCGTGGCCGTCCGCCCCACCCGGCGACCGTGGTTCCACCCGCTGCAGACAGCGGTACGGGTCCAACGGACCGGCGAGGACGCCGCTTTGGCCACGCCGGCCGCCCCGGGGACGCAGCGTGACATCGCGCGGGTGCTGGTCGCGCCGCGGTTCGGTGCGGTTGCCCGGGGCCTGTCGGGGGTGGTCGTCGCCCTGCTGCTGCTGGCCGGGGTCAGCCAGCTCTCCCTGCCGGCCTGGGCGCTGTCGCTGACCGATCGGGACGAGGCTCCTGTGGTGACCGCGGCAGCCTCCACACCCGGGGGTCGCACGGAGCCGCACGTACCGGAGCCGGTTCTCGACCCCGTCACGCCGGCACGTTCGGATGTGGCGTCGGTGAGCGTCGGCTTCGCCCTCGCCCAGCTCGGCACGCCCTACTCCCAGTGCCTGGACGGCTGGCCGCGGTGTGGGCCGGGAGGCCGTTTCGGGCACCCCAGCGGCTTCGGCGGGCACTACGACTGCTCCGGCCTGGTCCACCGCGCGTGGGCGGAGGCCGGGGTCGATCTCGGCACCATCAACACCACCTGGCGGATGATGCGCGCGTCACGCTCCGGTGGACCGCTCAGCCACCTCGTGGTCGCCCACCGCTACGATCCCGCGGCCATGGCCCCGGGGGACGTGCTGGTCTGGAACCGCAACGGCGCCGGACACGCCGGCATCTACCTCGGGGACGGGCGCATCGTGCACGCCTCCACCTCCCGCGGCGTGGTGGTCGACCCCATCACCTCGTGGTGGACCGGCCAGGTCCAACGGGTACTGCGTCCCGGGCCCCTGCGAGACGGTGGTCGGTGACCCGCAGGCAGGCGTGGGCGGCGCGAGCCGGTGAGGATCACCTCGGTGGAGAGGAACGACGTGGCCGGCGACGAGCCCCGTGACCTGGCGGTCGCCTACCAGGACCTGCCCTACGACGATCTGACGTATCCGGCCACCCACCCCGACCGGCTGTACAGCCTCGCCAGGCTCCACGGGCTCACGCCACCGTCGCCGGATCGGGCACGGATCCTCGAGCTCGGCTGCGGGCCGGGCGGCAACCCGCTCGCGCTGGCGGCGCAGTTCCCCGACGCCGAGGTGGTGGGTGTCGACCTCGCCGCAGAGCCCCTGCAGGCCGCCATCGCGCACCGGGACGCGCTGGGGCTCGGCAACCTCCACCTCGAAGCCCGCGACCTACGGACGTTGCCGGCGTCGTGGGGCAGCTTCGATGTCATCATCTGCCACGGGGTGTACTCCTGGGTGCCGCCTGAGGTGCGCGCGGCCATCCTGGACACCATCGCTGCACGGCTCAGCCCGGACGGTGTCGCCTACCTCAGCTACAACGCCTACCCGGGCTGGCACGCGCGCGGGCTGCTGCGCGACCTCCTGCGTCGTCAGGTGCCGTCCGGTCCGCCCCGCCGCCGGACGGCAGCCGCCCGGCAGGTCCTGGCCGCGCTGGCTGCTCGTGCGGACGTCGGCGAGCTGTCGGCGTGGCTGACCGCGGAGCTGTCCCTGCTGGAGACGTTGTCCGACAGCTACCTGTACTTCGAACACCTCGCGGAACACAACCAGCCCTTCTATGTCAGCGAGGTGGCGGGGGCCGCCGCGGCGCGGGGTCTCACGGTGTTCGCCGACGCGGACCCCACCACGGAGCTCACCGACCCGCTGGACGCCGCCGCCCATCAGGGGTTGGTGGCGGTGGACGGCCCCGCTGTCGGCGAGGTGGTGGCGCGGGCCGGTCATGAGGGCGCGGCAGGTCCGCTGTCTCCGGCGGGTGATGCTGGGCCGCTGTCTCCGGCGGGTGACGCAGCTCAGACCCCTGCCGCGCGTCCCGCCTGGCGCTCGGCCGTGGAGGCCCTCGACCTGCTGACCTTCCGGTCCTTCGCCCGCAGCCTGCTGTGTCACGCTGCCGCGGCGCCGCAACCGCGGGATGCGCAGCGGGTGGCCGGTGCCCGGGTGCGCACCGACCTGCGGATCGAGGAGGAGCCGGAGGCGGCCGGCGCACCCCTGGTGCTCACGGGGGCGGACGCGCGGCAGTTGGTCCTGCGCGACCCCGATCTGCGTGCGCTGCTCGGGGCGATCGCGCGGAGCGGTCCCCTCGGCTGCCCCGTGGACGAGCTCCCGGTGCCGGGATCCGTTGAGGTGGGTGGTGCCGATGCCCAGGCGCTGCGCAACGCGCAGGTGCTGGACCTGTTCTCCCGCGGTCAGGTGCAGGTGAGCTGGTGGCAGGCACCCATCGCCGCCACGGTGGGGGAGCGGCCGGTGGCCTTCGCGCTCGCCCGACGGCAGGCTGCGAGCGACGCCCCGACGGTCACCACGGTCCTGCACGAACGCCTCGGTGTGGACACCCTCGACCGGGTGCTGCTCGAGCACCTCGACGGAGGCCATGACCGCGCGGCGTTGCACGCGCGTGTGCGCGCCGCCCAGCGGTCGGGACGGTTGGTGATGAGCGTCGAGGAGGAGCCGGTGGAGGACCCGGAAGTCATCTCCGCCCTGATCGAGCACAAGCTGCACGGGCTGTGGAGCCACGGGTTGCTCGTGGGTGGGTGACGCTCAGGGCCGCTCGATGATGACGGCCACACCGATGTCGTCCTCGTCGTCGAGGTGGCGGTAGGTCAGGGCCAAGGTGCGGCCGTCCTCCGCGAGGTACTCGACGTGCATGAACTCCTCGTCGAAGGTCCGCTGCTGGAACTCGAACCCCTCCTCGGCCAGGGGGGCGTCGGCGGCGCGACCGAGCTCGTGCGGGTCACCGGAGGCGAGGAAGCTGACCGAGGCGGTCCACCGGTCACCGCTACGCGAGGCCTGGCCGCGCAGGTCGTGGGCCTCCTCGGGCAGCAGGACCTCGGGGATCTCCGTGGGTGCGGCTGCGAAGGTCCGCGCGCCCTCGGGGCCCTCAGCGGCGCTGCGGGGATCCGGGGAGAGCCACCACCACAGCGCGGCGCCGACGCCGAGCAGGAGGAGTACGACGACACCGCCGACCAGCAGCGGGCGCCGGGAGGGCGCGGTCCGGGCCTGTCGCCGCGGACGCGTGTCAACGGGTGCGTTCATGCGGTCCTCCCGGGCGTGTGGTTCTGCTGCTCGTTGATGGCAGAGAACACGACATCGCGAAGCAGGTCGGGGTCGACGGGCTTGCGCAACGCCCGACGGACCGGAGGCGCGGTGATGGTGGGGTCAAGCCCGCGAAGTGAGCGTCCGGACACGATGATGGTGGGGACCCCCCGGGCGCGCAGTCCCGCGAGCACCGTCCGGCCGTCCTCCGATCCGAGGGTGAGATCGAGGAGTGCCAGCGCCGGGGTGTGTTCGGCAAGCGCGTCTGTCGCCGCTTCGACCGAGTCGGCGACCACGCAACGCACCTGATCCTGCAACAGCGAGACGAAGAGTTCGGCGTTGAGTGCGTCGTCCTCGACGACCAGCGCCAGCGGACGCTCATGGTCGTCGATCTCGGCGAGCTGTCGGTCGCGGGGAGAGCGGGGTAGCCGTAGCTCGAATCGGAGGCCGCCGGTGACACTGTGCCGGACGGTGAGGCTGCCACCCATCTCCTCGGCGAGCCGCCTCGAGATGGCAAGGCCGAGTCCGCGACCCGGTGTGGCGTCCCGTCTGGCTCGGAAACCGGGCTCGAACAAGCGTCCGAGAACGTCGTCAGGCACTCCGGCACCGTCGTCGTTGACCGTGAGGACGACACCGTCCTCCACGTCGGCGGACGACAGCTCGATCGTGCTGGCGGTGTGGGACGCGTGCTCCACGGCGTTCCTCACCAGGTTGAGCAGGATCTGGCGGGTCTTGAGAGGGTCGCCGAAGGCCGTCGCCTCGTGCTCGAGGGATAGGCGCAGCTCCAGCCCCCCGGTCGACCGCAGCTCAGCGTCGACGAGGGCAGCGACCTCTGCGGTCACCAGCTGGAGCCGGAGTGCGTGCGGTCCGGCTGTCCTCGGCGAGTCCTCCTGGTCAGCGACGTCCACGGTGCGTCGTTCGAGGTCATCAAGCAGCGCGTCGATGTGGTGTACCGCGGCGCGGGCCGTCGCCATCCGCTCGTCCTCCTCCGGTGCGCCCCAGGAGTCGGGAAGGACGGCGAGGGTGCTCGTCAGCGCCTGGAGCGGGGCGCGCAACTCGTGGGACACGTACTCCGTGATCGCCACAGGGCTACCCACAGGCTGGACTGCCGGCGTCAGCGCGAAGCCGCCGTGTCCTGCCCTCGACGGAAGCGCCTGCTCGACCTGCTCCCTGGCGGTCCGGCAGCATCGAAGATCAGGTGCGATCGAGCGCAGCAGTTCCTGGGCTGGGCCTTCCAAGCTCGCGACGTGGTGGCGTGATCGGCGGCCGCTCCAGCCGATCACGAGGGCGTGAGACCGACCAGACGGCCCCGAACGCTGCTCGAAGAAGGCGATCTCGTCGATGCCCAGCGAGCGGAGGGCAGGCCAGGGCCCGAGGAACGCCTCGATCTCGTCCCGTCGCCACCCGCCCCCTCGCTCAGCAGAAGGGCATGCGAAGTCCCGAAGCGCCCCGACGGGCGGTCCCGGGATCTCCGTCAGGGGACCATCGACCGTGAACAGCCAGGGCGACTCGCCGTCGAGGGCCTCGCAACGTGCGATGAAGGCCGCGCTTGCGCCGACGACACCGAGGAGACAGCGGATGTGCCGTTGTACGGGCAGCGGCGTACCCGTGTGCAAGGTGTCGTTTCGCGCTGACATCGCTCGTGCCGTCCGCCGGTCGATCAGCCCATAGCCGATTGGCCTGACTGGTCCTCGCCCTTCTCTTGCTTCCGGCTCGGGGAGATAGAGCGCAGGCGCGCGGCCTGCTCCTCGACGTCCGTGAGCACATCCTCACCACGGTCGGTGTACGAGGTGAGTCGCGCCGCGACGGCCTCGGTCAGCGAACGCACCTCGTTCACTGCACCGATCGTGGAGGTCCGAAGCTCGGCTACATCCGACACAAGGCTGTTCACCCAGCGGCGCTGCTGTTCGATCGTCTCGAGGAGCTGGTCACGCCGTGTGATGGCCTCAGCGACGATGTCCTCCGCGGTGCGCCGCGCGCGTTCCTGTATCTCGGCCGCTTCCGTCTGGGCCTGCGCGAGATGCTGCTCCGCCTGCTGCTGCGCCTGGGTGGTCAACCGCTCGGCGTCGGACTTCGCCCGGTCGAGCATGGCTTCGACATCGGTCTCCGCCTGGGCCCGCAGTTCCTGCGCGTTCGCCTGGGCCTCAGCGCGGATCTCGTTGGCTTCGGTGTCGGCAGCCTTCGCCGTTCGTTCGGCGTAGTCATCCGCGTCCACGCGGCGCTCATGTGCTGCGGTCTCCACCTCACTGCGGTGGCGTTCCGCCTGCCGATGGACCTCGTCCCGATGCCGTTGGGCCTCAGCTCGGATCTCCTCAGCCTCTCGAACCGCTTCGGCGAGCCGCTGGCTGCTGGCGGTGACCATGGCTGTCGCCACGGTGCCGGCGTAGCGGGTGAGCTCAGCCTCGGTCATCTGGTCGAGCCGCTTGAGGGGGCGCAGTAACTCCAGTTCTGCCTCCAACCGCTCCTTGTCGCCGTCACGTCCAGACCGTGGTAGCGCCCACTGGAGCCAGTTGCGCTTCGCGTCCTCTACCGAACCGTTCGAACCCGTATTCATGCTGCAGCCCCTTGAGGTCTCCCGCGAACCGTGTGGTTGCAGGCTTGATTGCATAGGGATATTATAGCAGACATCAGCTGTGTGAGAAGGGTGCGTCCATGAATGCCATCTGGGAGCGCCTCGAACAGCTTGGCCTGTCCTCCGTGACCATGGTCGATGCCGCACCGGCGATCGCGGTGTTGCCCCACCCGCCGATCGAGGCTCACCTCGACGCTGTCGTTCCCGAGCCGTTCAAGGCTGCGGCCGCAGACTGGCTGTCCTGGCGGTGCCGCACGGAGCTACTCTTCCACGCCGATGGCGCTCCTTGCGATGTCGAGTTGCGGCTGCCGCTCCACGACGGTTTCGAGGTCGTCGCCTCTCCGCTGCACACGGGAACGTTGGCCCTTGGTGTCCTCGTGGGGCGCGTATCCTGCGGCGCGGCGCTCCCGTGGCCGATCGCGGCGGCGCGCAGGTTGGCGCACGTCCTCGCCGCCGAGCTCGCTCCTCGGCTCGCCGAGGCGCTCGAGCACGAGCGGACGTTCCGCCAGGGCGTAGAGCTCCTGCAGCTCCACCTGCAACGCCAGGGTCCCAGCTGCGATGACGTGGCTCTCCTCGGTGCCGAGCGACGGGTGGAGTATGAGCACACCTTCCACGGGGTCGTCCACGCGGAGGGTGTCGGGATGCCCTTCCTGGGCCGCGTGCGAGGGGGTCCGTCCCCCGCAGGCTTCGTGCCCGTGGTGATGACGCTGTTCGGCCGATGGCTGCGCGATATCCCTGACCCCGATCCCTCCACGGTCATCGACGCCGTACACACCGATCTCTTGGAGTTGCTCGAGCCGCTCCGCACGGAGATCGAGGCCACCGTCATCGTGCCGGGCCCGGGGCGGGTGCAGGTGTCCACCACCGACACCCTGGTTGCGGTCGTCGGCCCCGATGGGACCATCATCGATCGGGCCTCGCCTGATGAGGTGACCGTTGCCGGTGGGCGGCTCGGGGTCCGCAGGACCGAGGAGCTCATCGCCCCTCCCGGATCCTCGGTGGTGGCGGTCGGTGGACTCGCTGACCTCGCCACACTGAGGGCACTCATGGCCGCCGCCGGCGGGCCTGCGCAACCCCCACTGTCCTTCGCATCGCAGCTACGATCCCAGGTCGCACAGCGGACTACCCTCACGGGTGGAGTCCTCGTACACCCGCTGGCAGCGTCTGCGGATGGCTCGATGCCACCACTCCACGACTGACGGAACCGCCTTGACCCCCTCAGACGAGCCCGATGATGTCCCGAGCCTGGTCGCCGACATCCGTTCGGCGCGGGCGTTGACCCAGGAAGGTTTGGCACGGGAGCTTGGCGTCTCCTTCTCGACGGTGAACGCCTGGGAGTCCGGTCGGAGTACGCCACAGCTGCGTCACCTCCGTCGCCTGCAGGAGCTGGGTAGGGAAGCGCGCGGGGCGCAGCAGCCGGACGGACGTCTGCGGGTCCTCTGCGTGGACGACTCGCCACTGGATCTCGAGACACTCACCACCGTCGTCACCGACGCCGCGTCTGTTCTCGGCCTCGATGTGCACGTGGTAACGGAGCAGGACGCGATGGGCGCGCTGTTGTCCCTCGGACGGACGGAGCCTGACCTCGCCGTCGTCGATGTTGTCATGCCCGGGCTCGACGGTTTCGAACTCGCTGATCGCATCCAGACGATGGGACTCCCTGTCGGGGACCTCGCCCTCGTCACCTCACGGCGCGACAAGGACATCGATGCCCGGGCAGAGGAACTCGGGCTGCGGGTGCTCGACAAGCCCATATCGCTCCGCGAGATCGGCGCGCTGTTGCGTGCCGCCGCTACTCGCTCCGCCCAGCCGATGGGGGGGTAGGGGACGCAACGTCGACCTCGACGAGGCGCAGTTCCGCGCCGGGGTCGTCAGTCGGCTTCCCTGCCATCGCTTGCGGATAACTGCTCGGCTCCACCTTGCGCACCCGCATCGAACCCACCGGGACCACTCCCTGAGTCCGGACCGTCTCCGCGAGGGCCGTCTCCAACAACGAGGACACCGACGCCTCGCCCTGCACCAGGACGCGTGACGGGATCCACCGCAACAGTGCTACGGACTCGACGTTCATGCCCATGCTCCTCGCTCGGCTCGCGCATTCACCATACGGCTACCATAGTGCTTGTAGCTGGTTCGGGAGATCGCAGCATGGTTGAACACGGAGTGCCCCGCCTGCTGATCCGCACCGACCGCTACCTGTCGGCTGCCGTTGGCCGCAGCATCCCCATGATCGTCCAGGCCATCGCTGCGGCCGCACGCCAAGCGGCGCCGCCGGGGACCGTCGGCATCCTCTTCGCCGAGGAGGATCTTCAGGAGGGCCCTCGGTACCGTCTTCTTGAGCAGGTGGTGGAGGCCAACAACAGGGGCGCGCCACGTGGTGGTGTCCCGCTGTACCTGCTGTCCCCGGCAGCCGCGCCGGAACCGGCAGGCATCGACGGTGCCGTGCTCCTCCCGGGCGATCCGCGGATGGAGCATGACCTGGCGCAACTCAGGATGTGGTCAGGCCCTAGCGCTGCCCGCCTCGCTGTGCTTGAGGACGGGATCGCTGGTTGTGTCGTGGGCCCCGTGCAGCCGCCTCTGTGGAGAGGGGATGAAGCCCCCGCCGGCTCGTTGCTCGCGCCCGAGGCGGTGGCGCGCGTGGTCGCAGCATGGGCGCCGAGGCCGGTACTGGCCTTCGGCGGGGTCGGGATCGCCAACCTCGCGTCGGTGCTGGCGTCCGGGGTCGCCGGGGTCGTGGTCCACTCCGCGGTGCTTGCGTCGCCTGACCCCGCTGCGGCGGTGCAGCAGTTGGTCGACGGCCTGTTGGCGGACGCAGGGGAGACGGACCTCGCGGCGCGAGACGGCGATCTCTGACACGCACGCGGCGGAGGTTCGGTCGTCACGTGCGCGGCGGTGACGCTTGTCGCCGGCGTACAGCGGTCTCGTACACGGTGTGGCCGAAGGGCCGGCACGTGCTACCCCGCGCCCAGTGACTCGACCTCGGGCCAAAGGGAGTGTTCCGGCTCGATCACCTGCTCAAGGACCTCGGCTGCCGTCAGCGCCAGGTCCGGGTCCTCGACGATGCGGGCGTAGCGCAGCAGATCGAGGTGCACATCGAGGCCGTTCGGGTCGAGGCGCCGGAGCTCGAGCAGCTGTGCACCGAGCGCCGTGATGTCCTCGTCCTGCTCCACCTCCATCGCCAGGTAGCGCCCACGCCGGTCCATCGGGTCCGCAGTGACGGCCCGTGTTGCCGCGGTGCGGGCCAGGTCCGGCTGACCCTGTGCGTTGGCGGCCTCGCTGAGCAGGTGCCATGGTTCCGGCCACCACGGCGTGCGCTGCGTCGCGGCTCTGCCTCGGTCGAGGGCGGTCTCGGTCGCGCCCTGTGACAGCGCACCCGACCCCCTGCCCAGGTCCCAGGTCGTCAACCAGACGTTCCACACCGGGAGCAGGACCGCGGCGCCGATCACCACGGCGAGCGCCCCGGCGGTGATGTCTCGGTACGTCGCGACCGCCTGCCGACCACCCGCAGGGCTCGAACGGGTGACGATCCTGCCGGGCCGGCGTCGCCTACGCCGAGGTCGCTGCTCCTCCTCGCGTCGCGCCGCCAGGGAGGCGGCCACGGTCAGGCCGATCAGGAACCAGCCGAGGTAGACCGTTGTGACGATGGGAACGGAGATGGACGACTGCACCGCGTGCGCGCCGACCGCAGCCGCCAGGGCGAGGAAGCGCGTCTGCGTGGCCGGATCGGTGGACAGCCATCCGTGCCGCAGGATGAGTCCGACCCCGACGAGCACCACCACCCAGAGCAGGACGGCGGGCGTCCCCGCGGTGGCGGCCAGATCCAGGAGGAAGTTGTGGGAGGTGTCAACGGGCAGGTCACGACCCGAGGACGGCGCGAGCGCTGTGACCTCCTCCGGTGCCCGGAAGACCCGGTAGTTCGGTTCGAACCGGCCAACCCCCTGACCGACGGCCGGGGAGTCGCCCCACATGCGTACGGCCGTACGCCAGAAGGACACCCGAGCGATGCCGTTGCGGTCGCCTATGGCCGCACCGACCGCCACGGCAGCCACGCCCGCGATCACCCCGCCGAGGGGTACGGCAGCGATGAACCAGCCCTGCCACCGCCGGTCCGACAACCGCAACAACCCGAGCCCGATGACGGTTGCCCCGCCGACCGCCGCCACGGCACCCAGGCGGACGCTCGCCGCGTACATCGCCAACCAGGAGCTGATCGCCAGCGCCACGGCGGGCACCCGCCAG
>SL_7KL_010_BRINEDRAFT_10001674_pt1 | contig 10503 bp, 11 predicted proteins | sample SodLak_010_BRINE_FD_10663 | JGI IMG/M metagenome (IMG submission 10663)
GTTGGCCGTCAACCCTGCCCGAAACAGCTGCCTGACATCTTCATCGCAACGCCGCCCACGGGTGGTGGGAGACGGGAAACGCCGGTGGAGCCGACCCGCTCTGGCCCTCGCGAGAGGACGAAACGGGTGGCAGAGAAACCGGAACCGCGCCGAGACCGACAGGTCTCAGAAGCGGGAGGCTGAGAAGGCCCCTGTGTGGCAGGTAGTTCCTACACCGGCCCTGAGGTTAGGTCACCCCGCGGCGCGGGTAGGTGTTCTGCTTCCGGGAGGGCAGCAGCAGCCCTTCCAGCTGCTGTTCCTTCCGGGTCTGCATCCACACGTCCCCCGGACCGGTCACCCGGGCAACCAACCATTCACCGCTCACCGCCGCTTTGGCGAGCCCGCCGAGCATCCCTACCTCGATCTGGAGTGTGTCCTGCCAGGCGACCAGGTGGCCAGCGTCGATGATCATCGACTGACCCGCGTCCAGCTGGAACTTCTGCAGCCCCCCGTAGGAGGCGAACAGGCAGGCGCCGCTGCCTGTCGCGTGCAGCAACGTCACACCTTCGCGTAGTGCCACGTTCCGGAAACCCGCCCAGCGTGTGTCGATGTCGACGTCGATGGAGGAGGCGACATACGCACCGGAGGTCAACGCAAGCCCGTAATCCGGGCTGACGGTCACCCACGTCATGTCTCCAGGCAGCGGCGGGTTGACCGCCACCCACGCGCCGTGCACACGGGCGGTGTAGACACCGACGAAGAATGTTTCACCGCCGAGGAACTTCCGCATCGCGGCAGACACCACCCCGCCGGAGCCGACCCCGGCAGACGCTTCAACCCCGTCGGACAGGGCGGCCATCGCATCCGCTTCTGCGACCAGCTGTTCCCCCACCTGCAGGTGGACGTAGCTGATGGCGTAGGACGGGCCGGAGGTGGTCTGGATCCTCATCGCGTCTTCCCTTTCTTCTGTTCCCAGAGCTGTCGAGCTGCACGCCAGGACGCCCGTAGCGGCACAATCGCACCGAACCCGACGGGCGGGATGAGGGCGATCACCCCACCGAACAGTGCGGCGTCCGCCCAGGCGCACGGGGCGGGGACGGACGCGGTTCCACACGCGTCGGTGAACCGGGCAAGTGCGACAGCCGCCCCGCCCCACAGGACCCCGGCTGCGGCTGCGGCGGTCCACCGGCCCAGCAGGGGTGCGGCCCACCAGGCGGCCACCAGCGGCAGTGCCCACAGCAGGTAGGTCGTGAACAGGCCAGGGGGCGTGAGCCCGATGTTGGCCGGGTCGGTGAGGGCGGTGGTGCCGGCGAGTACGACCGTGACGGAGATGGCGGCGATGGTGGCGGCAGCGGTGCGACGTGAGAGAAGTTGGGGGCGCAGCAGCTGCGTGACTGCTGTGAGGCGTTCGCGCACCGGGGGACGTCCCATCGTCACAGCAGCTTCGGGTCGTCGCGGCGTTCACCGAGCAGGTCGACGATCCGCAGCGGGGAGAGCTCACCGACCCGGCGGGGAAGGAAGTAGGTTTCTGCGAACAGGTAGTTCCCGGTTGTCGGATCGAACAGGCGGGTGCCGAGTTCGACAGCGTCTTCGTGCCTGCCCACCGATGCGTGCTGTTCCAACCGGGTGTAGACCTGGTCGCAGGTGGCTTGAAGCTGTCGGACCTTCTCGTCTACCGAGGCGACCAACCACTCTGCCTGCTCGGGCACGTCCGCGATGGCGATAGCGAGACGGGAGAGGGGCACAGGCAGAAGCGCTGCCGCCTGCTGGTAGTGCGCTGCCAGTGTCGTGGGCTGCGGATCGGCGACGATGGTGTGCCACGCGTCCGCGGCGGTAACCCGCAACGCCTCGAGCCGATCGTAGCTGGCTACTAGCTGGGCCGGTTTCAGCCCCGGTGCTTGTGCAAGCAGCGCGTCCGCGTCGGTGCCGCACCGCAGGGCGGTGATGACCATCACAACGCCGGCACGTGAGAACGACCCGCGCGGTGCGCGGCCGGCGTGGTGGCGCAACGCCGTGATGAACTGCTCCTCATCGCAGGCGTTGGTTGGCCAGCCACGCCCCTGCCAGATGTGCCAAGGGTGAGAAGCCGTCATCGCCGCCGAACGTGACGGGGTTTCCACAGGTTGCAAGGAGCTCGTGTGGGCAGCACGCAGCCGCCCCGAAGGGCGGCTGCGGAGGTCAGGCTGCTGTTGCGGCGCGGGTGGCTACCGTGTGGAGCCGTCGTTGAGCGCCTCCGGGGTGGCGGACCAGGTCACGCCCGAACCATCGAGGCGGGGCGGTGTCGGTCACCTGGATCCAGCGGGTCTCTTGAGCATTTTTGCCGGTGTGCTGCCCGTTCGCTGCGTCGAGCAGCTGTTGGCGGCGGACCAGCCAGAGCCGTTCGCGGTCCGGGGCTACCGCCAAGAGGGCGAAGGCTTCCAGATCGGCGTGGGGGCGGAGCTGGGAGAAACGGAAGGCCTCTGTGCCCTGCCACATCGTGGAGGTCTTCACCTCGACGCGGACACCGTCGATGATCAGGTCATGCCCGTTGTTCGTAGGTGGGGAGACGGTTGCGCCGAGCCGGGCGAAGAACCGCTTGACGTAGTCCTCGCCCAGCTTTCCGGTTCGCCGCGGCTTGAATTGCTTCACCTGTCTGAACAGCGGGTTCTCGTAGCTCTCGTCAGCAGACGCGGCATATTCTGCCACCAGTTCGGCAAGCAGGCTGGGCTGCGATGGCTGCCCAGGGGCGGTTTCGTGGTCGTCTGTGGGTGCAGAGAACCATCGGAGGATGTTGCCAACGGCGTTGTAGGTGCAGGTGGCACAGCGAAGCTGGGTGCTGCAGACGCAGCCAGTTGCGGCGGCGGCGTTCTCAAGCTGCGCCAGCGCGTCGGTCATCCTCGCAGGTGAGCTGGTGGTTGCTGCCGCGAGGGCGGCAACATGGGGGTGCACCAGGTCACCTGCAGCCGGAACCTTGTCGGGTGTCGGCATACCCGCAGTGTTGGTGCGAGGCGGAGGACGACAACCGTGCCGACACTGGGGGCAGCGAGGAGTGTGACGATGACAACACCGCCCCCACAGCCGTTTCCGCCTGCCCCGCGGCAGGTGCTGTCGGTTGTGGAGCGGGCTCATTGGGTGAACGGCATCGTCGGGTTCTACGATGTGGCGTTCGCGCTTCGGGAGGCGGAACGGATGCTGGCCGCCCAGGTGGTGAACCGCATCCTCGATTTCCTGAACGTCCCAGAACGGGGTGAACCGGTCGCGCTGCCTGCGCTGCTCGACCATGAGGTGCACGGCAGGTACTACGAGCGACTGTTGCACCAGGATGGCAGTCAGCTGCCGATCCGCCGGCCACATCCGACCGACACGTTCGTGCCACCGGGAGCGTGGCGGAACGCGGTGCTGGAGGCCCTGTTGACAGCGTACCCGGACCTGGATGGGATCGAACAGCTTGGAGTGAGCCGGGCGTTGGACCAGCTGCTTGAAGGGTTCGGTGTACCTGACCGGGCGTGTTACTTCCTCCCGGTCGATACGGTCCGGGCTGCCCGCGACAGCTGACAGAACCTGGGGAGCTGGGCGGCTGCGGTGCCCTGTTGCCGCTGGGCGGTGTGGGTGAACAGTGGGGTGTATGAACCGCCTGCCCCGCTCCCCTGTCCTCGCCGCCCGTTCCGGGGTCACCTTGCCGGAACTGCTGGTGGCGCTTGTGCTGCTGGGGATCATCTTGACGGCGTTGGCGCAGACGTTGATCACCTCGCTGGCTGCGGTAGGTGCTTCGGAGCTGCAGCTGCGGGCAGCAGCGATCCATAATGAGGCGCTGGAGGCGTTCCAGGCCGCCGGCTGGGCGCAGGTCGGTATCAACGGAGACCTTGACGACGAGGCCTGGAAAGCGGTGTTTGATGACCCTTCGATGACGGTCGAGGCTGCCGGGGGCTTCGACGCGGTCGAGACGATCTCGGCGGGTGGGGACACGTTCACATTGAAACGTCACATCAAGGGTGTCGATAATGACAGCCTCAGACGGCTTACGACCGTGGTGCTGTGGGACGGGCCCGGCGGCCAGCAACGCGAAACGCGGGCATCAGCGGAACGAGCCGCAGCGGGGAGTGGCTGATGACGACACGCACACCCTCCCGTCGCGGCTTCACCCTGCCGGAGATGCTCGTGGTCCTCATCCTCGTCGGCATCGTCGGCAGCATCGCCCTTGCCGGGTTGAGCAACGGGCTGACCACTGCACGGATCGGCACCGAACGGGCCCGGGCACTGAGCGAGCTGCAGCTCGTAGTCGCCGGCATCGGCCGCGATCTGCGGGTAGCTGACCCGCTACTGCTCGACGCAAATGGCGCCTTTGCGACCAAACTCGGTGCGGAGGTGGAACGCGACGACAGCTGGCGACGGCTCGAGTGGGAAGTCACCGACAACGGCGACGGCACCGGAACGCTGAGACGTGCTGTTACCACCGACCTCGACACAGCAGCAGAAGACCGGCGTGCCGGCGAGTTCCTCGCAGATCTCACCAACGTTGACGGCGAACAGCCGGTGTTCACCTACTTCGACAACAGTGGGGAATCTGCGTGCGTGGACGACAGCTGTGAACCGCACCGGGTCGTGGTCACCCTCCAACAGCAGCTCGACGGGCAGGACCGCCCGGTGGAGCTCACAACCACCATCACTGTGGGCGACACCGATAATAGTCACCCCGTGGCTGCAACGTCGACCGACTGAGCCCACACGCCCCTACACACCCCCCAGGCACCATAAGGAGCGACCGATGCGACCCCGCACCCGCCCAACTCATAGGCGCGGCTCCATCGTGCTCGCCCTCCTCGTCGCCCTCCTCGTCGGCGGAGCTGCCTCGGTCCTCTTCGTCACCACCGTCTCCACCCAGAACATGGCCAGGTTCAACACCGGGTTCACCCTCTCTATCCACGCCGCCGAAACCGGCCTCCAACACGCACTCGCAGCGTTCCGCTCCGACACGCCAGTGGACACCGACCGCGGCGGCGTCGGCGACGTGGAGAACGGCAGCTTCACCTGGGATGTGACCGAGGACCTTGGCGATGGAGACTGGGAAGTGAAGGCCACCGGCACCGTGGACGGGGTCAAGCGAGTTCTCATCGCCACCATCTCCGATACCGACCCTGCCCTCTCCGACCGCCGTGAAGAGTTCCCCGACAACGGATGAGGCCACACCGGACACGGCTGCGCGCCTCGTCGGCACCCCCGTTGCCATCCCCACCGTCGCACGCACCGTCGGGCCCCACGGAGGCCCCACTGACACCCCAGACCCGCGCCACCAAACACCGCCGACGGCACCCGTGGCTTCTGCCACCCACCGCCGGCTGGGCCGGCGACGCCACACAGCTTGCCGCCACCAGCATCATCCTGGTCGTCCTCGGCCTGCTGATGAGCTTTTCCGCCTCCTTCGTCGACGCCGCAGTTACCGGAGGTGACCCGTTCGCCACCTTCCGTCGGCAACTCACCTGGGCGGCAGTCGGCACACCAGTCTTCCTCCTCGCCTCCTCGATCCGGACCGCACGCCTACGCACCCTCACCTGGCCGCTCCTCATCGCCGCCCTCGTGGCTCTCGCAGCCGTGCACACCAGCCTCGGACTCGAAGAATTCGGCGCACGCCGATGGCTGCAACTCGGCCCCCTCACCGTCCAGCCCTCCGAACTTGCCAAACCCGCACTTGTGCTGTGGCTGGCACACATCCTCATCCGTAAACGTGAACTCGGTATGGACTTGGCCACCCGCACCAACCACCTCCTCATCCCCGCACTCCCCCTCCTCGCAACCATCAGTATCTTCCTCCTGCTCGAACCCGACCTGGGAACCGCAGTGCTCGCCGCGTTGTCGGTGTTCCTCATCCTCTACCATGAAGGCTTGGACTGGCGCTGGCTCGCCGGAGGTGCCGCCGCACTGGCCGCCACCGCCACCATTCTCGTGATGACTGCCGACTACCGTCTCGGCAGGATCCGCGGCTGGCTACACGCAGAAGAGTTCGCCGACACCGACGGCTACCAGCTCACCCAATCGCTCTTCGCCCTCGGCAACGGTGGTCTCCACGGCGTTGGCCTCGGCTCCGGCTCCGCGAAATGGAACTACGTCCCCAACCCGGAAACCGATTTTCTGTTCGCTGTCGTCGGCGAAGAACTCGGCTTCATCGGCGCTGTCACAGTCCTCGCCCTGTTCGCGCACCTGCTCCGCGTCGGACTGCGCATCTCCGCCGGCGCGGATGACCCGTTCGCCACACTTGTCGCCTTCACCTTCACCGGCGCGATAGTCGGGCAAGCGCTTCTCAACATCTCCACCGTCACCGGACTGCTCCCCATCACCGGTGTCACCCTGCCGCTGCTCAGCGTCGGTGGTTCCTCACTGGTGGCTACCCTCGGCGCTCTCGGCGTCATCGCCGGTGTTGCCCGCACCTCCGCTGATCAGCGTAGCTGACCCCACACCCCGGCCGACCACGCCTCACCCCACTACGCCGGCGTCGCCACCCGCATCGCCACTACCGTCATCCCCAGCCCCGTTACCGGCAGCATCACCACTACCACCATCCCCAGACTCGTTGGTTCCAGACGCCACGTCGCCGTTCTCTGTGCCGTCATCGTCGTCCTCCGTCAGCCCGCCGCCGTCCTCCCCGCTGTCCGGCGACGGCTGCGCTCCTAAATGCTCGAACACCTGTAGCGTTGCCGTCAGCCCCGTGTTCCCACCTGGGGTAGCACCCGCACGAGGTGACTGTGATGCGACCGTGTCATCCCGGTCCGGCTGGGCGGTCCACAGCCGCTCGACGGTCACCTGCCAGCCAGCTTCGCGAAGCGCCGCAACCGCAGCCGCCCGGTCCTCTCCCACCACATCCACCATCTCCGGAGGGGGGAGGGAACCATCGGCGATCGTCAACGTCACCGTGGACCCGTAGTTCACCGACCCGCCTGCAGCGTGCGACTGGTCGTAGACAAACCCGCCCGCCCGCCAGCTCGCCCGACGGTCGGTTTCCACTCGAAGGTCGGCAACGGTAAGCGCTTCTGTCGCCTCTGCCAGTGTCAGCCCCCGCACGTCAGGCACCCGGGCGGTCGCAGCTGGACGTGGCGGGGAGAATTCACGTGCTTCCACGCCCTCCAGCGCCGGCACCATGAAATCCCGCCACATCCGGGCCGGCACCGTCCCGCCGGTCACGCTGTTCCACGCTGTTCCACCGATCGAGATGTTCCGCATCGCCTCCGGCTGTTCGAACCCGACCCAGGCGCCTGTCGCCAGCTGCGGGGTGTAGCCCACGAACCACGCGTCACGCCAATCGTTGGTCGTTCCCGTCTTCCCCGCATGCGGCCGGTCAAGTGCGGCGGCAGTTGCGGTCCCACCCGGCCCGGTAGGTCCCTGCAACAGCTTGTTGACCTCAGCGGCAACCGCAGGATCGAGCGCCGGATTGCAGATCGGATCGTTCGCGAACACCTCCTCTCCCGTCCGGTCACGCACCTCTGTGATCGCATACGGCTCACAGGCCACCCCGTCGTTCGCAAACGCTGCATACGCAGCAGTTACGTCCAGCGGGTAGGCGTCGACCGAACCGAGCGAGATCGAGCAGAATGCCCGCGCATCCTCGTCATCCAGCTCCGCGATCTCCCCCATCCGCTCGGACGTCACCCCCAGCTGCAAGGCAGTCTGGGCGATGCGGTTCGGCCCGACCAGCCCAGCCAGCTTCGCGTGATAGACGTTGTTCGACACCGTCGCCGCCCAGCTCATATCTCGAACACCGCCGCCACCGCCGGCATAGTTGGTCGGAAACCAGTCGTCCGTGCCATCCCGGCATCCTGGGATCCGCTCCCCCGAACTGGTAGATGTGCTGAAACTGATGGGGATGCCCCGCTCGATCGCTGCAGCGTTCACAAACGGTTTGAACGCCGATCCGACCTGCCGGCCCGACCCGCCGCCGCCAGCGACAGCCGGGTTGACCTGGGTGCGAGGACAGAACCCCAGCTCGTCGATCTCGTCCTGTGAACACTCCCCAAACGTCTTGGGGCCAAGAGCAAGCGCTGCGACCGCCCCACTTTCCGGGCGGATGCTCACCAGTGACCCCATCGGATCGTGCTCCGGGTCGCGAAGCCAGCCTGAGAGCGCCGCCTCTGCCATCTCCTGCAGTTGTGGCTCCAGCGTCGTGTGGATCTCGAGGCCGCCTCGCAACACCGCAGCAGCGCGCTGCTGCCGGTCGTCCCCAAGCCGCACGTCATCGAACAGCTGCTGCTTGACCCACTCGACGAAGAACGGCTCCTCCGGTGCTGCCAACGGGGTGATGTCGACTCCGAGCGGCCGGTCCCGTGCACGGTCACGTTCTGCCGCGGAGAGGTGACCGGCGTCATACATCTGCCCGATGACGATGTTGCGCCGCGCCAACGCTGCGTCCGGATCGTTGACCGGACTGTTCCGCTCCGGTGCACGTAGCAGCCCTGCCAGCATCGCCGCCTGATCGGCCGCCAGCTCCGCTGCAGCGGCACCGAAGTAGAACTCTGCAGCGGTCTCGATGCCATACACACCCCGACCGAAATACGCCTCGTTCAGATAGGCGGTGAGGATCTCCTGCTTCGTCCAGCGTTCCTCAAGCTCGGCCGCGTAGATCGCTTCTGTGATCTTCCGGTCGAGCGACACTTCCGGGCTGAGCACGATCATCTTCACCAGCTGCTGGGTGATGGTCGAACCGCCGCCGGCGACCTCCCCTGCCTGCACGTTCGTTAGCCCCGCACGAACGATAGCGAGATGGTCTACCCCTCTGTGTTCGAAGAAGTTGCGGTCCTCTGTGGCGGTGACCGCGTCGATGACCACCTGGGGGATGTCGTCAAAATCGACCAGCCGCCGGTTCTCCACCCCGTGCAACGTCGCCAGCACACTCCCGTCAGCCGCGTAGATGACCGAACGCTCCGCCGGTGGTGCCAACGAATCGGGCAGCGGTGGCACGTCGAACATCGACGTTTCTGCCCAGCGGACCAGCTGCGTGGACCCGGCAGCGGCCGGCAGCAGCAGCCCGACGACAAGAAGTACCGCCGCGGCGACGGTCAGTAGCAGCAGTATCAGTTTGGACAGCAGGGAGATGGCGCGCACAGCACCTCACATGTCGGGTAGCGAGACCGGTCCGGACACGTCCTCCCCTGTCAGCAGTCCGTTCATCCCGGGGCGCGGACCGTCGGCATGTCCGGTACCCGCACGTCCACGACCGCCCCCACCTCCCCGCGGCGTTCCAGGTCGTCAGCCACCGCCGCGAAACCGGCCATCTTCGCTCCGATGAGCTCAACATCGCCGACGTGCACCTCCACACCCGTGTCGAGCTGCAGGCGCGTGTCTGCCGGGTCGGCAGCTTCGATCGCCACTGTCTCCTCAGCGACAGCTGCGGGCAGCTGGCGGTGCAGGTCGATGGCAGCCCGCCCGGCCGCGTCCAGCTCCGACGCCACTGCAGGTAGCTGCCCGGCGACGGTAACTACCGGCAACTTCCGATCTGCCGGGGTCCGCTGGTCTGCGATCACATACCCGGTTGCGGTCACCACCCGTTCCTGCTCCCCTCCTGCGGCTCGGAGGACGTAGTCGGCAGGATGTTCGCTCACTTCGTAACGTAGGGTGACCGCATCCGGGCGGGAGACGGTCACTTCAGCGATGGCCGGATGTTCGGCAAGCTGTGCCGCGCCGGTTTCCCGCAGCGTGTGATGCAGCTGCACCCCCGGCTGGATCGGCAGGTCCCCTGCCAACTTGTGCGGTTCCAGGCGGTGCAGCCCGCTGACCTGCACGTCCTGGATCGTGGTGAGAGGACTGTAGGCAGCCCAGATGGCCGCGGCGACCAGCGCGACAGCCGATGTTCCCTGCACCGCCCGGCGCACCCGGCGGCGGCGGCGCTCAGCGGCGACACCGCTCCGCCGCTGGGCGAACCGCTCGTGCACAACAACTCCTTCCTCAGCCAAGAGTGGTCCAGGTGCGGCAGCCGCTGTCCAGCTGCTCCCACCACCAGACCCCCGCATCTACCCGGCTGTGCAGCAGACCAAGGTGTTGACATCCACCGTAGACCCGCCACAGTCACGCCAGTGACGCAGCTCACCCGCTACTGGCAGACACCTCTGCCAGCGCGTCCAGGTCGCCGGAACGGAGCCGTCCGACGTGACGAAGAAGCACCTCACCGTCGCTGCCTAGCAGCGTCCAGGAGGGGAACTCTTCGATACCGAACCGGGCAGCTACCACATCTTCGACGTCATAGAGCACCGGGGAGCTGACACCCACCTCGGCCACCCAGTCCGAGGGAGGCCACCAGGACGCCCCCTCTTCCCCCGCGAACGCCGAAACCACCGTTACCACCGCGAGCGTGTCCCCAGACTCCTGCCGCCAGTGCACCACATCTGGTAGCTGCACCAAGCAGTGCTCGCACCAAGGGGAGACGAACAGCAGCGCGACAGGGCCCTCGAAGTCGTCCGGCACCTGCACCCGACCGCCTGTCAGCAGCTCCCCGGTAAGCGTCGGGGCTGGGAACCCTAGGGCAGGGTCGCGCGTGCCGGAAGGCCCCCCCGCCATATCGGCGGA
>SL_7KL_010_BRINEDRAFT_10001675_pt1 | contig 10503 bp, 9 predicted proteins | sample SodLak_010_BRINE_FD_10663 | JGI IMG/M metagenome (IMG submission 10663)
GGTGGAGCCGGTCCAGCCCTCGAAATCCTCGTAGATCGGCTCGACCCGCGCCTGCGCACCCTGGCTCGCCGGGAAGTGGTCGATCACCGCGCCGTCGAGCTTGTAGCCGGTACAGATGCGGATGGTGTCGAAGCCGTCGAGCACGTCGAGCTTGGTCAGGGCGATGCCGTCGATGCCGCTGGTGCGCACGGTCTGGCGCACGAGCACCGCATCGAACCAGCCGCAGCGGCGCTTGCGCCCTGTGACGGTGCCGAATTCGCGCCCGCGCTCGCCGATGCGCTGGCCGGTCTCGTCGTGAAGCTCGGTCGGGAAGGGTCCCTCGCCGACGCGGGTGGTATAGGCCTTGGCGATACCCAGCACGAAGCCGACGGCGCCGGGCCCCATGCCGGAGCCCGTCGCGGCCTGGCCGGCGACGGTGTTGGAGGAGGTGACGAAGGGATAGGTGCCGTGATCGACATCGAGCAGCGCCCCCTGGGCGCCCTCGAAAAGGATCCTCTTGCCGGCACGGCGCTTCTCGTCGAGCAGACGCCAGGTCGCATCCATGAAGGGCAGGATCTTCGGGGCGACGGAGGCGAGCTCTTCATAGATCGTCTGCGCGTCGTATTCGGGCAGGCCGAAGCCGCGCCGCAGGGCGTTGTGATGGGTCAGCAGGCGCTCGATCTTTGCCGGCAACGCATCGAGATCGTCGAGATCATCGACGCGGATGGCCCGGCGCCCGGCCTTGTCCTCGTAGGCGGGGCCGATGCCGCGCTTGGTCGTGCCGATCTTGGTCCCGCCCGAGGCGCCGCTCTCGCGCAGGGCATCGAGCTCGCGATGGACGGAGAGGATCAGCGTGGCATTGTCGGCGATGCGCAGCGTCTCGCGGGTGATCTCGACACCCTGAGCGCCCAGCCGTTCGATTTCGGCGACGAGCGCATGCGGGTCGAGCACGACACCGTTGCCGATGACGCCGAGCTTGTTCTTGCGCACCACGCCCGAGGGCAGGAGCGAGAGCTTGTAGACGGTCTCGCCGATGACGAGGGTGTGGCCGGCATTGTGCCCGCCCTGAAAGCGCACCACCACATCGGCCTGGCTGGAGAGCCAGTCCACGATCTTGCCCTTCCCCTCATCGCCCCACTGGGCGCCCACGACGACGACATTGGCCATTGGCTTGTTCCTGCGACCTCGATTGCGCATAACACGAAAAGCCCCGACACAAGGCCGGGGCAGCAAAACCTTGCAAGGCCTCTTGCGCGATTGCAGCGGCGAGGTCAAGGGCGATGCGGGCGGCGCGGGCGGCGAATGCCCTGTAATGCTTCAGCTTCCGGGCTTGCGATCGCCCGGTTTCGGCTCCGGCATCACCACCGGTCCGCCGGCCTCTTTCCAGGCCTTGAACCCGCCCTCGATATGGGCCACGGGTTTCAGCCCCATATCCTGCGCGGTCCTGGCCGCGAGCGCCGAGCGCCAGCCGGCGGCGCAGAAAAAGACGAAGCGCTTGTCCTGCGCGAAGATATCCTTGTGGTAGGGGCTCTCCGGGTCGATCCAGAATTCCAGCATCCCGCGCGGGCAATGATAAGCCTTGGGATTCTTGCCCTCGCGCTGCAATTCGCGCGGGTCGCGGATATCGATGAAGACGGTGTCTTCGTCATCCATCAAGGGCAGGGCCTCGGCGACACTGAGCGTCTCGATGGCGGCATTGGCTTCGGCGAGCAGTGCGCGATAGCCTTTGGTGATCTGTTGCGGCATGTGACGCGCTCCGTTGCGACAGGCGGCGTGACGGCATCGGGCCGGAGTGAAAGGCCGACACCGTTGCCCGAGCTTACCTGCAACGCCCCATCATCGAAACGGCGTGTTTTCGAAAAGCACGATGGGAATTCCCGGTTCTGCGACCGGCACTGCTGCGTGTCGATCCGGAGAGGCGCGCCCATTCGGCGAGGCTCGCCCATCCACTAGCGCGGCGAGAACCGGGTAACCGGGAGCGGTATCAGCCGAGCGGCGGCCAACACATGAAGGGGCGCCGCGTCCGCGGCACCCCCGTCATGGTCGTCAAACTGTCGGAACCGGTATTCCGGCCCTGTGAGCGATCTCAGCCCTGGCGCGCCTTGAAGCGCTTCTGGGTCTTGTTGATCACGTAGACGCGGCCCCGGCGACGCACCAGACGGCAGTCGCGATGGCGGTCGCGCAGGCTCTTGAGCGAGTTGCGAATCTTCATCGGTCCAATCTCCGTTCGCGCGGTCGCTACGGACCGGCATGACGCATTCCTTCGCTCGCGCAAGGCGCGCGATCTCAGCGCCGTTTGAAAGACAAGAAAAATCGCCGGGTAAGGAACCCTACCCGCGATGTTGGCGGTGGGGATACAGGATTTGGCCTGCCCGGTCAATCGTGACCATGCGCTTTCGGGCGGGAATCTCGGCGGGACCGCCGGATCGCCGGTTTCGGCGTCGCTTGTTTCCCGCTTGTGCGGCGCGTCTTGTTCGCGGGCCGCGCCTCGCCTAAGGTCCGCTCCCCGCAACATCTCCGTGTTGCCTCACAATCCGCCGCAGAAAGAGACCGATCGACGATGGCAAAAGACAGCCAGCCCGGCCCGAAAAACGCCCCGGCCCGCAGCAAGCGCCCTTCCTTCACCGAGCAGGAGGCCCTGCTGTTTCACTCCGGCGGGCGCCCCGGCAAGCTCGAGGTGACGCCGACCAAGCCGATGGCGACGCAGCGCGACCTCTCGCTGGCTTATTCGCCCGGCGTGGCGATTCCCGTCCAGGCCATTGCCGACGACCCGTCCCGCGCCTTCGACCTGACCACGCGCGGCAACATGGTCGCGGTGATCTCGAACGGCACCGCGATTCTCGGCATGGGCAATCTCGGCGCGCTCGCCTCCAAGCCGGTGATGGAGGGCAAGGCGGTGCTGTTCAAGCGCTTCGCCGATGTCGATTCGATCGATCTCGAGGTCGACACGGAAGATGCCGATGCCTTCATCGATTCGGTGCGCCATCTCGGCCCGTCCTTCGGTGGCATCAATCTGGAGGACATCAAGGCGCCGGAATGCTTCATCATCGAGGAGCGCCTGCGCGAACTGATGGACATTCCCGTCTTCCACGACGACCAGCACGGCACTGCCATCATCGCGGCGGCGGGGCTGATCAACGCGCTGCACCTGACCGGGCGCAACATCCGTGAGACGCGCCTCGTGGTGAACGGCGCGGGTGCGGCCGGCATCGCCTGCGTCGAACTGCTCAAGGCGATGGGTTTCAAGCCCGACAACGTGCTCCTGTGCGATACCAAGGGCGTGATCTATCAGGGCCGCGAAGCCGGCATGAACCAGTGGAAATCGGCGCATGCCGCGCGCACCGATGCGCGCAGCCTCGCCGATGCGCTCAATGGCGCGGATGCGGTCTTCGGGCTCTCGGTGAAGGGCGCCTTCAGCGCCGAGATGATTCGCTCCATGGCCGATCAGCCGATCATCTTCGCCATGGCCAATCCGGATCCGGAGATCACCCCGGAAGAGGTCGCGACCATCCGCGACGACGTCATCATCGCCACGGGGCGGTCGGATTACCCCAACCAGGTCAACAACGTCCTGGGCTTTCCCTATATCTTCCGCGGCGCGCTGGACGTGCGTGCCACCGCGATCAACATGGAGATGAAGATCGCCGCCGCGCAGGCGCTCGCCGATCTCGCCCGCGAGGACGTGCCCGACGAGGTCGCCGCCGCCTATCAGGGCTCGCGCCCGCGCTTCGGGCGTGAATACATCATCCCCGTGCCCTTCGATCCGCGCCTGATCTCCACCGTCCCGCCCGCCGTGGCGAAGGCGGCGATGGAGACGGGTGTCGCCCGGCGCCCCATCGTCGACGAGCGCGCCTATCGCGCCCAGCTCTCGGCGCGGCGCGATCCCGTCGCCGGTACGCTCAACCGGATTTTCGAACGCGTGCGCAAGTTCCCCAAGCGCGTCGTCTTCGCCGAGGGCGAGGAGGAGCAGGTGATCCGCGCTGCGGTGAGCTTCGCCAATCAGGGGCTCGGCACCGCCATCCTGGTGGGGCGCGAGGACCGCATCTACGAGACCGCGACCTTTGCCGGGATCGATCTGGAGGGGCGCGAGAACATCCAGATCAACAATGCCCGCCTCTCCAAGCGCAACGCGGCCTATACCCAGTTTCTCTATGACCGCCTCCAGCGCAAGGGTTACCTGCTGCGCGACTGCGTGCGCCTGATCAACCAGGACCGCAATCATTTCGGCGCCTCCATGGTGGCGCTGGGCGATGCCGATGCGATGGTCACCGGCGTGACCCGCAATTCCTCCACCGTGCTGGAAGACGTCACCCGTGTGATCGACGCCAAGCCGGGCCACCGCGTCATCGGCATGTCGCTGTGCCTGACGCGCGGGCGGGCGGTGCTGGTTGCCGATACCGCGATCCATGAAATGCCGGATGCGCGCGAACTCGCCGAGATCGCCGTCGAGGCGGCGGGCGTGGCGCGGCGGATGGGATACGAGCCGCGCGTGGCGCTGCTCTCCTTCTCGACTTTCGGGCAGCCGCGCGCGGAGCGGGCCGAGAAGATCCAGGAGGCGGTGCGTATCCTCGATTCGCGGCGGGTCGATTTCGAATATGACGGCGAGATGGCCGCCGATGTGGCGCTCAACCGCGATCTCCAGGCGCAATATCCGTTCTCGCGGCTCAAAGGTCCGGCCAACGTGCTGGTCATGCCGGCTTTCCACTCCGCTTCCATCGCCACCAAGATGTTGCAGGAGCTGGGTGGCGCGACCGTGATGGGGCCGATGATCGTGGGGCTCGACAAGCCGGTGCAGATCGTGCCGCTGGGCGCAACCGATTCCGATATCGTCAACATGGCCGCACTGGCCGCTTACAATATCGGGGGATGACCCTGCGGAAAGGTTGCCAAGCCCTCCCTTTGCGTCACCGGATTCGATCTTCGACGATGGTGGCGCGCGCGGGCGGCTTGCGCCCCCCGAAAACCCATGCTATCGCACCCCCGCTTTCCGGGCGTGGGGCTCTCGCAGGGATACTCGTCGTATCCATGCAGATATCCGCGCCGGCGATCCGTCATCCATTCCAGTCCGGGCGTGCCACGCCGCTTCCAACAGCGTCACGGTGGCCCGGTAACCGAGAAGAGAACAGCCGGTGGCCGAGTCCAAACACTCAAGCGGTTCGATCGTATCGGGCGTTGCCGGGCGCTATGCCTCCGCCCTGTTCGAGCTGGCGCAGGAGAACAACGCGATCGACGATGTGGCCGAGAAGCTCGCCATCGTCGAGGCAATGGCCGCCGAGAGCGCGGATCTGCGCCGTCTGCTGGTCAGCCCCGTCTTCTCCGCCGAAGAGCAGGTCGCGGGTATCTCCGCCATTGCCGAGAAGGCCGGTGTGACCGGGCTCGCCGGCAATTTCGTGAAGTTCGTCGCCTCCAAGCGGCGTCTCTTCGTGCTGCTTGCGATGATCCGGGCCTATCGCGCGCTGGTTGCGCAGGCCAAGGGTATCGTCAATGCCGAGGTGCGGCTTGCGGAACAGCCTTCCGCAGCGGTTCTCGATGATATCAAGGCGACTTTGCGTGAAGTCGCTGATGCCGAGGTCGATGTGGACGTGAAAATCGATCCCGCATTGATCGGCGGCATCGTCGTGAAGGTCGGCAGCCGCATGGTTGATTCCAGCCTTCGCACCAAACTCAATTCCCTCCGTCTTGCGATGAAAGAGGTCCGCTGATGGACATTCGAGCCGCTGAGATCTCAACGATCCTCAAAGAGCAGATCAAGAACTTCGGCCAGGAGGCCGAGGTCACCGAAGTCGGCCAGGTCCTGTCCGTCGGTGACGGCATTGCCCGTTGCTACGGCCTCGACAAGGTCCAGGCCGGTGAGATGGTCGAATTCGAATCGGGCGTGCGCGGCATGGCCCTCAACCTCGAAATCGACAATGTCGGTATCGTGATCTTCGGCTCCGACCGCGAGATCAAGGAAGGCCAGACGGTCAAGCGCACCGGCGCCATCGTGGACGCCCCCGTCGGCAAGGGCCTGCTCGGCCGCGTCGTCGACGCGCTCGGCAATCCGATCGACGGCAAGGGCCCGATCGAGGCGACCGAGCGTCGCCGGGTCGACGTCAAGGCGCCGGGCATCATCCCGCGCAAGTCGGTGCACGAGCCGATGGCGACGGGCCTGAAGGCGATCGACGCGCTGATCCCGATCGGTCGTGGCCAGCGCGAGCTGATCATCGGCGACCGCCAGACCGGCAAGACCGCCATCGCCCTCGACACCATGCTCAACCAGAAGCCGCTGAACGTCGAAGGCGCTCCCGAGAGCCAGAAGCTCTACTGCGTCTATGTCGCCATCGGCCAGAAGCGCTCGACGGTGGCCCAGTTCGTGAAGGTGCTCGAAGAGCAGGGCGCGCTGGAATATTCGATCATCGTCGCCGCCACCGCTTCCGATCCGGCGCCGATGCAGTTCCTGGCACCCTTCACCGGCTGCGCCATGGGCGAGTATTTCCGCGATAACGGCATGCATGCCGTGATCACCTATGACGATCTCTCCAAGCAGGCCGTCGCCTACCGCCAGATGTCGCTGCTGTTGCGCCGTCCGCCCGGTCGCGAAGCCTATCCGGGTGACGTGTTCTATCTGCATTCGCGCCTGCTCGAGCGCGCGGCGAAGATGAACGACGAACAGGGCTCCGGCTCGCTCACCGCCCTCCCGGTGATCGAAACCCAGGCCAACGACGTCGGCGCCTACATCCCCACCAACGTGATCTCGATCACCGACGGCCAGATCTTCCTCGAGACGGATCTGTTCTATCAGGGCGTGCGTCCTGCGGTGAACGTCGGTCTGTCGGTGTCGCGCGTGGGCTCCTCGGCGCAGACCAAGGCGACCAAGAAGGTCGCAGGCAAGATCAAGGGCGAGCTCGCCCAGTATCGCGAGATGGCCGCCTTCGCCCAGTTCGGCTCCGACCTCGATGCCACCACCCAGCGCCTGCTCAACCGCGGCGCGCGTCTGACCGAGCTCCTGAAGCAGCCGCAATTCTCGCCGCTGAAGATGGAAGAGCAGGTCTGCGTGATCTGGGCCGGCACCAACGGCTATCTCGATCCGCTGCCGGTGGGCAAGGTCCGCGCCTTCGAGGAGGGTCTGCTCGGGGTGCTGCGCTCCAAGCATGCCGATATCCTCGACGCGATCCGCGATACGCGCGATCTCAAGGACGACACGGCCGAGAAGCTGAAGGGCGTGGTCGAGGATTTCTCCAAGACCTTCTCCGCCTGAAACCTGCCATCCCGCGCCGGGCGCGATAAGCGTGCCCGGCTGACCCTTCGACAGTCTTGAAAGGTCCGTACGTCCCATGGCGTCACTCAAGGATCTGCGAAACCGTATCGCCTCGGTGAAGGCGACGCAGAAAATCACCAAGGCCATGCAGATGGTGGCTGCGGCGAAGCTGCGCCGGGCCCAGTCCGCGGCGGAAGCGGCGCGCCCCTATGCCGAGCGCATGGCGGTGGTGCTCTCCAACCTCGCCGCCGGCGTCTCCCAGGGCGATGCCGAGCTGCCGCGCATGCTCACCGGCACGGGTGACGACAAGACGCATCTTCTGGTCGTCTGCACCGCCGAGCGCGGCCTGTGCGGTGCCTTCAATTCGTCGATCGCGCGCCTGGCGCGCGAGCATACGAACAAGCTTCTCGCCGAAGGCAAGACGGTCAAGATCATCTGCGTCGGCAAGAAGGGCTACGACATCCTGCGTCGCCAGTTCTCGAAGCTGATCATCGAGTTCGTCGANCTGCGCGACGTGCGTCATGTGGGCTACGAAGAGGCCGACATGATCGGNCGCAAGGTGATCGAGCTCTTCGATGCGGGNGAATTCGACGTCGCCACGCTGTTCTATTCGCGCTTCAAATCCGTGATCGCCCAGATCCCGACGGCCCAGAAGATCATCCCGGCGCAGGTTGCGCCGGACGACGATGCCGAGGCCGCCCCCGGGAACGCATCCCTGGATGGCGGCGAATCGCTTTATGAATACGAGCCTTCGCAACAAGCCATTCTCGGCACGCTGCTGCCGAAGAACCTGTCCGTGCAGATCTTCACCGCACTTCTCGAGAACGCCGCTTCCGAACAGGGCGCGCGCATGTCCGCCATGGACAACGCGACCCGCAATGCCGGCGACATGATCAAGAAGCAGACGCTGATCTACAACCGCACGCGTCAGGCGCAGATCACGAAGGAACTCATCGAAATCATCTCGGGCGCCGAGGCGCTCTGAGTATCCAAGAGGACGAGATACCATGGCCAAACCGACCGGACATATCACCCAGGTCATCGGCGCCGTCGTCGACGTGCAGTTCGACGGGAACCTGCCCGAGATCCTCAACGCGCTCGAGACCGAGAACCAGGGCGAGCGCCTCGTGCTCGAAGTCGCCCAGCAGCTCGGCGAGAACACCGTGCGCTGCATCGCGATGGATACGACCGAAGGCCTTGTGCGCGGCCAGCCGGTGAGCGATTCCGGCGAACCGATCAAGGTTCCCGTCGGCGCCGGCACGCTCGGCCGCATCATGAACGTCATCGGCGAGCCGATCGACGAGGCAGGCGACATCGAGATGGAAGGCCTGCGCGCCATCCACCAGGAAGCGCCGAGCTATTCCGAGCAGTCGACGGAAGCGCAGATCCTGGTCACGGGCATCAAGGTCGTCGATCTTCTCGCGCCCTATTCCAAGGGCGGCAAGGTCGGCCTGTTCGGCGGCGCCGGCGTCGGCAAGACCGTGCTGATTCAGGAGCTGATCAACAACATCGCCAAGGCGCATGGTGGTTATTCGGTCTTCGCCGGCGTGGGTGAGCGTACCCGCGAGGGCAACGATCTCTACCACGAGTTCATCGATTCGGGCGTGAACAAGAAGGGCGGCGGCGAAGGCTCCAAATGCGCCCTCGTCTACGGCCAGATGAACGAGCCCCCCGGCGCGCGTGCCCGCGTCGCCCTGTCCGGACTGACCATCGCCGAGCATTTCCGCGATCAGGGCCAGGACGTGCTGTTCTTCGTCGACAACATCTTCCGCTTCACCCAGGCGGGTTCGGAAGTGTCGGCGCTGCTCGGCCGTATCCCCTCGGCGGTGGGCTATCAGCCGACGCTCGCCACCGATATGGGCGGTCTGCAGGAACGCATCACGACGACGACCAAGGGCTCGATCACCTCGGTCCAGGCGATCTACGTCCCCGCCGACGACCTGACCGACCCGGCGCCCGCCACCTCGTTTGCCCACCTCGACGCCACGACGGTGCTCAACCGTTCCATCGCCGAGAAGGGCATCTACCCGGCCGTGGATCCGCTGGATTCCACCTCGCGCATGCTCGACCCGCTGATCATCGGCCAGGAGCACTACGAAGTTGCCCGCGCCGTCCAGCAGACGCTGCAGCGCTACAAGGCGCTCCAGGACATCATCGCCATTCTGGGCATGGACGAGCTCTCGGAAGAGGACAAGCTCGCCGTGGCACGCGCCCGCAAGATCGAGCGCTTCCTGTCGCAGCCCTTCTTCGTGGCGGAAGTGTTCACCGGCGCGCCCGGCAAGCTCGTCTCCCTCGAGGATACCATCAAGGGCTTCAAGGGTCTGGTCGAGGGTGAATACGATCACCTCCCCGAGGCCGCCTTCTACATGGTCGGCAGCATCGACGAAGCCGTCGAGAAGGCCCAGAAGCTGGCAGCCGAAGCCGCGTAAGCTTCGCAGATATACCAACGGCCCGGTCCCGGTGACCGGGCCGCTACCCGCGTGTCGGGTCACATTGCACATGCATCAGGAACGAAGCCATGGCCACTTTCCACTTCGAACTCGTCGCCCCGGAACGCATTCTCTATTCCGGTGAAGTCGAGGCCGTGGAACTGCCCGCCACCGAAGGCGACATGACCGTGCTGGCAGGCCACGCCCCGGCCATGACCACGCTGCAGACCGGCTTCCTCGTCGTCGGCGAAGGCAGCAGCAAGGGCAAGCGGATCCTGATCCAGGGCGGTTTCGCCGATATCGGCCCCAAGGGCGCCACCATCCTCGCCGAGCGCGCCACGCCGCTCGAGGAACTCACCGCCGCATCGCTGGAGGAAGAGATCCTGCGCGTGCGCACGACGGCTGATTCGAAGGAGGAGGGCCCGGAGAAGGAAGCCCTCAAGGCGGCGATCCACAAGCTGGAAGAAGCCAAGGCGACGCTGCGCGCCTGAGGCTGTTCCCGGTCCCGGCAGATTCGCTATGTTTCAGGGCGGCGAAAGCCGCCCTTCGCATGTCCGCAGGAGCCTGCATCCTGTTCGCATCATGGTTTATCTCGTTGATCGAGCTTGCAGATTTCCCTGCCCATCCTTTGGTCTTGCCGATCCCCCCCGCGCCGTGCAGCATCGCGATTCCGGCATGACGGCGTGCGTCGCGCCCCGTGCTGTCCATCCGGAGAAAGTCCATGGCCTATTCCCGACGACGATCCTACGAACCGGGCCACCGCCCGAAATTCCTCGTCATCGTCGATGACACGCAGGAATGCGCCCGCGCGGTCCGTTTCGCCGCCCGCCGCGTGGCGCGGCTCGGTGCCAAGCTGGT
>SL_7KL_010_BRINEDRAFT_10001676_pt1 | contig 10502 bp, 14 predicted proteins | sample SodLak_010_BRINE_FD_10663 | JGI IMG/M metagenome (IMG submission 10663)
CAGAGAGGAGTTATTGTCGTTTATCAGGAAGGATTGAAGCGTGAAAAGTAATATGGATTTAAGACGGGTTAATTTATTTCCTGTAGGTGGTGATGCGACTCCACATCAGCAGAGCAAACAGGAGAATACTGAGTCCTATACATAGCCGGCCAATCAGGGAGNACTGTGGAAGAGAAGGTATAAATGAGCCGGCAACTAATAGGATCAAACCGAAATTAAAAAGAACGACCATAGCNCATGCCGGTTTTGTTGACCCGCGTCGTTTGCCTTCCAGCTTTTTGGGAAACATCCAGTAGGCGGTTCCCATTACAAATTGAACCAGCCAGCCCCAAATGGCCAATTCAAAATGAACGGGCAGGAGAGACCATACCATCGGATGAAGATCAACGGCTTTATGTGAGATGAGCAGGCCGCCGAGCAATACGGAAATAAGGAGGTAGATCAGCGAGAGACGAATCATCAGGATGCTTTGTACAGGCATTATGATCTGCTCCGTTTACGTTTTTTTCGGGGTTGAAGTCGCGGCCAAACTTCCATGATGTAGAAAATAACGCCGGAAATTTGCAGCAGGGAGGAGAACAGAATAGCGACGTTCATCAAAAAGGAGTCCTGCACTACCGGTAAAAAAGGTTCGGAGAGAAACCGAAGAATGAGTCCGGAGTTTAGGGTCCAAAATGTGAGCCATGTTAAGGTAGATTCGCGTTTTTTCCTGTCACGATGTTTGCGGGGAAACATCCAGATGGAGACCCCCATGATGATCTGTGTAAGCCAACCGATGACCAGCATGTGCCAATAGACGGGCAGGAGGAGAGGCCCGGCATTGATGGCCGGAAATTCTGAAATAAGCGCGAGAATAACGCCGACGATAAAGTAGATAATTCCTGCTTTTATGAACCAACGCGTAACTTTGGGCATTTTTTATAGAAGTTTAAAAGTTTTGTGGTCTCCGTAAAGGGCGTTAAAAAAGGACTTATATCTTCAAATTTGTCATGCCGGACCCCGATCCGGCATCTCCTGCCAATATCATTGATAGGATCCGCCGGCCGGCTGAAAGTGCGAGATGACGCCCTTTTTGGACAGCCATGTACTCACCCCCTGACCAGCGTGACCGCAAAATAGAGGATTGCTAATCCAAGGAGCAAGTTAATGCGCCCGATTCAACTTGTGGCTTTTCGATATTTGTTGGTTTGATTGGAAGTCGGTTCATCATCCATCAATTGTGCCGCTTTTGGGCCGAGCCAAAAGTCATGGATTCCGCTTAGAATAAGCACGGCACCAAAAAAGTAGAGCTTCAACGAAAGGGTGGAGCCGTAGGAACTTTGCCAAAAACTCATTGAGAAAATGGTGTCGTTCGTAAAGCCGCGGCCAAGCAATGCTGTATATCCGGTTAGAATCAGCAGTGGGAAAGCGAGCCAGCTAAGCCTGCTGAAGCGGGTTCCCAGTTCTGTGAATAATAAGCCGCGCTGACCGGCTAATTTTTTCCTTGTAGCGGGAACCAGAACGGCAGCGGTAAACAGCATGCCGCCGATCCAGAACGTCACAAAAAGCAGATAAAAAATACAGACCATTGATACATATGATGTACCGTAGATGTTTAGTTGTTAAAATCTGAGTTGGATTATAAAGGAGGGGACTTTTTAAAGCCTTTATGATTTCAACTTCATCACTTTTACTTTCCACTCTTTCGGCATCGTCATCAGATACTCCCACTTAAACGGCTCAGAATTTTCAGCTTCCATCTGGTAGTAAAGCGGTTTGGGATCATGGTCGTTGATAAAGACAAACGCTTCGCCCAATTTAAGGTCATCAAAAGCCTCAAAAACCATGTCGTGACGTATGGCGGGTGGAAAAGGGCGTACATCAAATTTGTTGACTACAGTGATATCCGTAGTATCGATATCATTTTCGGCATTTTTAGTAATGTGAATAATCGTTTCGTTCTCTGATTTCTTTTTGTATTCCCGGGTATGATCACCCTCAAATTTCTTTTGAAAGATTCGGAGGATTTCATTCGGTTCTTCCGAAGCTCTGATCTCCATCACATCGCCCGGGAGCATCATCCCGTATCGGTGGAAAGTGGTGTATTTCCAATCTTTTTTGTCGGCTTTACGAAGATCAATAAGTGTAGAAACATCACTGTCTTTATCTGCTTCGGAATCTGCCGTTCGGGTAACTTTCACTTTCCACTCTTCGGGATCTCGTTGCAGATATTCCCAGCCCACCACATCTCCGAAAATAGATCGGAATTCGTAGTAAAGAGGCTTTGGATCGTGGTCGTTAATAAAACTGAAACTCTCGCCGGCGGGCAGTTCCTTAAAAAGATTCAGCAGTTTTTCATGTCGTTTGATCGGGATCAGCGTTCGTACATCAAGTTCTTTGGTTTGGGTGGTCATGACTGTAATGAGTATTTAAAGTTATAAGACTGTTTTATCTTGATACAATTTAAAAAAAGCTATTGGTCTGATTCAGGTTGGTTTACATCGTGCCAGTAATTATTCGCGGCAGCTATGGTTTGAAAATGGATAGCTGTCACCTGCGAGGAAGCAATTAATGCATCCGGATCTTTTGCATAAACATCACGCAACATAAATAGTACATCCCTGTCCGGTTGGGTGGAAGTAACTCCTTTTCGTGCAAGCTGTATGGCCACTTGGAATCCTTCTTCCGGGGTGTCAGTAATTAGGCTGAGTTCGGGTTCATCATTTGTTTTCGGCTCCATGTTGGACTGTCCATAAAGCAGGCCTGTGGAAAAAAGGAACAGTAAGGAGAAAAGTATAGCGAGTGATTTCATATTGTTTGTGTTTCTGTTGTGGATTCAGTTTCGGTTAGAAGTTCTTTGCAGCGTATCTCTACTTTAAACGTAATCTTATCCTCCGTGGAGTTGACGTTTGGTGAATTAAGATCTTTGATGACATAATCGTAATCTTCATTGTGGTAGCTGTCGATACTCGTTTTAATTAGTCGTTCCAGTTGATTGTTGGAAAGTGTTTTTAATTGGTTGCACATAGTTCTCCTGAATAGTTTTTATCGGTTCATCGGTATCTCATACGTACATGAAAAATCCCCCTCGGCGATGTAGGAGGTTCGTTCTACTTCGTCATTAAAAAGCCGTCGGTAAAACTCAGCCTCGAGCTTGCACGGGAGACGCGTCTCTTTCACTACTTCACTGAACGGACAATTGCACTCTTTAATCGTTATTTTTTCGTTGTTTTTATCGGTTTCTAACTCTGGCATAAACCCCTCTTCTTCCAAAAAGGCTGCAAGTTTATCTAAACCTGCTTTCAGATCATCATCCGATGCTTCAGCCATCCGGTTTTTTGCTTTTTTCAGCCGCTGTTCCCAGAATGACTCAAAAAACTGTTCAATGGAATCTTCTGCGCCCTGCTCTTTTAGAAACTTTAACAGCTCTCGAATCAAGTCTGATTCTGCTGATGGGAATAGTCGATGACCTTTCGGGGTAATCTGGTACTGAAGACTAGGGCGTCCGGGCCCGGATCGAATGTAATCACGGCGGATATATCCATCTCTTTCCAGCTGTAAAAAGTGTTCTCTGAGAGTAGTTTTGGCCAGGTCGGTATGGGTAACGGCCTCATCAACTGATAACGTCCCTTTTTGTTTAATGAGGTCGAGAAGTTCTTTTTTAGAGCCTGTATAGGTCATGGTATTATGAGTTTTTGCTTACGTTGATTGCAGCCGATTTTCTATGATCGGGAAAAATTGATTCACTTGAAGAGCAAAGTATTTTGCTAGTTGACTGTCCAGATCCGCCATATTTTCATTCATTATTCTATATGTAGTGCAGGCACCGGCGGGATGTTGAAAGCCGTTGCTGAAATTGCGAATCATCTCCATCTCTTTCATAATTTTTTCTCGATCATCTTCAAGCAGTGCCATTGCACGTTTTAATTTTTCGCTTTGCCATACTGTATGGACTGATCTTGTTGGCTCAACTCTTTTGCGAGCGGAATTAATGTGTTTTTTTCGAGCAAGAGATAGCGATCAATCGTCTCATCCAATCTTTTTAAGTGCCGTTCAATGTTTTTCAACTGTGTGTATTGATTTCCATGAACAAGCTGAACGCGCGGCAGATCTCTTGCTATTTCGGATAGTCGTCGGCGAATACAGGGCTGTATGACTCCCAAGATACGGTTGCTTAACGCAATGATATCGTCTTCATTTTCAGTGACTTCGGGTTCAGGTTCGTTACACTCCGTTTCAACTCTCTGTTTTTTAATCCAACTTAAGAGCCCCTCCTCATTCCATTGAAGCTGCTGACATGCTGATCGCAGCGTTTGATCCCGGAACTGCTCAGGTTTCATCCCGATAGAACTTAACAGTTTGCCCGCATTTTGATCGGGTGACACAATTCGGTTGATCGTATCTTCGGGCGTTAGTGTACTCAGTGTTTTTTCGGAGTCCATAAATTTGGTGTCTGTTTCTATTTGATGACTATAAACTAATCAATCAGAACAGTTAAAACAATAAAAAAGTAATTAACCGTTTTAAATGTTCTTATTTGTTTTAAGGCCGTTTACCTTTCCATCAAAACAGAGTTTCTTCATCTAAGACCTGACAGGTTTTCAAAACCTGTCAGGTCTGCTATCGGCTTAATAATGAATAAAGAATTTGTCATAAGGCGTGAGGCAGCCCGGAAGTTTTGGGGCGTTATCGATCCCGAGCTGGGAGTAAACATTGTAGATCTGGGGTTGATTTACCGGATGTACATGAGGGATGACGATACGTTTGTTGTGGAATATACCACCACAACACCGGGCTGCCCTATGCGTCGTTATTTGCAGAGAAAAATTGAAGAGGCTCTGCAATCCATCGAGGAAATCGAGGAGTTCGAAACGAAACTGGTTTTTGAACCGGAATGGTCTGTGGATATGATCGTGGATGGGGTAGAGTTCTTCTCCGTTCCGCCACCCATGATGTCGGGTAAATGAACATGAATAAAACCAAACTGCTGGATCTGTTTTTTGGCATTCTGCTGGTTACGGCCGGAATCGGTCTTCTGCTGGGGCTCTACACAGGCTTGATCCGCATGGGCCTTTCGATGCCCGGGGCATTTGAATTGGACGCGATGGCCCACGGGCCACTGATGATCAACGGGTTTCTGGCTACACTGATATCCCTTGAACGCGGTGCGGCTCTTGAGAAGTTGTGGAGCTATATCGCTCCATTCTCTTTTTTCCTCGCAACTCTTCTGCTGATGACAGGATACGCCTATTCGGGTGGATTTTTTCTGCTCCTCGGCTCCCTGTTTCTGGTGATTATTATGGGATATCTCTGCTACTTGCAGTCGGTGGTACATCACTACATCATGGCCGCCGGCGCCGTTACCCTGCTGATCGGCAATGTTCTATTTATTATAAATGAACCCGTTTTTGAACTGATCGGCTGGTGGATCGCTTTTCCGCTGCTCACCATTTTTGGAGAGAGGCTGGAGATGAACCGGATCATGCGTCCACCCAAAAAAGCGCAGCATCTGTTTGCAGGATTGATCGCAGCGTGGATTATTTCGCTTGCCATTATCCATTTCCACCGTGATTTAGCTTGGCTGATTAACTCTCTGTTGCTAATCGGAGTCGCCGCCTGGCTCATTCGGTTTGATGTAGCTCGGCGAACCATAAAATCGCGCGAATGGACCCGTTACAGCGCCTGGTGCCTCCTCACGGGATACGGCTGGCTGATTATTGGCGGAATTCTCGGGATGATCCACGGCTTGCCGGCAGCGGGATACATTTATGATGCGCTGCTGCATATCTTTTTTGTGGGATTTGTCTTCAGCATGATATTTGCCCACGCTTCAATCATCATCCCGTCACTAACCGGAAAGTTGGTTCCCTGGAGTCGATACTTCTATCTGCCGTTCTTTCTTCTCCACGGTTTTCTGCTGATTCGTGTAGTGGGCGATCTTCTGTATGTAACCGATATCAGAATCTGGGGAAGTTACGGCAATGTGGCGGCTATTCTACTTTTTCTTGGTGGGATATTATTTCAACTGACCTTTAAACGATCGACTCCGGCCTTTTCGCAAACGTAGTGTTCATCCCAAATTTATGACAGGAGATTATCGGAATGAGTGATATTACAAATGACAGCGACATCAAAACTCTGGTTCATGCATTTTACGACAAGGTGCAGCAGGATGAGCGGCTCGGGTATATTTTCAACGACCATGCCGAGGTCGACTGGGATCATCATCTGCCCAGAATGGTTGATTTTTGGTCGAACCTGCTGTTTCAGACCGGAAGATATAAAGGGCGACCATTCCGCCAACATATGCCGCTGCCGATTCAACAGGAGGACTTCTTTCGGTGGCTATCACTTTTCAAAGAAACCGTGGATGAACATTTTGAAGGAGAGAAAGCAGATTATGCCAAAGAGATGGCTTCAAAAATTGCGGCTTCATTCTCATTAAGAATGGAGATGGCCGGGAAATTTAATGAATCACCAACATCATGAAATACCGTATACACACTATTACAGTCTCCATATTCTTTTTACTTGTGTTAGGAGGGCTGACAATCGATCATTTTTTGGAAGTGGATAAAAACCCGGAGTCAAATCCGGAACCGCTGGAACTACACTCCATTATGGAGTTACTACTGCTGGATATTCACACCATTAACGAAGGAGTGTATACGCGAAACTTTGATTTAATTGAACAGGGAGCACGAAATATTAATAATCATCCACCTCCGGCTACGGAAAGTCAGAAATTAGTGCAGGAGGTTTTAGGGGATCGCATGTCACAGTTTAGAGCATACGACAATATGGTTCATGATACAGCCGACTCCCTGCATAATGCAGCCACTAAAGAAGATATGAACCAAGTTCTTAAATATTACAGGATTGTGGAACAAGGTTGTGTAAGCTGTCACGCGGCGTTTCAAGAAGAAATACTCCGGGAACGTTTACAACGGGATGTACAGAAGCGGGAGTGAAATAAATCACAATGAAGAAAAGGAAGACGGAAATTTACCGTTCGGTTATTTAGAAATGTTATGCGTCTTTCCGGTAGATTTCTGTCATTACATTTTGAACAATGCCGTCGCAACGTTCGCCGAGGAATTCGAATATAGTCGTATCTTTCACTCTGCTTTCAAGCGAATCCCTCAACTTTTCTTTAGCTCTCAGGAGCCGAACTTTTACGTTAGATTCTGATATATCAAGTGCTTCGGCCACCTCTCTTGTGCTCATTTCTTCTATTTCGCGCATCACATAGACTGCCCGGAAATTTTCAGATAGAGAATCGATAGAATCTTCAATCAACTCGTTCATATCGTGTTCAATAAGCAGTTCTTCGGGGCTGTATTCTTGTGACTCGGGTCTTGGCTTAGCGTCATCGTCAGCATACAGATGAAGCTTGGAGTGAGTTTTTCTTCGTTTGAGAAATAACAGAGCCTCATTAATCGCGATGCGAATGAGCCAAGTTGAAAATGCAGACTTCCCTTTAAATGAATGAAGTTTTTCGAAAACCTTAATATATGTCGTCTGCAGTGTGTCCTGTACATTATTTTCATCCTTGATATAACCTCGTTGAATACGGAAAAGTCTCTGATTATACCTTCTCATTATAACTTCGAACAAATCTTTTCGACCCTGTAGGATCTTCTCTACAATTTGTTCATCCGTTAAATGTTCAAATTTTTGATGCTGTACGAACGGATATGCTTTCATAATATCAGGATGAGTGGATATTTAACCTGACTAATGAAATTTAAAAAATCTCCGTTCATTCAAGTTAGATAATCCCTATATCCATTTGGTTACAAACTATTTTTAGTTGACAGAAGTTACTTTCCCGGTTATCGCAAAATCGGCAGTAGGCGAATACTTTTATCGGTATGAACTAGTATTGGGCTGTCGAATAAAATTATTATATTGACTCTGCTTCAGTCATCAAAATTAATTTGTAACCAATCCCAACCGGCAGTTATCAAATGAATACAATTTAGAATCCTAACCCCATACAACAACAATTATGTTTTTAAATAAAAATATTCTTATTTCATTTTCAGCGCTCCTAATGGCGTTGGTTATGTTCTCATGCACGGATGATGGGCCTACAAGCGCCATCGATGAACCGGATTCTCCGGAGGAACCTGAATTTGATCACAGGCAGGCTACCTACTCTTTTGATGCTGTTTCAAATGACGGTGAAATTCCAAACGGAGTGAGTGCTACGGCAACATTTCAGGAGTTAAACGATAACCGGACTTTGGTAACTCTTGAACTTGATGATGGATCGACAGAAAGCGGTTTAACCCACACAGCTCATATTCATGATAATGATGTGGAAGCCGGTGGCGATATCGCCTATTTCCTTGGTCCGATTGATGGATTAGAAGGATCCCCCGGAAGCAGCGAGTATGTTGTAGATGCCGGTTTCGACGATTTAGTTGAGTTTGATGGCTATATCAACATCCATGAAAACAATTCCAACCTGGGAACTATTCTTGGGCAAGGCAATATAGGCGCAAATGCAGATGCTGAAATAGTAGAAAGCGACCTAACTCCTGCAGAAAATCCTCAGACAAAGGAGTATACACTTAATGCAAATCAAAATGATGGTCTACTCCCTGATGGTGCAGAAGCTGTTGCAACATTTCAAGAGCTCACATCCACTCAAACGTTGGTAAAACTGGAGCTTGTGAACGGTACAACAGAAACGGAATTAAGCCATTCGGCACACATCCACGTCAATAATGTTGTGGAAGGCGGTGACATTGCCTATTTCCTAGGACCAATTGATGGATTGGCAGGTTCTGCCGGTACAAGTTATGCAGTTGTTGATGAAAGCTTTGATTTCCTTACAGATTTTGATGGCTATATAAATATTCATGAAAGCAACTCAAATTTAGGCACAATAGTATCCCAAGGTAATATTGGTGCAAATGAAGAGCTCACCACACTTAGAAGTGCATCATTCGAGCTGAATGCAAATTCGAATTCCGGTGCAATTTCTGCAGGTGTAGGTGCGACCGCCACTTTTTGGGAGTTTAACGATGAAGAGACAGTAGTAACACTTGCGCTTGAAGAATCGACGGAAGCATCTGTAGCGCATACGTCACATATTCACTTTAACTCAGCTGAAGAGGGTGGCGATATTGCCTATTTCCTTACACCTATTGACGGTTCCGATCCGGGTGCAAGCAGTGCGCGAGTTGTTAATGAGTCATTCGATACACTAATTGAATTTGATGGCTATATTAATATTCATGAAAGTGTTGAAAATATAGGTACGATTGTATCTCAGGGTAATATTGGTTCCAATGCTGATGTTCAGATAGAACTCGGATTGGATGCGGTGGATAATCCACAAGATATTGTTTACGATCTGGAGGCTGTATCAAATAGCGGTGAGTTTTTCCCCGACGGTGTGAATGCCAAAGCGAAATTTCTGGAAGTAACCGGTGACTTGACGTTAGTAACACTTGATTTAGAAACTGATGGTGCAACCGGAACATCACAATCCCATCCCGCCCATATCCACGATAACTCTGTGGAAGATGGTGGAGGAATTGCCCGGTACCTGGGAGCTATCGATGCCATGGATCCGGAATCCAGAAGCAGTAAGTTAATCAGTGAGTCGTTCGATAACCTGACAAGCTTTAATGGACATATAAATATTCATGAAAGCCTGACTTCGCTGGATGTTATTCTCAGCCAAGGTAATATTGGCTCAAGTAGCGGGTCAAACGGAGATAACTCAGACTACTAAAACTCAGAATAGCATATAATTTAATTGGGAAGATCGGCCTGTATTGTTACAGGCCGTTTTCTTTTTACCAAGTAAAGATTTTTTGCTGCGTTCTATTTGGAAAGAGCATCAAACCAGCTGCTCTGCTTTTTTAAAGAGAATGTTGTTTTCGAGATGCACGTGTTTGTGCAGATCTTCCTCAAAACCGGCAAGATTTTGATACAAAATTCTGTAAGTGGCACAGGCATCTTGCGGCGGGGTGAAATCGTTGCTTAATGCACGAATCTCCTTCATGATATCGCCGGCGCCTTCATGCTCATCCTCCATCAACTCCAGCTCATCACATAACCGATCGTGTATTTTATCGGGAATGGATTCACCGTTCATTCTGCTTTTATAAATTTCACGAATCAACGGAAAAACACGCTCTTCTTCAGATTGAAGGTGTTCGAGCAGTTCCCGGGAGAGAACAACAAATTTATTATAGATTTCTACATTTTCCGGGTGGCGCTCACCATGCACCTTTGCAACCTTAGCAGCGTAGACTGAAATCTCATCTGTTTTTGTCCGAACAAAATTATGATGTGTGCGCTCAATATGGTCGATTAAAAATCCGGGCTCCCATGCATTGTAATTTTGATTATGCCCACTATTATCGGAGTAGACAGCATTTAATTTTGCCACAACATCAACAGGATTAAGATTCCGTTTTTTACACGCTTTGGTAACGGAAATACCGCCGCCACAGCAAAAATCTATTCCAAATTCTTTAAAAATACCTGCGGCATGGTAG
>SL_7KL_010_BRINEDRAFT_10001677_pt1 | contig 10498 bp, 5 predicted proteins | sample SodLak_010_BRINE_FD_10663 | JGI IMG/M metagenome (IMG submission 10663)
TACATTCAGAATCTAATAAACAAGAGAATATTTCCATAGAATTAAATTGAGAATTAAATTTTTAAATATCTTTAGCCTGCATTATTCACCAAGAAGTTTGGTTGTGGATAAGGCGTCTCACAAATGGTGGCGGAAACGTACACGTGTACGTTGAGCAAACCATTTTTGAGATAACGCAGTCCACAGGCAAAATTCGCAGGATCTGACAAGACGTTGAATAAAATTTTAATTTATGTTTGATGTAACGTACTAATGGACAAAGTGATAAAACAAATCAACTAATATTTGTGAAGAATGCAGGCTAGCTGAACCCGATTACTCTTATGAACAGATTACAACTGCAGGACATCTACACCTACCCGATAAAATCTCTTGGCGGAATACGTCTGGATAAAGCTAAAGTTGAGGAGAAAGGATTACAGTATGACCGCCGCTGGATGCTTGTAGACCGGGATGGCCGGTTTTTAACCCAGCGAAAACACCCTGAGATGGCGCTTTTGCAAACGAAGATCACTGATGGGGGAATCTCCGTTTTTGACAAAGAAAATCCCAGCCGGCAGATTCTTGTACCGTATGATTCAGGATCAGCACGCTACCGGATGGTAACGATCTGGGAGGATCGTGTTGAAGCGCAAATCGTTAATTCAGGAATTAGCCTGTGGTTTTCTGAGGTCCTGAAAATAGAGTGCGAGCTGGTGTTCATGCCGCCATCCACCAGGAGAAAACTACAGCCGGAATATGCGGTGAATGGCGAATCGGTCAGCTTTGCCGATGGCATGCCCTACCTGCTAATCGGCCAGTCATCGCTGGATGATCTGAACTCCCGCCTCAGCAATCCAGTACCGATGAACCGTTTTCGCCCAAACCTGGTATTTTCGGGCGGTTCCCCCTTCCAGGAAGATGAGTGGGATATCGTAACCATTGGGGATGCCCGGTTTAAAATCACCAAGCCGTGCGCCCGTTGTGTGGTGACTACTGTTGATCAGCAAACCGGGGAAAAAGGCAGGGAACCGCTTACCACGCTTTCAACCTACCGAAACAGAGACGGAAAAGTGATGTTCGGCCAGAACATGCTTTTGCTGAGAGGAACGGATATATCCGTTGGTGATACGATCTCTTTTGAGAGTAGATCCCGTATCAAGCAGGAATAATTAGTTCATTTATCCCGGATTATTCAAAGATTGGATTGCTGCTCTATTAATCGTAAATTTACGATAGAATAAATTCAACAACCAATTCACCAAAAACCAATGAATTCAAAGACAGAAACCAAGATGCTTCTCGAGGTTTATGATCCCGCAATGTGCTGCAGTACCGGAGTGTGCGGTCCGGACGTAGATGATGAGGTGGTCGATTTTGCCAATGATGTAAAATGGCTCAAATCTCAGGGTATTGACGTACAGCGCTTTAACCTGGGGCAGGAACCGGAGGCGTTTAAAATGAATACGTCCGTGCTATCCCGTCTGAAGAGAGAAGGAACCGAATGCCTGCCTCTGCTTTTAGTCAATGGCGAAATCGTATCCGAAGGCGGATATCCCGATCGGCGTCAGCTAAGCGATTGGTTTGCAATCACTCCTGAAAATACAAACGGAGCGGCACAGGTTACGGGCCTGCTGCATGAATTGGAATTGGCGGTAACCGAAGGAAATGAAGAAAACATGAGAGCCCTGTTTCAAAAAGGTGAGCAAAATGGGGTGTCCATCCAGCAACTTATGGAGGCGATGCAGGGCGGCATCAACAACCGTCAGCGTTTGACACAGGCCACGCTTCAAACCGCTAATGAACTACTGGGTGTGCAGCCAGGCGGTTGCGCCCCGGGAAGTGGGTGTTGTTAATTAATTGATTCGCGAGACCTGTCAGCGTCTGGAGCGGAGCGAAAGTCCTGACAGCGTCTCACTTTTATAGGATTAAGAATCTAATAATGGCTTATGGCCCTGCTAACCACCTCTCAGTTCACTCCCGTATGAACGAATTGTTTTACACTATTTGAATTACAAGATCTTTTAAACAACCATCATCATGAAACATCTACCGCAAATAACTCCCTACATCTTTTTCACCGGTAAAGGCGGCGTTGGAAAAACCTCGCTTGCGAGTGCGACAGCCGTAAAGCTTGCCGATGAAGGCAAACGCGTACTGCTCATAAGCACCGATCCCGCTTCGAACCTGAAGGAGGTTCTCGAGACAGAGGTCACGGAAAAAATCACGCAGATAAACGGCATTGATAATTTACATGCCGTAAACATCGATCCGGAGCTTTCTGCTGAAGAGTACAGAAACCGTGTGATATCTCCGATGGAGGATATTTTACCTGAACACGAGATCGGGAAAATTCGGGAAGAGCTGTCGGGTGCCTGCACAACTGAAATTGCGGCGTTCGACGAATTTGCGAGGTATGTGGCAGGAGATGAGGATGATCAGCCATATGATGTTATTATATTTGATACAGCCCCTACCGGCCACACGCTTCGGCTTCTGGAACTGCCTGCTGCATGGAGCGATTTTATAGAGTCGAATCCGGACGGGGCGTCCTGCATCGGACCCTCATCAGCGCTTAAGACAAGCCAGGAACGATATAAAAAAGTATTGAAGCGATTGCAGGATAAAGGTTCTACTACCATATACCTGGTCAGCAGGCCGGATGGATCTGCGCTGCGAGAAGCCGAGCGATCCGGTTTGGAACTGGATGAAATGGGACTATCAAACCAGGTGCTGCTGATCAACGGATATTTTGAGCCAATGGATGAGTCGGACCCGTTCGCCAAAAAGATGAAAGAGAAGGCCGATGAAACCATCAGACAGATGCCTGAGCGGCTCAAGAGAATGGAGCAGATGATATTTCCACTCAGGCCATACAACCTGCTGGGAATTGATCGGCTGAGAACTGTATTTGAACCGCTGGATAAGAACCGGATCATACAGGACAGCAGTTCTATACTTGCGGAGTATCACGAAAGTGAGCTGCCCGATCTTGACGCCCTGGTGGATGACCTATCATCAGAAAAAGATCGCGGCCTGATCATGACGATGGGCAAAGGCGGCGTGGGGAAAACCACGATCGCTGCCGCCGTCGCTTTTAAGCTGGCGCAGCGTGGATTTCCGGTTCATCTGACAACAACCGATCCCGCCGCTCATCTTTTAGATCATATCGGTGACCTGGCCATACCGGAAAATATGACGGTTGATCGTATCGACCCGGATAAAGAAAAGCAGAACTACATCGCAAAAGTGCTGAAGCAGCGGGGAAAAGATAAAACGGATGAGGAACTCAAGCTGTTGCGGGAGGATTTGGAGTCTCCCTGTACCGAGGAAGTGGCGGTTTTTCAGGCGTTTTCGAAAGCAATTCACGAAGCTAAACGGAAATTTGTGGTGATGGATACAGCCCCAACGGGCCATACATTGCTCCTGCTCGACACAACAGGAAGCTACCACAAAGAGATTCTTCGAAACGCAAAAATGGATACGGATAAACTTAAAACGCCATATATGTATTTGCAGGATCCGGACTATTCCAAGCTACTGATTGTTGCCCTGCCCGAAACCACACCGATAACAGAAGCGGCAAAACTGCAGGCCGACCTGCGGCGATCAAATATTGAACCGTACGCGTGGATCGCCAACCAGAGCATGTCGGCAACAGAAATTTCAGATCCGCTCCTAAAACAGCGTGCTGCAGAAGAGGTTCCACAGCTTGAGGAGATTGAAACCAAACACGCTAAAAAACTCTACACAATCCCTTGGGTCGCTGAAGATCCGGTCCTGGAGTTTTTAATCAAAAAAAGAGAGACAAATAGAGCGGGAGTGTAGCAGCAAAACATTTTTCAGAGAAAATTCTTAACCGTATTGAATCTGCCCCTGCAGTGAGGATTATCATGGCAGGGGCAGATTTTTTATGGCCACATTTGATACCGCTTCCGTTTATTATCACTTAGCTCATAAACACCGCATTGGGACACCCTGACAAAGACTGAGATTGCTTTCGTTCTATTGACCTTATTGAAATCACCTGGTTCAGTGCTCTCCATACAAAATGCAAAGAGCCAAAATTTTAGCGTATGTTCCCAACTTCTTACATCTTATTCACCTGTATATATCAAAGATTTAGATTAACTTTCTGGCGTAAGTAACGATAAACGATAAACGAAAAAACCGGTCAGCTACTGTTTCTTTTTTCAATTTTTTTTCTGAACGCGCATCCGGTTACCCGAAACGATAATTAAACCATAATGCTGTAACTACATGGATTCGAGTATCATCACAGAACTGATCGGGCAGCTTCAGAAACCCGGTGAACTAAGCAGTACAGCAAAATCGAAAATCCTTGAAGTTTTACGCTCTTACGAAGAGAGAAATCTGCGGGATAATTTAATTAAGTCCCTTACGGATATAAGCAAGGGAATGATATCGACTATTGACTGGGATGAGCTTCTGAATGAGAGCTTCATTAAGCTCGGATCAGGAATCAGGGCAGACAGAGTTTGTTACTATGAAAACGTGAACAGTTCTGATTCTGATACGCGCGGCTTTGAAATAAAAGTAGAGTGGTGCAGCGATTACGCAAAACAGGAATTTGGAAGCAGTAACTACCAGGTTCTGCCAGAAGATTCTTTCCTGGATTTGTTTACAGTTCTGAACAATCGATGTCCGTTTCAATCCACCCGGTCTGCCCAGATGGAAGGAAAGCTGAAGACCTTGATGGCAGATGATGGAATTAAAACAATCCTTCTGCTGCCGATTTATCTTTCTGACGAGCTGTTCGGATTCATAAGAATCGATTCCTGTAAATCTGACCGTCACTGGAGTGAAAGAGAAATTTCACTGTTGCAGCCCATTGTGTTCCAGGTACGTAATTTACTGGAGAAACGTGACGTTGAGCTTCAAATTCAAAAAACGTACAGGCAGGCGCAAGTTGGCATTTGGGAGATAGATTTAGTTAAAGATACCCTGTCATGGTCACCGGTCACGAGAGAAATATTCGGGCTTCAGGAAGACGAGTATCCCACAATGGAGATGGTAGAGGAGTCGTTTGCGGATGAAGAGTCTAAAGCGGAACTCATGAGGCTGGTTGAACGAGCGCGGCAAACCGGCGAGTCGTATGACATGGAATTGCCAGTAAAAACGGTAAACGGGAACGTGAAATGGATTCGTGATACAGGCCAGGCTGAATTTAAAAACGGCAGATGTGTGCGTCTTTACGGTTTAGTGCAGGATATTCACAAGCGGAAGATTGCCGAACTGGAGTCGGAAAAAAATAAGAAGCTGCTGCAGGCTATCACGCAGCAGACAGACGTAGCCGTTTGGGTGCGTGACAAGCAGGGCAAAATTATTTTCGTCAATGATGAGTGGAAACGGATCTTCAATCTCGACAATCAAGATATAAACGATCTGACACTATTTGATCTCTTTGGAAAAGAGGTGGCCCGGGATATGGTGTCATCTGACCAGAAGGTGCTGGCAAATAACCGCCAGGTTGTGTTCGAAGAGCAGATTGAAACCGGCAGCGGCTCCAGGTACTACATGGTCAATAAATTTCCCTTGAAAGGTATTGCCGGCCTGGAGGATGCAGTGGGCGGAATCGGCACGGATATCACTGAAATCAAGCAGACAGAAGAGAAACTGCAGAAAACAGAGCAGAAACTGCTCGAGATCATAGAGCACAGCACAAATCTTTTTTATACGCATAATACAGATCATGAACTGACCTACCTGAGCCCGCAGTCGATCGACTTTTTAGGATATAAGCCGGAAGACGCAAAACGGCGCTGGACAGAGTTCGTTACCGATCATCCCGTAAATACAGAAGGGGGGAAGAGCACTCAAAGGGCGATCGATACCGGGGTAGCACAGCCTCCGTTTGAACTGCAGCTAAAAAGGGGCGACGGCAAAATTATTTGGGTGGAAGTGAATGAGGCGCCCGTCGTAAAAAACGGCAAAACCATCTCTATAGCCGGGTCACTCACAGATATTACAGAGCGCAAAAAGGCACAAGAATCCATTCGCTCAAACCTGAAAGAGAAAGAGACACTCCTTGCCGAAATTCATCATCGCGTTAAAAACAACCTTGCTGTTGTAGCCAGCCTCATGCAGCTCCAGGCGATGGAATCGGACAGCCCGGAACTGCAGGAAGAGCTTATTGAAAGTGTTCTCCGTATTAAATCTATGGCGTCAATACACGAGCATCTTTATAAGGCTGAAATCTTCTCCAAGCTCGATTTAGCCGGAAACCTGAAATCACTTGTCAGGGATGTAATCGATACAATGCAGTATTCAAGTGATATTTCACTAAAGTTCGATTGTGATGAAGTCTATCTCAATATCAACCAGGCCATACCGTGTTCGCTGATTTTGAATGAAGTCATCACAAACATAATAAAACATGCCTTTAAGGAGCTGGAAAAGGGAGAGATTTCACTTCAGCTGCATCAGGATGAAAAAGATATGGTAGCCATAAAGGTGCAGGATAACGGCCGGGGTCTGCCCGAAGGTTTTGATCAGAATGAGCTAAGTACGCTCGGCATGCAGCTGATTAAAACGCTGAGTGCGCAGCTTTCAGCTGAATACCGGTATGAATCTCTGGAAAAAGGCACAGAGTTCACCCTTCGTTTTGCCAGGCATTAGCCCGGATATATCAGATTTATTATGTTGAGGTTTGAGAGTTAGTGATTTGTATTTTGGCTCGATAAAGTTTTCAGAAGAGCAATACTTCTTTCCCATTGCCACTGATGTGCTTGCAGAGATTTAGTTCGGATTTGTCCATTTAAATTAACCTGAAAGTATAAAATGCCAGAAACGTATTCTCCACTTTGACCCGGCATTTTGTTAAGAAATGTCGGTCAGTTACCGATAAATCGTGCTGTACTAATAGTATTATCACGATCCAATTTTATGAATTCGACTCAAGCAAAAACACTGAGCGACAGAATCAATCGAAAGTTTACACTTGCTGAAAGAAAGAAGATAATCAGTCAGATTATGGTTGATGAAGATTCAGGGAAAAGTCTGCTTGAGGCGGTAGCATGCTGCAGCGTTACTCTTTTGCGGTCATCTGATCTGATGGAGGCCCTCAACCGTTCGTTCAGCGTCATTGGACGCACGGCTGATGTCGACAGAATCTACTACTTTGAAAATAGCCTGGATAGTAAAAGTGATGAGATTCTGACGAGTCAGCGTATTGAGTGGGCCAAGGAACAGATAGAGCCGCAGATTGACAATCCTGATCTTCAGGCTATTCCCCTGAAGATTTTCTCCGGTTTGCTAGAGACGCTGAAAAACGGGGATCCCTACAGCGCAATCGTTAGTAAAATCCAGGACACTCCTCTCCGTCAGCTTTTACAGCAGCAGCAGATCGCAACAGTGTTGATGCTGCCGCTGATGGTGAATAATCGCTTTCACGGATTTATTGGGTTTGATGACTGCATCAATGAGAGNGACTGGACGGTTAGTGAACTTTCTGCCCTNCAAATTCTGACGACCCATGTTTCGCACCTNATCGAAAAAAATGAGGCNAAAGAGCTTGTCAGACGNACCTACAGGCACGCCAGGATCGGCACGTGGAGTTTAGATCTGAAGAACGACGANTACTATTTGTCGCCNATTNTAAAAGAGATATTTGAGATTCCTGTAAACAGCAATATCGACCGGGATGATATAAAANGTCGGTTTTTATCTGAAAGTGACCACGAAATGATGGATGCTGCNATTGCCAATGCCATNAAGACCGGCCAGCCCTACACAATTGAGTTCCCGATAAAAACGCACAAGGGGGAATCAAAATGGATCCGGGATACCGGATCTGTTGAATACAAAAACGGCAAACCTGTTCGGGTGTTTGGGACAGTACAGGATATTGATGAGAAAAAGCGGGCTGAAATTGAGTCGGAAAGAAATAAAAAACTTCTCCACGCTATCACGGATCAGGCCCAGGTTGCCATAGTTGTTCGCGACAGCGAAGGGAAACATCTGTTTGTGAACCGGCAGTGGAAAAAAATATTCGGCATGCAAAAGAGAGATGTAACCGGGAAAAGTTTACACGAGCTGTTTGATCGATCCATTGCCGACTCCGTTTCCGCAAAAGACCGATCGGTGATTGAATCGAACAGACAGATGCACTTTGAGGAGAGAATCTTTTCGGCAGAAGGCATCAGGTACCACATGGTGAATAAATTCCCGATTCTGGGCATACCGGGAGTTAAGAAAGCGATAGGAGCGATCAGCACAGACATCTCGGAGATGAAAGAGACAGAGGCCCGGCTGCAAACCGCAGAGCAGAAACTCCGGGATGTTGTGGAGCATAGTACCAATCTGTTTTACAGCCATGATGCTGACCACAATATGGTATATGTGAGCCCGCAAGCTCACCACTTTTTCGGCTGTGATCCCGAAAAGGCAAAAATTAAGTGGACGGAGTTTTTAACGGATCACCCTATGAACTCTCAGGGAGTGGAAACAACTGAGCGGGCAATCCGCACAGGAACAGCGCAGCCGGCGTACCAGCTTCAGTTAAGAAAAACAACGGGTGAGATCATCTGGGTTGAGGTGAATGAGGCTCCGCTGGTTAGAGATGGAAAAACAGTGCTGATAACGGGATCACTGACGGATATCACCGATCGAAAAAAAGCGGAAATTGAAACCAGGAACTCACTGAAGGAGAAAGAGACGCTGCTGGCTGAAATACACCACAGGGTAAAAAATAATCTTGCAGTTGTTGCCAGTATGATGCAGCTGCAGGCGATGGAATCGGATAGCCCGGAACTCCAGGGGCAGCTGATCCAAAGCGTGATGAGAATAAAATCGATGGCTAACATTCACGAACATCTCTATCGTAACGAAACGTTTTCAAGGCTCGATTTCGGGGCTAACCTTGAATCGCTTGTGAATGATATTATCGGTACGATGCAGTACTCCACCAAAATTTCACTCAGGTTCTTTTGCGATAATACCTTCTTAAATATCAACCAGGCCATTCCAGCATCGCTGATTGTTAATGAGGTGATCACAAATATTATCAAGCACGGTTTCAAAGATCTGGAAAAAGGAGAAATTACCGTAAAGCTCAAGAGTTCCGGGGGGTATACGGAGCTTGAAATTGAGGATGACGGCCACGGGTTTCCCGACTCATTCGATCCCGAATCAACGAGCACTTTGGGAATGCAGCTGATTAAAACGCTTACGTATCAAATCCGGGGGGAGTACAGCTATCAAAATCTGCAGTCGGGCCTGAGGTTCAGAATTACTTTTAAGACGGAAGAGTAACGTTGAGGACCAGCTATTGTTCGGTAAAGGATGTTATAGCTACATACCGACAACTAATATATAGCTCAATCATACACGACAATAAATGTGGTGGTTAAGAAAGATATTCCGAATCTACTGCACTTTTTTATTGATGCCATTTTAGATTTATTTTAAATTTGACATGAAGAAACCAAAACTACCAAAAAACGAGAACAAACGGCTGCAGGAACTCAATTCATACAACATTCTGGGTGAAGCTGAACAGGAAGATTTTGATTTTCTGACCCGGATGGCCGCTGAAATATGCGGTGCCGAAATCTCAATAATCAGTCTGATTACTGACGATAAGCAGTGGTTTTTATCTCACCACGGGCTTGAAACCCGAGAAACTTCGAAAGATTACTCATTTTGCGCACACGCCATCAATACACCGCATGAGCCTTTTATTGTTGAAGACTCCAGGAAAGACGATCGTTTTCATGATAACCCGCTTGTTACCGGAAAGCCCAACTTTATATTTTATGCGGGCATACCCCTGGTTAATGAAAATAATGCAGCATTAGGTTCTCTTTGTGTAATTGATGAATCCCCGCGCACGATTAGTGAATCACAGCTAGAATCGCTCCGTTTACTTGCCGATCAGGCTATAAAACTACTGGAGAATCGCAGAAAAACCAGGCAGCTTGAGGAAAAATCCAGAGAGTTAAAGAAAAAAGAAGAATTACTTGAGGTCACACAATCTATAAATAAAATGGGAGTGTGGGAGATGGATCTTAAATCCGGTAAAACGATATGGTCGGAAGGAGTTTATAAGATTCATGAAGTGGATAAAAGTATCGACCATACTAAAGTGAATGGAATCGAATTCTATCATCCTGATGACCAGCCCAAAATAAAAGAGGCCATTGGGCATACGATTAAAACCGGGGAGCCTTTTGATATTACTGCACGGTTTATATCGGCTAATAACAAATTGAAATGGGTTCGTGCTACCGGCAAGCTGCATCAAACAGAGGGTGACGAAAGCATCCTGATCGGGTCATTTCAGGATGTATCCGATTTGAAGGAATCAGAGCAGAAGTTTCAGGGTATTTTTAACTCCACATTTTCATTTATTGGGTTCTTGAATCCGGACGGCGTTCTGCTTGAAGCCAATGACACCGCTCTTGAAATGGCCGGTCTAACCCGCGAGGATGTGATCGGTAAAAAATTCTGGGATTGTTACTGGTGGCAAATCTCCGAAAAAACACAAAAGGAATTAAAA
>SL_7KL_010_BRINEDRAFT_10001678_pt1 | contig 10498 bp, 8 predicted proteins | sample SodLak_010_BRINE_FD_10663 | JGI IMG/M metagenome (IMG submission 10663)
GATTATTGCCTCGCCCCTCAACCCTATTAAATACGCTTTGCGTAATGCGTTGCATTATTTAACAGGGTAAACCCTATTAAATACGCTTTACGTAATGCGCTGCAATATTTATCAGGGTAAACCCTATTAAATATGCTTTACGTAATGCGCTGCAATATTTATCAGGGTAAACCCTGTGAAATACGCTTTGCGTAATGCGTTGCATTATTTAACAGGGTAAAGGGAGAAATCAAGATAAATCAGGCTCCTTCTTGTCACGTGAAATACAAAGTAAATTTATACGGGATGAGGCACAACTGATTTAACGAATATCAATTTTTGAAGTGTACTTTGCAAAAATCTACTTTAATTCTTTTTGCTAAGTTTAAAACAGAAGTTAGATAGTTGAAGGCTCTAGCATAATTTTATTAAATTCGCCTTTTTAAAATGCCAAAATAATTATGCAAGTTTTATTCAATTTTTTACGTCTTCTATGGCGTATCTGGTTTTACACCTGGATGCTTGTTGTCATTTTATTACTTTTCCCTTTGTTACTGGTTACTACCACCAAAGAAAAATGGTACCCTCATTTTTATAAGTTAGCTAGAATTTGGGCTAAAGCCATGATTTATGGGATGGGTTTTTACCCAAAAATTCATTATGAACAAAATTTAGAAAAAGGAAAAAGCTACGTCTTAACAGCCAATCATACAAGTATGATGGATATTATGATGATGCTTTATTTGTCAAAAAATCCATTCGTATTTGTAGGAAAGAAAGAATTAGCTAAAATGCCCATATTTGGTTTTTTCTATAAACGAACTTGTATTTTGGTAGATCGCTCAGACCCAAAAAGCAGACACTCCGTTTTTGAGGCATCCAAAAAAAGAATTCAAACAGGATTAAGCATTTGCATATTTCCCGAAGGAGGAATTCCAGATGATGAAAATATCATCCTTAATGAATTTAAAGACGGAGCCTTTAGGTTGGCTATTAATCATCATATACCAATAGTTCCCATTGTATTTACCTCCAATAAAAAGAAATTTCCTTATCAATTTTTTAAAGGAAGCCCAGGCATACTGTATGGAAACATACTCCCAGTAGTGCTTACAAACAATATTGAGTTAAAAGACAAACGATTACTAAAAGAAAAAGTAAGGAAAATAATTTTAAATAAGTTAACAGAGTAGTTTTTTAGATATATTTGTAGTTGGTTTGTCTCTACTTGTATGAAAAAGTTATTATTTTTAATCTTTTCTGTTAGCTTGTCTGTTTCAATTTGTGCTCAAAGCGAAATTGACAGTTTAAAGCAGTTAATTAAAGAAAATAAGCAAGAAGACTCACTAAAAGTTAAAAACTACAACCAATTAGCAAGTAAATTTTTAAACGCTTACCCAGACACTATTATTTATTATGCTGAAAAGGCAAACAAATTAGCCAAGAAAATCAATTTCCAAAATGGATTAGCCGAGTCTTACAAACACTTAGGTACTTATTATTTTTTTGAAGGTAATGTAAAAAAAAGCCTAACTTATTTAGATTCTGCTCAGGTTGCATTTCAGAATGATAATAATTTACGCGGTGAACTTTCTGTGGCTAACAATCGTGGTTTAGTTTATAAGAATACAGGTAACTTTGCAAAAGCAATTGAAAACTACCAAGAAGCACTAAACGGAAATAAAAAATTACAAGATTCTACTGGAATACTCAACAACCTAATTAACTTAGCCAATGTAAACTCCTCTATGGGGAGATATAAACATACAAAAGAGTATTTTGACGAGGCATTAGAAGTTGCACTTGCTATTGATAATGAGTCTGAAATTGCTAATGTATATTCGGGTTTAGGTATTTTAGAAGAACGAAAAGGCAATTTTAAAAAGGCTAAAGAACTTCATTTAAAAGCAATTGACTTTTATAAAAAAATAAATTTCTCTTCCAATATCGCAATTACCTACAATAATTTAGCTACCATAGAAACAAAAAAAGGCAATTATATTGCTTCCATAAAATACTTTAAGGAGGCTCTTGATATTGCTGAGGAAATTGGCCGAAAACGTTTGCAAGGAATACTACTTAACAACATAGCTAATAATTATATAGAGATTGATGATTTAGAAAAAGCGCAGCTGTATTACGAGCAATCTATGGAAATCAGCAAAAGTATTGACCAAATCACCTACTATGCTAGTTACACAAATATTGGTTTGATTAAAAAAGACCTAGGCTATTATGATGAAGCAGAAAAAATATTCTTGGAATCAATTGATTTTTATAAAAGTGAGGAAATCACCCAAGAATTGGTTAATGCATACAACAATATAAGTTTGGTGTACATTGAAAAAGGCGAGTTGAATGTAGCTGAAGAATATGTAAACAAAGCTCTAGAAATAGCTCCAATTGAAGACTATGACTACTACCTTACAGCCACATATAACATTTATGCCAGAATAGAGTCTGCTAAAGACAACTATGAAGAAGCCATTAAATATGCTTTAAAATCTTATGAATTAGCTAAAGTTATTGAATCCAAACAACGGCTTGCTAGCTCTGCCGAAATATTATCTAAATCCTTTAAGTTTTTAGGCAATTATGAAAAAGCACTTCAGTATGCAGAAATTTATAAAGAAGTTTCTGATGAATTATTTGATTCAGAAAAATCTAAAGAATTAGGAAGGATTGAAGTTGAAAGCGAATTCAATGCAGAAAAAGAAAGAATTCAATTTCAGAATGAAAAAATCTTAATAGAGAAAGATGCAAAAATTAAAGAACGTAACCTGTTTACAATTATATCATTAATCACTTTATTAGCTATGGCTCTACTAAGTTTAGGTTTGTATTTGTTCAAACGAAAAGAACAAAAAAGCAATGCCCAACTTAGAAAAGCTAATGAAGCTATTGAAGACCAAAACAAAAAGTTAACAGAATTACATTTACAAAAAAATAAGCTCTTTTCTATTGTAGCTCACGACTTAAGAGGTCCTTTAAACACTTTGAATGGAATGTTTGAACTTGCCGCTACAGGGAATATTGATGATCAAGAGATGAAAACTCTTATTCCTGAAATAAATAAGCAACTTGAAAGCACAATAGTCTTAACTAATAACCTTCTAGAATGGGCTAGCCAAGAAATGAGAGAAGATAAAAACAGCAAAGAAAACATAAATTTACATTCAGTTGTTGAAGAATTGAAAGTGTTATTTACCGTATCCTTATCTAACAAAGAAATAATTTTCAACAATTTTATTGCTGAAAAAACAAGCATTTTATACAACAAACAAGTTTTAATATTGGTTTTAAGAAATCTCATTTCTAACGCTATAAAATACTGCGATCAAAAAGATAAAATAAGCATTAGTGGAGATCATCTAGAAGAATCTAATGCTTATCAAATCTGTGTTGCAGATACAGGTATAGGTATGGAAGAAGAGGTCAAAAATAATTTGTTTCAACATAAGGTGAATTCTGTTACAGGAACCAACAGTGAAAGTGGTACTGGCTTGGGGCTACTGCTTTCAAAAGATTTTATTGAACTGCAAAAAGGATGTATTTGGGTTGAATTTTCTGAACCAAATCAAGGTACAAAAATATGTTTTACAATCCCTCAATAAATGAGTTATGAGAGAATTGATTGTCTTACTTTGCTATTTAATAAGTTATAATGCAGTAGGCTTTCAGCTTGATGAATCCATCGAAATTATTGAATTAAAACAGAAAATTAAAAAATCTAAGAACCAAGAAGCAAAAGTTGATCTTTTAAATCAGTTAGCCAAAAAATATAACTTAGCCAACTCAGATAGTACATATAAATACACAAATCAGGCGCTTAATTTAGCCCATGAAAATAATTATAAAAGCGGAATAGCAAAGGCTTGGGTTAATTTATCAACCTACTTTTATTATAACTCACAAATTGATTCTGTTGATTACTTTAGTAACAAAGCTATAAAACTATACCAAGCGTTAAATGACTCGATTGGCTTAGCCAAAGCCCACAATGACTACGGCTACGCCCTAGAACGCTTTGGAAACTTACAAAAAGCAGAAGAGGAGTACGCACAAGCTATCCAACTATTCAAAGCTACTCATAAAATCAATGAGTTAACTAACAGCCTAATAAATATTGGTAATTTATTTTCAGGTAATGGAAGATACGATGATGCTTTCAAACAATATAAAGAAGCTAAAAGTTTGCTGAAAACAAAACCTGATAAAAGAAATTTAGCCAATCTTTATAATGGAAAAGCCATTACCTTTGATAGGCAAGGCGTATTAGATTCGGCTTATATCTATTTGAATGAGGCCGAAAAGCTTTATCAGGAATTGAGTCTTCAATCAAATTTATTTGTGGTTCACAACAACAAAGGAACTCTTTTTAGAAAAAAAGGAAATATTTCTGAAGCCCTAAGAAACTATAATACGGCTTTGAGTATTGCGGAAGAACAAAATAACAATAGGCACATTAGCATAGCTTCTAACAACCTAGGTATTATTTATTTAGATATTGATGAAAATGAAAAAGCCTTGCATTACTTTGAAAAAGCAGCAACCATTTCAGAGGCTATTGATCAATTAACTTATGCAATTACTCAACTTAATATTGCACTCATCATAAAAAATGATGCTAATCGGCTAGATGAGGCAAAAGAAATTCTCCTTCAAAGTCTAGCTTTTTTTGAAGAACAAAGCATGGAATCTGCTAAAATTCCAACCTATAATTTTCTTGGTGACGTTTACCAAAAAGAACTTAAGCTAGATAAAGCTAATTATTATTTTAAACAAGGCAGGAATTTAGCCAGTAAACTAAATGACTACTTTGCTGAGGCACATGCTATTAATGGCTTAGCTGAAATTGCTTTAGATAATGGAGAGACAAACGAAGCCATTCAACTAGCAAATGAAAATATAGAAATTAGTCAACCCGTTGAAAATTTTGAAGCAATGGCCTATGCTTATCAAATTTTAAGTAAAGCTTATAAGGCTAACAATCAACATGACAAAGCTTTAGAAAATTACAACAACTACACAGAGGTTTCTAGTAAAATATTTAATGAAGAGAAAGCTGAAGCGATTGGACGTGCTGAAGCAGAGAATGAATATAGAATTGAAAAAGAATTACTAGAACTAGAGGCAGCAAACATTAAACTTGAGCAAGAAATTGAAGCTAGAAATTACCAAAAAAAGATTGCCGTTCTCATAAGCCTTATCCTTATTGTACTTGGGATTGTAATTACACTTACCATAAAAAAACGAAAACTAAAGAAAGTAAAGAAGAACTTGGAATACATTCAAGGTAAAATTAAACATTCGCAAAAAAAANTACTCGTCANTAACCAGGAGAAGAATCAGCTGTTTAACACGGTAGCAAAAAACCTAAAACAGCCCTTAAATCATCTATATNCTTTGTTCAAGAATTACAAGTCCGATGAGAACAAAGAAAATACCAAAAAGCAAATTGCATATATGCTTCAAGAAACTTTATTTATAACTAACAATTTACTTAACTGGGCTAGTCAAGAAATGCGGGAGATTAAGGAAGAAAAAGAAGTGAGAGAGTTCAGTGAAATTTTTACTCATGTACAAAATTTACTTGAAGAGAAAATTAAGAGTAAAGAATTAAAAATTATTTTCAATTGGGATTCTGATAAAAATTGCTCAGTACCCGAGCATCTAACTAAAATTATCTTAATCAATTTACTTAATCTAATCATCAATCAATGCCTACCTAAAGATGAAATTTCAATCATGCAAAGTTTTGATGAAAAAAATCATTTAATGCTGGTTATAATTTTTCCAAAAAATAGAGTTCATCAGCAACAAATTTTAGCGCTAAAAACTAAAGAAACTGAAAAAAATCAAAAATCGTTTGGATTAAATCTTACCCAAAAAATAATCCAAGAAAATAATTGGGAAATTGAACTTGATGAGGACAATTTCAAGTCGTATTTAAATTTAAAACTTACTACATAGGCTTTAAATTCAATACCATGTTAATGTGAGGAATTCCATCCTCCAAATACCCCTCTCCTACTGAAGTAAATCCATGATACTCGTAGAATTTAATTAAATATTGTTGCGCTGAAATACGAATAGAGGCAGTTTCAAAATTTTGTTGAATTAAATGAATGCACTTCTTCATAAGTAAATGCCCGATATCTTGACCTCTAGAATTTCCTTTTACAATTACTCGGCCAATACTAGCTTCTTTAAAATAAATACCTGGCTTAAAAACACGTGCGTAGGCAAGCATTTCTTGGTCTTTGAATCCCAATACATGTATAGCTTGTTGGTCTAATCCATCAATATCTTGATATACACAATCCTGCTCAACCACAAAGACTTCAGACCTCAACTGAAGAAGTTGGTACAAGTCAGTAGTAGTTAATTCTTCAAAAGTTAAACCCTTCCATTTCATTAGTCTTGTACTATTATATTTTTATTATCTGGTTTTTCGTACTCGGGCTGAATGTTAGTATGATTAATCCCAAATTCAGCTACTACACTTTCAATTTTTTCTAAGATTTCATCAAATTCAGATAATTTAATATCCTCTACAAAATCAACATGAGCCTCCAAGTGAATTTCATCATCGTTTAGCTTCCAGATATGGATATGATGAATATGCTTTACTTTTTCTAGTTGATTAACCCCTCTCACTAAACCCTCTACATCAACTTCTTTAGGAGTAAATAGCATCAACACATCATAAGATTTTTTAGCTAGCGAAAAACCAACTATAATTAAGTAGAGAGCAATACCTAGCGTAAGCACACCATCTATCCAATAAACTTGGTAAAACTGCATGGCTATTCCTCCCACTAAAACAGCCACGGAACCCAACAAGTCTGTGAATAAATGTAAATAAGACGAGCGAATGTTCATGTTGTGTTTAGCATCGGTATGCAAGATCAAAACGCTAACGCCGTTTCCAACAATTGCCACAATAGATAGCCAAATCACCAAACTAGCATCAATAATTTCAGGAATAAAAAATCGTTCAACAGCTTCAAATATTAGAAAAACTGCAATAACAACAAGAGAAACTGCATTAATAAAAGCAGCTATAATTTCTGCTCTTTTATAACCAAATGTTCTGTTTTGAGAAGCTTTTTTATTTGAAAAAACTGCTGCTACATAACTAATTACAAGCGAAATTACATCCGATAAATTATGTAGTGCATCAGAAAGTAAGGCTAGACTTCCGCTTATAAACCCACCAATGCCCTGCGCCACAGTAATCAAAATATTGAGAACTATGGTGAGAAGTAAGTTGTTTTTCTTTTTCTTATATTTTACAAGTTGTTCATCCAAGATGTTAAGAGGCTGGTATTTTATCAATCCGTTTTTGGTGTCTCCCACCTTCAAAATCGGTATTCAAAAATAATTTTACAAATTCTAAGGCTTCTTGCTGACTAACAAAACGTGCAGGAATGCTGAGTATATTGGCGTTGTTGTGTTGCCTAGCTAAAGCTACAATTTCTTCATTCCAACACAAGGCTGAACGCACACCCTGGTATTTATTGGCGGTCATATTAGCCCCATTTCCAGAGCCGCAAATAATAATTCCTAAATCAGCTTTTTCACTCTCCACATCTTGGGCTACGGGATGAATAAAATCGGGATAATCTACACTATCCTTGGCATTAGTTCCATAATTTTCAATTGTATGTCCCAAATTTTCTAAAAAAGCTACTACTGTTTCTTTGTATGCTGTACCGGCATGGTCATTCCCTATTGAAATTTTCATTGTGTTGTTATTTAATTTTATCTACAAAAGTAATTATTTCAAAATGAAACTAAGCTGAATTTTACAGCTGAAAAAAAAAGGAAACCAAAAACTTCTCGCTAAACTAAAAAAGATTGGTCTATTTTAAAAACTCGCAATTAACTGATTTGAATCAGCCATTTAATATTTCATAAATCCATCTAAAATCACGATATTTGTTGAAAACATAAAAATTATGCCGTTTTATCATAAACTTGGAAAAATACCCCATAAAAGACATACTGTTTTTAGGAAACCTGACGGTAATTTATACTATGAAGAATTGTTTGGCACCATTGGTTTTGATGGCATGTCTTCCAATCTTTATCACGAGCAAAGACCAACTCAAGTAAAGGAAATAAAAGGAAGCTATAGCGTACAACCTAAAATTGCTAAAGCCAATAATATTCAGTCTTACCGTTTTAAGGGTTTTCAAGTACCTCCAGCTAAAGACTATTTAGAGAGCAGAAAAGTAATTATGCACAATAGTGATTGCAATATTATTTTAGCTGCACCTCAAAATTCTACGCATGAATATTTCTATAAAAATACAGATGCAGATGAAATGATTTTTATTCACAAAGGCAGTGGAAAACTTAGAACTCAGTTTGGAAATTTAGACTTTAAGTATGGTGATTATTTACTGATTCCTAGAGGAACTATTTACAAACTTGATTTCAACAATGAAGACAATCGATTATTTATTGTTGAATCTTTTCACCCAATGTACACCCCAAAACGCTATAGAAATCATTTTGGACAATTGTTAGAGCATTCTCCGTTTTGTGAACGTGACATAAGAAGACCTGAAGAATTAGAAACCCATAATGAAAGTGGAGAGTTTTTAATTAAAGTGAAAAAGCAAAATGAAATCTTTGATTTAGTTTACGCTTCTCACCCATTTGATGTTGTTGGTTATGATGGTTACAATTACCCTTATGCTTTTTCAATTCACGATTTTGAACCTATAACAGGAAGAATACATCAACCACCTCCAGTGCATCAAACTTTTGAAACTTCAGCTTTTGTCGTTTGTTCATTCTGCCCAAGGCTATACGATTACCATCCTGAAGCTATACCAGCTCCTTACAATCACAGCAATATTGATAGTGATGAAGTTTTATATTATGTGGATGGCGATTTTATGAGTAGAAATGATATTGATGCTGGGCATATTTCATTGCATCCAGCTGGAATCCCTCATGGCCCTCACCCTGGCGCCGTTGAGCGAAGCATTGGAAAAAAAGAAACTGAAGAATTAGCCGTTATGGTAGATACCTTCAAACCGCTTCAAATTACTGAAGAAGCTTTAAAAATAGCCGACGAAACCTATTATAAATCCTGGCTAGAATAAGCTTTTAATTTTGATGATTAATGGTTTAAACCTACTCACACAAAACAAGAAGAAAAGAAAAGTAGAGATTAGAAAATTTAATCTAATTTCAAATAAATACAACAGAATTTAAATTAAGTAGAAAATGAAAAAAGATATAAAATCAGTTAATTACGGTTTAGAAAAGATATTTGACGGAGCGCAAGATTTCTTACCACTAATGGGAACCGATTACGTTGAACTTTACGTAGGAAACGCTAAGCAAGCAGCTCACTTTTACAAATCGGCTTTTGGTTTCCAAACTTACGCCTACAAAGGCTTGGAAACTGGAAGCAAAGACAGTGTTTCTTATGTTTTAATGCAAGATAAAATTAGATTGGTACTTACTTCGCCATTAAACTCTAAAAACCCAATTAATGAACATATTGTTAAGCATGGAGATGGGGTTAAGGTAATTGCTCTTTGGGTTGAAGATGCCAAAAAATCTTGGGAGGAAACCACCAAAAGAGGAGCAAAATCTTTTATGGAGCCTACTGTAGAAGAAGATGAACACGGAAAAGTAGTACGCTCTGGAATTTATACCTACGGAGAAACCGTTCATTTATTTGTTGAAAGAAAAGACTACAATGGAACTTTCTTACCTGGTTACAAAGAATTAAAATCTGAATACCAACCTCAACCTGTTGGTCTTAAATTTATTGATCACATGGTTGGTAACGTAGGATGGAATGAAATGAACACTTGGGTGAAATGGTACGAAGATGTAATGGGCTTTGTTAATTTCTTATCTTTTGACGACAAGCAAATTCACACCGAATATTCTGCTTTAATGAGTAAAGTAATGAGTAACGGCAATGGAAGAATTAAATTCCCTATTAACGAGCCTGCAGAAGGAAAGAAAAAATCGCAAATTGAAGAATACTTAGATTTTTATGAAGGTTCTGGAGTACAGCATATTGCCGTAGCTACAGATGATATTATTAAAACTGTTTCTGATCTTCGTTCTAGGGGCGTTGAATTTTTATCTACGCCACCTAAAGCCTACTACAAAGCTATTCCAGGAAGGCTAGAAGAATTTAGCCACGAACTTAGAGAAGACTTAGAAACCCTAAGAAAACTTGGTATTATGGTGGATGCAGACGAAGAAGGTTACCTACTGCAAATTTTCACTAAACCAGTACAAGATAGACCTACTTTATTCTTTGAAATCATTCAACGTATGGGCGCAAAAGGTTTTGGAGCTGGAAACTTTAAAGCATTGTTTGAATCAATTGAACGTGAACAACAACTGAGAGGTACTTTGTAAATTGTAAAAAGCTAATAACCTGAATTCGATTATTCTCACTTTGTCAAAACTGTTTTAAATAGTAAGATACGAACTTTTTTAAGACGTAATATCTGGATATTGCGGAGTAAAA
>SL_7KL_010_BRINEDRAFT_10001679_pt1 | contig 10497 bp, 6 predicted proteins | sample SodLak_010_BRINE_FD_10663 | JGI IMG/M metagenome (IMG submission 10663)
TGGCCAAGCCGCAAGCCGCCAACGCGGGCAGATCACAGGACATTGGCGGGGCTTGCACGCCTGCGCCATAGCGCTGAACCAAGGCCTCCCGTATGGCCGCCAAGCGGCCGAATCCGATCAACCACAACGGCCCTGCCGATAGCCCAGACCGCAGCAAGGGCTGGGTGCGAGCGCGTGTTTCTAACCACTCAACCAGCGCATCAGGGCTGAGCGCGGGTCGATGCTCAACGTGCACCGGCCAGCCATGATGAATGGCCATGAGTGTGCCTCCGCTCTCATCCCAATGCACCAATACCGCCTGAGATGGTGCCCGCTCCCCCAGCCCTTGCATACCGAGCAGCGCCCGCCACTGGGCGCAAGCGCTCCAATCGACCCGCTCTAGCCTCAAATCAAGCCGCTGAGCAAGTGCCTGACGCTGTTGCACCCAGTCCAATCGAGCCGCTAGCAGGAGCCAATCTTGATCCTTCCTCGAGGCGTCGGTGGAACAGGCTGAAACTGGCGGGAGCGGCCTAAAATCCAGTGCAATCTCCGCGCGCGGTTGGGCAATCAGCTCAAGCGTCGAACGGGTTATGTGCGCCTCGGCGGATGCTTCACTCAATCCCTTAGGCAGGGCGACCAACCGACAAATGGCGGCGCCTGCTGGAATGGCCATGGCACATCGATCCACGGTCACAGGTGCAGATTCCAGCACGGCTTGAATGGCCTCCGCCACAGGCCCAGCTTGCACCACCTCGGCGCCCACCACCGCGCCAGTGGGCAGTGATTGCTGCCTCAGCCAAAAACACTGTCCAGAGCTCAGCTCAAGTGCAGCTTCGCCGTCGCCCTGGTCCACTTCCACCGCAAGCGTTACGCCCGAATCCGTGATTTCGATACCCGCCTGGGTGCCACCATCCGACTTAAACGCAAACCATGGCCTGCCGCGCACGTTGGCTGATGCCGACACTCGGTTGGACTCCAATTCAGTGCTCATAACTTAGTGCTCATGATGAGGGGGCTCCTTTGCCTGATTTCACGGACTCCGCCAGACGGTCTTGCCATCGCCAAAAGGCCGTCGGCGCTATACTGAGGGCCATTGGCTGCTGCGCTTTGGTGGCGCAGCGGGGCACTTTTCAGGACGCGCGACGTCTGACTCCTGTTGTGAGATGGGTATATCACCAGCAATGACTAGAAAAAATGTCTCAACACGCGCTTGGCTGGGCCGCTGGCTGTGGCGGATTGGCATCACTGGACTGGTCGCTGGACTGGTCGCGGTGGTGTTGGTGTGGGCGCTGGTGCTGCCAACACTGCCGGCCGTTGAGACGCTGCGCGATGTGCGTTTACAGGTGCCACTGCGGGTGGTCTCTGAGGATGGTCTGCTGATGGCTGAGATCGGTGAGCAACGGCGCACGCCTATGGCGCTGGATGACATTCCGGAGTTGCTCAAGCTGGCTTTTTTGGCGGCTGAGGATGATCGCTTCTACCGCCACCCCGGCATCGATTGGCGTGGCACCACTCGGGGCATCTGGCTGTATGCCCTGTCGCGAGGCCAAGGCCGCGTGCCTGGCGGCAGCACCATCACGCAGCAGGTGGCACGACGTTTCTTTCTCTCGACCGAATACTCGGTTACGCGGAAACTGCGCGAGATGCTGCTGGCGTTGAAGATAGAGCGCGAGTTGACGAAAGATGACATTTTTGAGCTTTATCTGAACAAAGAATTCCTCGGCCACCGTGCTTACGGCGTGGCAGCCGCAGCCCAGGTCTACTACGGCAAGCGCTTGGATGAGCTGACTTTGGCAGAGATGGCGCAGATTGCTGCGCTGCCCAAAGCCCCCTCCCGAGACAACCCCATCTCTGGCCCGCGTCAAGCCATGATTCGTCGTGATTGGGTGCTAGACCGCATGTTGCACTTGGGCTATATCGACCTTGATGACCATGGTGTGGCCAAAGCAGAACCCAACCTCGCTCGCTATCACGGACCTGAAGTGGCATTGAGCGCGCCTTGGGTGGCGGAGCTGGTGCGTCAGGATATGGTGGCGGCGTTCGGTGCAGAGGAAGCCTACACCGGTGGGTATGTGGCGTTCACCACGGTAGACAGCGCCATGCAGCGTGCCGCCACACGGGTGGTTCGTGACGGCCTACAAGGCTATGACCGCCGCCACGGTTGGCGCGGTGCCGAGCAACGCATCACCGCTGATGTGCTGGAGGATGAATCCGCACTGGCTGAGGTCATGCGACAACTGCGCATGGTGGCCGACCTGCACCCTGCCGTTGTGATAGCCAGCGATGAAGGTCAAGCGACTTTGCGTTTGCGCAATGGGGAACAGGTGCTGTTGGACTTGGATGCCGTGCGTTGGGCACGCCCTCATCTGGCGCTTGATGCCTTGGGCCCGCGTCCGCAGGCCGTTTCTGATGTGCTCAGCGCAGGCGATGTCGTGCGTTTGCGCGCCACCCGCAATGATGATGAGGCGACGCGCTGGCAGTTGGCGCAAGTACCACGCGCCGAGGCCGCATTGGTCGCCTTGAGCACTGAAACCGGCGGCATTCTGGCAATGGTCGGTGGGCTGGATTTTGGGCAGAATCAATTCAACCGAGTCACACAAAGCCGTCGCCAGCCAGGTTCATCGTTCAAGCCATTTGTCTATGCAGCGGCTTTGGACCAAGGCTACACCTTAGCGTCAGTAGTCAATGACGCACCAGTGGTGGTCGATGATCCGTCTATGGAACGCGCATGGCGACCGACGAATTTCAGTCGGCGCTTTCACGGTCCGACGCCGCTGCGCGAAGCCATGGTGCATTCGCGCAACTTGGTCAGTGTGCGCCTGCTGATGGACGTTGGACTGGACTACGCGCGCGATTACATCAGTGACTTTGGCTTTAATCGTGCTGACTTGCCTAACGGCCCATCACTGGCCTTGGGCTCTGCGTCTCTGACCCCGTTGAGCATGACGGCTGCCTATGCCGCTTTTGCCAATGGTGGCTATGCCGTTGAGCCGCAACTGCTGTATGGAGTGATGAACCGTCAAGGTGAGTTTGTTCTGGCACCGGACTGGTCGGTGATTTGTCGGCGGTGTGAGTCCAGCCTGTCATCCGAAGTGCTGGCGACTGAGAAAGCAGATGATTTCGTCGGCCCGCAGTCGCCGCGACTGGCGCCCCAAGTGCTGAGTGAACAGACCGCTTGGCTGGTTGATTCAATCCTCAGCGATGTGATCCGCTCTGGCACCGGTCGACGCGCCTTGTCGATTGGGCGTCAAGACCTTGCCGGCAAAACAGGTACCACCAACGACTTGCGTGACACCTGGTTCATTGGCTACGGCGGTGGCGTCGTTGCATCGGTCTGGGTTGGCATGGATGACAATCAGTCGCTGGGACGGCTTGAACAAGGGGGTCGCACCGCCTTGCCGCTGTGGGTGGATTTCATGGGCGAGGCACTGGAAGGCCGTCCGGAGCAATCTCCACCCTTGCCGGTGGGGCTGGTGAGAGCCCCCATCAATCCAGCCACCGGCTTACGGGTCCGTCCTGGCTTTACTGGGGCGGTGGAGGAGTGGTTCCATGCCGATCACTTGCCGGCCCTCGAGGCCAGTGACCGCAACGGCCAACAAGACCCTTTTGATATTTTTTGATGGGGATGTCGATGGCCAAGCAACCAGCTCGTCGAGGCGGACAGCGCCTGCGTCAAAAAGTGGTGGTTGAAGCCGCCCGCATTATGGCCACAGAGGGGCAACGAAATTTTTTGCTCGCCAAACAAAAGGCCGCGCGCAGGCTGGGGCTGTCCGATCGGCAAGGCCTACCCTCTAATGCGGAGGTTGAGCTCGCACTGCGTGAGTGGCAAGCGGTCTACGGAGGCGAGGATCTGGCTGAAATCCAGACAACATTGAGATCGGTTGCCGCTGACACCATGCGCTGGTTGGCCGCCTTCTCACCGCGCTTAGTTGGCCCAGTGCTGGCAGGTACGGCAGATGAATTTTCATCAATTTGTTTGCATGTGTTTCTTGATGATCCCGATGAGATGGTGCATTTTTGCATGGAGCACGGGGTCGATTTTCAACAAAAGCGCCGCCGCATACGCTGGCATGATGATTTATATCGGGATATTGATGTGTTGGTGATTGAGCGACGTGGCGCAGTGATTGAACTGATGTTGATGGTGGGGGCGGATGCGCGGCAGGCACCGCCTTGTCCAGTGGATGGGCGACCTCAGATTCGTGCCAGCGTGGCGGAGGTCGATGCGTTGCTGGTTGAGGCGGACTATTGAGATGGTGCGAGGTTAGCTAATGAGCGCAGGCATTGAGAGAGCAGGTTTGCTTAGATTGGCTGTGGCGTTTGCATTGTTGATCAGCGCGTCGGGCTGTGTCACTTACTATCAGCCCTTGCATGGCTATGATGGCTTTTATCATGAGGGCCGGCATGGTCCAGACGTGATTGTGGTTGAACACTACGCCTTCAGCCACTTTGATCCTGTCTGGCATCCGTGGTGGTCGGTGTCATGGCTGCATGTCGATCGCCACTATGTTGCAGCACCGCCTGCGCTTACTTCTGTGCACCGGCACCCCCCTTCTCCAATCGTTGAGAGGCGTCAGGCGCAAGGCCGTATTGAACGTCCCGTTATTCGACGTGAGTTGCCACCATCCCGCTCATCAGGGCGGGGCTCTGTTGGTCCGGTATCGACTGCGCCACGTCCTACCCGGACTATTCCAAATCGCTCGCCACAGCGTCAGGCAGCGCGGCCCCGCCCTCCGCGGCACCAGGAGCCTTGAACATGATTCACTCTGAATCGTTTGATGTGATCGTGATCGGTGGTGGCCATGCTGGCACTGAGGCCGCATTGGCCGCAGCACGCGTTGGCGCCAAAACTTTACTGGTCACACACGCCATCGACACGATTGGGCAGATGAGTTGCAATCCAGCCATTGGCGGCATCGGCAAGGGCCACTTGGTGCGTGAGGTCGACGCCTTGGGTGGCGTGATGGCGCGTGCAGCCGATGCCTCGGGGATTCAGTGGCGTCGGCTGAATGCGAGCAAAGGGCCAGCCGTGCGAGCCACTCGCGCACAATGTGATCGCGCTTTGTACCGCAGTGCGGTGCGTTATGCGGTGGAGCATCAGCCGGGGCTAAGCCTTTTTCAACAGGCTGTTGATGACCTGCTCATCAAAGATGACCGCGTCGTTGGAGTTCAAACAGCGATGGGGCTGAGCTTCCATGCGCCTTGTGTGGTTCTGACCACTGGTACGTTCTTGGGTGGGCGCATCCACATGGGCGACACGCAGTTGTCTGGCGGGCGGGCTGGTGATGCACCGTCCAACCGGCTGGCTGCTCGCCTGCGTGAACTACCCTTCAATGTGGGTCGCCTGAAAACTGGCACGCCACCACGCATCGATGGCCGCAGCATTGATTTCAGTCAGCTAACGGCGCAGCCTGGCGATGACCCGCGCCCGGTATTCTCATTCATGGGCAGTCGCGAGGATCACCCACCCCAGCGTGACTGCTATATAACTCGGACAAATCAAGACACCCATGAAATTATTCGCGCCAATTTGCATAGGTCACCGATGCACACGGGCGCCATCGAGAGTGGCGGGCCACGCTATTGCCCTTCAATTGAAGACAAGGTGGTGCGCTTCGAAGATCGAGACAGTCATCAAATCTTTCTTGAGCCCGAGGGACTCGATGTTTCTGAGTGGTACCCCAATGGAATATCGACGAGCCTGCCTTTTGAAACCCAGGCTCAGTTCGTGCGCACCATTAAAGGATTGGAGAAGGCGCACATTTCGCGACCTGGCTATGCCATTGAATACGACTTCTTCGATCCGCGGCAGCTGCGCCCAAGCCTAGAGACTCAGTTCATTGCTGGCCTGTTCTTCGCCGGGCAGATCAATGGCACCACGGGCTACGAAGAAGCGGCCGCTCAGGGATTGATCGCCGGCCTCAATGCCGCCCGCCAATCATTGGGCCAAGAAACGTGGACACCCAAGAGACACGAGGGTTATGTGGGTGTCCTGATCGACGACCTACTCAATCACGGTGCGCCTGAGCCGTATCGAATGTTCACAAGTCGAGCAGAATTTCGCTTGCAATTGCGTGAGGATAACGCCGATCTGCGCCTGACTGAGCAGGGCTACGCGCTTGGCTTGGTGGATGAAATTCGATGGGTGTCCTATTGTCGGCGGCGTGATGCGATTGAGGCGGAGCTGTCGCGTCTGCGCGGTTTGCGGCTGCCAATGGCCAAACCGCTGACCACCAAAGTGGCCCAACACCTCGGCATTGAGATCAATAAGGACAGTAGCGCTGAGGAGCTTCTACGGCGCCCTGGGATCGAGTACACGCAATTGATGGCGATAGACGGCATCGGGCCCGGCGCCGATCGTGAGGACGTGGCTGAGCAGGTCACCACTCAGATTCGTTATGCGGGCTACTTAGACCGTCAGCAGGCGGACATCGAAAGGCAAAAAAGGGCCGCCACTCAGCGAATTCCTGATGATTTTAATTTCGACACGGTGCAGAGTTTGTCTACAGAAATCCGCGAGAAATTGACAGCTGTTCGGCCCTCAACGATTGATCAGGCCAGTCGCATACCGGGCATGACGCCAGCTGCCCTATCGCAGCTGTTAGTGTATTTGAAGCGCGACCGCAATGCCGCCTAAAGGCTGGAGCCGAGCGCCGCTATTGGCGCTCTTGCACAGCACCCGCCGCATCTGACCAAGCATCATGGTCGATATCAAGATCCGGGAATTTTGTTGGATCAAAGACCGGCGTCACACCAGCCTTGATTTGCTCATCGTAATCCGTCATCAAACGGAAGCAGACTTTCACCATCAATGCCAGTGCCAGCAGGTTGACGAGCGCCAAAAGCGCCATGGTGAGATCAGCGAAACTAAAGATCGTTGTTAGATCCTGCATGGACCCCCACAAAATCAGGGCCAGCATCAACAGGCGAAATAGTACGAACAGCGCCTTATTGTCGGGATTAATCCAGTTTGTCGCATTTTCGCCCAGGTAGAAGTTATACAGAATTGAACTGAATGCGAACAGCACCAGCACAACACTGACAAAGGTCTCACCGATGGGACCAATGAACTGAGCCAGCGCCAGTTGGGTGAGCACCACCCCATTATCAACACCACCAATTTCGTGTGTGCCTGCCATCAGGATCAAGAATGCCGTTGCACTACAGATGATCGCCGTATCGATAAATACGCTGAAACTCTGCACAATACCTTGATTTACAGGGTGCGGCACGTAGGCCACTGCAGCCACATTGGGCGCACTGCCCAAACCGGCCTCGTTTGAAAACAGCCCGCGCCGCACACCCATCATGATTGCTGCGCCAATGCCACCACCAATGGCCTGTTCCAGCCCAAAAGCGCTGTGCACAATCAGCGTCACCGCCGCTGGCAGCTGATTAATGTTGAACAGCACAACCACCAGGGCCACGCTGATGTAGGCCACAGCCATAAGCGGAACAATGATTTCAGTCACCCTAGAGATGCGTTGTACGCCACCGAAAATGGTGACTCCAATGATCAATGCAAGCGCGATACCGGTAATGTGCACCGGGATACCAAATGCCTCTTCGAGGGACGCAGAAGCGGTGAACGACTGCAAGGCCACGAAGGCCAGTCCAAACGTGACGAGCAGCAAGATAGTGAAAATCATGCCCAATGAGCGGCTACCCAATCCACGCTCTATGTAATGCATCGGTCCACCTCGGAAGGTGCCTGTCTTCGCATCCCGAGTCTTATAGGCCTGAGCCAGAGAACACTCGAAGAAGCTGGTGGCCATGCCAATCAGCCCAACCATCCACATCCAAAATACTGCACCTGGTCCGCCAAGCGTGATGGCGACTGCAACACCGGCAATATTGCCCGCCCCTACCCGACCGGCAACACTCAAGGTCAGGGCCTGAAACGACGACACTTGGCCGGGATGATGGCGCCATGCCTGAGCCAGCACAGAGTGCATTGCTACGAAATAACGAAGCTGGACAAACCTCGATCCAATCGTGAACACCAAACCGATCGAAACGAGGACACCCACCAAAACATAAGACCAGAGGAAGTCAGTTGTTGCCGCCAGCATCATGGGTGTCCTGTAATCAAATGAAGCCATAGTGTAACCTGAGGCGTGAATATTTCAGATAATCTGCGGCTGAATTTATAAATCGCACACCTTCGATAAGGTGACTCACGTAAAGGTTGACAGGACATGACAAATCAAAGCGTTGCCCTCAAGTTCAAGACAACAAGAGCAGCATTGGCCGCAGTGGCGCTGTTAGTGCTGGTCGCATGTGCAACTGACATCGACTGTGAGCCCGCGGCTCAGGCGGGGTTAGCCAGTGGGGAGGCAGGCGAGGCGATGGCGTTTGATCCCACACAGCATCATCCAGACTGCCAACAGACGTACGAATCGCACTGGCAACGCGGTAACCGTATAGCCTGTGATGTCAGCACCGCATTTGAGCGAGGACTGGATGGTGCTACACAGCCAGCGACTTGTAGCGACCGAGACTTTCTGGAGCATTTCCAACTGGGCCAGACACTGGCATCCCTGAGGGCGGAACGTGCGCGTTATGAGTCTGATCTCAGTGGGGCACAAGCTCTCGATCCAACCGATCGCCGGAGGATAGAAGGCCGATTGCGCGTGCTCGCCAGGGAAATCCCCGAGCTGGAGACGCTGGCGCAGATCCGTGGAATGATGCCTCCAGCGGACCTACCGCCGGAACTGCGTGATCCTTAGATCGCTGCTAGGGCCAAAACATAGCCTGAGGGCCGCTGCGTTATTGCAGCGGCGCCTCACACAGGCAATGCGCCATAACACCTGAGTTAGTCCGAGCTGATGCCTCGAGCACTTTGCGCAAATCATTGATGATCGGCAACCGGCCGAGCGCCGCGTGTTGTTCGAAGACAGAGCTTTGCAGGTCTAATCCGGTCGCCACCAAAGCCTGAGCCGCCATTTGCGTCAGGAACTGCTGCCACGGCTTAAGCTCTGGCTGCACATAGACTACGCTATAGCTTTCGCCGAGACCAGCGATCCGGGCCGCCGCATCCACAGCATCAGTCAATGTGCCAAGCTGGTCTACCAGCCCGCGTTGCTGCGCTTGGGCGCCCGTCCAAACCCGACCTTGAGCGACCTCATCGACTTGCTCGACCGTCAAACCGCGGTAGTTGGACACCAAGCCAAGAAACTGGCGATATCCATTCTCAATAAAGGCTTGCAGGTAATCTTCCACCTCAGCGCTCATGGCGCGATCGGCGCGCAGCGCACCCCCGTAAGGTGTTGTGCTCACCCCATCTGTGTAAATACCCAGACGTGCGAGACTATTTTGAAAGGTCGGAAAAAAACCAAATATGCCAATCGACCCGGTGATGGTTGACGGGTAAGCCCACACTTCATCAGCCCCCATCGCAATCCAGTAGCCTCCAGAAGCCGCCACATTGCCCATGCTCACAACCACTGGCTTGCCTGTCTCCTTAAGCGCTAGCAATTCCCTCCGAATGACCTCAGAGGCGAAAGCACTCCCCCCTCCTGAATCGACTCGCAGCACCACCGCTTTGATCCGGTCATCATGAGCTGCTTGGCGGATGAGCCTTGAGGTGGACTCTGAGCCAATCGACCCTGCCGGCTGATCACCCTCAGTGATGCCGCCGCTGGCCACGATAACGCCGATTTGCTCACCAAACACTGACGGGCCTGTATTTACGGCGTTGGCATACTCCAAAAAACCCACTTGCAAGAATCCACCTTGATCATCAGTCGCACCGCGCCGTGCAAGCTCAGCACGCGCTTCTGGGCGACTGATCAAACGATCAACAAGACCATGATCCAGAACCATTTGCGCAGGATCGCCATTGGCTGCTTGGAGATGCTCGCCTTGCCTCATCACAAAATCACCAAGGACCTCGACGGGCATGCCGCGATTGGCCGCAATGGAAGCCAGGTAACGCCCCCAAAGGTCAGCTAGGAAGTACTCCGTTGCCTCTCGGTCCTCATCTGACATGCTGCTTTGGGTGAAAGGCTCCATGGCTGACTTGAACTCACCGACTCGAAGCAAGTTAACGTCAACCTCCAGCTTGTCTAGGCCTTCAGCAAAATAGTTACGGAAGCTCGAGTAGCCCTCCAAGAAAATAAATCCATCAGGATCCAACCACAGCTCGTCTGCCAATGAGGCAAAAAAGTACTGCCCCATGCCCATGTCAGAGCCATATGCAATCACGGGTTTGCCACTTTCCCGGAACGCATCCATGGCCTGAGATAACTCGATCATCATGCCCGGCGCCAAACCGGCCAAACGATCAGTATTAATAAGCACTTGGCTGATGCGATCATCCTCAGCAGCATGCCCTAAGGCAGCGAGCAAATCGCGTAACTGCACCTGCCCTGAGCTGCTACCCAGCGCCTCCATCAGCGCCCTTTCGATCGGTGAGCCAGACCCCTCCTCAACCAGCACGCCAGCTGGGTTGATGACTAAGGTTGTACCGTCTTGGATTTCCAGATCCTGACCACCACGGATAAGAACAATCACAAC
>SL_7KL_010_BRINEDRAFT_10001680_pt1 | contig 10497 bp, 7 predicted proteins | sample SodLak_010_BRINE_FD_10663 | JGI IMG/M metagenome (IMG submission 10663)
AATGGGAACATCGATCTGCGCACCGCCTCAGATCAAAGTGGCAGCATTCAGATTAACGATGCGCAGCTGCGCTCTGGCGCAAGCGGCGCGGGCACTGGCAAAATCCAGTTGATTTCCGGTGAAGACATCACCACCAACACAGCCACCGGTAGCGTCTCGGAAATCGCAACCAATGGAACAGTGCTGCTTCAAGCAGCGGGCGCCATCGGTAGCGACGAGAACCGCATTGAACTGGCTGGCAACTTGGATATCGCAGCACAAGCAGTCTCAGAAATCTGGCTCAACAGTCGTGAAGGCGATACCACGGTGGCAACCGTCAGTTCGTTTGGCACGAATTTGGACCATAACGCACAGACCTGGGTGGTCTGGTGGTCACAGGTACTGATGCNCCCGTTACCCTCACTACGCTGAGTGGGGCGATCACGTTAAAGCAAGCGGTAACNGCTACGGGCAGTGGTGATGTGGACCTGCGTGCCGGCGGTANCGCTGATATCAGTTTCCAGANTGATACTGAGTCGGGTCTGGCGCAGAGCGGCACCGGTACCGTGCAGTTAATCGCCGGCGGCTCGATCACCACCGATTCCGAGTCGAACGCGACAGATGATGATGAAATCAAAACCGACGGCTCGGTACGACTGGAGGCGGGGGCAGCGATTGGCACGGAAACTAACCGCATCGAGCTACGCGGCGCTGATGTGGTTGCCGCGGAAGCGGCAGACGCAATCTGGCTGCGGGGCCTGGAAGTCACGGATACCCTGACCATTGGTGAAGTGGTGGGCGTTAACGGTGCAGCTACGTTGAGCGGTCTGCTCACCACCGCTGGCGATGGGCCGATTACCGTGACGACCCGTGAGGGTGGACTTACTGTAGTAGAGGATATCCAGGCCCACGGCGNCGGTAACATCGATTTGCGCACCGGCTCGGATGGCACCGGCACTCTCGCCATTAACAACGCCACCCTGCGCTCTGGTGACACGGGCACCGGCGCGGGCACGATCCANCTGGTCTCCGCCGGCGCCATCAGCACCACAGATACCGACGGGGTCAACCACATCGAGTCGNCGGGCGAGGTGCTGCTGGATGCCGAGGGCGCCATTGGTGCGGCGGGTGAGCGCATTCAGCTAACTGGGGTCTCACCCTGGCGGCCACCAGTCGCGATGAGCAGCAGATCCGCCAGGAGAGCGGCGAACTGCGGGTGGGCGCGGTGGACTCCATCGGCACCGACCTAGATCATGCCGTGGCGGATATTTCCGGCTTGGAAACCACGGATAACGACGCCCGCATCGATCTATTCATTAACGCCGATGGGCTAACACTCGTCGAAAACATTGTCACCGACGGAGCCGGCGCCATTGCGGTGAACACCGGACCCGGGGGCGTGGGCATCGCCATCAATGATGGCGCCCGCTTTGCGCCAGGGGGCGGCACCGGCACCGGCAGCATCGGTCTCACCGCGTCAGGCGGCATTTCGACCAACACCGCCAGCGACGCCAGCCCGCATTTCTCTAGCGAGGGCGCCCTTACGCTGACGTCTACCGGCGGTGCCATTGGCTCGGGGTCTAACCCGCTGCGCATCGAGAATTCCACGCCGGTGGAGGCCACTGCCGAAGGCGAGGGTAATGGCATCTTCCTGCGTCAGGTGGCGGGTGATCTGGTGTTTAACACCCTGGAGACCGATAGCGGGCCCATCGTCGGGGTGAGCGTTGCCGGTGATCTGATCGTCAACCAGGTGAGTGCGTCAGGTGGCGCCGGCAACCTGCGGCTGGAGACGCTGGCTAGCGGCGCCGCGTTGACTGTCAATGCCAATGTCACTGCCGGCAATCATCAAAGCCTGATCGCCGCCGGTACCCTCAACCAGAATGCCAACCTGAGCGCCGGTGGCACCATTGACGTCGAAGCCAGCACCATCAGCATGGCCAGTAGCGCTCGTACCGATACCAGTGGCGGCAATATCCGCTACTCAGCGAGCAATACCCTCTCGCTCGGCCGGCTTGATGCTGGCAGTGGCAATGTGTTGGTGATTAGCGGTGGGAATATCAACAACGCCAATGGCGGCGCGCTGAATATTGCGGCTAGCGGCGTGCAGCTGCGTGCCGGCGGTGCCATTGGCCCCTCCGGCAGCGGCGGCGCCATTGATCTTTCTGCCAGCACCCTGGCGGCCACCTCCAATGGCGTGTTCAATATCGCCAGCCGCCGCAGCCTAACCCTCGGTGTGGTGCCGGGTATCACGGTGCAGCGCGTGGGCATTGATGGCCAGACCAGCGCGCTGGCGGGCAGCACGCTGAGTACCTTGAGCAGCGGTGGCGGCAGCGTCTCGCTGACCAGTACGGGATCTTCCCTGCGCGTGGCCGCACCGCTGAGCAGCGGGGGCAATATCAGCCTGAGCAACACCGGCAGTATCAGCTTGGGGGCAACGGTGAGCACCGGCGGCAGCGGGCAGATCACGCTCACCGCCTCCGGCGGCAGCAGTGACATTGTCCGCGAACGCGGTAGTGTCGGGATTCGTACCGGCACGCTGCAGGTCAATGCCGGCCGTGATGTGTTGCTGACTGTGCCCAATCGCCCCGGTTCCATCACCGATTCGTCGGTCATGGCCGGTGCATTGCCGGCGGGCAGCGTCGGTCAGATCCGTGGCAGTGCGGGGCGTATTTTCAATTTCGCCCAGCAGGGCAATGTCACCACTCAGGGGATTAGCGCCGGCACCATCAACCTGCGCGCCGGTGGCGATCTTCGGTTAACTGATGCTCTAGTGATTAACCGGGCGGGGTCGGGCCGGGGCATGACCCTAGTGGCAGGCAGCTCGTTTCGCAATCTCTCCGGTCTGGGGGCCGGAGTGTTGGTGGATAATGGCCGCGGTTGGTTAATCTTTGACAGCAATCTTGATAACGACATCAGCCGTTTTGCGGGGCTGACGCCTAACTTCCGCTTCTTCGGCCGCTCGGCGGGCGACCTCACTCCGGAAATGCTTTCACTCATTGGGGGAGGCGGGTTGGTCTCTGATGCGCCGTTGCGTCGGCCGGATGATTTGGTGGTTCGTTTTGATGATGCCCGAGCAGTTGCTGGCAATGCGCTGGTATCACTCTCCAGCACCCTGCCAGCGCTTGAGACGCAGGTGCAGGATACGGCNATGCTTTACTCACCGGTGCTGCCGGTGCGTACCAATGGNCCAACCGTGGTGACCTCTGGCTTTGAGGGAGTTGGCCTGGGCGCTGCACTTGCCATTCCGGTTGAGGCAGCCCGTGGATTTGTTGCTACGCTCACCGATGTGCTGGGTGAGTCTATGCAGGTCATGAGTGCAACCCTGGCTAGTGGTGATCCGCTGCCAGACTGGCTGGAGCTGACTGAAACAGACGGTGTATATGCACTGGATGGTTTTGTTCCGGTGGGTTTTGAAGGGCCAATGACAATCAGGCTGGCGGTGACTGATCGTGAATCAGAGAGTGTGGAGGTGATTGAGATTGATTTGGTCATCCCGGAAGATCACATTCCACTTAATGTAAGTTATAGGAGCAATTAGTGTGAGCGAAGAAAGTAATTCATCGACAGGTGTGCCACAGATTGAGTGGGATGACAGCCAGATGGTGTCTCAGTATGCCAATATCTGTAACGTGCAGGGAACTCGGGAGGAAATCTCGTTATTGTTTGGCGCCAATCAGTCGCTACGGGTTGACCCTAACGAGACCGTCAAGGTAAAGCTATCTAACCGTATTATGCTCTCGCCAGCCGCCGCGAAGCGGTTTGCGCGATTGCTGCAGATGGGCATTGAGCAGTACGAACAGAAATACGGTGCCATCGAACTCTGATTCCGCCAGCTGGGCGGGTCTTTTACGGGAGCCAAATCCCGCCGTTTTTCATTCAGCTTGGGTAGTGCAACTCGCCCGCGGGCTGAGTGATTTAGAGGAAATCGTACTTGTACTGGGGCCTGCGAATATCGGGCCCTTTGAGCCGGTATCGACCTGGCCACACCGCACGCCCTGTAGCCACTTGTTGCAGGGGCTTGCCGAGCAAGTGCTCGAAATGCGGCGCCCCGTGCGCCATGCCAATGAGGCGGGTATTCGTCTTGCCTATCCAATTTTGCGCGGCGATGAATTGCTCGGCGTGGTGGGCATCGGGCTGGCTGCTGAGGGAGATGAGGCGCGTGCCCGGCAGCGCCTAACCCAGGCGCAGGGCTGGTTGTTAGCGCATAGCAGTTTGCATACGGTGGCGGGTGACTCGGTGCTCAGCGAGCGGCTGCTGGTGCTGCTTGAGTTACTGCTGTCCACGCACAGTGAGCAGGGGGCATTAGCCTCCATTCAGGCGGTGCTCTCAGAAGCAGCGGTGAAGCTTGGCTGTGATCGAATCTCTTATGGAAGTGCACAGGGGGCGGCGATTAAGCTGCGGGCATTATCCCAAGCCGCGGATTTTTCCCGACGGATTGATTTGGTGCGTGATATCGAAGCCGCCATGAATGAGGCGGTGGACCAACGCCTCCCGCTGCAGTATCCGGTCGATAAAAATGCACCAGCCACTGATCAGGGAACGGCGCGGGCGCAGGCACATTTGGCGCGTCAGCAGGGTAATGCGATCGTGCTGACTCGGCCGTTTGCCTTAAATGCCCAGCTCACCGGGGCGCTCGTTTTTGAATGGGCCGAGGTGCCAAACGATGAGGTGCTCGGTTTGGCAGAAGGAATTGCTGCGGTGGTCGGCCGGGTGTTGCTTGAGCGAGAGCAGGCAGACCTCAGCTTGTGGGGGGCGTTTAAGCGATCCAGCACCCGGCAGTTGAGGCGTTTGTTTGGGCCGCGCTTTTTAGGCCGCAAATTGCTGCTCTTAGCGCTGCTTGGAATCGTTGTTTTTTTTGCTACTGCAACCGGCACGTTGCGGCTATCGGCCGATGCGCATCTGGAAGGCAGTGTGAATCGGTCTTTATCGGCGCCGTTTGATGGCTATGTTGATCAGGCGTTTTATCGAGCCGGGCAGGTGGTTGAGCAGGGTGCAGTATTGGCTCGGCTTGATGAGCGAGACCTTCAGCTGGAGCGACTTGCTAGCGTTGGCCGCCTTGCGCAGTTTGAGCGTGAAATGCGGGTAGCACAGGCCAATCGGGATGCCGCGGCCGCGCAAATTGCCCAAGCGCAGATGGATGAGGCCGAGGCACAGCTGGCGCTTACCGAGATGCTCCTGCAGCGCACTCAAATGCGCGCGCCTTTTGATGCCGTAATAACCTCCGGTGATTTATCTCAGGACCTTGGGCGGCCCGTGCAGCGGGGTGATGTGCTCTTTGAGCTCGCACCCGTGGCCGATTACCGGGTTGTCGCGCTCGTGGATGAGCGGGATATTGCATTGGTGGAAGTTGGCCAGCCGGGTCGCCTGGTGCTGCGTGCCCACCCGGAGGAGCCCCTTGCTATTGAGGTAACGCTCNTTACGCCGGTATCCACGCCGGGCGAGGGGAGCAATCGATTTCGTGTAGAGGCGCGGTTGCTAGAAAACCCGCTCGAATTACGCCCCGGTATGGCTGGGCTTGCACGTATTGAGGCCGATGAGGGCCTTTTGATTAGTAATTGGACGCGCGAGGCCCGGCATTGGTTATCACTGATGCTGTGGCGCTGGCTGGGGTAGTAGAGCGGTATGGATGAGCAACGCTCTTCGCTATGGTATCGCGTGGCCAACGCGGTGCCGCGGCTGCGAGCGCAGGCGCAGGTATTTCGGCATGTCTATCGCGGTGCGCCTTGGTTTTTAGTGCAAGACCTGGGTAGCGGGCGGTTTTTACGCCTCAATGCCACCGCCTACCGCGTTGTTGCGCTGATTGATGGCCTGCGCACCCTGGATGAAATCTGGCAGCATCTCAATGATGCGCTAGGCGATGAAGCGCCCAGCCAAGATGAAATTATTTCACTCGTGGCGCAGCTCTATCAGGCCAATGTGCTGGTGGCAGATCGCATGCCTGATCTCGCTGAGCTCGAAGAGCGGCGTGAGCGCACCTGGCGGCAGCGCCTTAAGCAGTATTTTGCTAATCCCATGGCACTGCGGTTTCCGCTATTTGATCCGGATCGGTTTCTTTCTGTGCTCATCGAGGTGTTGCCCCGGCCACTTTGGCGCTGGGTATTGTTTGCTTGGTTTGGGTTGATCGGCTTTGGGTTGCTATTGGCGGTTCGGCACTGGGAGGCATTAACCCATGATTTGGGGCGCTTGGTGTTTACGCCGGAGTACATTATTTCGCTGTTTTTTGTGTTTCCAGTGCTCAAGGCGCTGCATGAGATCGGCCATGGCTTGGCCATTAAGGCATTTGGGGGTCAATGCCACGAGATGGGCCTGATGCTGCTGGTGCTCATGCCTATTCCCTACGTCGATGCCAGTCATGCAACCGGGTTTAATCGTAAAACACAGCGCATGCTCGTCTCAGCCGGCGGGATGATTTTTGAACTGGGTCTTGCCTCCATCGCCCTCTATGCCTGGACAATCGCTGAGCCGGGGCTGGCCCGGGTGATGTTGCATGAGGTAGTGCTAATTGCCGGGGTCAGCACGTTGTTATTTAACATTAACCCGCTCATTAAGCTCGATGGTTATTACATACTCTCTGATCTACTTGAGATTCCCAATTTAGCGCAGCGCAGCAATGAATACTTCGGCTATTGCCTCAAACGCTATGTGCTGCGTCTGCATCGCCACTTAAGCGTGCCGCATCAGGTAAAAGGGGAGGCGCCCTGGCTATTTTTCTATTCGATTGCCTCGTTTATCTACCGCATGCTGTTGGTGGTTTTTATCAGTCTTTTTGTAGCTGGGCAGTTGTTCTTTTTGGGCGTGCTGTTGGCGATGTGGGCCGTTTATATGATGGTCTTGCTGCCATTCGGCAAGTCATTGAATAAGGCTTGGAACGATCCGGCCCTGCTGGAATATCGGGGGCGTTTAGTGCGCAGTCTTGTGCTCGGCACCCTAGCGATCGCCGCGTTGGTGATGTTGGTGCCACTCCCCTCAACCACCTCAACGCAGGGCGTTGTCTGGACTCCGCAGGGCGCCCAAATTACGGCACCGGCGGATTGTTTTGGTGTTCAGCGGTATGCCGAGCCAGGCTTGGTTTCCGGCGGTGTGCCACTGATCCAATGTGATGATCCTATGCTGGCTGGCGAGCTGGATGTACTGCAGGCGCGCAAGGCAAGATTTTTGGCCGAACTGCGTCGCGCGAATGTGACTGATACCGTCTCAGCACAGTCACTGCAGGATGAGCTGGGTTATCTAGCCGCGGCCATTGCAGACCGACAACGCCGAGTGGATGGCTTTGTGGTGCGCGCACCGCGGGATGGGGTCTTTGTGCCTCGCCAAGAAGGCGATGTGGAGGGGCGTTTTTTTCGGCGCGGAGAGCTGCTCGGTCATATTGTTGATCCTCGCGATATTAGTGTGTTGGCGGTCATCAATCAGCCCGATGCCGAGCGAGTTTCCCGAGAGGGGACTCAAGTCAGCCTGCGGCCAACGACGCGCATTCAGGAGCCCTTGCCTGCTTCCATCATCCGTCAGGTGCCGTCCGCGAGTGACACGTTGCCGCATTTTGCCCTAAGTATTCAGGGGGGTGGGCGGATCGGTCTGGATCCACAAGCACCCCCGGAGGCGGGCCTGCGCACCCTTGAGCCGGTGTTTTTAATTGAGGTGGCGCCCGAAGCCGATGGCTTTGACTGGTTGGGGGAGCGGGTGTATTTGCTGTTTCGTCACCCGCCTGAGCCGCTTGGAGTGCAGCTTTATCGCGGCATGAGAGATCTCTTTATGCAGCGGTTTATGATCTGATGTCAGCACGGGAGTTTCTCGTTACGCCCTATCCGCAGCGGCTTGATTGGAGTGATGAGCGCTGGCTGGATCGGGTTTGGAACCGTGCGGCGGGCTCATTGCGGCGGCACTTGGCAGTTCTGCCCGGGCGGCAGAAGCGATTTGTGCGCATGGTAGAGAACTTTGAGCGCACCACAGCGCACACACAAACTACCGTGCTGGCGGCGCGGTTGCACCAGCAGGCTGGGCGTTTGACTGATCGGCATTTGGCCGAGGTGTTTGCGCACATTCGTCTTACCGCACAAACCACATTGGGTATTGCGCACTACCCGGTGCAGCTGCGTGCCGGCTACCTCCTCGCCCGTGGCTTTATGGTGGAAATGGAAACTGGCGAAGGCAAAACGCTGGCAGCCAGCCTGCCGGCCGCGGCACTTGCGCTGGCGGGGTATCGGGTGCAAGTAGTAACAGCCAATGACTATCTGGCAGAGCGCGACGCGGCAGGCCTAGCGCCACTGTATGCTGCTTTGGGGCTGAGTGTTGGCGTGGCACTTGAGGGGCAGGCAGACGCTGAGCATAAGGCCGCGTATGCCAACAACATCTGCTATTGCACCGGCAAGACTCTGACCTTTGATTATCTGCGCGATCGCATGGTTGCTGGCACGCGTTTATCGCCGTTTATTGCTTGGTTAGATCGTTTCTCTGGCCGGGCCAGTCAAGATTTGCGCCTCCCTGGCCTGCAGTTTGCCATTGTTGATGAGGCAGACAGTATTCTCATTGATGAGGCCAAAACGCCGCTAATTATTGCCGCCGGCGGAGAGGCGGTGGATTTGCAAGATTATGCACTGCTGCTGGAGGTGGCGGGCGAGTTGGTCCTCTCTGAGCACTATTTGGGTGATGCAGCGGGGGTGTTTGAGCTCACTGAATTGGGCCGCGCTCGGCTTGCCGAGTTTGCGCAGGGGCGATCGGGACGATGGGCTAATCGGCGTAGCCGCGAATCGGGCATCGTATCGGCATTGCGCGCGCTGCATGCCTATCGGCGGGATCGTGAGTACATTGTGCGGGATGACAAAATCATGATCGTGGATGAGCAAACTGGGCGAGTGATGCCTGATCGCAGCTGGGAGCAGGGGCTGCATCAGCTGATTGAAATTAAAGAGGGCGTAACGCCCACCGCACCTCGGCAGACGTTAGCCCGAATCAGTTATCCGTTGTTTTTTCGGCGCTATTGGTTGCTTGCGGGTATGAGTGGCACTGCGCGCGAGGCAAAGCGTGAACTGGCTGCCTACTATCGCCTGCATGTGAGTGTGGTGCCGCGGCATCGCCGCAACCAGCGCCGGTGTGAGGGGTATCAGGTGCATGCCACCCAAGGGCAGAAGATTGCGGGCGTGTTGGCTGTGATTGAGCGCATGCGCGCACGGGGCCGCCCCGTCCTCGTTGGCGTGCGAAGTATTGCGGGCGCACAAGCGCTCACCAACGCGCTGCAGGCCAAGGGCATAGACCATCAGCGGCTAGACGCTCGGCAGGATGAGGAGGAAGCCACCATCATCGCGCGCGCGGGTTCGGCGGGTGCGGTCACCATCGCCACGAATATGGCCGGGCGGGGTACCGATATTCATCTAACCCCCGAGGTCGAGGCGGCAGGCGGGCTGCATGTCATCTTAACGGAGGGGCATGAGAGCGCGCGCGTTGATCGGCAGCTCATCGGACGCTGCGCGCGTCAGGGCCAAAAAGGCAGCTGGGAGACGCAGCTTGCCTTGGATGATCGATTGTTAGATGACGATGCACTGGCGAAGCGCCTGCAGCCGCTGGTGGCGCGTTCGCCGAACCGTTGGCTATGGCAGCTGCTGGCGCGCTGGGTGTACCGCCGTGCTCAGGGGCGGCTTGAAAAACGTCATCGGCGGTTGCGGGCACATCTGCTCCGGTTAGACTATCGGCAGAGACGGTCGTTGTCGTTTAGCGGAAGGATGGAGTAAGTGGTGCAGCAGCTTCGATGGGTTATGGTGGGTTTGATCTGTGCGGTGTGGCTCTCGCCTGCCCAAGCGATGGTAACGAGCTGCCTGCTCGAGCCGTCAAAAGATGTTGAGCTCGGCACACCGGTGGAGGGCGTACTCACCGCGGTGAATGTTGACCGCTCGGATGTGGTGGCCCAGGGCGATGTGCTTGCACGGCTTAATCGCGCGGTTGAGCTGGCAGAGCTGGAGGTGGCAACCGCAAGGCGGGATTTTACGCGCAGGCACTGGGAGCGTACCGAATCGCTTGGTGCACAGCGCATGATCTCAGATCAGGAAGTGGATGAAATTCGCACCGATTACGAACTGGCCGAGGGTGAGCTGCGGCGCGTGCGGGCCGCACTCGCTTTAAGATCGGTGCGCAGCCCATTTGATGGCGTGATTGTGGAGCGGCATTTTGATCGCGGCGATGTGGTCAGGGGCGAACCAATTTTCCGGCTGCTCTCGTTAGACCCCTTGTACGTTGAGGTTGTGATGACGGTCCGCAATTTTGGGCTTATCGCAACGGGAGATCAATTTCGCATCCAGATACCGGATTTAGACCAAGAAATGGTAGCGGAGGTAATCGTGGTTGATCGTGTGGTCGACCCGCGCAGCAGCACCTTTCGGGTGCGCCTGGAGCTGCCGAATGCCGATCTTTCGGTGCCCTCCGGGCTACAGTGCGAGTGGTTAGGCCCTGCTTAAGGCAAACTCAGGGGGATTCGCCCTTGACGCCAGTGCCCGGGCTGCCTATCATTCCGCTTCGGTCACGCAACGTCCC
>SL_7KL_010_BRINEDRAFT_10001681_pt1 | contig 10492 bp, 9 predicted proteins | sample SodLak_010_BRINE_FD_10663 | JGI IMG/M metagenome (IMG submission 10663)
CGATCCGAAGTTCACCGTCTAGCACACGCATCTCGGTGGACCGACTCCGATCGCCATGCCGCTGGATATCTCGCAGGTTATCCGCTAATACGTCAAAGGATCGCTCCACATTATTGAGTTGCTCTGCCTGCTGTCTGTCCATGAGGGTACTCATTCCCAGCACAGTGACAGTGCCAATCGTTGCAATGACAAGCGAGAAAATCAGCACATAGCTCACTAATTCTGTGACACCACGATCATCAGTGCTCAGGGACCGTCTCTCACCAGCAATCATACTGATCGANCCTCCACTGTCGCATCAGTCGTGAGCCGGAGTTGGAGTTCACCACCGGGGAGTTCAAACTCCGTCTCCCCGTCAGCATTTACCAGCGGTAGCTCGCTTCGATATGGAACCACCACAGACAACGGGTCGTTCCGTGGAGAGAGCTCGATCGTATTCTCTGTAACCGAAATTCGATACTGTTCGCCACTGATCCGCTCAGGGAGCCTGACTTGTTTTTGAACAACAGTCTCATCGCCACCAGCTCGTGCAAGGCGATCGACACTCATCACTTCTGCTGCAAGTTGGTTGCCTGCAACGTCCATCTCCGTCGCCGAAACGCTCTGTCGTTCGCTCTGAATAACGCTTCCAGCAGCAGAGATCAGTCCAATGAAAATCACGGTCATAATTACAATATTAATTGTATATCCAATGTTGACAGACACTGCTCGATCTGTCCCGCCGTTATACATCTGGCTCACCTGGGGCAACCCGTATCTCTGTCGCGTATTCAAGCTGGTCAGTAACGTATGTGACCGAAGTGTTAATTGAATAAATTGCGTCAGATGTCGATATTCGATCGTCTGTTGTGTTCGTATCTCCGGACTCGTGTGTTACAAAAGATAGCTCACCAGTCGTTGCCGATCCGTTCACGATCGAAATCGAATGTGTGCCAACAGCGGGCCACTGGACGGTACACTCCTCACCGCTAAACACCCCCGCTGAAATGTCGAGCACTGGCTCTGAAGCGCTGGTTGTACACACTTCACCATCGGATTCAACAACAAACTCTCCCGCTCCATTCTGATAGAGGTTGATCTCCGAGATTGAAGCTGTCTCAGTATCTTCTATCAAAACCCGTGTCTGTTCGCTCTCACTTGGAAGATCAGTCAGCCTGAGTTGAAATGACCGTGTTTCGCTAGTGGCATTGACAATCTCAACCGGATCTGTACTAGCGGTTAGCTGTCCCTCATCTACACTGGTGACTTTTGTCCCATTTGTCTGAGAGAGATAGTCAATAGAGAGCGACTGTCCTTGGCGAAGCGATCGCTCTTCATGAGGGTCACGCAACGAGACGAAGTCCGATTCCGCATCCGCTCGCGAATGAGCGCTATTATCCTCTGCAATCGCCTCATTTTTCCGCTCAATGTAAGATGCAACTGTGGACTCCACGGTCGCGTGTATTTCAACTGCTTCTCGCGTATCATCCGCTGTCGATCGTGTTGCAATATTTTCGGTATAAATTGCGGTATTTAATAATAGCACGAGCGCAAGGAGGACGACTGCAATGGCAAACCCTGTGACGAGAATGAGCTGGCCACGGTCTACGTTTTCGTCACCGTCAGACGACTGCTTGCGTAGGGTTCTTACATTCGCCATACAACCACCTCTACAGTCACCTGTGTGGGGTACGACATCTGGTCAGGCCGGTCTTCTTGATACAGGCTCGTCTCATCAAGACGTGTTTGCTCACCTGCCAATACACGATCGTTCGCAAACAGTGGGACTGTTCGGCTTGCAGCGACGGCACTGTCGCTTGGGTCACCCATGCTAATGAGAGGCTGCCGTTTTGTCTGTGCGGTGCTGTTTTGGTAGATGATATGGACCGAGTATGCGACCTGTCGATCGCCAAATGTCTCTTCAAGCATCGCACCAAATGACCCACACCCAGCAGTGTCCTGTTCGATTCCATCACTGTAGGCACCCGTTGGTAATGATGACCCATTGAAGCCCCCTTGGGATTCATCCCAGCAGAGAACTGCCGCTTCTAGATCACCGCGTTCCGCAGCGATCGCTAATACATCGTTCGCCTCTCCCCGTTGCTGGTTCTCAATGTGTTGATTTGAGGTACTTGCAGACAGTGGTGTCACTGCAGTCGCCTGCAGTGCAAACAATACTGCACTCACAAGAAGGAGTGCAGCGACAAACGCTTCAAGCGTGTGTGCTTGGCCACGATCAGTAGTCCGGTTACGTTCACGATCACGATCGGCTGGTGTCCATCTACTCATTACCATACCCTCACAGTCAGTCTGAACTCCGCACTCTCTGAAGCGATACGTGATGTGTCTCCAATTGTGACTACCCGTGAGGAGACGACTGCATCGGATGGTGGATCCGGATCCCCTCCAGTTAGTGGTTCTCCATCTTCGGTCTCGATCGGTGTTGCTGGACCTGCCGAGAGTTCATGTACGGTGATATTCACCGATCGATCGACCGGTTGGCTTCCATGCACACCAACAACCGCTCCAATCTCGCCATCCATCTCAAACCGACAATCATCTCCTGAAGACTGACTAAAGAAGGCAATCGTACACCCTGCATCCAACACTGCAGGCTCAGATACAGCATACACCAGTGCATCTTCCACAAGGTAGCCCGCTGTTCGATCGGCGACAATAAACAGTGCCCCATCACCACCTCTGAATGGCTCAAACATTGACGGAATAAACGCAACGACAAATCCAACTGCAAGCAAAAACACGCTTGCACCGATCGCAAAATCAAGCGTTGTCTGCCCACGCTGTTCATCTATCATCCAATCACCACCCACGTACCAAGTGCAATCGTCGAGAGGACGACAACAAATTTGACACCGGCAACGATGTCTGCATTTCGAATGTACCCACAGATCAACCCAGCCAGTACCGCTTGGATAGTGACCGCGTGGAAAAACAGCAGTGACAACAGTGCTGGATCAAATCCACCACCAAAGTCAGGACCACCGCCTACGCCTTCCAATTCCGCTTGTGAGCCTTCTCCCGCAATTCCGGTCATTGCCTCAATAAACTGCGTTTGCAAAATTGCCATCACCGCAAGCAGTGTTAAATATGTCATAATAATAATCGTTACCTGCATCCGGGTCCGGGAAATCCGCTCTCGTTCAATATCATCTTGGTTTTCGCTTGCTTGTGCTGCTGTTGAGAGTACATCTGTAATCTGGCTGGACGCCTCCTGTGCTTCGGTGATGAGTTTCACTGTCCGTGCAAGCCGTGGGATATGGTATTTGTTGTTAAACTCAACAAGTGCATCCCGGATACTCATTCCATAATTTACTTTTGCGTACATAATCTCGAACTCATCTGCCAACTTTCCAGATGAGGTATCCGCAACCGTATAGATCGACTCAACAAGCGTTTGTCCGGTATCGTTCGCACTGGAAAGCTTTCTGAGTGTATCAGAGAGTTTTCCAGTTACAGCATGGCGCGATCGCACATTCCATTCATGGAAGATTGCGAGCGGTGTGAATATGAAGTAGATCGGCAGGTAGACCCAGATTAGTGTGCTCCAGATTGGTTGCTCAATCCATTCGCTGTAGGCAATCGGCGCTCTCCCACCCACAATTGCAATCAACAATAACACCACCGTTGCTGGGACGGTCAGTGCAAGCGTAAACAGCGGGTTGTCACGGAAGAAGATGTGTGGCGCTTTGAGTATCTCCGTTGTTTTGTACGTCCCTTCACGTGATTTAATTCGATCGAAAATCTGTTTGTCACCAACAAACCGCTCAACCAACCCAAGGTGAAGCAACCCTTCTTTCGAGACGTCTTGTAGTCGTTCGCTGGCCCCTTCAGCACCAAGATAGCCGTTTCCAGGCTCATCCTGCTTCACCGTCGAAATAAGCACCAAAAATCCGACCCCAACCAACGGAATAAGCGCATAGATCGTTGCATACAGCAACGTTACGTCCGCATCGCCCATCATCCCCATGATCACGAGGATGATGACCAACAGAAGCGGGAACAGCGAGAGCGTCATATACATCTCGCCGAACAGCTCTAAGGTTTCAAGCGTCAGCTCTTGTTGCTGTTTTGCTGTTCGCATATGCGCGTCTTTCTTATCATCAAGAAACGACTCCATATCCCCACCGGAGTTGACGATCGAGAGCATATCCGTGAGAAACTGCGACAGATCGCTGCTTGGAGTTTCAAGCGCCTGCTGACGGATTGCGTTCCGATAATCCGTCCCAAAATACTCCGTCTCTCGGACAATGCTCTGGAACTCACGAGACACCTCCCCGTAGGTATCATCTGCTTCGGCCATTGCTTCGAGAATCTCTAGTTGATTGAGGCCACCAACAGAGAGCGCATACATGAACGCGATTGCATCCGGAAGCAACATATTGATCTCTCGTTTCCGGGTGTCCGCCCGAGAGTATGGAATCGCAAGCAGTGACCCGAATCCAGCCGCAAACCCGATCGATCCAAACACAATTCCGGTAATCCCAATAAACGCCGGCATTGCAAGCGAGCGAAGCAGGGCTCGAATCTCCGGTGACGAAACCGGGATTCCGAGGCTCAATGAGGCAGGATTGACAACCCCTGCCCAGAAGAGTCCATACCCAAGTACAGTCCCGAGGACCCAGAGGATACCGCCTGAAATAACCCCAAGTGCAAGCGATCGGGACATGTATAGCTCAACCGGATCACCCATCCGTGCTTCAGTGAGTTTGCGGTCAATGTCTGCGACAAAATCGCCATCTGGATTAAATACAACGCGAAAGAGCGGATAGAACAGGTCTGAGAGAATATCACTATCAGGGTTCGATCCAGGNCTGTCGAACTGTCCAGACACGATTAGCCCTCCGTTCGATCGTCTGCATCTGTTGAGCCGCGCTCATCCTCACTCTGGCGCTCATCCATATTCGAATCTTCAGCGTTGGCTTCAGCTTCATCAGCAGCAAGATATTCATCAAAAACGCCTGCATCATCCGATNCCACTTCGTCTCTGTCGGCTTCGGAATCGGGCTTCATATCCATATCAGCGTCGGNATCGGGCTCTGTATCCGTAGCCGTCTCGTCACCAGTGGCTCCTTGCTCATCAACCTCTTTTGGTGTAACAGTGATCTCTTCTGCTACCGCTAGCCCTTTGAGTGCGCTTGCAACGGATTCGGTAACCGTTCCACGGTACGACGGGAAGAGTGACTCTTCGGCTTTCTTCAGTATCCGTGTTGCCGTCTCAGACTGGAGCGTCCCAGGGTCTGGCCGTGGCACTAACGCCTCTGTATCCGGGTCAATATCAATGAGAACAGACTCCATCTCCCGGAGGTCCTCTAGACTTGCCTCCAGCTCATCGTTTGCCATGAGTGCCAAAATTGTATCAGGGTCATTCATAAATGCCTGAATCGTCGCTGCAACCTGTGTATAGGTGTTGAGACCGCGATCGATCAGATATGCAAGTACCACTTCACGCTGGAACTGCTCGCTTTTTAATTCCTCGTGAGTCCACCCGCGATCGAATTTGATGCTCTCTAAGGTGTTTGATGTGCCAAGNCGGAGGAACTCATCCGTTTCCGCCTGCCATTGGAACACATCTTGTACGTTGATTTCGTCATTTTCCGCATCATAGTGATTGATTTCGGTGATCGACTTGTTCCGTCGTACCTTTTTGCCCTGCACCCGCGTCGAGGTCTGGATTGAGACCAGGTCTAACGCGGTAAACATCGTTTTCGAAACGTTGATGGGCTCAGTCGTAAACCGTTTTAAGACCTCGCCAACCGTGTCCGCGTGGAATGTGGTGTATGTGGTGTGTCCCGTGGACATGACCTGAAAGAGCGTTCGACCCTCTTCACCGCGGATCTCACCCATCACGATGTAATCCGGTCGCTGTCGGAGCGCTGCCTCAAGCAGATCGAACTCATCAACATCGCCTTTGTCATCGTCAGAAAAGGATGGCCGAGTCACTGAGGCAATCCAGTTTCGCTGTGGGAGTTCGACCTCTCTGGTATCTTCGATCGAGACGATCTTTGAATTCGATGGAATGAACAGTGAGACTGCGTTCAGACTTGTTGTTTTCCCGGATGCAGTCCCACCGGCGAAAATGAGGCTTTTGTTGTTCTCGATGCAAAGCCACAGATACGCCATCTCCTCCAGCGAGAACGTGTGCCAATTGATGAGGTCGATCGGTGTGAACGGGACTTCCTTGAACTGCCTGATGGTATAGTTTGTCCCGTGATCCGAGACTTCACGACCAAGCGTAAGCTGTGCACGGGAGCCATCCGGGAGCGTTGCATCCACCTGTGGCCGACGTTTTGAGATCCCCTTCCCCGATCGCTGTGCGAGCTTGACAACGAAGTCGTCCAGCCGTTTTTCTCCGTGGGTAATATTCGAAATAAGCTGCTCGTACTCCGAGTGATAGACAAAGACGGGTGAGTTGTACCCATCACAGGAGATGTCCTCAACATTGATGTCGTGTTTGATCGGGTCAATTCGCTCGTACCCAATAAAGTCGCGTTTGAGAATGTACAGCAGCTTTTCAACTTGGTACTCGGTTAGTGTCTCCGAATTCTCCGCAAGCACAGCAGGCTCCGGGCGAGCAGCGATGCCATCTAGCTGTCCATCATCTTCGACAGCATCTCTGTACCCGATCTTTCGTAGTGCCTTTCCAATAGGCGTGTCTGGCCGCGTATTGAGTGCGAGCTTCGGTTCAAACTCCGCAAATGCCGGTTCCCGATCGAACCGAGCAGCAAGTTGTTTCATCAGCGACAAGAGCTTTTGCCATCCCGTTTCGAGTTGATTGCCCATCGGCTCACTCGGCGTTTGGCTATACAAACTGTATCGCTCCAGCAAGCGGTATGCCTCATCAGTGATGACCCCAAGGCGATGTTGGTCATCGCTTGCTGCTGTCCCCTGCTCGCGGTACTTGATCGCCGTTCTAAGCTTCTCTGTTAGATACTGGGTTACGTCACGCTCGATCGAGTTTTGGTACGGCTCAACAACGTAGTATTTTTTCTCGTTCTCTTTCTGTGAGTGAAAAATAATAATGAACGCATATGGTTTGTTCACCCAGTAGCGTTCGATCTCTTTGAAATGCAGTTTCTTCGCCATGGGGACTGCCTTTTCGAGATCATATCTGTTTGCGACAGTTGTGATCCCGTTTTCATCTGAAAAGAACGTATCCTCATCAATGTCATCCTGTATATTGACCGTGCGCTCATCCACTACTTCAGAGAGCTCTTCGGCTCGTGACGCTCCGAGCGAAAGCATCGCTTCGAGATTGTTCGGATCAAATCCAAGCGCTTCCTTTTGTTCAAACCGAATAATCTCGCCACCCTCATCTCGTGGACGGCTTCCATCCGCATTGTAGTAGTAGAGCCGTTTGTAATGCTCCCACATCCAGATATCCTTCACGACTGGTGTCGTGTGTGGGTTACAGAATTCCTCAAAATAGTCGTCTAAGCCGACGATCCGTGGTGCTGCATCATCAACCGCTTCCTGACCGGTAACGAGCCCAATTCCAAGCGCTTCTCGCTCACTGAATGGGAGCACCATCCCATCATCTCTCCGCGGTCGAGTGCCGTCCGCTTCGTAGTAGTATGCTCGCTTATAATGTTCCCACAGCCACTCGCCACGGCGTACTGGTGTTGTATCTGGATCGCAGAACTGTTTGAAATATCGTTCAAGACCACAGGCGGCCTCCGCTGCGGTGGTAGCAACATCGGTTATCTCCGCAGGGTGAAACCCAAGCGTTGATTGGATAGATTTGGTCTTCCCAAGTTGCTCCCACTGTGATCGAGTAAACGGCGGTTTTGACCCTCCCGATCGGATTTGGCTCACCCGCTGGGCAGACTCAGTCTCTCCGATCGTTTTAAAATAGTCTTCCCACGTGAACTCTCCGACGGAAACTGCTTGCTGATCCTTCTCAGTAGACGACACCACAGCGGCGACATCCTCAACGTTACTGGTGTCGTCAGTTGCCATAGGAATATCTTGCTCCTTTTCGTTTAAAGGGTTCCGGGTAAGTTATCATATTTGATATGTTTTGGTCATCTGAACAGTACACTGGTAGTACATGAGTTTTGATTGAGCCGAGAATCATTCACGATAAGTAATATATCATATTCTGTGAGTTTCATATCGTAGAGGGGAGTGGGGCCTCTTGGTTACTAAGTGGCTACTTGCGTTCTAGGCACTTCTTTCTCCCCGTTGTTACGGCAATATGGCTACCTTTGAGCCATACGAGTAGATAACCGGCGATGGGGCGTAGTATGGACGTTTCAAGGCTAAAACTCGCCCTTCAGGGCGGGGAGGATGTCAATAGTACAAAAGAAGCCACAGTGAGCAGACCGGTCTCTTATTGGCCCTCGGGTGGTCGATTGCGATCGGCTCCACTCTCGACATTAGTACCGTGATCGTCCGTCTCAAATTCTATGATATGAATTATAAAAGCCCCGGGCTGCTGATTTGACGGTCATACATCTGTTTCCTTGAAAATCTTAATTATACACTTCCCGATCAAGGTACTACCATGAGCTCCCGTGTGTTGGTCGCCATGGATCACTCTGATATGAGTGAGAAGGCCCTCAGATATGCACTTTCAGTACATCAAGATGCGAAAATAACCGTCCTACACGTCGTTGGGGAACCCTCTTCGATGTGGGGGCAAGCAGTTTCACTTGCGCTCGAGGATGACATTGAACAGGCTGCACGCGATCGGGCGAAAACGGTAATCGAAACCGCGGAAGCGATCGCTGCAGAATACGACACAACAATCGACACAAAAGTACTGGTCGGTCACCCTGCCAGAGCAATCATCAACCACGCCACAAACTACGACACTGTGATTATTGGCTCACATGGTGGGACGCTTGCAGAGCGCCTGTTTGTCGGAAACGTCGCTGAGCAGGTCTTTCGTCGATCGCCAATTCCGGTAACTGTTGTTCGATGAGTGTGGTGTGGCTCCGATCAGAAACCGATCTCAAGTACAGTAAAGAAGGCGTATGAGAGTCCAAGCGAGACAGATGGCCCAATAATCCACATTGAGACGTATTTTGCAACTGCTTTTGGATTAACCAATTCACCTGAGCCTACCACTTCTTTTGGCTCTTCTTCACCAATCTTTCGTACAGGCGCCCCTGCCTCTGCACCGATCGCCCCGGGAACAATTTCTGCATCCACATCCCCAGTCACTACGTCACTCGCTTTGATCGGGCGTGTTGCACGACCCCATCCAAGGCCGACAATTGTCATCACCATTGCCATCACAAGACTGATTGGGATTCCAATGTAGGAGAGCGCTGTTGTGATTGTGGCGGCAGTGAGCATCACGATGAGCGCTGCAAGCAGTGGAATATCGCTTAGTTCGGTTCCAACAGAGTCCATCGTTCGTCGAGCGATGGTAAATCCACCCAATCCGATCGCAAGCGTGGCAATAATAATCGCCGTATTCGGCTCAATTGCACCACTGCTAACAAGCGGGGCAGCGGCGTTCGGGACATTGCTTGCCCCTGCGCTGAACGCCATATAACAACCAATAATCAATACCACAACTGTTGTTCCCATCTCTTTTGAAGTTGTGTTTGGCCCACGCACTGGCGTTGGGATCGTTCGAGTTCGATCGAGTACAAGCAGTGGACCATCAGACGATCTAATAGCAAACCGACGATTAAGTTCAGGATAGAAATAGCGACCAATAATCCCACCAACCCAGAATCCGATTACGGGCGTCACAACCCACCACATGACGATCCGTCCCATTGTCTCAAAATTGAGTGTTCCAGTTGCGAGCCCAAGGCCAGCAATTGCACCAACTGTGGTCATTGACGTTGGTACGGGGACGCCGAAGAGATTTGCGACAAGAATGCCCATACCAATGAAAAATAGTACCGCAACACCCGCTTCAAGCGAGATTGGGGTCGTAATAATCTCACCGGAAAGCGTGCCAATCACGTTTCGTCCAACAGTCCAACCACCAAGAAATACAAAAAATGTCATCGCCACCGCTGCGGCCGTCTTCGAGATGACCCCTGCCCCAACTGCTGGCCCCCACGCAACAGCAGTTGAGGAGCCTCCAATATTAAATCCGACAAAGATAGATGCAAAAATACCGATCGCCAATATTGTCGTAAGAGACATATGAATAATATCGATATAAAGGCGGAAAAATATTCTGAGAACATTTAAAAATAATTTGAATGACGTATTTATATTATATAATCGCAGTTCTGAGCGGATTTTAACTGGACACGCAACCAACAGGTTTGGACAGTCAGACAGGCAGTTTGATCATAACCCGGCCCAACGGGTTTTGAACTTCAGCAACTCACCTCGTTCGCCCCTCCCTAATTCGAGCCTGCGCCGTTTCGACGAGTCGATTCTGACCGTATGAAAACGGGCGTGACGGGATTTGAACCCGCGATCGAGTGGTTAGGAACCGCTCGCCCTATCCGCTAGGCCACACGCCCGCAGCATTTGGATTTCATCAGTAGTCGGCACTCACGAGCAAGATAAATCCGCA
>SL_7KL_010_BRINEDRAFT_10001682_pt1 | contig 10484 bp, 7 predicted proteins | sample SodLak_010_BRINE_FD_10663 | JGI IMG/M metagenome (IMG submission 10663)
GGCGTACCTGCCCAAGCACGTGACGTCGTGGCGTTGACGCGGTTCCTCGCCTCCGACGATGCCCGCATGATCACCGGTCAGGTCCTCAACGTCGACGGTGGCTTCGTCGGCTGGCCGCTCGGGGCGCGCGTATGAACGCGGCCGCCGAGATTCCGTTCACATGAGCGAGGGGACTGCCGAAGGCGATAGGGATCCGCTCGAAGCGCACGATCTGCCGCCGGCCGAGCTCCCTCCGGACACCCTCCCGGTTCGGGGTTCGACGCTCCGTCTGCTCGTGAGCCGCCCGTTCGGTCCCTACGTCCTCGGCAGTGCGCTGTCGAGCATCGGTACCTGGTTCCAGAACATCGCGGCCGGCCTGCTCGTGTACGAACTCACCGGCTCCACCCTGCTCGTGGGCACGGTGAACTTCGCGCTGTTCATCGGCACGGTGCTGCTCGCACCGTGGGCAGGCTCGGCGGCGGACCGCTACGACCGTCGGCGCCTGCTGATGCTGACGCAGCTAGTGGCGGCCCTGGTCAGCGTGGCGCTTGCCGTGGCCACCGTGCTCGGTCTGGTGAGTGCAGCGGTGGTGGTGGCAGCCTCACTGCTCCTGGGCTTGTCGCTGGCGTTCATGGTCCCGGCTCTGCAGGCTTTGGTCCCGCTGTTGGTGGCCGAAGAGGACCTCGATCTCGCGATCTCGCTCAACTCGGTCTCGTTCAACCTGGCTCGCGCGGTGGGGCCGGTCCTGGGTGCCATGGTCGCCCAAGGCGCCGGCTACGGGACAGCGTTCACCCTGAACGCCGCATCTTTCGTGGTGTTCGCCGTTGCTCTTGCGTTCGTGCGACCCCGACGGCAACATCGGGTGAAGGGGCCACCACCGAAGCTCCTCGAAACCGCCCGGTTGGTGGTGGGCAGTCGTAACTGGACGGCTCTGTTGGTCGCAACGTGCGTGATCTCGATCAGCACCGACCCGATCAACACGCTCACGCCCGAACTGGCACTCGACGTTTTCGGCGGTCGTCGGATCGACGCCGGGCTCCTGGTCGGTGCGTTCGGTGCCGGCGCGACGTTCACCGCGTTCACCCTTACTTCATGGGTGCGGCGTCGACGCCACGCGCTGTTCGGTGGGATGCTGATCCAAGGCTTTGGCATGATCGGGGTCGGCCTGGCACCGAGCTTGCCGGTGGCCTTGGCCTTCCTCGCCGCATCGGGGGCGGGTTTCATCGCTGGGATCACTCGTGCGACGGTGAGGCTCCAGCTCGAGGTGCCCGATGCGCAGCGTGGCCGGGTGATGGCGCTGTGGAGCCTGGCCTTCGTGGGAACAAGACCGTTCGCGGCACTCGTGAGCGGGGTGGTCGCGGAGGCGTTCGACGCGCGCGTGGCAGCGGTGGTCATGGCGCTGCCGGTGCTGCTCGCGGTCCCGTGGCTGCACCGCCGGCTGCAGGTCGGACGGCCCCAGGTGTGTGACGACGGCACATCGGATGCGAGCTAGCGCAGGTAGCCCTTGCGTGCGACGCCGCCATGCGCACTTTCGGCCGCGAGCACGTCGACCGATGCATCTTGGCCGAGCAGGTCCGTCCCCGCCGGGTCCTGCGATTGGCCCCGCTCGTTCCGGGCAGACGTGGCAACGGCTGCGAGGAGTACGTCCCTTCGACGCGCTGAGTGCTGCGGTCGGCCTCGGCTTCGCGGGCCTCGCCTCCTACCTGTTGCTCCGCATGGTCACCCGTCTGTTCTGGGATGGCAGTTTGACCCTGGCGCCACTGCAGGATGTCAGCCGTCTCGCGGGACTGGGAGAATCTTGCTGTCCCACACCTTCTTCGTCGGTGAGAGCGGTGTGGTCGCGCTGCTGGTGAGCGCCCTCCTTGCCTGGCTGAACGAGCGCACCGATGCACGTATGGGCGCGTTCACCGACGCGTTCCCCATCATCCCGTTGTTGCTCCCGTCGATAGCGGTGGCCATCGGGTTCGTCTTGCTGCTCTCGCCACGGTCGGGCTATCTGAACCGGCGGGATCCGGGAACTCGCCGGACTCGTTGGGATCGCACGCACGCTGGGCGGTGTTGGAGGCGCTGGCGCCGGGCGCCGGCTGAGGGACGGCCCTTTGACCGTGGGGGATCCCACAACGGCGTCGATGAGTCGTCCAGTGGCGGGGCGGTGTCGTCACGACGATGCTGCGAGGAGGGCCATATGACGGACCGACGGCGGTGGATCGTCACCGGTGCGAGCTCCGGGATCGGTCGAGCGATCGGTCGCGACGCCCCGGAGGAGGGCGATGCGGTCGTGATCGTCGCGCGTCGACGAGAAGCGTTGGAGACGTTGCGCGACGACATGGTCGCGCGCGGGCTCGAGGTCGCGGTCGTCGACGGCGACATCCGCGAGCAGGAGACCATCGACCGTGCCGCCGAGGCCGCTGAGGCCTTCGGCGGACTCGACTGCCTCGTGAACAGTGCCGGTGGGGGCTTCCCGTCACCGATCGAGGAGGTCTCGGCGAACGCGTGGCGGGCCATCTTCCGCCTCAACACCGAAGCCGTCTTCCTGTTGTCCAACCGGGTCTTCCCGCTCCTGCGCGATGCGGCCGCCGGTTGCATCGTGAACATCGGCTCGGCTGCCGGGTGGGCGATCGANCCNAACGTTGCGCCGTACGCGGCGTCGAAGGCGGCCATGCACCACCTGACCCGCCACCANGCCGTCGAGTGGGCGAGGTACGGCATCCGGGCCAACGTCATCGCGCCGGGGCCGACGGCGGTCGACGACAACCGCTGGTCCACCGCCGAGGGTCGCGAGCNGGTGCGCAGCATGGCGGCGCTCGGCGTACCTGCCCAAGCACGTGACGTCGTGGCGTTGACGCGGTTCCTCGCCTCCGACGATGCCCGCATGATCACCGGTCAGGTCCTCAACGTCGACGGTGGTCTCGTCGGCTGGCCGCTGACACCCCCCGCTTGAGGTCGAAAGCGTTCTGAGTTTGACATAGGTAATCGCAGCTTTATTCGCTGTCAGTGCGGCGGATCCGGGGCCAGTCTTCGATCTGGGCGCGGGCAGATCGTCCCTTCCGCCCGAGGGGTGCCTGCTCCCGGGTCGCATCTCGATCGACAGTCGCCGTGGACCCGTTGTCGTCAAAAAACGTGCCTGGTGGGTCGCTATCAGGTGATTGCATCCATGGTGCCGTGGGAAGGCGTCGCCGTGAGGCCTGGGGTGAACCACCCGAACCAGGTGATGGCGCCGCCAATGCCGCTACGTCCGAGGGTTGCTATCGACGCGAACCTGCTATGGTGAGTTGGCATCAGGGAAATGCATGATGTGAGTGACGGTAGGTCGGCATAGCGGTGCAGGGAGTGCACCGCGTGGAGAGGTATCCGACGCGGCGACTCGTAGGACCGGGTGGACGCGTGGATGTCGCAACCGAGGGAGGTAGGGTGAAGGTGCGCTCCGCGGTGCGCGAAAGCGGGTCCGATGTCGCCCAGCGGCCCTCGCCATCAGAGGGCGGGCCGACAGCGGCGGCTCCGACCCGGCATCGGTGGTCGTGGCTCCAACGGTCGGGGCCCTTCGAGCTGCTGAGTACGGCCGTGGCCGTCGGCTTCGCCCTGCTCGCCCTCTACACGCTGTTCCGTGTGGTGAGCCGTCTGTTCTGGGATGGCGGCTTCACCCTGGCGCCGATCCGTGAGGCCCTGGCCCTCGAGGGACTGGGGACCGTGCTCTCCCACACGTTCCTCGCCGTCGGGGCCAGCGCCATCTGCGCCCTGATCCTTGCCTCGTTCCTCGCGTGGCTGAACGAGCGCACCGACGCCCGTATCGGAGCGTTCACCGGCGTGTTGCCGGTCGTGCCGCTGTTGCTGCCCTCGATCGCGATGGGCATCGGCTGGATCCTGCTGCTGTCGTCGCGATCCGGCTACCTCAACTTCGCTATCCGTGAAGTGGCCGGGCTCGTCGGTATCGGGATCGAGGAGGGGCCCTTCGAGATCCACTCCTGGTACGGCCTGATCATGGTCTACACCTTCCAGATGGTGCCGCTCGCCTTCCTGGCGATCTCTGCCGGCTTGCGCAACCTGGACTCCTCGCTTGAGGAGCAGGCCCGCGTCTGCGGCTCCTCCCCGCGGAAGGTGGTGACCACGGTGACGCTGCGCGCCGTGCTGCCCAGCGTCGGGGCCGCGGTGTTCCTGGTCGCCTGGGTCGGTTTCGCCAGCTTCTCGATCCCGGTGATCATCGCCGGGCCCGCCGATATCGAGATCCTGTCGGTACAGATCGCCCGGCTGGTGAACTTCACGTTCCCGCCGCGCCTGGACCTCGCGGTCGGGCTCGGCGGCATCATGATCCCGGTGCTCGGGGTGGTCTGGTACCTGCAACGGCGGATGTCGGGTCGCGGACGCCACAGTGCGATGGGTGGCAAGAACGCCAAGGCCAAGCAGCTCGAACTCGGCGCCTGGCGGCCGGTGGCCCGGGCCTTCTTCCTGGGCTACGGCATCGTCACCATCGTGCTGCCGATCGGTGCGCTGCTCCTGGTGACGCTGAACGGCTTCTGGAGCACCTCGATCGACTTGGGGGAGCTGAGCCTCGATGGGTTCCGGTCGATGTTGGCGGACGGGGCCACCGTGGACGCGATGCGCAACAGCGTGGTCCTGGCCTCCTCGGTCGCGTTCAGCGGGGTGTTCGTTGCGGCGGTGGTCTCGCTCTGGGCCGCGCGTAACCGCAGCCCGCTGGCCGGTGCGGTGGATGTCGGCATCAAGTTCCCGGCGGCGTTCTCCGGGTTGATCCTGGCGTTGGGGGCCCTGCTGGCGTTCGGTGGTGAGCCGTTCAACCTCGGGTCGACGATCTGGATCTTGTTCCTGGCCTACCTGGTCATCGTGATGCCCCTGGCGACCGTGGTGATCGATGCGTCGGTGAGCCAGATCGGCCACGAGCTCACCGAAGCCTCCGCGGTCGCCGGTGCCCGTAGCGGACGCACGTTCACCCGCATCCACCTCCCGCTGCTGATCCCGGGGCTCCTGGCGGCATGGGCCCTGCTGTTCGTCCGGGTTGTCGGCGACGTCGAAGCGGCTTCGATCCTGGCCGGAACCCGCAACAACGTCGTCGGGTTCCGCATCCTCGAGGTCTTCACCTACGGCTCGTACAGCGTGATGGCCGGGCTCGGCATCTTCATCACGGGGGTGACCATCCTCGTCCTCACGGTCGTCCTGCTCCTGATGAAGCTCCTGATCAAACGATCGAACGTGCCGAGCGCGCGCCTGACCGACCAGGGGGTGGCAGGTGGTTAGCCCCGGACATGAGCCGGCAGCAGACAGCAGGCAGGAAGGCGGTCGAGACATGAGTTCTGCCCACGCCGTGGCCTCCGTTCCGGGGGCTGAGGATCCGCTCGGCGGACCGCCTGCACGCGTTGCGGCGCTGGAGGTCACGAACCTGCAGAAGCGCTTCCACCGTGCGGGTGGGACCGTGGTCAAGGCGGTCGACGAGCTCTCGCTACGGGTCGATCCGGGAGAGTTCGTCGTGCTCCTCGGCCCGAGCGGTTGCGGCAAGACCACCCTCCTGCGCTCGGTGGCGGGTCTCGAGCACCCGGACGCCGGCAAGGTGAGCATCGGTGGGCAGACCGTCTTCGACAGCGAGCGCGGCATCAACGCCGGGCCGGAGCATCGCAACTTCAGCATGGTCTTCCAGTCCTACGCGCTGTGGCCACACATGAGCGTCTTCAACAACGTGGCCTACCCGCTGCGCAACGGCCGGCCCCGGCCCTCGCGATCGGAGATCCGCGAGCAGGTGAACACGGCCCTGCAGCAGGTTGGCATCCTGGAGCTCGCAGACCAGTACCCCAACCAGATCAGTGGTGGCCAGCAGCAGCGCGTCGCGCTGGCACGCGCCGTCGTCAAACGCGACGACCTCGTCCTGTTCGACGAACCGCTCTCCAACGTCGACGCCAAGGTCCGTGACCAGTTGCGCTACGAGTTGCTGGCGATGCAGGACCGGCTCGGGTTCGCCGCGCTGTACGTGACCCACGACCAGGCGGAGGCGCTCCAGCTCGCCGACCGGGTCGCCGTCCTCGGGGAGGGGTCGATCCGGCACCTCGGCCCCCCCGGGGAGATCTACAGCCGGCCGGCGTCGCCGTACGTGGCCAACTTCGTCGGCACAGCCAACACCCTGCAGGGCCAGGTGGTGACCAGCGATGCGTCCGAGATCGTGGTCGAGACCACCCTCGGGCGGGTCGTCGGGCCGCCCCCCAAGGCGGCGGACCTGGTCGGCGGCGACCACGTCATGGTGATGTGGCGGCCGGAGCGGACGACGACCTCGTCGCAGGAGCGGGAAACCAACAGCTGGCCGGCGGCGCTCGTGCGTTCCAGCTTCATGGGGTCCTACATCGAGGACCTCTACCAGGCGGACGACCTCTCGCTGCTGGTCTGGCGCAGCGAGGGTTCCGGTGGCGTCTCCGACGGCGACACGCGGTGGCTCACCGTCGAGCCCGCCGACATCCGTGTCCTCAAGCAGGACTGACCGGGACACGCCGGGAGAACATCGGGGGTATAGCGCGACACTGGGGCCGAACGGTCGCCAGACGATGATGGAGAGGAGCGCATCATGAAGACGCCGAGGAGGTACCTGCTGGTACTCGCTGCGGTCGGACTGCTCGCCGCCGCCTGTGGTGGCGACGAGCCTGCCGATACCGCCGACGAGACCACGGAGGAGTCGGGCGAGGACACCACGGAGGAGGAATCGGGCGAGGAAGATGCCGGCGAGGACGCCGCGGAGGAGGACGCAGAGCAGGGGGCGGCATCCGGTGTCGACCTGGACGCGCTCTACCAGGCGGCGCAGGAGGAGGGCGAGGTCATCGCCTATGTAGCTGGCGCAGAGTCTGCTATCCAGGCCGTCGTGGACGGGTTCACCGAGCAGTACCCGGGTATCGATGTCCAGTTCGTTCGGTTGAACTCGGCGGCAATCGCGCAGCGTTTCGGTGCTGAGCGCGAGAGCGGTGCGCCCACCGCCGATCTCATCAACCACGGTGCGATCGAGTTCCACCTCGCCACGCTTGAGGATGGATGGATCGTGCCGATCGAGGAATTGCCTCTGCCCGACGAGTTCCCCAGCGACTTCATCGATCCGCGATTAGGTCCGCTCACTGGACATCCGCTGCCCGTGACCCTCTACAACACCGACCTCGTAGGTGAGGACGAGATTCCCACCTCGTGGGAGGATCTCGCCGACCCCAGGTGGCAGGGCGAGGTCCTGATGGCCGACCTCGAGGAGCAGGTGTGGCACGTCGGTGTCTACGGGACGGTCATCGAGGAGTTCGGTGAGGAGTGGGCCGAGGGCTTCATGGCCAACGAGCCGCGGGTCATCGCTGGAGGTGTCGCGCCCATCACGGAACTGATCGCAGCGGGGGAGGCTTCCGTCGCTCCGATCGGGTACGCGCCCATCGCTGAAGCCGTGAAGGCCTCCGGTGCGCCCGTCGACTACACCTTGCCGGATCCGCAGACCTCGGTGCCGTCAATGTTCGCGATCAACTCTGAGGCTGAGCACCCCAACGCTGCTCGACTGTTTTTCCACTACGCACATACCGAGGCTGGAATCGATGCCATCTCGCTATTCGGCACGCATGCGGCTTACCAGACCGACCGCGAGTACACCTGGGTCCCCGACGATCTCCGTTGGGTGACCGATGAGGACTACGTGGCCGAGGTCCGAGGGCTGCTCGGGCAGTAGTCGACCAACGGAGCCGGGGAGCAGGCCCCTGGGCGCCGCTCCCCGGCTCCGTTTCCACCCACGTCTCGGCAAGCGCCAGACCGGGTCCGCACCACACCGCACCACACCGCACGGAGCCGCCGCGAAGGAGGCACCAATGAAGCTCGGTCTGAACATCGGAATGCTCACCGGAGAGGTCGACGGGCTCACAGCGCTGGTCCGCCGCGCCGATCAGATCGGCATCGACTCCGTCTGGGCCTCAGAGGCCTGGGGTGCGGATGCCGTGACCGTCCTGGCGTACCTGGCGGGGCAGACGGAGCACATCAAGCTGGCGACCGGCATCATGCAGATCCCCGGCAGGACGCCCGCCAACACCGCGATGACGGCGATGGCGCTCGACCTGCTCTCCGGCGGTCGCGCCATCCTCGGGCTCGGGCTCTCCGGGCCCCAGGTGGTCGAGGGCTGGCATGGGGTGCCGTACGGCAAGCCCCTGGCCCGCACGCGGGAGTACGTCGACATCATCCGGGCCATCGTGGCCCGCGACGAACCGGTCGTGTACGAGGGGAGCGAGTACCAGGTTCCGTACACCGGGCCCGGGGCCAGCGGCCTGGGCAAGCCGCTGAAGTCGATGCTCCACCCTGTTCGTACCGAGATCCCGATCTACCTCGCAGCGCTCGGGCCGAAGAACGTCCGCCAGACGGCGGAGATCGCCGACGGTTGGCTGCCCATCTTCTACTCACCGGAGCGCGAGGACATCTTCAACAGCCACCTCGACGCCGGACTGGATGCTGCAGGCCGCTCCCGCGACTCCCTCGCGATCGCGCCGTGGGTGAACATGGCGGTGGGCGATGACATCGACGCCTGCCGCGATCAGCTGCGCCCACAGCTGGCCCTGTACATCGGGGGCATGGGCGCCCGCGGCAAGAACTTCTACAACGACCTGGCCTGCCGCTACGGGTTCGAGGAAGCCGCGGCCGCGATCCAGGACCTCTACCTCGACGGGAAGAAGGCGGAGGCCGCAGCGGCGGTCCCCGACGCGCTCGTCGACGAGACGGCCTTGGTCGGGCCGGTCGACCGGATCATCGACCGACTCGAGGCGTGGAAGGAGTCGCGGGTCGACACGCTGATCCTCACCACCACCGACACCCGGGTCCTCGAGCAGCTCCAGGCATCGCTGTGACTCCCCCGCTCTCTCAGCCGACCCCCGACCCAGGAGCAGCGTCATGACCAGCCCCTCCGAGCAGTTCGCCCGCGATCTGGTCGCGATCGATGCCGACTCGCTGTCCGAGGAGGACCTGGCCCAGGTGGAGCGCGTGCTCTACGACTACTCGGTCGTGGCCTACGGCGGCTCGGCGCTGCCCTGGGTACAGAAGCTGCATCGGTGGGCCGAACGCAGCGCACCGAAGGGCGCGGCGCAGATCGTCGGGAGCGCTGCCCATGCGCCCGCGGACGTCGCCGCGCACCTCAACGGTGCGGCGGCGCACAGCTACGAACTCGACGACACGCACGGCATGTCCCTGAGCCACCCCGGATCGGTGGTGAACTCGGCGGCGCTGGCCGTGGCCCAGGAACGGGACGCCGCGCTCGCTCCCGGTGAACTCGCCGCGGCGATCATCGCGGGCTACGAGGCCATCGGTCGCCTCGGACGGGCAGCGGTCGCAGCACCGCTGATGGGGCACGGGTTCCATCCCACCGCGCTGCTCGGCCCCTTCGGTGCATCCGTGGCCGCCGGCAAGCTGCTGGGTCACGGCGTCGACGAGCTGTTGGTCGGCTGGGGGCACGCGCTGTCCGCCTGTAGCGGCTCCACGCAGTTCTCCCAGGACGCTCGTGGCACCGACATCAAGCGCCTGCATGCGGGGCTCGCCGCCAGGAATGGTGTCCAGGCCGCCCAGATGGCCGACGTGGGCCTCGGTGCACCCTACGACGCCATCACCGGCCGCTACGGCTTTCTCGCGCTCTACGCGGCCACCGAGCCAGAACTCGACGCACTGCAGGGTTCGGCCTCGGGTTCCCGCGTCATCCACGAACTCATCTTCAAGCCCTACGCGAGCTGCGGGCTGCTGCATGCCACGGTCGACGCTCTGGAGATCGCCCTGGCCGACCTGGAAGTCACCCCGGGATCGATCGAGAGCATCCGGATCGGTGTGCAGCAGAAGGCCATCGACCAGCACATGGAGCGCCGGCCGGTGTCCGCGATGTCTGCGCAGTACAGCCTGCCGTTCGTCGTCGGCGCCACGCTGACCGCCGGGGCTTGGGACTACTCGGTCTACGACCGTCTCGAGGGACCGCAGTACGACGAGATCCTGGCGTACGGCGATCGCGTGGAGGTCTACCTCAACGAGGAGTTCGAGCGGGACTTCCCCACGCGTGGTGGCAGCGAGATCGAGGTCCGGCTCGTCGATGGCACCACACGTTCGGCGACGGTCCGCGACAGCCTCGGCTCGCCGAACGTCCCGATGTCGGTGGAGCAGTTGCGCCGCAAGGGCGACGGGCTGATCGGCGAGGTCGACCCCGATTTCGATCTCGACCAGCTCTCGACCGCGGTCCGGGCCGCCGCTGTCGACAGCGACACCGACCGCCTGGCAACGGTGCTCGCACGCGCCTGAAGCCGACCACGTCCGATGACCCGGGAGCCAGCATGACCACGAACCTGCTCGAGGCCGCCGCCGCGTGGTCGGAGGCGAACCAGTTCTCGTCCTTCACTGCCCCGGCACAGACTGCCGCGAGGCGGGCGGTGCTCGACACCTGGGGGGTGATCCTGGCCGGTAGACGCCATCCGGCTCCGGTGCTCGCTGCGAGGGCCACCCCCGGACACGATGGCCCCGCCGTAGAACTGGTGAGTGGCAGG
>SL_7KL_010_BRINEDRAFT_10001683_pt1 | contig 10481 bp, 12 predicted proteins | sample SodLak_010_BRINE_FD_10663 | JGI IMG/M metagenome (IMG submission 10663)
TTTAAGGTAGAACTAAATAAACTTAACAAAAAATACTTAACTGTTTCTGGGTCTCCTATGCAAAGAGTTAAACAAATAATGAACTTTATAAATAACGACTAGTAAATATGACTGAAAATAAAAATTACCAAGAAGTAGAGAAAATAGCAGGAAAATTCTTAGGACAGAAAGGAGGAGAAGGTTATAAAGATCAATATGACCCTTCTCTTTTAGTAGGTATCCCTCGACATTATAATAGAACAGATTACGGTATTGAAGAGGATAACTTACCTTTTGTCGGATACGATGTTTGGAATGCATATGAAGTAAGTGCATTAACAGAAAAAGGTTTTCCCGTTACCGGTATGATGAAGATAGTGTGTCCGGCTGATACTCCTAAACATGTTGAGTCTAAGTCTATAAAGCTTTATTTAAACTCTTTTAATATGACTAAAATGGGATCTAATATTAACGAATGTATTAAAGAGATAGAACAGAGAGTAGTAACAGATCTAAACAAAACATTAGAAGTAAAGGAAGGAGATACAGTTACCGCCCGACTTTTTAGAAATAAAGATAAAATGTCAAACCATTCCTATGATATATTAAACCGTAGAATCAAGCCAGACAATATTGAAGACTTAATTGATTTAAATAGGATTGATTTTAATACTTTTAAATCAGATGCATCACAATTAGAAGTTGATGAATCTGGGAATAATGAAGTAAACGTTTATCTTGACTTTTTAAGATCTAACTGTAGGGTTACAAATCAACCGGATTGGGGAACTCTTGTAATTAACCTTAAAGGAGATCAAGTACCTACCTTAGAATCTTTAGCTAAATATGTTGTAAGTCATAGACAAGTTAATCACTTTCATGAAGAGATTGTAGAAATGGTATATGTACATCTATTAGAAAGGTTTAACCCTGAAGATCTTATGGTAACAGCTCTCTATACCCGACGAGGTGGTATTGACATTAATCCTATCCGAGCAAATAATAGAAGAAACATTCCTGCTCTTTTTGTAGATCAGAGCATTATCAATGCTAAGACTATTAACCAATAGTAAATAATATGAAATTAAAAGAGATTATTAAAAACTTTCTAAACAGTTTTTGGTACAATAAAACTTTCTATAGAGTAGTACATCAAGGAGTTCAATACTGTGAAGCAAACAGAGATACTGTTGATACTGTTATAGAAACTTCTTATATTCTAACACGAAATATTATAACACCATCTGTAAAAAGAGCGTTTAATGAAAGAAATTAATAAAAACTACGTCCTTGTTAACACTAAAGAAGACGTAGACCGTCTTTTACAACATATACATGAATCTGATATTATTGCTTACGATACTGAGACCGATAGTCTAAACCCTAGAACCGGTTCAATTATCGGATGGTCAGTATCAGGAAAGACAGGACATGGATACTATCTCCCCACACAAGTATATAACCCAGAAGATGATAAACTAGTTGAACAGTTTATTGAGGGAATATCTGCTCACGATATTTCTAAAAAAGTACTTAGTGAGTTAGCCGGTAATAAACTGGTTATGCATAACGGAAGTTTTGATATTCAGTTTACTAAAAACTATTATGGAATTGACCTAACTCCATATCTTCATGCCGACACCACCTTACTTGTTCATACAGTGTACGAAGAAGGAGCCTTTGGGTACGGTACTCCTTTTGGCCTTAAGCCTATAGCTATTATGAATCAGAAGGAATTAGGACTTGATGTTGAAAAATCCGCTAATGAAGAACAGGTACTACTTAAAGAAAGTATAAAAAAGAATGGAGGAAATACTTCTAAAGTAAACTTTGAGATTTTTAAAGCCGATTTAGATATCCTAGCAGAATACGGTGCAGCTGATACCGACCTTACCTTACGAATATACCACTTATACCTTAAAAAACTTAAAGAAGAGAATCTAGAAAAGTTCTTTTTTGAAGAAGAAGTAATGCCGATTTATAGAGAAGTTACTATACCTATGGAAGCTTATGGTGTAGAAGTAGATTTAAAACTACTAGAAAAAGCTAGTAAGTCTATAAAAGAGGATTTAAGGAAGAATAAGAAAGTAGTATTAGATAGCCTTCTTAAAAATAAATCTGCTCAAAACTGGGTTATTGATTCTGCCTTAAGTGCTTTTCCTCCTAAGAATAAAGGAAAATGGGCTCAAAAACTGGCTCAAAGGCATGATTTACCTTTACCTAAGAGCGAAAAGACTGGAAAGTATAGGTTAGTTAAGAAAAATATTGAAACACTAGAAGACTCTCCTGTGAAGACCTTTCTATTAGAAGGAGATCTAGACGTATTGGACAGCAACGAGATACTTAGAATTAGTACCGATTTGTGGAAAGAGCAAAATGACGGACAGTATATTAATATACAATCTAAGAAACACTTAGGTGAGATTGTATTTGATTACTTTGGAGAAAAACCTCTTTCTACTACTAAAAAAGGCAGTCCTCAATTTAATAACGATACCGTAGAACATCTTTCAAATAAGTATGAATGGGCTGAAAACCTCAGAGTGTATAACAAACTTGTTAAGATCAATTCTACCTACATTGAAAGGTTCCTTGAAGGACACGAGAACGGTAGGTACTATTTTTATTTTAAACAGCATGGAACTGTCTCCGGACGATACGGATCAGACGCCCAGCAACTACCTAAACCTAAAGAAGAAGGAGAAGACGTACCTTTAATTGTTAGGTACAATAACTTAATCAGGGCCTTTTTAATAGCAGGTAAGGGTCGAAAAATTATTGATTCTGACTACGAATCTCTTGAACCGCATATTTTTGCTTCAATCAGCAACGATGAATCCTTAAGAGACATTTTTAGGAATGGTCATGATTTTTATTCAACTGTAGCTATTAAGACTGAAAACCTTCAGGGAGTTAGTGCAGATAAGAAGGCTGATAATTATTTAAAGAAAGTTAACCCTGTTAAACGTAACCAAGCTAAAGCCTATTCATTAGGTATTGCTTATGGTATGGGAGCTTATGCACTCGGTATGACATTGGGGATACCTACTAAAAAAGCCGAATCACTAGTAGACGGGTATTTAAATGGATTTCCCGGACTTAAACAATGGAGACGCCAGTCTAGAGAGTTTGTAAAATCTGAAGGATATATTAAAAACTATGTAGGACGTATAAGACATTTACCTAAAGTAAAAAAGATCTACGAAAAGTTTGGGGATAAGATGTTAGATTGGAAATACCGTTCCCAACTTTTTGACAGATTCGGTAAACAAGAAGTAATGCAAGTTTATAGAGATTATAAGAATGGCCTAAATAACTGTTTAAACTTTCAACTTCAATCAATGGGCGCAGCCGTAGTTAATAGAGCAGCACTAGCAATAAACCGAAAGGCTAAAGAGCTAGAAATTGACGCTATAGTTCAAGCTCAAATTCATGATCAACTTGTTATTAATGTAGCAGAAGAACAAGCTGAAATGTTTGCACCTATTGTTCAAGACATAATGGAGAGTATTATTAACCTTCCTGGAGTCACTCTAAAAGCGCCGCCTGAACTCAGTAATAATTTTCGTGATGGACATTAAAAATAGTTGGAAGTATTTTATATTTTATTTATATTTATTTAAACAAGTCAGGTTACCCGGCTTGCAAACATAAGGGGGTTGTCTAGATTACATTAACTAGAAACCAAACGTCACTTTAACAGGACACTAAAAAAAAAACAAAAACACTATGGATACAACATTAGATATATACGACATATTCTTCAAAAACCGCCTAAGCACATCAGAAGAATACATAGAACCCAGCAATACAAAATACCCTATTGATATCTACACAGACGATACTGGAGCACATTTTGAATTACCTTGTTCCGGTATACCAAAAGATGATGTAGAGATTTCAGTGGACAGTACTCACCTTAACATTAAGTACGAAAGACAACCTGATAATCAAATAAAGGAAAGAAAATACCTAAGAAAAGGTATAGCAAGACGATCTTTTGATTTGAGTTATAAATTTACTAATAAATTTGACTTAGGTAAAGTTCAGGCTAGATTTGATAACGGTATACTAACAGTAGATGTACCTTATTCAGAAACAGCTAAACCTAGAGCTATTAAAATTAAATAATTAAGGTAGTCTTTATTTACCCCCTTATGTTATCTTTTATTTGATAGTATATTTAGTTGATTGTTATAAAAAACTTATCTATATTATACAAATAAGAAGCATTAACAGGTTATATAAAAATAAGTTATATAAATTACTATTATGGCTAAGAAAGGAAAAAAGAAAAGTAAAAAACAAGTTATAACTATTGAAGATTCTGTTTTAGAACCTTATTATCTACAAGTGGAGGATAAACAGTATATTAAAATGAGAAGAGACAAAACTCTTCCACAAGGTTACTACATAAAACTATCTTTTGCTTTAGATAGTATAGCTAAAGACTTAACACTAGAAGAACAATCTGGAAATAAGCTGTCAATCAGACAGTATATTTCTCAATACGAAAATATTAAAAATGAAATCTTAAATTCAATAAAAGCATGATCGAAGATATTACACCACGTAATGATAGAGTTTTAGTTAAACCTATGGAGGAAGATGATACCAGGTACGGTAATATTATTGTACCTGATATGGGAAAAGAAAAGCCTGAAATGGGAGAGGTAGTAGCTGTAGGACCAGGTAGAATGTCTGAGTTTGGACAGTTTATAAACGTTTCTGCCAAAGTAGGAGAAATTGTAGTTGTTCCTAAAATAGGATCCATAAGGGTAACTATCAAAGGTGAAGAGTATTATGTAGTACAGGATAAAGAAATTTTAGCAACAGTTAAATTAACAAAAGATCAAAATTTAGATAATGAAGAATAAGAAAATAGGATTTTCTACAGACGCTAGAACACTCCTTGAAAAAGGCGTAGATACTTTAGTACGTACGGTCAGTACTACTTTAGGTCCAAATGGACGTAACGTTATTATTGAACAAGAAAACGGTCAAACCCCTATTTCGACTAAAGATGGTGTTACAGCAGCTAAATCAGTTAAAGTTAAACAGCCAATTGAAAACATTGGAATTGAGATTGTAAGACAGGCTTCTATCAAAACTGGTGACCAAGCCGGTGATGGTACAACTACTTCTACAGTTTTAGCAGGTGCCTTAATTAACAAAGGTATTGAAAAGATTGAAGCTGAACATAAAAACACTGTAGAAATTAAAAGAGGTATTGATACCTGTATTAAAGATGTAGTACAATACCTTGAAGAACAGTCCACAGAGATTACAAACCAAGACCAACTCAGACAAGTAGCCACCATTTCCGGTAATAACGACCCAGAAGTAGGAGAACTTATTACTTCGGCAATGGAAGATGTAGGACAGGAAGGAATAATTACCATTGAAGAAAGTAGGACAGGAGAGACATATCTAGAGACAGTTGAGGGAATGCAGCTTAGAAAAGGATATAAATCTCCTTACTTTGTTACAGACAACAAATCCATGTCTACTACTTTAGAAGAACCGGTGGTACTCATTACCGACCAGAAAATACATAAGGCAAAAGACATTCTTCCTTTAATGCAAATGTGCTCTGCACAAGACAAATCACTGGTCATTGTAGCTGATGACATATCTGGAGAAGCTTTAAGTACATTGGTTGTAAATAAGGCCAGAGGGATTTTAACATCAGTGGCCATACAAGCACCAGAATTTGGAGATCGAAAAATACAGGTCCTTCAAGATCTTGCTACTGTCACCGGGGGTACGGTTATCAGTAAAGATAAAGGAATGAAGTTAACTAGTATCAATTCTGAACATTTAGGAACGTCTCGAAAAGTTACTGTTGAGAAAGATTCAGCAGTTTTTATTGATGGAGAAGGTTCTGAAGAAGATATTGCTAGCAGGGCCGAAGATATTAAAGCTCTGATTGATAAAGCTAAATCTCCTTACGAGATTGAGATCCTTCAAGACCGACTCGGAAGAATGGCCGGAGGAGTAGGTGTTATACATGTCGGCGGATATACCGAAGTGGAAATGAGAGAGAAAAAAGATAGAGTGGAAGATGCATTGCATGCCACAAGGGCCGCCCTAGAAGAAGGTATCCTACCAGGTGGGGGTACGGCACTACTCTATGCAGGTCTCTCACTGTTAGACGACATAGATAATGTTGAATTTACACATCCGGATCAAAAGATAGGATACCTAATTACTCTTTCGGCTTTGAGAGAGCCTATTGCCAAGATCCTATTCAATGCACTAGATGATGAAGCCAAAGTTGAAGACATTTTGAAAGTATTGAAGTCTGAAAATGAATTTTGGAAAGGATATAATCCTAGGGTACAGGACTACCGTAATATGTTCGAAGAAGGTATTATTGATCCTAAAAAAGTAACACGTCTTGCACTAGAAAACGCAGGATCAGTAGCCGGAACATTATTAACAACAGAATGCGTTGTAAGTATTCTCGAAGAAGAAAAAGAGAACAATAATGAAGATCAACAACTAGCCCAGCAAATGATGGGTATGTAAACAACAAAAAAGAGGAGGGGACAGTACCCCCTCCCTNCCTCCTCACGCGCAATCTCTAATATATAAACATAGGCACTAGACATTACACCTCCCCACCCACCCACCCCCACAAAAGAGTATACACCCGGTTTATCCAAATACAAGTGGTTGGCCATCTACTTACTTGCCTCAGGTGCCATCCCACTGTCTTTTAACATCGGAGTTATCCCCATCCACCTGTCGTTTATCTTGTTTTTTATCGGCCATTCAATTCTAGGGTATGTAATGTACCTGCAGAAGGAATCTGCATTAGTGACGGTGAATATCTTCTGGTGTATACTAGATATAATAGGAATAATAAGATGGATATAATTTTAAAAGAAAAAAGAAAATTATGAAACACCTCCTACAGACCGACCCTCAGGTACATGACGTCATCAGGGATGAAACAGCCAGACAGAAGAACAATATTGAACTCATAGCCTCAGAAAACTTCACCCACCCGGCCGTCAACCAGGCCGTTGGCTCAATACTAACAAATAAGTATGCCGAAGGACGTCCGGGAAACAGATACTATGGGGGGTGTGCCGAGGTTGATAAAATTGAGGAATTGGCTATAACCCGGGCCAAGACCTTATTTAATACCGGGTATGTAAATGTACAACCTCATTCAGGGGCAAGTGCCAACTTTGCCGTCTTCAATGCCTTTATGTCCCCCGGTGATACTCTATTAGGACTTGATTTGAATCATGGCGGGCATCTGACCCACGGTAGTCCGGTTAATTTCTCCGGTCGGATCTATAACTCAGTCTTCTATGGAGTTGATCCTACCACCGGTAGAATTGATATGGATAAAGTCCGGAAGAAGGCAAAGGAGGTAAAACCGAAGATGATTTCAATTGGCGGGAGTGCTTACACCCGAGACATAGACTATTCCGGATTCAGAGACATTGCCGACGACGTTGGTGCCATTCTGTGGACGGATATGGCTCATACGGCCGGTTTGATTGCTGCCGGACTTCTGAATAATCCAATCCCATATTCAGATGTCGTTACCACGACAACACATAAGACACTTCGGGGGCCGAGAGGGGGGATGATATTGGCTGGGGAGGTAGGAGGTAGTAAAGAGTATGGAGGAAGACAGATTGATAGTGTTTTGGATTCATCTGTCTTCCCAGGAACCCAGGGAGGACCGTTAATGCATGTTATTGCCGGAAAGGCTGTCTGTTTCAAGCTTGGACTACACCCGGAATTTAAGGAGTATCAATCTCAAATTATTAAAAACTCTCAAGCCTTAGCCGACGAACTTTTAACCAGAGGGTATAAACTTGTCTCAGGAGGGACGGATAATCATTTAGTACTTATGAACCTAACCGATAAAGGAATATCCGGGAAGTTGGCCGAAGATGTTTTAGACGCCTGCCGGCTGACTGTTAATAAGAATATGATACCTTTTGATACTCGATCACCTTTTATCACATCCGGTATCCGTATAGGGGCCCCGGCTATGACCACAAGAGGGTTCAAAGAGTCCGAGTTTAGATATATTGGAGAACTTATTGATAGAGCATTATCAAACCTAGACTCCCCAAAGGAATTAACTCTGGTCAGAAACTCCGTCGACGACCTAGTGAGTTCATACCCAATGTTTGCCCAGTAGTTGTTATTCTACCGGTATTTTTCTATCTTTATAATCTAATTAAGGATTCAATAAAAACTAAGGAGGTAATATGGGATGGTCTCGTTTTCATTATTGGCGAAGGGGTAAATCAGTACCTAAGGTGATAAGAAAAAAACCTGAATCCTTTAAAGGACCGTTGGTTGAATATCAGATTAAGAAAGGGATGTACCGGCCGTCTCCATACCTACAGATGATAGAACAGGAAAAGAGGATGCTGGCTGATGAGATCTCAGAGTATAAGAAAAATAACCCTGGGTATGATAAGATAGATTTTTTACAGTGGAAGCGTGAGCGTAGGGCTGTGTATAATAAAAGAATTTTTAAACTGTTTGAAGAACATTGGATACATGATGAAAAAAGGATGAAGATGTTTCGAAACCAGTTACTTAAGGACTTTAAAGTAGACGTTTGGGAACAGTGTTTGGAGGAATGTACCGGTGATGAAATGGTATTCTATCAAATGTATAAACAGATGGTTAACAAAAATACAGTAAAAAACCTCCTCTAACTCTTATTAACACCTATTTATAAACGTAAAAAATAAACAAATAAACTATGAATAACTCTACACAACAACTAAATATCTCTTTTGAAAACACCAACCCGGTAGTATGTGAGAAATGCGAAGGAGGGTATTTTACTCAGGCGCTGGCATTAAGAAAGGCGTCCAAGCTTTTAACCGGACAGGATAAAGATTCCTATCTACCTATTCCGGTATTTGCCTGCATTGAATGCAATCACGTCAATGAAGACTTTCAACCTCAAGAAATGCAAGAACTATGAGCTCAAAAGGATTAGGAGATACAGTAGAGAAGATTGCCGGTGTATTAAAAATGGATGTACTTGCAGACAAGGTAGCCAAGAAGGCAGGTAAAGAAGACTGCGGATGTAAAAAACGTAGAGATTATTTAAATAAAAATTTTCCGTATAAACAGAAATAAAATGTCTGGATACAGTACTTATAAAACCTACCAGGATGTATTACCGGAAGTTTGTTACCGTACCCAAGAATTAAAAGCTTCCGGTATTGTACTACATTACTTCTCTGGTAGGTATGTAGATTATGACAATAGATTTGATCCAACTGTATGTAGAAATCTTATCCTTGATCTCAACAGACTTCAATCTGAAAGAAAGTACTACTTAAAAGACGATAGACAGAAAAGATACTACGCCAGCTACCACTTCTTTATTGATCGGGACGGCAATGTTTACAAATGGACTCCTAAGGTCTTTCAAGCCTACCATGCCGGTAAATCCCAAATAAATGGGAAAGACAATCTTAATGGATGGACATATGGTATCTCTTTTGCCGGTGATAAAGATTCTGGTTTTACTCACCAGCAATATGAATCCGGAGCCCGGCTATGTGTTCGTCTAGGAACACCTTTTAATAACGTATGGGGACATGATGAAGTAGCACCTAATAGAAAAGTTGATCCTGGACCTAATTTCTCTTGGCAGAAACTAGCTCGATTGAGAAGATCATTTAAAACCGGTACCATTTAACTCTTAATAATGAAAAGTAAGAACTTTTTTCTTCCTTCTTTAATAGGGGTGAGTGCACTAATTCTTAGCGGGACTAGTGCTTATTTCTCTATATTTGGTCTATCCCGCCTTTTTTCTGGTGCAAGCTTGGAGGTCATCGTAATGGCCGGGGGTATGGAATTAAGTAAGATAGTCTTAGTACTCTACCTTCATCGGTATTGGAAGCAAGTATCTACAGCACTAAAGATCTACTTAATCGCCAGCGTAACTGCCTTAATGGTAATTACATCAATCGGAGCTTACGGATTTCTATCCAGTGCATTCCAATCTTCTTTAGCACAATATGAAGTTGATCAAATAGAAATTAATGCCGTACAAAATAAAGTTAATTTCTTTGAGGATGAGATTGACAGACTTAATAAAGACTTAGATAGAACGTCAGCTAATATACAGCAGCTTGTATCGTCTAGGTCTGTTGAAATTGAAGTTCGAGATACCACAACTGCTTCTGGATTTAGAAATACGGTATCAACACTTGATAACAGACTGGCCGAACAACGTCTTCAACAAGAACGGCAGGATAGGGAACTACTCAGGCAGAATCGTGAACAAGTATCTGATTCTCTAAGATTATACACAAACCAGCTAATTGATCGGCAATCCTCTTCTGAACTGTCGGCCGAACTTGGCCCTCTTCAGTTTATATCTGAAGTTGTAGAGAAACCTATTTCAGAGGTAGTTAACATCTTAGTACTAGTGATTATACTGGTGTTTGATCCACTGGCATTATCTATGATATTATCTGCTTCCATGGGAATAA